>Ga0315314_1001776_pt1 | contig 18656 bp, 19 predicted proteins | sample TDP9_MG_FD_203631 | JGI IMG/M metagenome (GOLD analysis project Ga0315314, IMG submission 203631) | Freshwater sediment microbial communities from Lake Towuti, South Sulawesi, Indonesia - TDP9 | ecosystem: Environmental > Aquatic > Freshwater > Lake > Sediment | place: Indonesia: South Sulawesi...
TAGAAGCATTTTGACAATATCATGCACACAGCCAGAGTAGTAGAAGAAGGCTAAAGGTGCTGAGCCCCTTCTTCTTTTGAAATTCACTTCGCAGCACACAGCCCCACAATGCAGGGATGGTGAATGGCACTATAGCGCAATTAGCCACTACCACCACACATACATCCTGCAACAATCATTTAACGGTCACTTTTGACAAAAGTGCCCTAAACCAAACCAGAACAGAACTCAAAACAACATTCAGAAAACCCAACCGATCCCTAAAACACAAACCAAAAATGGATTTCAAATAGGCGTAAAGCCCGCGATAACTACGTTAAGGGGTGAGGTTGAAAAGAGATAGAGGAAAATTCAATTGTGGTTGAAAACCTCTTCCTTTCCAAACCTCACTGTCCCTCATGAGTTTGATGTGAGAAAAAGGAAGAATGGTGCTAAGCTATTTCCCGATAAACAGCGTTGTGGTCCACATTCTTTTCCATGAATATACTGAGTTGCTGGTCACCCTTGGTGAAAGACAACACTTTTAGAGACTTGCCTTCCAAGACGATGCTGCAGAGTTTGCCCAACTCAAACATGCTGGACATGCTTTCCCCAGATTCCACAGCTTCAGCCGACAACGCGGCATAATCAATGATCTTGCTGGGGTCTTTAATATCAACGGATGCCGAAGACGGGCCTCTGATAATGTAGCCAATGACTCCCGCTTTGGACTTGATATTTTCAAGAGCTAATCGAACGTCTGCGATACTAGCCTTTTCATCGAGCTTTGGAGCCCAGTCAACCTGCTCCTCGACTTCAACTTGCTGAGGCTTCCTTCTCGGAGGGGGCATCTTATTCACTCTCTTCCATTACGGGCTTAACCCTAACGAGCTCTCCGCGTCGTATCTCCAGCAACTCACAAGTCTTCTCGGGAATTCTAATTAACCCTCGGCCTTCAAGTTTCGAGTCGCTGATAATCTTAACCTTGAGGCGCATCGTCTTACCGCCAAAGGTTTCGATGTCAACTTCTCTGATTTCTGAACCGTTCAAAAGCGAGCTCCATCGACTCAAGACATCAGCGTCAAGCTGGACGGTATCTGACTTCACCATCAGACCGCCAAACCTGTCTACAATGAGCTGTTGAGAAGGCACGCCTTCAATCGGTCTAACAGCTTCTTTGCGCGGAGGTTCGACCTCAGAGAGTACAGGTTCCTGCGCTTCTTCCGTTTCAACTAACTCTTCATCAGCAACTTCTTCTTGAACTTCCAACTCGGATGGAGCAGGTTTTTCGGGGAAGTATGGAACAGGGGGAGATTTGAGGGGGGTAGGAGCCACTTGAGTCATCTGGGAAGCGAGGCTGTCCAGAACCTTCAGGATTGTGGGAAACACGGCACCAGTGATTGTGCGATAATAAACCAGGTCAGCGTTTTTGGCTAATCCCGTAATAAGGTACATGTCGTTGACGCAAGACACGTAGACCTTGCCCTTCTCTCCGTCTATGAGCATGTTGTCTAGTCCGCCGACCACTCTAGCCTTTTCTGCCAGACTTTGGAAAGAACTGGCTGCCTTTTCGATGTTGGGGTTGGCTGCATTTTCTTCGCTGGCAATAACTGTTCCGTTTTTTGTTAGGGCAAAAGACCAGTTTATGTCTGGGATAGCGTTCTTAATCTCGACCAGAGCGTTTCTTAGGGCAATGTCGTATGCCTCTTCTGTCACCGGTGTTCACTCCGTTTTACGAGATCTTGAGGAGGATTCGAGCTGGCACGCCGTCGTTTTCCAACACGAGGTACTTAAGTCCCTCTGTATCTTCGATCTGGTCCACCCACTTCAAGGCTTCTCGAGCCTTCTGCAAAACTAGTAGACGGTCTTGCTGGCTTCTAACAGCCTCTTCGATGGCGGTGAGTTCGTGAAAGGGATTAGCGTCTAGAACAACGTTCAAGTCGCCTACGGTGATCTCTCCAAGAGAACTTGCGGCTGCTTTTTTACCTGCCAGTTTGAAGACGACGTCGCGCACTTTCTTTGAGCGTTCTGCTAGAGTGCGTATCTCGTCCAATCGGCGCAGGTACTCGCCTAACATGCTCTTGGTTCGAACGATTTCACTGTCCAATGCTTTTGCAATCGCGTTTGCAGATTCGTACTCTCTTAGTTCAACGACCAATGACTAAACCTCCAGAGGAAATATAAAAGAGGGTTAAGGATTTGCCTACCCCCTTTCAAACTAGCGCGCTCGGTTATGGTGCTGTCTTGGTGTATGGTCCAAAGGTGTTGCCCTTGGCGGTTGTCACAGTGAACTCGTAGGAGATGCCGCTGGAGAATCCGCCGGTTCGTGTCATGTTGAATGTTACCGCGCTGCCTTTGGTCAACAGGTATGGTGTTCCTAGGCTTGGGCTTAGGGTTGCTGGGGTGGCAGTGTCGATCTTAACCGCTGATATTGAAAGATCGGTTGTGCCAGTGTTCTTGACGGTCATCAGGGCGTAGGCGTTGCTTGAGCCCCATGTGAAGCTGGTGAATGTTATCTGTTCTGTGGCCATGAAGGTGAATGTCAATGCTCCCATCCACGCTGCGACGGCGATGCTGACGGCAACGGTTACGGCGATCAAGATGATTGCTGCTACTACTGGACTTAGCGCTTTCTTACTCTTGAACAACTTCCTCATTTTCTAAACAATCCCTCCTTTAGGGGTTCACGTAAATGATAACGCAGCGTGAGGATTTAAATCTTACGTCTTAAGACACTATATTCATTCCATATTCTCAGATTGAAAAAATGTTGCGCGCTGGTTAACGCATTTATCGTGCTCTTGAACGTTTGGAGCGTGGAACTGGACTAGACTTTTTGCAGCAATTGGAGGAGCATGCCGGCGACTTTTTCGCCCATGGGAGTGATGGTGTAGAATTTTTTAAGCGGGTCGATGGGGGTAGATTTAGCTAGGTCTAGGTTTTCTATTTCTATCATCCTTGCTCGGAAGGTGCCGTCGCTGAGCGTCAGCCTGTGCTTGTTCATGTATGCCTTGGCTTCTTTCCATCTGCCTTTGTCCATGAGTAGGAGGAAGAGGCAGTCGATGGCGTGGTCTTTTTCTATCATGGCTTTTATTGCTGAGTGTTTGTGGTCTGTTAGGATTCGGGTTATTTCGTCTTCCAGCTGTTTTGGGGTGCTCATTTTTGCCGTTTTCACCTTTCTCTTTGTATGGTTTCTTGTGTCTTGAGTAGTATCTGCTGCCTTAAAAGATTTAACCTATATTACCGTATTCGAGTTATTCTGGAAAACATAGGTTGAGAGGTTTTTGAACACGGTGCGCATACTATTTGTGTTCAATTTTGTTTTGGTTAGGGGGCTGTGGCTGTGTGGTGGTAGTGGCTAATTGTCCCTAGTGCCACCACCATCCTGCATTGTGGGGCTGCTGGAAAGTAAATTTCAAAAGAAGAAGGGGCTGAGTCCCTTTTGCCTTCTTCTACCTGTTTTATGTGGGCTGGGCTTGTGTGTAAACAGAAGTAGTTAAACACGCAAGACTAACTGTTTGTTTATAGCCCTGTGCAGTTTTTTGCCTTCGGGTTCGTGTTGTAGAGTTAATTAAGTCTTGGAAAATTTTCATGGAAATTATTGGAGATTGCTTAGAGACACACCTGACGAAAGCTCAAATCTCTCCCGGGCTACCATCCCTGTTGGGTGGAAGGGCTGATACGTTGAGTCTGGGAAAATTTTTGTGACGAAAGCTTGGTTTTTCTAGGCGCGTTTCGGGTTCTGTTTCTGGTTCTGTATGACGTTTTTTTTGGGGGGGTGTTTTCGCCGGTTTAGCGTGACGTTCTATGTTGGCATGCGTGACGTTTCATGTTGGTATGTGTGGCAATTTGCTATGTTGAGAGGAGTTCTGCGGGAAAAGAAATTTCAAAAGAAGAAGGCGTTTTGCCCCTTATACCTTCTTCTACTGCTGTTGTTGTTGCGACTGAGCTATGGGGGCTGTAGGCTGTTTTGAAGTTGTTGTTGATGTTGAAGGGTCTGCTGCAACAACTTCTCGGGTGTTGGAGCGGTTTCTGTTTTTCATGAGTTGTTAACTTTCGCTTAGAAACCGTAATAATACCGAGGCGCTTTAAGTCTAGAAGTAGTAGTCTGCGCCGCGTGTACGTTGACTACTACTTCTGTGCTAGTTTGTGGGCTAATGGGTCTCTTTTTCCACCAGTTGGTCATGCAAGTCCCTACTACTTTTACGTATTAAGGCGAAATGTTTGCGATGCTGCGTACGTGCCAAGCTATTCTGTCAAAGGCTTCGAAAGTTTCAAATGTTGGAAAAGCAGAAACTGGCTTATGATGGAAGCGCTTTTGCATTATTCTAACGTATGGACGCCCTTTCCTACTGGGTTCTATCTCCACGTGCGGTGGTCGATGTTGAGAAAGAAAATAGCTTTGGAGTTTAGCGTCGCTATTCAGTATCTGTGCCAGTTCTTTGCCTTCCCACTTAAAATCAACAATTTTTTTTCTTAAGAACCCGCTCTTTTTGATTGGCTTACCCTCAGCCTCCAGGCTATCTTCCAAGCCTTCCACGTTTGCCTGCACAACGTAGTGGCATCGATACTGGCTCCTATATATGGGACCATACCGCACGGTTTTACCCACCTCGGGGTCAAACGCGTCCGTGGATTTTTTGTCCTCCCACCAATCTAATTCTACAAAGTCTACATTTCGGTCTGCGACCCTGACGGCGCCTACGACGACTAAGCTGCTCCAAACTGGATAGTCTTTCGCCAAGATGGCGTTCAAGCCAATCCGTTTAAGATGCTTGCACAACGCCTTGAGCCCATCCTCTCTTTCCGTTTTCTTATAAGCAGATTGAAGTGACCATCCTCCTGTTATTTTGTCAAAAAACCCTAGAAGGTTAATGATCAGTAGCACACCTGCAAGCGCCAAGAAAAACAGCCCTGCAAAGAAGTCTGAGTTGGCGAATATGCAGATTGCGCCTAAGAAAATCAGCACCGTTGAAACCGAATACACTAGGATTTTAAGAGGGCTGGGCACCATCTTTCTTGTTGTCTCCTACGCAGGAACGTTTGCGATGCTACGTATGTGTTGAGCTATTCTATCGTAGACTTCGAAGGCTTCAATGGTTGGAAACGCAAGTTCTGGAGTGGCATAGTAAAGGCGAATTGCGGAGATCTCTCTTATCCTGACGCGTTGGTGTTTCTTGTCAGGCTTTATCTCCAAAGAACCATACCGCGTGTCTCTCAGGTTAGCGTCGCCGTTCAAGACCTGTGCCAATTCCCTTCCCCTCCACTTAAAGTCGACAACTTCTCTTCTCCAGAAGCCCTTTCTGACTACCTCTAGCTTTGCCTTCAACCTATCCTCCAGACCATTCACCTTTGCTTGCACCACATAGTTGCATCGATAGCCGCCGTAATCCCCCCCGTATTCCCCCCCTATCAGTTTCAGTTCCAATTCTACGAGGTCAATGTTTCGGTTCACAACCCTGACGGAACCCAAGATCAAGGAAACTAGAAAGAAACCTCCCACCCTCTTCGATATCGACTCAACGGTCGCGTTTAAGCCCATCCGTCTAAGATGCTCACATAATGCTTTGACTTTGGCTTCAATTTCAGTTTCAAACGTCATTCTTGAACAGCCTCTTTCTTTGCAGACTGATTATTATCACTTCGAAGACCGCTTGCGCCTCCAACAATCATACAAATCGCCACAAATATGGCCACAGGCGTCTCCACTACTAAGGGCAAGAGGTTTTGGAGGCTCAGCCCGCCTATGACCGCAAAATTGCCGCTAAAGAGAAGAATCCAAAGCCATACCTCTGAGGCTAGTATAAGGCCGCCAACGACAACTTGCCCAAGTGCCCAGATTTTAGAGCGCGCGCTTCGCTTGCCTTGTTCATCTGCTGTCTTGAATGGTTGCTCTTCAACTTCCTTCTTTTTGTCCCATAGTTCCACACCGGTGAGATTTGGATTCTTATTCAATACTACATCCAACCAACTTCCTTCTGTCTCGTAACAATGTTTGCAGACGTTTTGACAATTCAAGATGTAAGATTCTTCATGGAACGCAATCTGTTTTCCGCACAATACACAAATCTTCTCGACTTGGGTGACTGACAGAGTTGCTTCTGGGAAAGCGATGGCTGGAGGAATTTCTTCTGGCACAGTGACGTCTATTGGTGGGACTGGCGGTGGTTCTAATGTTCGCCTTGACTTTCTTGCGCGTTTCACGCAGTAGATACCTAATCCTATTGGGATGAAGGTGATGAACACTCCACCCACAATCGCACTAGTCAAGTCAAATTCAGGATTAATAGCAATATTACCAGCAATTCCGAGGACCATTATCCCCCAGAAGAATGCGCTGATTAAAAGTAAGATGACTCCTGACCAAAACCATAGTCTTCCTCTTCGAGTGCTTGCGTCTTTCAAACCCCTCTGCCCACACCCATACGGAGCAGTGCGTACGCTTAAACGCAATACACCATGTCATCCTAAGTTGCATTAACAATTTGTGGAGAAATCATCCATGTATCAATCTCTATGCGAAGAAACGACAATGCATCTTTAAAGCGCTCGCCAGAAGGGCGCGAATTGCCCCGAGCAACTTGCCGGACCCCATCATCATGGGTTTCTGAACCCGCTGACGAGAGTTCGAATCTCTCCCGGGCTACCAAACTCGTCCAATTCATACTAGCTTGCCCAAGGTGTTTCTAAAGGGGCTTCCGATACGTTGTTCCATCTGTTTTTGCTGACATAGAGCAGCGAGCGGTAATCATTGGGGAACGGCGATTCACAATGTTTATATTCTTTGTCAATAAACCTTAGGTGGACTCTGAGGCGTTGAGAGATGACCGCCTGCCAAGTCGATTAGGTCAGCCACAAATTCTTTTAAGTCCATTAGTCCACAACATTCAAGCCAACTTACTCTCATCTGCCAATAAATTTACGGAGAGGAAAACAAGAACATGACAGAACACGCTGAAAGCCAACGAACCTTCAAACCCAAGATAAAAGCGTCCAGATGGAACACAGAACGAGAAGAGGAGCAGATTCAACACTGGGAAAAAGAAAACACACACCGATTCAATAAGATAGCGAAGAAACCCTTATTCTCAATCGACACCCCACCCCCCTACGCTTCTGGACCGTGGCACGTTGCGGGAGCAGCCCACTACGCTCAAATCGACATGGTTGCCCGCTACTTCCGAATGGCTGGACACGAGATTCTCTTTCCATTGGGCATCGACAGAAACGGCTTGCCAGTCGAGGTGCAGGTTGAAAAAGAGCTTAACATTCACGCACACTCCACTCCTCGAGAGGAGTTCATTAAAACCTGCTCAAGGTTCCTCGACAAGGTTGAGGCTGAGATTCTTCAAATCGCCCGAAGGATGGGGATGAGCTGCGACATAGCCAACCACTACAGAACCGACAGCCCAGAATACCGCGCGGTTACGCAGGCGACCTTCATAGAGATGTGGAATAGAGGCTTGGTCTACGAAGACAGCCGCCCAACGAGCTGGTGCCCAGTCTGCAGAACAAGCATCGCAGACGCAGAAATCGACTACGAGGAAACAGAGACCAGCCTAAACTACATCAAGTTCAAGGTCAAAGAAACAGGCGAAACCATACTAATCGCCACAACACGACCTGAGCTTCTCTGCACCTGCGCCGCACTCTTCTTCAACCCCGACGACGCGCGATATCAACACTTGAAGGAAAAAAAGGCTGTCGTACCCATCTTCGAGCAAGAAGTGCCCATCCTAGCCCACAGCTCAGCGAAGCCAGAGTTTGGAACTGGGCTCATGATGGCTTGCTCCTACGGCGACTATTCCGACCTGAGGCTCTTCAGAGAACTCAACCTCAAAGGAATGATAGCCATCGACCCAGACGGCAGAATGAATCAGACAGCGGGTTCATACAAAGGGTTGACAGTGGAGGAGGCACGGCAGAAGATAATCCAAGACCTACTAAACAAGGGCTTAATCGTCAAACAAGACAAAAGCGTCCATCGCACGCCCATCTGCTGGAGGTCTGAAGACCCAATCGAGTTCATAGAGATGCCCGAATACTACCTGAAACAGCTTCAGTTCCTAGACGACATACGGGCAATCACGAAAAAGATGCGCTTCCACCCAGGAGAATCCAAACAGATACTTGACAACTGGATAAACTCGATAAGCATCGACTGGCCAATTTCGCGCCGAAGGTTCTACGGCACAGAGATTCCTATATGGTACTGCAAGAACTGCGGCAGACCACACCTGCCAAGCCCTGGAAGGTATTATCAGCCCTGGAGAGAAAGGGCGCCGTTTGAACGCTGCGAGTGCGGCTCAACCGAGTTTGTTGGGGAGCAGCGAACCTTTGACACATGGTTCGACTCGAGCGTTTCAGAACTCTTCGTCATCGGCTACCCCAGAGACCCAGAGCTCTTCAAGAAGGCGTTTCCAGCCACGCTGAGACCACAGGGCATCGACATCGTGAGGAACTGGCTTTACTACTCCATCCTCCGAACCTATCTGCTCTTCAAAAAACCAGCGTTTCACAACGTCAGGCTGTCAGGCATGGGACTCGACGAAAAGGGCGAAGCCATGCACAAGTCGAAGGGCAACGTTGTTTACCCCGACACCATGTTCAAGAATTACGGAGCCGACGCCTTCAGGTTCTGGAGTGCTGCCGAAGCCAAGCTGGGCTCAAACTACAGGTTCTCTGAGGCTCGGGTGAAGGCTGCAGCGCTGTTCATCACGAAGCTCTGGAACATCGCCAGGTTCATTTCATCATTCCCGCTGGTAACTGACAACTTTGAATTGACGCCGCTAGACAGGATGATTCTTGCTCAATTAAACGAGCTGGCAGCCGAATGCAAACGAGGCTATGACGAACTTGACGTGTATGTTCCGGCTAATGCAATCCGAGCTTTTGCTTGGAACGTTTTCGCCGACCACTACGTTGAGGCAGCCAAGTCTAGAGCCTACAACCAGAACGGTGAATTCGATGAAAAACAGCAGAGAGGAGCATGGTACACGCTTCACACTTGCTTGAACACCGTGCTGAGGCTGCTGGCTCCAATCTGCCCATTCGTGACAGAGGCTCTCTGGCGAGAACTCTACTCAAACGAGAGCATACACCTTCAATCATTCCCGCAAGAAAACAGAGAGTTCGAGAGCAACCTGAAGGCGCTCTCAGAAAAGTTCATGGGCTTCAATACGGCGGTTTGGAAGTACAAGAAGGAGAAAAGCATAGCCCTAAGCCAAGAAATAACCGCCACAGTTTACGGTTCGGAAGAGCTACGGGTTTTTGAAGCCGACTTGAAGGCGATGCACAAAGTTAAAAAATTGCGGTTTGCCGCACCCCCCGAGTCGGAGAAGGCTAGGGCGCGCTCATTAGACAACGAGACATTCGTCGTTGAAGAAGGGCAAGAAGGAGAAGGCGCTTAGCTGGAAGCAGCTTTGGTCAAGGCTCTATGAACTCGTTTAGGTCTCTCTGTCTGCGTTGGGTTTGAATCAGGATTTTCTCGCCGACAAGTATGTGCATACCGTCTGACGCTGCCACAGTTTGAATCCCTGTCCGCTGCTGTATGAGTCGGGCTTCGCTGTCAGGTCCCTTGAATATCATCTGCATTCCGAAGTGGGTCAGAACCGCCATCTCAGGCTTGGATTCTTCGACGATTTTTACGGCGTCGTCTGTGGTCATGTGTCCTGTCCAAGGGTTTCCAGACGGTCGCATGACGCAGAGGATGAGAAGACGCACTCCTTGGTATTGTCTACCTATGCCGTCGAAGTATTCGCTGTCCGATGTGTAGGCGATGTCACCGAAGTTTGGGGTTTCAAACCTGAAGCCAACAGCGTCTGGGTCTGTGTGCTTTGCTTTTGCCACAGACACCCTTATGTCATCGATGCTGAACGACGCGCCGAGTTTGGCTTCAATCGCTTGTTCTGGCATCTGCTTATGATACTTGGAAACCGAAGGCTCGCACTGGGCGTTGCCCTCTAAGACGCTCCGTGGCGCAGCCAAAACGCCTCTTTTTCTCGTCATGCCACGGGTCATGGCTTCAATGAAAACCTCAGCGTCATTGTAATGGTCTGGGTGGCAGTGCGAAATCAACACGCCGTTAAGTTTCTGCGGGTCAAGCCCAGCCTCAAGCGAGTAAACGAGCGCCCCTGGTCCAGGGTCTAGGTGAGCGTTCACTTTTTCGTGTAGTATGCGGATTCCGCCTGTTCTGCGTTTCTGCGTGATGGTGGCGAATCGCCCGCCGCCCGTGCCCAAGAAAACGAGTTCAAGTGATGATGGAGGTTTTGACATGATTTCTCTTCCGCCCTTGAATATGTTGTAGCCGTGTGCTAATTTGTTTTCTGAAATTTTTTTCAAAGATAAGGGAGATGTGTTGAGCTACGAGCAGTTTTTGCTTTGCTTATATAATCTAACATGCAATGTTTGGTGGGGTGGTGCCGTAGTTGAGGCTCGTTATTAGAATCGGCGGGTCGGTTGTGGCTTCCCCGTTTAATCCAGCCCTTATGAACAGCTATGTTGAGCTGCTTGAAGACCTGAAACGCCAAGGACACAGGGTTGCGGCGGTCGTTGGAGGAGGCTCTCTCTCAAGGGAACTGATACGCACGGCTAAAGCTATGGGCTTAAGCGAGCCTTATCAAGACGAGGTGGCAATCTCCATCTCACGAGTTATGGCGCAACTGCTGGTCCTGCGATTGGGAAATTTAGGCTCTCTGACCGTTCCCACGACTATTGAAGACGCAGCCAGATTGTTTGAGAAAGGCAAAATCGTCATAATGGGCGGGCTGAAGCCAGGAATGACCACGGACACTGTTGCGGCGTTGTTAGCAGACTGCATTGACGCTGACCTGCTGATTAAGGCAACGGACCAAGAGGGCATCTTCAATCGTGATCCAAGAAAGTTTCCAGATGCCCGCAGGCTTGATCGTCTTGGCTTTAGTGATTTGTCCAAGCTTTTTGAGGCTGACCAGCATAGGGCTGGGGTTCATCAGGTGCTGGACCCGGAAGCAGTGCGTGTGTTGCAGAAGAGGAGGATTAGAACGGTGGTTGTGAACGGGTTTAAGCCAGAAAACGTTTCGTTGGCGGTGAAGGGCGAGAAAGTTGGAACGCTGATCGACTAATTTCTCTTTTGAGGCTTTTGAGGAGTACACATCTGATTCGTTTTGCACTTTAGTGTAGACGTCTGGCTTAAGTTTGTTCTCGCCTTCTGTTTTCTTCGTAAATTAATGAAATGGAGGTGAAAAGGAATGATAGTAAAGACCGAAATAGTGGAGCACCTGCGGAAACACATTGTTTATCCAGCGTCCAAGAAGGAGATCATAGAGGCTTGCAACATGATGGCGGACGTTTCGCCCGAGGACAAGGAGTGGTTTGAGAAGAACCTGCCTGAACGCGACTACTACAACCCAGACGATGTTATCAAAGCCCTAAAGGTGTAGGCAAAAAATGGAAGCTGGAACATCCGCTTTTCCTTTTTTTAGTCTTTCCTTTTTATTGTTTTATAACATCAGTTTCATTAGTTCGATTAGATTGTTAACTTCAATCGCGTTGGTTCCTGAGACCATTTGAGAGATTGTGGGTTTTGCTTCTGCGCCGAGGGTAAGCAGTGTTTGTGCCCTGTAGGATATAGTCATGGTGAATCCTTCCCTCTTGAGGGCTTCTGCCATGTTTTTAAGAGCTGTAAGCCTTTCAAGAATCGATGTTTCTTCGATTTTTGTTTTGGCTTCGAGTTCTAATAACGTCTTTATTGGGTCTTTTTGCAGGAAGTTTAGGTCTAGCTTCCTGTTTTCAACTCTGAGCTGGACGCTTTCTGCCCCGTTGGTTTGGATGTGTATTTCTCCCTGCTTTAGAGCTCGCACTAGCCATGCTGGAATCTGGAGGAATTCAGGTTCAGGGTTGGAGGGCAGCTGAGTCACTTTTTCTCCGATACATAGAGGATGTCGAGTGTAATCGAGCCGTTCAGTTTGGTTTTCATTCCAGCCCATTCTAATGTGAGGTCTTTGAACGTTAGCTGAAGGTTTGTTCCCTTTCCAGCGAGCTTGTCGATGAGCTGCGCCAGTGTTTCGCCCAAGCCCTTCATCTGTTCAGACAAAGCATTCTCACCAAGTTTTCAATGAAGCTGCGAAAAATAAAAGAGTTTAGGTTAGAACGATGAGAAGCAAAGGAACAGCCTGCAAAATTCATTAGTTTTTGTCAGCCTCTCACAGCAATACGACCTAGCCCCTACCCCTCTAGACTTCTGCATCCTAAGAATATTAGGAGTCAAAATACGTGCTTTCCGAGGCTGAACTCCGTTTTTCAGGGAGCTAAATGCCTCCACTCAGCGAAAAAGGTCAGTTCGGCTATTGGCCGTGTCACAGCCGTGAGGCTCCCAGCCGTCGCCTCACATCATCCCATAGTGATGATGGCTTCGTCTTCCTATTATGAGTTTTGTTCTGGCACAGAAGAAGAAGGCATAAAGCACAGTTGAAAACTTCTTCCAAATAGTCACAGCGCCATGGCACACAGCATCGACAACGTCCACGAAAGCCCATATTTGAAGCCTATTAGAAAAAGCATGCAAAAACCTGGAGGGTCTAGGCTCACAAGGGCTTGAACTTGTATGCTATCCTGTCCTGACCAACCTGATGGGGCACAACCTGCACAGGCAAGCCAACCCGTAGAGAAGTAGGCGTCACACCCGTAATGTGAGCCAACAAGCGGCTGCCGTCCTCAAGCTCAGCCACAGCCACAATGTAGGGCGCGTACTTCGCCATGCTGTCAGGCGGAAAAGCAACCATCGTATAGGTTATCAGGGTCCCTCTCGTAGGCGCCTCGTACCATTCCACCTCGTGAGAGCCACACTTGCACTGTGCCCGAGGTGACAAATACCTCGCGCCGCACCTGACACATTTAGTTCCTAAAAGCTTACCCTGCTTTAAACCCTCAACCACACGGGCGACCACTTCTGTTTCGGGAAGCCACGACACGTAACCAAACTTCAAACCGCCATCTCACCTCTTGTAAACGTGCACGAAGCAGTACTGCCCAGTTTCGCCCACGTTGTGGGTAAGCCCAACCTCAGCCCCAGCCACCTGCCTCTTACCAGCCTCACCACGCAGCTGCTTCACAATCTCATAGGTCATAGACACGCCAGTGGCGCCAAGCGGGTGCCCCTTCGACTTCAAACCCCCGTCAACGTTGACAGGCACTTTACCACCGACGTAGCTCTGCCCCTCTTCGATGAACTTTCCTCCCTCGCCCTTCTTGCAGAAGCCCAGGTCCTCGTAGGACATAATCTCGGCTATGCTGAAGCAGTCGTGCGTGCAAGCCACATCAATGTCGCCCGGGGTCACTGTAGCCATCTTGTACGCATGCTCAGCCGCTACCTTGGTCGCAGCCAAGCCCACGAGGCTGGGTCGCTCGTTAATCATCATCGTGTCTGAACCCGCGCCCAACCCCCTCAGCCAAACGGGCGTGTCAGTTATCTTCTTAGCCCTTTCCTCACTCGCCATGACGACAGCTGCGGCGCCGTCTGAAATCAGACAACAGTCGTAGAGGTTGAGCGGTTGACAGATTGGAACCGACTTCATAGCCTCCTCTAGGCTCACTTCCTTCTGCAGGTGCGCGTACGGGTTCATGGCGCCATACTTGTGGCTCTTCACCGAAACCATAGACAACTGCATCCGAGACGTGCCGAACTCGTGCATGTGACGCGTAGCCATCAAAGCGTAAAAGCCTGGAAAAGTTATCCCGTACGGGTACTCCCAACGAGTGTCGCCAGCCCTCGCCATCCACTCCGTAGCCATGGGCGTGCCCACGTGCGTCATGGTTTCAGCTCCCACTACGAGTACAACTTGAGCCAAACCCGCCCTGATCAGAGACCAAGCTGTTCGCACGCCCGCGCTTCCTGTTGCGCAGGCAGCCTCAACACGAAAAGACGGCTTGCTCCCCATCCCAACGTAGTCGTGGACCACCGCTCCAGGCGAGCCCTGAGCCGCAAACACGTCGCCAGCTATGCCTACGACGGATGCGTCTATCTCTGTGGCTGTTAATTTCGCGTCTTCTAGGGCTGGCGTGGCCGCTTCGTGAGCCAACTCCCTGATGGTGGCGTCGGTTCTCTTGCCAAACTTGGCGTGTCCGATTCCCACAACAGCCACTCTGTCAGTCAAAGGAGAAACCTCTCTGAAGAAAGAAAGGAAGAGGGTTGAAGCCTTATTTACTTTCCCTTGAACTGTGGCGCCCTCTTTTCGAAGATCGCCTTCACGCCTTCCCGGATGTCCTCTGTCTTATAACAGATCATGCAGCTCTCGAGCATCAGTTTGTTGCCCTCGTCCCGGCTGATTTCCATGGCTCTGTTCAGGATCTTCTTTGCCTCTCGAACTGCAATCGGAGCCCTTGTGGCGATGGTACCGGCGGTCCACATCACGGTCGAATTCAACTCGTCAGCTGTAACAGTCTTGTTGACCAGCCCGATGCGTTCAGCCTCTTTTGCATCGATCTGCCCACCCGTGAGTATCAGCTCTGCTGCCTTGCCTCTGCCGACTATCTTGGGCAACCTCACCGTGCCGCCCCACGCGGGGATTAAGCCGACAGCCACCTCTGGGTTTCCGATTCGAGCGTCTTCCGAGGCTATTCTCACATCACAAGCCAGTGCGAGTTCAACGCCGCCGCCCAGTGTGAAACCGTTGAGCGCGGCCATTACGGGTTTGTCAAAGCTCTCAATCTTATCTAACAGGCGCTGACCTGTCTGGATGAAGTTTTGCACTCCTGCGTCGCCGAGTTTTTCTGCTTCTCTCAGGTCGGCGCCCACGCTGAAGGCTCGACCAGCGCCGGTTATGACAACCGCACGCACTTTTTCATCCTTCTGTATCTCATCGAGGAGGTTGTTGAGTTCGGTTAGTGTTTCAAGGTTCAGGGCGTTCAAGGCGTCGGGTCGGTTCAGGGTTATTACTCCTATGTTTTCTTCCTCAGGCGCCAGAAAGCTTGCTTCCCTACGATACGTTAAAGTCTTGTATGACATGCAGTGTTCACCGCACCCAACAAGTATTCAGAGAAAACGTTTTTATCATTTTCCAAAAATGAAACGCCTATGCGCGCTCAGACTGCAAGAAGGCACTCAAGCATCGTCTCCATTCTCTTCAGAAGAACAAACTATACCAGCCACACCTTACTTCAATCTTAATGATGAGAGAAAAAATAAAAAGAAAAAAAGTAGGGGTGTTATGGGTCGACTTGTCCGTAGTTTCTGAGGAGCCAGAAGATGTCCTTGTAATTGACTATGTCATCTGGCGGTGCAGGCGGCCAGGTTGTGCCTCCGGCAACGTCGCATTCTGGAACCCAGTTGGATTTGGACGGGTCTGAACCGTAAGCCTTCAGGAACCAGAACACGTCCTTGTAGTCTACTCTGCCGTCTGGCAAGCCTCGGTCTCGGAGAAGTGGGTTCGGGTCCCACCTTGTTTTGCTGGCTATGTCACAGGGCATAGCGACGAAGACTGTTCCGCCTATGTAGGTGTTGTCTGTTGTGTCGATTTCTCCGGGAACTGGCCAAGCGTAGGCGCTTATGGTGTAACTGCCCTTGGCAAAGCCCGTAGTGTTCCATGTAAATGTGGTTGTTGTGGCTTTCATGCCTGTTAGTGTTATGGTTTGTGTTTTGATGGTTGTTGTGTTGGCTTTTATGATTAGATTGAATGTTTCGTAGTTGAATGCCTTGTTCGAGATGGTTATGCTGATTTGTGTGGCGTAGCCTTGCCCCACTACTGTCTTGGACAGCATTATATCTGTTATCGCTACATCAGGGAGGTCTAGGAAAGCCTCTTCTGAAGTCAAGTCTAGTTTGTAGCCATTTTCTCTAAGTGAGCCGCCTGTTCCCTGCGTGTCGATATATATCAGTGCCTTCCGCCCCGATTCTTTCTCCCACATTTCTATGAATTGTTCAACATGCACGCTTGCTTTGTAGCCATTTTCTACGAGTGAGCTACGTGTATACTCTGGGCTTATTTTGATGGTCATTTTGCATGCGTTCTCACTAGCGTACATTATCATTTTTGGGTTAGTGACAACACACATTGGCATGTCATGTCTGGGAGGCTTGGAGCCAAGGGCTTCTTCTGTTGCATAGGTCAGTGTGATGCCTAGAATGATGGATAGTAGAATTAGACATGATACCTTTGTTCTGAAGTTTCTCGCTGATATCATTGTGGTTTCCTCGCTGAGGTTTATGCCACGAATTTGATCAAGTCGCCTGTTGGGTTGTTGTCTCCGAAGATGACATCGGCTGACACGAAGGTTGTTGAGTCTGCATCCACTTCTAGAGTGGCACTGTATATTAGACCCTTGACCAGTCTTAGCGTTGTTTTTACGCCTAAGGGAACAGCATATCTCCATTGTCAATAACATCATCAAATGTATCTTGCCACACCTGCGTGCCAAAAGAATCCTTTATGGTAACCCTGATGCTTCCAGACTGAATAGGATAGCCAGTATCATTAGTCAATGTTCCACTCAAAGTCACGATAGTGGGTTCAGCTACTCTAGCAACCGTACCAGGTTTTGCCTGATAATATACAGTTACCCTGTTACCGACGTTTTCTGTAAATGCTAAGTCGTTCAAGCCATCATTATCGTAATCGCCAATGGCAACGCCTTCTGGAAAACTTAGTCCTATCCATTGTTTAATTAGCGTTGTTCCATCGCTCTTGTACACATTCACCACGTTGACGCCATATGCGAATGCAAGGTCGTTAAACCCGTCGTTGTTGTAGTCACCTATCGCAACGCCAGTTGGAGTGCCGCCTGCTAACCATTGCTTAATTACCGTTGTTCCGTCGCTCTTGTACACAGTCACCATGCCCGCCGTTGATTCTGTGAATGCTAAGTCGTTCAAGCCGTCGTTGTCATAGTCACCTATAGCCACTCCCCTTGGACCATTGAGTCCTGTCCATTGTGTTGCTGACACATTGACAACACCAATGTTAAACATCATGATGACCCCAATCGCCAGCAATCCAGCAACAACCAACTCTATCAACACTGTTTTTTTCCTCATTTTATACTTCTCTCTCTTTTTTCCATCACGAAATGCCTCATCATTTAACCAAAAAAGGACGAGGACAATTAAGCCAATAGATTCAACCAAAATTTACGCTTTGTGAAACAATCCTCGATACCATCACATTTTTGATACAAGTTGCCAAAGGTCCAACATTCTTAAACCTTGCAGAAAACCACACACGAAATCACCTTAAAGTATATGAAAATTCACTCAAAGCTCCATGGAAACGCACCATAAAACCTCAGTCAAACACAAAAAGAAACAACAATCTAAACATGAATCAAACCCCCAAAAACAAACAGGTTGCAACTCAACTGGGTGGTGATGGCACTATAGGAAGACTCACCACCACGCACACTGCCCTTTCCATGACAGGTAGAAGAAGGCATAAGGCATTGAGTCCCTTCTTCTTTTGAAATTTGGTTCCCAGCAGGGCAGCGTGTTAGTGTTACTAAAGGACAGTTCAACACTAACAAGCACACAAGAATCCTTCAAACAAAAACAAAGCTCCATCCCCCTTCAACGTGGCTTTCAGCAACATCAAAAGTGGCTTTTGACAACATTGAAAGTGCCCCAAATGCGTGTCAAACCGAACCCGAAACAAGCCCAGAGACAAAAGCAAAACCCAAAACACAAACAGAAAGGCATCACTCATACCAGAATTTTTTCTGTACTCAAACTAGATTACACGGCAACCTTTATATCACAGAAAACCACCTCAAAAATAATTGGAGAGCCGAGACGCTCTCCGTCCGTAACTATTGGCGGCGTCAACCAAGACATTAAGGCGTAAAAACGCCCGTGGATGACCCAACAGGTGTTGACCTCCAGATACGGACACAAAAACATGATGGACCCGAAGAACCAAGATGCCTTGTTTCGGGTCAGAAAAAGGGCTTGGCAAACAGCATTAACTATTCCCCAATTCCAGCTAGGTCAAGCGGCAGAATTGTTTGGAAACTGAACAAGTACTCCCAAACAGAAGCTGCGAAATCATTCAACCAAATCCGGTTGATCCTGCCGGACCCTACTGCTATCGGGGTGGGACTAAGACATGCGAGTCGAACGCTTTGCAGCCATGAGTGAAGCGTGGCATACGGCTCAGTAACACGTGGCTAACCTACCCTCGAGACGGAGACAACCCCGGGAAACTGGGGCTAATCCCCGATAGGCGAAGACTCCTGGAACGGGTCTTCACCTAAAAGGTGTTGGAATCATGCTTTTCAACATCGCTCGAGGATGAGGCCGCGGCCGATCAGGTTGTTGGTGAGGCAACGGCTCACCAAGCCTATAACCGGTACGGGCCGTGGGAGCGGGAGCCCGGAGATGGGAACTGAGACAAGGTCCCAGGCCCTACGGGGCGCAGCAGTCGCGCAAACTCCGCAATGCACGAAAGTGTGACGGGGCTACCCCGAGTGCCGTCCGCTGAGGATGGCTTTTCTCTGCTGTAAGGAGGCGGAGGAATAAGGCGAGGGCAAGTCTGGTGTCAGCCGCCGCGGTAATACCAGCTCGCCGAGTGGTAGGGATGATTATTGGGCTTAAAGCGTCCGTAGCCTGCCTTCCAAGTCTCTCGTTAAATCCAGCGATTCAATCGTTGGACTGCGGGAGATACTGTTAGGCTAGGGGGCGGGAGAAGCCGACGGTATTTCCGGTGTAGGGGTAA
>Ga0315314_1001777_pt1 | contig 18641 bp, 16 predicted proteins | sample TDP9_MG_FD_203631 | JGI IMG/M metagenome (GOLD analysis project Ga0315314, IMG submission 203631) | Freshwater sediment microbial communities from Lake Towuti, South Sulawesi, Indonesia - TDP9 | ecosystem: Environmental > Aquatic > Freshwater > Lake > Sediment | place: Indonesia: South Sulawesi...
CATAATGATCAACAGCATATGCGGCGGAAAAGGCCAGTGCGGGACGTGCAGGGTGATCCTCAACAGGGGCGAGGTGTTAAGACTCTCGACCAAGTACGAAAAGTGGCTCTCCCCCCAGGAGATATCCGAGGGCTACCACCTCGCCTGTCAGACTCGCGTCCTGAGCGACGGCGAGTTCACCATCCCGGTTGAGAGCCGAGTTTTCAGCCCAAAGATACTCCTCAGCGTGGAAACGGTCATCGACAGCCCCGACCCCGCGTCGAAGAAATACCTGGTGGCGCGGCCCCTCCTTCGAGGCGGTGAACGCCGCCCTCTTAGGCTCGAGGGCTACTCGGGCCCGGAGCCACTGGTGGGCGACGAGGTCTACAACAGGCTTCTCTCGATGGAGCACGGAGAGCCGGTAACCGCGACCTTGAGCCGGACGGGCGGCCCTCCTGAGGTCATCAGCGTCGAGTCGGGTGATAGGACCGGTTCGAACTACGGCCTCGCCGTCGACCTCGGCACCTCGACGATCGCCGTGCTGCTCGTTGACCTGGTGAGCGGGGAGGTTTTGGGCAGGGCGTCGGGGCTGAACAGGCAGATCACCTACGGCGAGACGCTGGTCACCCGGATCGCGTTCGCGCGGGAGGCTGGCGGGCTGCTGAAGCTCCAGCGGGGGGCGGTCGAGAGCGTAAACGACCTCGTGGACGGGGTTACGTCCGGCCTCGGGATCGACTCCGAGGAGGTCACGGACGTCTGCGTGGGCGGGAACACGGTGATGAACCACCTCCTGGCGGGGATAGACCCATCGTACCTCGCGTACGTGGACGCGAATGAGAAGGTCCCCAGGAGCCCCATCATCAGAAAGTCAGGGGCCCTCGGGCTCCGCGCGAACCCGGGGGCCTATGTTTACTGTCTTCCCAACGTGAGCCGGTTCCTCGGGGGGGACGCCGTCGGCGACGTGATCACCTCGGGCATGCACGAGTCCGGCGAGGTCTCCCTCCTAGTCGACATGGGGACCAACGGGGAGATCATCTTCGGGAACGACACCTGGCTGGTCTCGTGCTCCTGCGCCTCCGGCCCCGCCTTCGAGGGTGAGGGCATCAGGTTTGGGATGCGGGGGATGGAGGGCGGAATCGAGCACGTCAGGATCGACCCCGGGTCCCTCCGGGCGGAGTACACGGTCATCGGAGAGACGCCCCCAAGGGGCATCTGCGGCTCGGGCGTCATCGACGCCGCGGCGGAGATGTTCTCCGTGGGCATCCTCGACTTCACTGGGAGGATCGTGGAGGGCCGGACGCCACTCGTGAGGAGGGGGAGGGACGGGCCGGAGTACGTCATAGCCCCCGCCGGGGAGACGGCGATCGGCCGGGACATCGTGATCACGCAGCGCGACATGGACTACATCATGGACTCGAAGGCCGCCGCCTGCGGGGGGGTCATGGTCCTGATGGAGAAGTTCAGGCTGTCCATCTACGACGTTCGGAACTTCTACCTCGCCGGGGCCTTCGGGGCCTACACCGACCTGAGGAGCGCGACGAGGCTGGGGATCTTCCCCGAGTTCCCGAACGCAGAGGTCCACCCGATCGGGAACGGCTCGGTCTCAGGCGCCTACGCCGCGCTGCTCTCCATGGCGAAGCGGGACCAGGCGAGCGACGTAGCCGAGAAGATGCTGTACGTCGACCTCCTCGAGGACATCATGTTCACGGAGGCCTACTCCGAGGCGCTCTACATCCCGGGAAAAAAGGAGCTCTTCCCCAGCTACAGCCACTAGTGTGTTCAGGGACACAGCTTTGTTGAAATGAAGAATGCAACCCAGCACGTTGTGTGGCGGAGGCTATTCCCTGAAAGTTTTTTTGCTCCGGTATTTCCTCCAAATGTCTCGCTGCCCTAGGGGTCATGAAGGGTAACATTCCCGGTTTTTCAGAGGCGTTTTCGAGCCCCTTTCGTTGAAAGGCGCCAGTGACAGAGCCATCAGATTTTGCCCTCAAACTCTTATCACCGGCCTCGGGGGGTTCATTTTTGCTCTTTCGGCCCCTTTTTTGAAAAGGCGTCCGTTTTTTGGTTTTTCCTTCGGTGCCAAAGGGTAATGTTTGGTAACATTTAAGTTTCCCGGCTTCTCTCTCCCTTCGGTGATCCTGTGGGACGCGGAGAGGGCACGAAGAGGGCGAGGCTGCTTGACTTCTTTAGGGAGAAGCCGCTGGCGAGTTACGGTGAGGCCGCCGGGGCGGTGGGGACGACGGTGGGTTACGCCCGGAAGGTCCTGTGCCTGGAGCGGAGGGAGGGCAGGAGGCACCGGTTCACCAAGAAGGATTACGTCTTTCGGCTCTTTATCACGGAGCCCTGGCTCCCGGACGGGGTGGTGGCGAGGCTGGCGGGCACAACCCCGGGCTACGTCAGGAAGCTCAGGTGTCTATACCGCAAGTGACCCGCAGCAGCGCACGTTGGATTTATGGGTCCGAATTCCTTCCGCGCACCATTACGAAAATAACTTGAGGGGGGGATGAGGTAGCCAAACTGGGCTGTCTAGCAAGGGCCTGCGAGGGGAAGGGTGGTTTGCAGTGGAGTTTAGGGCGATATATTTATATATTAGATATAAATATGCATGTATGTGGCGATGCCTTTGGGGGAGGCTACCACGGTTAGGGTGTCTAGGAGTACGCTGGAGATGCTGGAGAGGTTACGGGGTAAGTTGGGGGCGGGGAGCCTCGACGAGACGATACAGGTGCTTGTCATGCGGCAGCGCAGGGTGATGATCGATGGGGCCTTCGGGCTGGACAGGGGTCGGATAAAGCCTTTCGCCGAGGAGGACCGCGGTGAGGATCGTAGTTGACGCCTATGCGTGGGTTGAACTCTTCCTCGGGAGTGAGAAGGGAAACAGGGTCAGGGAGATTCTGGCGGAGGCCCGCGAAGTCTATACCCCCGGCGTGGTGATGGCGGAGGTTGCTCGGAAGTACCTCAGGGAGGGGGCGGGGGAGCAGACGGTCCTCGAGCGCCTGAAGACGATCACCGAAGCCTCGGAAACAGCCCCGATCGGGATCGAGATCGCCCTAGAATCCGCCAAGTGCTATGCGGAGCTATCAGAAAGAGCCAGAAGGGTGGGGGCCAGGACCCCAAGCCTCTTCGACGCCATAGTGCTGGCCACGGCCAGGGTCCTTGAGGCGAAGGTGGTCACCGGAGACGAACACCTCAAGAACCTGCCCGAAACCCTGTGGACAGGATAATCCATAACGTGTGCCGCAAGTCAGTTCGCTCTGCAGCTTGTTCTCTATCTCCCCGCTCAGCCTGGCCGCCACACCCAGTAGAATCAGGTGGCTGCACTGCAAGTGACCATGCAGCAGCGCGCGTAGATTTTGTAGGGGTTAAAACGCTTTTTTCAGGAAAAATACCAGGGTGACGCCGTCAGGTCGGTTCGGCTTGTGTTGCGATTTGGAGTCTAAGTGGTCGTGGTTGTTGTCTCGGTCCTTCGTCGTGTAAACGCGACAACCACTACTGCAGCGGCAGTAGCAGCAGCGGCAACAGCAATGGCAGCGATTAAAACGGGCCCTGGATATAGATGTGCAGGCGCGGTTGGCGTGGTGAGGTAGATCGTAAAGGTTGGGTCGTGCACGACTCTGTAGCCGCTGTAGGTTGGGTAGGCGATTAGATAGAAGTAGTTTGCCCGGGTCGCGTTCGTGATGCTCTCCTTGGCCCTCTGGAACAGTTGGGGGCGCATGTTGGCCACGAGGAGGGGGAGGAACTTCATTAGGCCCATGTGGAAGACGAGTAGGTCCTTGTTCTCCGCGAAGCCGCCGATCTTGCAGGTTCTGGCGGTTGCGTTGTAGGTTTCAGGGCTGTTCTCTGAGGAGTCTGCCGTGTAGTTGTAGAGGCTGTAGGTCTCCTTGGTGCCGAAAGAGGCGTCAAAGATCCTCTCGCCGTCGTCTGCGTACGTTGAGATGGATGAGTCGCTCACCGGAGTGTCGTTGTCCGTCACGTTCTGGCCGCTGGATGAGAGGCTGTAGGTGTTGCGGTCGAGCATCACCGAGGTTTGGAAGTTCACGACGCTCATCTTGATCTGGTTCCTCTGGAGGAACTCGTAGACTGTTTCGTCGGATACTCGGTTGCCGTAGCGGTAGCAGCCGGTGCTGTTGTAGTGGTTGTAGAGGGGTATGATGAACCACCCCCAGAAGTGCCAGAGGTCCCGTATCCTCCCTATGACGTGGTTTTCGGTCAGGGTTGCCGTGTGTGTATCCGGGGATATGGTTAAGTTGTAGGTGAAGGTCAGCTCGTCGTAGGTTGCCAGGGCCAGGGGCCTGCTGTGATAGGTGTGGTTCGTCGGGGAGATCCAGGTTCTCCACCAGATGGCGGTCAGGTTCGTGTACCTCATGCCCCATGACCACCGCAGCTTGTCGTCAGAGTGGGTTAATGGAATGATCGAGGTTTCACTGCTCAGGGACGGAAAGGCGGCGTTTGGGAACTTCTCCCTGAAGTCGAAGCCCATGCTGAAGGAGGACCAGAGATTATCCTGTGCATCTGGCGAGTCTGGGTATGCTGATTGCTCGGTCTCGTTGAAGGCCATGAGCATCAGGAAGGTGGAGGCCATTAAGACATCTCGGCTGCGGTTTTCGGTCTTGTAGTGCATCATGAAGGTCTGCATGGGTATGGTGAAGTATGCTCCCCCGTCGAAGGTTATGTTGCTCAGCCCCGCATAGAGCATGTGTAGGCCGCTGGTATTTACGTAGGCCATGTACATGTAGGCGTGCCAGCCACTCGGAGGCACCGCCATCCCGTGAATAAGCGCATAGGCCCTAGCATAGTCGAAAAAGTCTACTGTTTTTGCCCAGCTCTCTTCCGTAAAGTCCGAAGCAAGCAGAGTATCCGCCGCAAAGGCCGGCAACATTCCACCAGCCAAAGCGACGCAAACAAGCAAGATCCCAAGCAGGCTTTTAGTTCCCATGAAAACCCCTTTTACTATTTTTTGCAGGGGAAGTTTAAACACCTATAAAAGAATTATGAACTTCAAGTCCGAATTTTAAAAGGGAATCTGGCCCAGCCCCAGAATTCAACTCTTCTCCAAGGTCTGGAAGATGTGGGCGCAGATCTTGGAGAAGAGGCACTCGTGAAGAACGACCAGTTCCACGGGGGTCAGGCTGACCTGACCGCATCCTTTGACAAGATCAAACAGCATTCGGTGAATGCTCTCCTCATACTTGCTGGGTCAGAGCGCAGAGACCAAAATTTTATAAATGAAAGATAACATAACTATTTTTCCGGTGGGGGAACCTAGAGGTGCAGGAGACTAATCACTCCATTCTACACATTGACTCGAAGGTCCCATCGGAGATGTTCATAACATTTTCTGTTTTCTTGAAACGCTTTGCGGTAATTGAGGAGTTCTTGAAGCGGAAAACAGAGTTCTTCAAGAATGTACAGGAGGAAAAGGATCTGAAGAGGTACTTTATAAACTCGAATCTGGTGATAACGGCTTTTACGGCTGTGTACGGGGTGGCGATGGGGGTTTATCCGGGGGGATGGCAGGTTCTCAACGATGCCGTAAAGATCCCCCTGTTGCTCCTCCTCTCCCTATACATTACCCTCCCAACCTATTACATTCTTGATGTTCTCTTGGGCGGGAAGGTTAGCCTTAACCAGGTTTCCGTCCTCATGCTTTCAGGGTTCACCGTTATGTCCACCGTATTGCTTGCGTTTATACCCGTGAATCTCTTCTTCATATTGACGACCGCGAACACCTCCACCGAGACCTACGCCTTTGTGGTGCTCCTTAACGTGGCCATCTTTGGGCTGGCTGGGCTCAGTGGAGTGGCATGCCTCTTGACCGGCTTTCGGGCAGTCCACCGGGAGCCAAACTGGACCCTGGCCTTCCTCATAGGCAGCCTGGTCCTGATCTTCGTCGGCACACAGCTCGCGTGGATCCTGCGACCCTACTTCCATTACTATTCGGGCTTCATCCGACCGATAAGAGACAACTTCTACGTAGCCATCCTCAGGCTGATCCAGGGGCTGTCAACCAGATAAGGGTAGCGCGCGTGTTTCAGGGCCCTCTCTAGGGCCTTGGCCAGGCGGTCGGCCGGGAACTCGTGCCCATCATCGTTCCGCCGTTCCCTCTTAGTGGGGCACGCTCCTCGCAGCGGCGCGCGTTGAAACACCAAAAAACTTCATATAAATGTCCACATCCAAATAAGTTGGTGAGAAAGAGTATGGTGTACTGTTATGAAAGTTGAGTTACCTCTCGAAAGACCGATTGAAATCCTTATCCACTCATGAATTCTGGACTCTCACTCTGTGGTGCACATGGTAGATTTTATGAAACTAATTTAGACTATTCCTTCCATTCTAGGTAGAGCTTCTTAGCCTTCATGTCAGCCTTGAAGTTGAAGCGCTGGATAATGTCCTTCATTCCCAATACGTTGGGAACGGATTCCTCTGCGAAGGCCATCCAGAGGTCAAATTCTGGGCTTATGTTTCCATAGGAGTCGATTAGCCTTGTCCTAACTCTTGAGATCCTCACTGGGACCACGCACTCCTCTTTTCTAGATATTCCAGACAGCCTATGGGACACATATTTTCGGAGCCCGATCTCCTCACCAACATGAGCTGAAACTAGGGAGATGACAGCCCCCGTGTCGAAGAACATGTCGATGGTGATCCACGTGCCGTCCTGCTTAAGGAACTGGGCGTTTACAGGAACGGATGTCATGAGGCCAAAATCTAACCCAAACTCTTTGAGGATTGCCTCTGCAAGGTCAGGCCTTATCCCCGTTTCGTCGAAGGGGTAGACAAGCCTACAAGACAAAAAGATCTCCCGGGAAGACGTATTTTACGATGGCCCTCTCACCATACGGCCTAGCCTTATCATAGACCTTCTTCAAGTCCTTATCCGCAGCGATCACCGTACCATCGTAGACGGCTACATACATGTCTGGATACTTATCCTGAAGCTCTTGGGCGTGCTCCCTAAGCCACCCGATGTCCTTTGCGAGCTCCATAGTCATGCTTACACCCATGCGTATATTTGTTTAAGCCATTTAAATAGGTTTGCCACAGAGATCCGGAAGGCTCCCGCGTCAAGGACAAAATCCACGCTGATAACCGCAGACAAAGGCCTTCATGCAGCGGCAAAGGACCATGTAAAACCATGCACTTGAAAGAGTGCAACTTTCCCTCATGGCTCAGGGCATCGCATTCTTGGCTCTCAGGGTCCGGGTGCCTATTCTTCCTTTTTCGGGGGCCACTTCTCCTTGAGGAACTGGGCTATTCCGGATGAGTCCCTCGGGCCTACTAGAACGTGCCATCCGCTCCCGAGTTGGTCCTCTATATCTCCGCTCAGCCTGGCCGCCATGCCCGGTATGATGAGGTGCCGGTGGTTGACCTTCTTCTCGATTTCTAGCTTCTTGACGGCCTCGGCCACGGTCTCCGCCGTGAGGTATCTCCCGGCGACGGCGCTCTCGACGCTGATCCCCTCGGTGTCGACCACGATGAGGTAGCAGTCGGCGCCGGCCTTCTTGATGTCCGACTCCACCGTGAAGTACGTCAGGGCGTAGTTGGTGGTCAGCATCACCGGCGACTTCTCATCGGGTTTCCCGAAGGCCTTCAGCCCGGGCTCCACCGAGACCGGCTTCCTCGGGTCCGTGTAGATGTTGAACCTCCACACCACAAGCGGAAGCTGAACCCACCCGTCGGTGCTGTGCATGATCAGCAGGTCGGCGTACCGGGAGATCAACATGGCGGCGACGTAGGCCTCCCTCCACGCCAGCGCCTCCCTCGGGCCCTTCTCGCCGGCCCAGGCCGTGATGGGCGTCCCTATGAGTGGGAAGCCGAGCAGCGCGTCTCCGCCCTTGCACGCGCTCCTCCTCACCAGGGTGAAGTTGTTGACGGTGTCCGGGAGCCCCTCGTCGGGGAAGGTTCCCGGGTCGAGCACCAGGTCCTCCACCCCGTACTCGGTCAGGGTCTTCGCCAGGGACCTGAGGAGCTTGAGGTCGCCCGGGGCGTAGACGGCCAGGGGGCAGCCGTACATCAGCGCCAGCTCGGCCATGGCCCTCCAGTTCTCCCTCGTCGCCGCGTAGATCAGCGGCCTCCGGTCGTGGGCCGCGGCCAGCCCGGCCTCCATAACGGCGGGGTTGAGCGCGCAGAGGATCAGCGGCAGCTCCGTGGCCCTGGCGACGTTCTCCACAGCCGACCGGAGGGTCGCGGGGTCGTTCGACGTCGACCTGACGGCTATCATGTCGAGGTTGAGCTCCCTGCCGATGTAGGTGTAGGAGAAGTTCTCGACCTTCTTCACCCTCTCTAGGAGGCCCTCCTCGGTGGAGAACCTTGCCCGGAGGGGCATCTCGTCGGTCACGTCGAGGGCGATGGGAAGCGGGTTGTGGTAGGTGAACTCGTGGCGGTACATGACGAGCTTGCCGCCGACCTTGACCGCGCGGTCCCCCGTGCCGATGGTGACCTCCCTGATCGCCGGCGCCAGCATCTCCCGGAGCTTCCTGTACGCCTCCTCGTGCTCCTTTTTCAGGATCGGGGGGCAGGCCTCTAGGGCGACCTCCCGGTTGACCAGCTTGGCCGCGAAGGCCATGCAGTTGGTCTCCCCGCACTCCTTACAGTTTGTCCTGGGGAGCAATACGTACACGTCGATGGGGCTGAGCTCCGTCACGCCCTTCTTGACTTCCCTCTCGGTCACGGCCATCACCCCCTAAATCCTCGCGGTGACCCAGTCGGCTATCTTCTCGGGCCTGGCCCCGCCCCCGCCCATGAACCGCGCTATGACTTCCTTCAGGGTCCGGACGGCGTCCGGGTGCATCATCATGAAGAGGTCGACCCCGGCCGTGAGCAGGATCAGGGCGGTCACCGTCTCCCACAGCGGGCCCCGGAGCTCCCTCGGCTCCCACTCGTCCCCCATCTTCAGCCAGGCCTCCCTGGCGGCCCAGGTGTTGGTGGTTCCGGAGAGGACCGGGTGCTGAAGCTCCGAGTCCCCCATCAGCGCCGCCATCCTGGCCCGCTCATGAATGGAGAACGTGTACTCGAGCCCGTAGCCCAGGGCGGCCGTCGTCAGATCCATCACGATCCGGTCCCTGGGCAGGAACTCGTAGAGCTTCCTGTTCAGCTCCTTCGCCCGGTTCAGGTCCATTGCCGTGAACGCGAGTGCCACGTGCCCGTGGTCCTTGGCGGCCTTCGCCACGCCGTCGAGGAGGCCGGCCTCCCCCATGTCCAGCGTGAGGGAGCTGAGCAGGACCCTCTCGCCCTCGGCCACCTCGGAGACCTTCTTGAAGACCGAGGCGTCCTTCTTCGGGTCCCCGCAGCCCCCGACGATGATGGGGACATCCACGGCCTGCAGCACCTTTTCTATCGTCTTCGCGGCGTCCGCCGGGGACGCGTCCTTGATGAGCGGGTCCGTGCTCAGCAGGTGCACCGTGACCACATCGGCCCCGAACTTCTCAACCGCCAGCCTGGCCCACGCCGCGGGATCGCCCATAACCTCCTGGACGTGTGTCTTGATGGCCTTCGGGAGCGGCACCTCCGTGTCGAACACGTCTAGGGCGACCACGGGCGGATGATGAGGAGCCTCCTCGAACAGGTAGAATGCCGGCGTGGTCGCGCCTCCGATCACCACTTTCTTGCCGCGGGAACCGCCCTCGCCCTTGGTGGCCCCAAGCGTGACCTCCAGAACCCGTCCGGGATACTTCTGAGTTAGAGGGGTGAACTCCGCCTCTAGGATCTCGGTGGGCTTCACCCTCGGCGGCGCGGCGGCGGGAACCGCGGCAACCCTCGGCGCGACCAGGGGTGCGGCCGACTGCAGCCATATCTCTAGCTCCCCCACGTCTATGTCCACGTCCCTCAGCTCGATCTCCCCGAGCCTGCCGAGGATCTCCAGGAGCTTAGGGAGCTTGACGGCGGGCCTCTTCTCCTCTTCCCCCATTTTTCACTCTTCCCTTCTTCGGATGATGACCCTCTCGGCGTGGATCTTTGCGTTCTTGAGGATTATTTTGAACCATCCGGTGGCGGGTGCCGCGGCGAGAACCGGCGCTGCCAATTCCGGTGCCGCGGCTACCACCAGCTTCTCCTCGGCCGGCACCTCGACGGGTGCGGCCTTCCACCTCTCAACGACGGGGTGCCTCTTTTTCTCAAGGAAGGCCTTCAGTTCGTCGATTGTCGCCGCCTCATTTTCCGTGGCAACCCTGTCAACCACCTCCGCGGGTATGAAGTCCTTGACCCGCTCCTTGACGCTCGCGGGCATCCAGACCACGCGGTTCCACCCGCCGTCCACCTGGAGGAACTTTGGTGACCGCATGTACTCGATGGATACGCCGTGGAAGCCGTCCACCTGTCTGCCGCCGGCGGTGGAGTCCGCCATGGTGGAGAAGGGCAGCCCGTTGACGGTCACCCCGTCGAACCTTCGGTGGACTATTCCCATGCCGTCCACCTCCGGGATGTAGAAGGCCACGGCCTCGAAGCAGCCGCAGGACGTATGAGGATAATCGAAGGCGGTGTAGAGCCAAACCCGGTTGATCCCCCCCAGGGTCTTCTCTTTCAGGGTTTCGTTGGCTCCCGTGTACTCGCCCCTGAAGGGGTCGAGGCACTCGCCCTTGTCGATCTTGAAGACCGGGCCCTTCGGGTCGACCCGCGCCGCGGCCCGGCCGTCGAACCAGCTGATGGCCCCGCAGTTGGCGTACCTCTGGGGCGTGATCACGCAGCAGTGGGTCGGGGCGAAGGACTGGCAGAGGGTGCACCCGTAGAAGGCGTCCGCGTCCTCATCCTTCATCCCCCTCGCCCTGGCGTCGCGGGCGTCGTAGACCGCCAGGACATCCTTCCACATCTCCCCGATCTTCTGGGGGTCGGTGATGAAGGTGGTCTGTATCCTCTCGATGATGGGGAACTCGTTCTTGTAGAGCCTCTGCAGGACCTTCCCCAGAAACCGGAAGGAGTTGAAGCCCCTCTGGACGGACTTGGTGCTTATTCTCAGCTGGATGTCGTACCGCTGGTTGACGTGCATGAGGCCCTCGACGTAGTTGCAGTACTCGTGGATGCGCCGCTCGATGACGCCCTCCAGCCCCTCCTCGACCTGCTCGCCGGCGACTTCGACCAGGATTCCGATGGGGTAGCTCCTCTTCTCCAGGTCCTTGATGTCGGGGCCGATGACCGTTATCTTGCCGTCCTCCACCTCGTCCATGCCCCGGGCCCTCACAAGCTCAAACTTCTGCTCGATCCTCGGGCCGCCGAACTCCGCGTGGGCGTCGGCCCACCGTATCCTCTCCCCCTCGTAGATCACCCCGACATCCACCGGGATATCCTCGAACATGGACATGCTACTTTCCCCCCAGCTTCTCTCCAACCGCCTTAAGATGCTTTTCCCACTCCTCCCGGGAGAGGTTGGGGAATGACCATGAGGCCTGAGGGTGATAGTAGGGATCCATGCTCACCGTCCTCAAACCGGAGAAGTGCTTGAGGCCCGAGAGGATCACCCACCCCATGGGGTACGGGACCCCGGCGATCAGGGCGAGGTCGTAGGGCCCCTTCCCATCCAGCCCCTTCCAGCCCGGGTCCCTGAGCCGGTTGGCGATGTCCACGGCGGACATGGACGCCGCCGGCCGAAACCTCCTCTTGAGGAACTCGCCCAGGATGTGGGCCGTGGCCACCACCGGGATCTTCCCCGCCCTGGCGACGCGGATCAAATGGTCGACGGCCTTTTCCCCGCCCAGGTCGGTCTCGGCGGCCTCGTGGCCCACGATGAGGATGGGGCGCCTCGCCCGCCTGACCATGGCCACCACGACCTCGGGCTTCGTGATGACGAGGGCCTTGGCCGGGCCCGGGATCTCCGCCGCCTGCCACGGTTCCGCCTTGGCCAAGCTACTCGACCCTCTTCCGGATGAGCCTCGGCAGGAGGGTCGGGTCCGGGATCCTGCCCTCCTTCCACTTCCTCTCCTTCAGGATTCCCAGGATCTCGTCCTTCATGGTGAGCGGTATGTCGGCGGCGGTTCGGACATAGAGGGGTATGTCGTCGGGGAGGGCGCCGTAGAGGCGCCGGTGGAGGTCGATGTAGTGGGTCAGCTTGACAGCGCGCCCCCTGGTGGTGTCGTTGGGCCTCATGCAGAGCTTGGCGATCATTACCATGGCCTCCTCCTTGGTCTCCGCCGCGTAGAAGAGGTGCTCCGGCGCGGGGCCCGCGTAGACCTTACCTCCTGTGCGGGCGTCGTAGACGTACCAGTCCTCCTCCCTGTCCTTCCTCCCCAGGAGCAGGCGCCGATACTTGGACCCGTGGGGCCCCACGATCACCGGCACCCCCAGCCGCCAGAATCCGCTCGCGATGGCCGCCGCCTTCTGGGACATGGCCCCCCAGGCGACCCCGACGGCGCCGACGCGGTTGAGGACGTAGTCGGCGATCTCCTCGTAGTTCCCGCGCAGGCTCCGCCTGGCGAAGATGCTCGCGATCTTGATGGCCGCCCCGGCTATGTGGGCGTTGGCGACGCAGGAGCCGACGTTTATGACGCCCCCCGCGTCGAAGGCGCCCGGGTGCCTCTCGTAGATGGTCTTGCCCTCCTCGTCCTTCTGCATCGCCATCGACATGGCGGCGCACCCGGTGGCGGTCACGATGTACCTCCGCCTGGCGAACTCCTCCGCGATCTCCGCAACCTCCCCGCCCCCGTGGGGATAGTTAGCACACCCGACCAGGGCAATGACCCCGGGGATCTCGCCGAGGACTATGGGGCCCCCGACGTTCCGTATCTCCACGTCCTGGATGGCCCCCCTCCCAACCCGTATCTTGAACCTCTCCCCCTTGAGCGACTCCTCGGCGGCCTTCACCATGAAGCTGTGCAGCGGAAGGTCGTTGGGGCAGGCGCTCTCGCAGCGCGCACAGCCCACGCACCCGTCCAGTAACCCCGCCAGGGGCCTCAGGTCTCCCCCCGCCGCCGCCTTCACCGCGGCCGGGATGGGCAGGCTGTTCGGGCACGCCCTCTGACAGTCTCTGCACACCGTGCACCGCTTCGCCGCCTCGACGATCTCCTCCACTTCCGGGATGACCTTGAACTTCTCCCGCCTGGGGGCGACCTCCAACACCGTTCTCACGGCCACCTCCCCAACCCTCTCCGGGTCCAGGATGAGAACGCCGGGAACCTTCCCCTGAACCAGGTCCGCCACCGCCTCGTCCGGTGAACTCTCGGTCCTGTTCGGGAGCCCTAGACAGTTCTTCTCGCTGGAGGCGATCACAGGCGCCCTGACCCTCTGAGCCTCAACCAGCGTGTCCGCGCGGATACACTGTTCATCCACAACGATGAGGTCGGGAATCCCGCTCCTAATAAACCGTAGCTGCCAGGAGATGGGCCCCACGATCTTGGCCCGGGGGCTGTACCGGGTCATGTCATGGGCCGTGCAGCATATGCCGACCACCTCCACGTCGCCGTAGAGCCCCCTGTCCGTGAGGTAGTCGATGATCCCCACGGAGGATGGCACGTTGTGGCCTATGACCAGGATGACCGGCTTGGAGATGTCGGCCACGCCGAAACCTATCTCCGTCAGGGGGGCCTCAGGGTCGGCCTTCGGGAAGCCATATGCCGAGACCTGCGCAATGTCCGCCACCTCCAGCCCCACGTGGTCCACCATGCCCGCGTGGAGCACCTTGGACTCGAAGTCGAGGTTGCTCCCCTCTTGACCCGTGTGGGTCGCCGAGAGCAGGTGGGTGACCTGGCCCTCGAGGTAGTCCAGGACATCCTCTAGGTCACCGAGCGTTTTGGGTCTGATGCCACAGACCAAACGGGTGATCGGGGCCTCCACCTCCACGTTCATGCCCCCCACGTCGATGGGGCACGCTCGCCCAAACCTCTCTATCAGGTGTTCCACCAGGTGCCTCGCGTGGCCGATGTGGGTGGCGGCCCCGATGCAGCAGGCGAGGAGGACGATGCGGGACTGCTGGGCGGCCATGTTCAGGCCACAGGCCCCCCGCCTGTCCCCCGTCAGGTCGCACTTGCCAAATGTGCAGAGACAGCAGACGTCGCAGAAGGGCATGTAGAAGGGCTGGTAGCGCTGGAGGAGCCTGAGGTCCCACTCCCGGAGCGCGGTCAGGGACGGGTACGGGGTCGGACCCACCGGCTCAGCCCAGGCCTCCTCGAAGATCCGGCCGACGGACAACTCCAGGTCTCTCAGAACGCCGATGTCTGTCTCCAGCTCCTTGACCCTCACAACCGCAGCCTTCTTGGACAAGCCAACCCACCCCTACACGGGTACCCGCAGTTAGCCTGCGGCAGAGAGAACGGATAGGCACACGACTCTTATATAATCTTTCTGGGGGCTGGGGCCGCACGATGAAACCGAGGTGGAGCTCCGGCCTCTCCGTCAGAAGTATCGATGAGGAAGGTGAAATTTGCAACCTCTTTTCTCAAAGGAGTTGGACACGCTGAGGGCCATAGGGAACAAGGGCAACAGTGGGGTAAGAGCTGAATATGATGTCATCAGTCTTCACAGCCCACCTCCACATCTCCTCAACCATTCTCCTCTTTACACCCTCATAGTTAGGGTCGCCGGCGAGGTTTCGCATCTCGTGTGGATCCTCTTGGAGGTCGTAGAGCTCATCGAAGTCGAATCCGTTGAACACGTACTTGTACCGGTCGTCGCGGACGATCCGCTGGGTGTAGTAGTATTCTGCGCCCAGGAACTGCCCGTAGAAGCTCCCGGGCCAGTCGTCGGGGGTTGAACCCCGGAAGATCGGGACCAGCGAACGCCCATGACACGGCTCCATCTTATCAGCTCCGGCTATCTCACAGAAGGTGGGGGCGAAGTCGCAGAGAGTGGCGAACTCCGAGTATATGGAACCCCGCCTTATCACGCCGGGCCATCTGACCACCATTGGAATCCGGTAGCTCTCCTCAAACGGCATCACGCCCTTCAGGAAGAGCCCGTGGCCCCCGGCCTGGTCCCCATGGTCGGAGGTGTAGAGAACCAGCGTGTTCCCCTCCACTCCCGCCTCCTCCAGCGCATCCAGCAGCATGCCGACCACGTCATCGGTCATGGTGCACAGCCCCCAGTAGTGGGCGATCGCCTCCCTCACCTGCCGCTCGCTCAGCTGCGACCACAGTTGCTGGCGCATCCGCCGGTAGATCGCGGGCTTATCCTCCAGCGTGTCGCGGTAGTTCTCCGGGAGCGGCACCTCATCCGAGTCGTACATGCTCGCATAGGGCTCGACCGCTATGTATGGATCGTGTATCCCCGTGAGGCCGACGTATACTACCCAGGGACTCGGCTCCTTGGAGAGCCTCTCAATCTCCTCGGCGCCGACCCTCCCCCTCGCGAAGTCCAGCATATCCTCAGGCTTCCCCGGGCGCGTGCCGTAGAGGGCACGATCCGGCCAGCCGCTCCGCCTGACGATGGCACCTCTCTGTAAGTCCTCCGGAGGCCCCACGTAACGAGCCTTCTTTCTTCTCTGCCCAGGGCCGGGAGAACTGGCCGGTTTGGAGCTGATCCCCTTGGGAACCTCCCATCCATAATCGGCGGGGCCCCTCTCTCCGCAGACATCCCATTTGCCGACATAGGAGAGGTTATAGCCGGCCCTCCTCAGGTGCTCCGAGAACAGCTCGACGCCGGGGAACAGCCCCGAGTGCATCACCGGCGTAGAGTGATAGTTGTTATACATCCCGTGCACGGTGGGATAAAGCCCCGTGGAGAAGGACGCCCTGGCAGGGGCGCAGAGGGCCGTGGGCGTATAACCCCGCTCAAACCTCACCCCCTCGCCGGCGATCCGCCCCTTGACGTTAGGCATACGACAGGGGCAGTCGGGGTCAACCGTCCACCCCTGCTGATGCTCCGTAATTACAATGAGAATGTTAGGCCTCTCCTTAATCCCGGACATCGCCCCGTCATCTCCGCATGAAGGTGAAGGGATTGCAACTCATATTTATTTATCGTATTCTCTTACTAGTTTTGGTTGGAAGGCGTAGGAGCTGATGCTGGTGAGGGGTCCACCTATGCCCCGGTCTAGGCCGAGCTTGACGGTGTTCAGGCGTGTATGTTTACTTGGAACATAATAGTGTTATCGTTTTCAGTAAGGGCTGAGGTGAAACCTTCGGTCTCGATTAAGATTTAAACGGGGGATGAGTAAAACGAAGACTTATAAGGGACCTTTTGGTACTTAAGGTCGATGTGGTACCTTTGGCCCTGCTCAAGACCAGAATACCGGCCGAAGTCAACGAAATGTTCAGGAGGGTCCTCTCTCGTAGGAGGGAGTTCAAAAAGGGGGTCCTTCAAACGGCCACACTCACGGCCATCTGCAAGTACGCCGGCGTCGACCCTGAGGCCTCCCTCGTGGCTTCAAGCTCCTTCCTCTCGGTGGAAGCACCTCCGGATGAGGCTTCACGGGTGTTGAGCGTCCTCTTGCCGCAGTGTGAGGTGCTGATCAGCGCTCCGGCGGGGGCCGCGGAGGTGAGAGAGAGGCTTAAGGAGATAGAGCTGGTGGAGGGGGACGAGGGCTACACGGTCTTCCGGTGCAGGTCTCTGGATGTCGATGGGCTCCGCTCCCTGGGGAGCTTTAGGGCCGAGTGGCCGGAGAGGGAGCTGGTCTTTGAGGATGGATGCCTATCCCTGACCGCGGAGAGCCTCCAGGCTTCTCTGAGCCTCGCCAAGAAGGTGGCCCCGATCCTCGGCCTCCAATTCCCCCACACCACCGTGAAGGGGCAGCTAGAGGTTTACCGGTGGAGGGGCATCGAGGGGCAGGAAGTGATCATAAAGTGACGAAGCCCTATGTGAAGGACGCCGCCGGCCACTTCAGAAACCTCATCATCCACTCCCTGCGGGAGTACGAACCCACACCGGAGCACACCCTGAGAAGACTCATACAGCCCCTCTGCCGAGACATAGAAAGAATCCTCGAAAGAGGCACCGCCCGCGACGCCCACGAAGCCCTGACCCTTCTTCACAAGGAATGCGCAAGGGCACGGCAACTGCCCCCTTTGACAAATGCAGACTAAGAAGGCGAACCTCAACGAGTCTGGTAAATTCTATCCTTTTCCTGTTGGAAGCCTGTTAGCCCATCTTGTCCCGGCCAACCCCTCCGTGACGGCGCTCGGGGAGGCCCCGGCATATTTGAAGCATATGGAAGACCCTCTGGAATGCCCTCCATCAGCGAGCTGGTCTTTGAGTAAAGCTACCGTTCCCGTTTTCCGGCTATGAAGTCCTCGACCCACTGCCGGGCCTGGTCGTCGGGCACCTGGACCGGCGGGTGCTTGAAGGCATAGGAGCTGATGCTGGTGAGGGGGCCGCCTATCTTCCTGTCCAGCCCCAGCTTGACGGCGCGGATGACGTCGATGACGACGCCGGCGCTGTTGGGGGAGTCCTCCACCTCGAGCTTGGCGGTGAGGGTGACGGACCGGTTTCCGAACTTGTGGCCGCGGATGAAGATGTAGCAGACCTTCCTGTCGCCGAGGAAGGGGACGTAGTCCGAGGGCCCTATGCGGGTCGGCACCTCGTAGGGGACTAGGCTCGTCACGGCCTCGGTCTTGCTCACCCTCTTCGACTTCAGCCGCCCCTCCACCGTCATGTTCTCGAAGTCCGTGTCACCGCCCAGGTTCAGCTGGTACGTCTCCTCCACCTCCACCCCCCGGTCCACGCAGAGCTTGACCAAGTTCCGGTGCAGAATGGTGGCCCCCAACTGGCTCTTCACGTCGTCCCCCGCCACCGGGAGCGCCCTCTCCTTGAATCTCCCGGCCCAGGCGGGTTCCGAGGCCACGAACTCCGGGATGCAGTTGGCCAGGGCGCACCCCGCGTCTAGGCAGGCCTGGGCGTAGTGGAGCGTTGCCTCGTGGCTCCCCACCGGGAGGTAGTTCACCAGCACATCCGCCTCCGCCTCCTGGAGGGCCTCGGCCACGTCCACAGGCTCCATCTTCCCCTCCCCGTAGGCCCGGAAGGACTCCCTCATGTGGGGCGCCACGCCGTCCAGGATAGGGCCGGGGAGGACCTCTACCCCGAGCCTCGGCACCTCGGCGAACCTGGCGCAGCAGTTGGGCTCCGCAAAGATGGCCTCCCCCAGGTCCCTCCCTATCTTGGCCCTGTTGACCTCGAAGGCGGCCACGAACCGGATGTCGCGGACGCGGTAGCCCCCGAAGTCCACGTGCATCAGCCCCGAGACCTTCTCCGCCTCCTCGACGCCCCTGTAGTACTCCACGCCCTGGACCAAGGCCGAGGCGCAGTTCCCCACCCCCACCACCGCAACCCGAACCTCCGGCAACCCAAGCCCTCCGCGATCGAAGCTGACCCTAAGCCTACACAGAAGACGCTATCTCCCCGATCCTCTTATTAATCTATCCCGCCGGCCAGCACCTGTCCCCGCCCGCTGCAACGTGGAATACAAAGGAGAAAGGTTGTATGATTCTCCACCACCTAGCTTCGAAAAATGCGACCATTGCTTCCCCGAGTTGCCAGGGTAGGAAATTATTCGGTTCCCAAACGACGCCAAAAGACAGACCTCCGGTCTTTCCGGCACGCCCGCGCCCGCGGCGGATCGGCGAAAACCGTTAAGAGGGCCTCAGAGTGTAAGATGCCCCGAACAGGGGAACTGGGAGAAGTGGGCGGTCAACTGTCACGGGGAACCAGGCATCGAACTGTGGAGTTGAAGGCGAGGGTTCGGAACCTCGGCGATGTCCGGGGGAGGCTGGCCGAGTTGGGGGCGGAGCCGGCGGGGACTTTTCGACAGG
>Ga0315314_1001778_pt1 | contig 18613 bp, 18 predicted proteins | sample TDP9_MG_FD_203631 | JGI IMG/M metagenome (GOLD analysis project Ga0315314, IMG submission 203631) | Freshwater sediment microbial communities from Lake Towuti, South Sulawesi, Indonesia - TDP9 | ecosystem: Environmental > Aquatic > Freshwater > Lake > Sediment | place: Indonesia: South Sulawesi...
CGAACCTATCGTTGCACCCATTAACGACCATGTTACGTAGGAGCAGCCCATCAGGTAGGAGGAGAAGGCTAAGATGGCAAAATCTCTAAAAGAAATAAGCAAACAGACGGAAGCGACTGACAGCAACAAGGCTATCAGAACCGCCATGGCTTTCTTCCACTTGTCTCCAACCCTGCCTAAGACAATCGCGAATACAAATGAGCCGAAAAACGTTGTTGAGCCAAAGATGCCCACGTGAAAGTCCTCATAGCCATGAACATCTGTGAAAAACTGAGGAATACACGGTCTAAACAGAGTTATAGTAAAGAATATTGCAGCAAAGAACAGTGCCCAAACGAACATTCTCTTGGGTTTGAATGAAGTTGTAGGCTTTGGCGACTCTGAGGAGTGGGTTGTGGCGCGTTGACTGCGAATAAAGAGCAAGGTTATGGTAGCCAGTGCAAACAAAACGAAAGCGATGTGGAACACCCGTCTTATTCCAACGACTGTTGCCAAGTAGCTGCCTATGCCTGGAGCGAATGTGTAGCTAAGCGACCAGGACGCCGAAATCGTAGTGAACGTCATCGCCATCCTCTCCTTTTTTGCTGAAGTCGCCACGTACGCGCTCGTTGCCGGTCCGCCTATAAAGCAGCCGTACAAGAATGAGGGCAGTACCAGTTGGTTCCAATTGTTCACAAATGAAAACATTAGTGGAACAGGAACCCAGATTAACCAAGTCAAAATCATGATCTTTTTTCTGTCGTATTTGTCGGCTAGGAACCCGCCTAAGAGCGGCGTCAAGGCTGAAGCTAAACCTAAGACTGAGTATATCATGCCTACGTCGCCTGGAGTGCCGCCTAAGTCTCGAATGTAGAGCGGCCAGACGTAGAAGTATAGGCCGTCTCCGAAAGCGCCCAATACGTTCGAGAAGATGATTATCCATAGGTCTCTGTTCAAGAATCGAGACATAGAGTAGATGCCTTCTAAAGTCCATGAACATCACTCCTTCTAGCCCGTGGTTTATTTAACAGTTTGGTGCCATCACTCCCAACTTAAATAAATTTTTAGAAACTACTTTTTTTCTGAGGGCTTTCAACAGTTCTTTCCCTTTCTCTGTAACCGTCCAATGGGGCTTTTTGTTGATCATTACATGTTGAATGAAGCCCTTTTCCTCCAAATATTTCAGAATGTAGTAGAGGCGTGGCGGGCTTCCGCTAACTTGAATTGTTGTCTTCAGGAGAGGAGTCCATCTGAGGGGTTGCTGTTCGAGTTTACGGAGAATCAGTCTCGCCAATTCCATGCGTTTTTCTAGGGACTTCGTCGTCTTCAGTCCTTCCTCTTGGATTTCTTTCTTTCAAGTTCCTCAAGTCTTTTCTCCAGTTCCAAAACTTGATGGTCAACTCTCTATTGTCAAGTATCTTTTCTTCATGCACTGCGTTTCACCTCGACTGGTTTAGACATAAAAATGAGGGGTTAACAGGATTTTGGTTCGCTTTAGTGTTGTTAGCAGTTGGTGATTTTGCCTATTGCCTCGGCTCTCAGTGTGGCGTAAGCCCATCGAGCGGTTACGGAAACTCCAGCCAAGTCTTTCACCGGGTCTTCGTAGTCTTCGGCGGTTATGTCTCTTCTGATAAACAGCACCCCAGCGTGTTTACTGTCCACTACCAGGGCGGTTCCACTCGTAACCTTGGTGGAAACCAGCACCCTCATCCCCAACAAACCAGCAACTTTTCCAGACGGAGCTACTGCGGGTCCTCCCCACTCCATTGCCTTCTGTATGGCTGTATCCTTTAGTAGGTCGGCGAGTTCGCTCGGATGAATCACCAAGACATCGGGAGCGGAGTTATCAGACAAGCATTCCTTGAGGATATTGACAACATCGCCGTATGCCAGGGTTCCAGAGGTTGCCGCAGCCACGCTGTTGCCAGCGTCAGAGATCATTTGAGAGACTATTTTTTCTGTCTCCAAGTCTGCCATGGCTCTACCAGCCTCTGCAAGCTGATATTCAATGACATCCCACTCGGCGTCTTCCACCATCTCCCTGCTGATCAACGGGCGGACTCCGTACTTTTTGGGCATTAAGGTCACGCTGTCGTAGTCTTCCGTGCCAACTGGAATTTCTGCGCCCTCCGCCACTTCATAGGCTTTGCTCAACTTTGCACGCGGAATCTTGATGCTGGGTGCGTCTTGAGCGATTACTACTGCGGTTTCTCTTCCGAATAAGTTGGGTTTGGCTGCCTCCCAAACAACATCCAGCACTTTTGCTGTGGCTTGGCTGACATCCGAAAGCAAGATCTCATGCAAGCGATTGTTTCTAAGAACCTCTCCTATCTTTTGGCGTAGTTCATTTTGCATTAGGGAGATCGGTTTGCCACTAAATGTTGTCTTCAACTTTTCTTCAAGTCTTCTCACGGCTAAGTCAGATTTTCGCATCTTTTATTCCTCCTATTTGCAGACAAAGACTAGAATCCAGTCGTCTGCCGCTGTGGCGGCTTGCAACGCTACCCCAGCCTTTCGAGCGTAGTAGATTGTGTAGGCTCCGGTTCCGCCCTCGTTTACCGCTTGGTCGCTCATCTCTATGGCTCTGGCGCTTGCGTCGCTTTTCACAGCCTTTCCACGGGTAATCGCTCCACCAGCCTTGACCTTACAGACTCCGTGGATGCAGACTGGCACGTATTCGCCGCTTGTCACGTCTTTTAGGGCTACGCCGATGGGGTCGCTGTCTAAAACTGCTGGCTGAACCTCCAAGTCTCCGGTGAGGCGCACGAGTGTCCCCTTCGAAATTGCTCCAGTGGCTTTGAACAACGATACGATTTCGCCCTCACTAATGAGCCCTTCTTCGTTTGGCCATTTATCCGTCATCTCATTTTTCCTCCTTTTGGTTCGTTTGTTACCAGCCTCTTAACTGAGTAACTATGAAATGTGTTTCATAACATCGCGTAACGGAATCTTAGAGAGGTCGAGGGGCGTGGGGTTTTCCGTGGCTTCGAGTGCTATGATTGCTCGTCCAATGGGTAGATGCCTCTTCGCCTCTTCAACCCTCACCCTCTCGAGAGCCTCAACTCGCTTAACCAACGCCTCAAAGGTTTCTTTGATTTCACCGATCTCACGCTTTATAGAGTCTATTACCTCGTTCGGTGGTGGCTCAGAGGCGAGTTTTTCCATGACTTGAATGCTGGTCTGTGGAACGCCTGGAACAGCCACAAGGCTTAACTCGGCGTTGTGCAATCCGTAAGGAGCCTTTCCGTCTAGGTTGTCCATGCGCTCGTAGTCAGCTGCCACAGAGACGTGTTGAATTAAGCCTTTGCGAATCCTTTCTTGGGTTTCGTCGTCGTAGATTTCTGCCTCGTAGAAGAGCGTCTTCGAGTCGGAATCCCATTTGGCGTCCACTACTTTACCCACAGCAGAGAAGGCGGAAACGTGTTCCAAATAGACTGGCGAGCCAACGAGTTTGGACGCGAATCTTTCGAGTTCCTCGTCCACGTAGACATTGAGGTTTCGGCTCACCCCAGCTGTTAGGGCGATTCCCCGAATTCTCAGCGGCTTATCTATGATTCTCTCCAAAATCGGAGTCAAACAATAGAGATGTTCGTGTCTTACTTCGTGTTCGTGCTCGTGAAACCATGCCTTGGCTCTTTCTAGGTTCCAGCCCTTCTCCTTTAGGAAAAGGTAACTGACCACTTGGGTTGTGGTTTCGCCTTTAGGCTTTCCAATAACAGCCTTGATCCCCTCTTTCTCTGTGATCCAGATCGTTCGGAGACTGTTAGGCTCAAACTCGCCTGGGTCACGGTGCCCAGAGCGAATAAACTCCTCGGTTTCTTCCCATGGCAAGTAACACACCGAAAACTATGTTGCGATGTTTGTTTTAAAAGTCAAAATTACGCAGAAAAACAATATTGTTCATGTGGACACTATTTAGCCAACATTATTAACTGTTGGAGCTTTTCGACAACAACAAATATACTCACAACAGATGTATGCGCCAATTTTCTGCAAAAGACACGTTATTCAACCAGTTTGTGGGAAGATTTAACTCTTTAAAAATTGTTTTGAAAACATTTCGGATTGCATTTTGATCCATTTTACAGGTGGTGTTAACATGAAGGTCAGTCCATCCCATTACATTAATGTTGCTCGTAAAACTGATAACTTCGATGGTGAGGCCTGACCGAACTTGAACTTTGGTCCTAATAGTAATGTAATTAACGGCATACATGAAATGACCATTCGACCAATCTTCTGCCATCATACCAGCGGTTATTGCGTGTTCTTCTTGAAACGACCCTAAGTATTGCTTCAAGACCGTCCAGTTTGCTTCTCTATCAAATAAAAACCACCAAGTAGAAGCAAAAAGAGTCTCTAACTCTTGATCGGATGCATCTAAAACAGCTCTTAATGTTTGATTAAGCCACATCCTATCAATTAGTGAATGCCAATAAACCAGAGTGTGTGTTCCGTTAGAACAAAAACAAGCCCATTTACCAACACTTATTCGTAGGTTCGCAGATACTTTTTCGATTAGATTTATTGTGTTTGGGAAGGCTGTGCCGACCGAATTATCCAAATGAAACTCGCAGGTAAATCCTTTCTCCTTTGCCTTGTCACCTACACGATTAATGTCGACGCTATCCATTTTAATATTAAACGAGCAGTGAACTTTCTCATAATCAAAGCTGAAGTATCCTACGAAGTTTTCATTATTACTCGGGAAAACTTGGATATCTGTTTGAATCACTCCTTCTTCAACTTCAATGAAGTATGACAACGGGTTTGGAATAACTGAAACGAAAATTATACATGCCAATGACATCGCAAGTAAATGGAATGACTCTTCCTCTCTTAATCAAGTCTAGATCGGCAACTCTGATCTTTCTAGACGCACTATACAGCCTTATTCCAACAAAAATCACAACAATAGCAATAAGAATCTGGTAAAAAACCCACAAATAATAGCCTACATAAACACTTGCCATGCCCAGAAAGGAGTCCAATATTAAGATGATGCCATACAACATGAGCAATAATAGCGATAGCTATTCCTATCTGTTTTGCGTATTTCATTATAACTTCTCGATCAAGCTGATCGTTCATGTATCAACTGACACCTCAAGTTCAACCTTTTAGGGTTCAAACGAGCTTATAATACTATGTTTTAGAACAGACCGGAATAGCGATAACGCCATTTCAAGAGACTTTATACCTTCCCTAGTAACTCCTTTAGGTTCTTCGCAATCTCTTAGGCTATCATTATGTGGAAGTCTTAAATCGTTAGATATTTCTAAAAGCTGGCGAGAAATCCTTTGGTTACGTCTTTCATTGACTGAAAGAGCGGATGTCTAACCTTCACAGGAACCCTGAGATTTCGTAGTCGATTTACTCTGAAGTAGACGGGTGGATGAGGTTCCCATCCTATCCATCTCTGCAGACGATAAGACGGATACCTTTCGTATTGAAGTCTTCGAAACCCGATTTTTTCAAGGGCTTCTGCCAAAGCCTTGGGTTGCCCCATCACCATCGCGGAAACAAGGTCACATTTCGCCTCAAAAAACTTGGCAATGAAATATATCAACGCCATAACCAACCAGAAATAGAGAAAGAAAAAGATGTAGGAGCTAAAGATGACAGGAAACAACGGAAGAACCACATAGAAGCGAAACAGAAACTCTCCAGCCGTCAACCCAAAGAGGATTAGGGGATCTCTGCTTTTCAAGTGGCTGAACTCATGGCCCAAGACGCTGAGAATCTCATCTTCCTCCAACTGAACAAGAAGTCCAGTGGTTAAGAGTAAGACTCCACGACTTGGACTAGGTCCAGAAGCCGCCGCGTTTGGAATCATGGTGTTGGCCGTGACTACCTTGGGTAGAGGGAGACCAAACTTCTCGGCGGTCTTCTTCACCAAGTCGTGTACGTTGACTGTCTTTGTCGATAGGTTCTCGGGTTTGCATTCGAATCCGTGTTTGGCAAAAACTTCCTGAGCAGTCTCACAATCGATATCCCTTCCTTTAGCCAAGGTCTGCTCGTACATTTCCTTCTTAATCTCTAACAATTCCTTTCTCGAGTACTTTCGACGGAATTCTTCGTGTTCCTCAATCGGCAAGTGATACTGCAGCAGGTGGATGCTGGGATTGGTTTGGGTTATGTGCCAGTCTCCGATTCTTGCCACGATTCTGTTGGAATTGAGCACGATAACGAGTTGGAAGACCATTAGAGCGACTGGGGCAAGCCAGTCTAGAGCAAACCCGCTTAAGGTGAGGAATAGAAGTACGCTGAGACTAAAGAAGGCTATGAAGAGGAATATCTGAGTTTCGAGGAAAAGCCTGTTAATGGATTTCCTTTCTTTTCCACTGATCTTTTCGGGCACAATCTCTTCACCTTCTCTCCAAGCGAAGTACAATGTGCTCTTCCTAATTTCCTCCTCAAAAAGCTGAACAACGATGAAGAGGTTCTGTTTGACTTCGTCTGTCGTCTTGTGCGTTACTGTCTTACTAAGTGGAGTAATCTCTACTTCAATCGGTTTGCTTCCTTTAATTTTGACGCTTAGTTCCCTTTTTCCGTGTGAATCTAAGGTGGTGAAAGCAAGTGCAGAATAACCGTTGACGGTCGCTCCAGACACATCCGCAAAATACTTCTGGTTGGACAAGATGTACTTGTGATAAATAAAATCGAGTAAATTGTTTACGTAGGCTGGTGTTACCTCGGTTTCGATGACGTAGGATAACGTTTCTTCTGACAATTCTCAGCCTCTAAGATTACCATTCCTGCACGTGTTAAGGAGCCTCTTGCTTCACTAAGCAAATCACTCTATCTATGTCTTTCGGCAAATTTATACACACACCTAACAAAGATAATTGAAGTGGAAAAATGAAAACCTTCGACTCAAAGTTAGCGAAAACCTTAGAAGAGAAGTACGGTAAGTACTGGTGGCCAGTGGAGTATCCAGAAGAGATATCGAAAGACCCCTTCAAGAATTTGATCATCACGGTTCTCTCTCAAAACACGAGTGAAGTAAACTGTGTGAGAGCGTACAAGGGTTTAGCAGCCAAATTTGACATAAAACCCGAGGTTCTGGCGAACGCTGATCAGGAAGAGATTAAGGAAGCCATAAAATCAGGCGGCTTGTACAACGTCAAGTCCAAACGAATCAAAGAGTTGTCCAGAGCGGTTTTAGAAAACTTTCGTGGCGACGTTTCGTCTGTCCTCGAACTTCCAAAAGAAGAAGCAAAGAAGAGGCTAATGGAGTTGCCTGGAATCGGGAAGAAAACGGCTGATGTGCTCTTGGCCAGTCGCCGTGGCTACGGAGAGGTTACTGTTGTGGACACGCACTTTGACAGACTTGCAAAACGCTTGGGTTTGGTGAAGCCAGACGCAAAATACGAGGAGATTCAGAGGGCTGTGCATGATTTCATACCTTGGGATAAAGGGGAAAGAGTAGGAGGTTTAATTTGGCTTCTGGCTAAGTACACGTGTAGAGCGCCGACTCCCAAGTGTTATGAGTGTCCTCTCATTGAAATGTGTGAGTACGAAGACAAACGTTTAGCATAGCAGCATACATAGAGGTACAGTGAGCATGAAAAATGAAACGCCCGGTTCTGTCAGCTCCAATTACAAGTGGGTTATGCTGGCTCTGATATGGCTAGTCTATTTTGCTGCCTTCATGGTTTTTTCATCTATTCCGCCACTTGTCACCCCAATAGTGTACGATTTAGCTCTAACATACTCTCAAGTAGGCTTCATACTGGGAACCGTACTACTCGTATACATCCCTCTAGGCCTTCCAGTAGGCCTTATAATTGATCGTGTTGGGACAAGAAGGACGCTAATGATAGGCATTGCATTAGCTTCGTTGTCGGGAATTCTTGGGTCCTTCGCTACTAACTTCGAGACTTTGTTCCTATCCGTATTCGTATTCGGCCTTGGAGGCCCGTTCATTTCCGTCGGTTCACCAAAGATTGTGGCTTCGTGGTTTTTTGGCAGAGATCGCGGAGTAGCATCTGGCATATACATAACAGGCGCTACTATCGGCAGTTCCACCGCACTAGCTATAACTAATACTCTCGTTTTGCCGTTTGTGGGAACTTGGCGAAATACGCTCTGCTTATATGGAGTTTTCGGATTATTGATAGCCTTTATTTGTTTGTTGTTTGCTAGAGAAGCAACGCATACAAAAGCGGGGGTCACGAAAACTGTACCATTGCGAGAGGCAATTACAAAACTGCTTAGAGACAAGTATGTTTGGATAGTTGTCATTATGGGCTTCTTTTCATTATTCTTTGCTGGTCACGGTTTTGGGCGTTGGCTTCCACAATTGTTAGAGTTAAAGGGAATGAGTCCAGCGGATGCGGGATTCTGGTCCTCGGTTCCGGGTTGGAGCGGTGTGCTCGGAAGCATTGTTATTCCCAGCCTTAGAAAAGCAGGCTCGAGAAAGCCTATAGTTTTCGTTACACTACTGGTTGCAGGCATCTGCATATTCACCACGGGCCTAACAGTCGGTTTGCCGCTCATCGCATCTTTGGTTTTTTATGGTATATGTTCCGCCGCTATGGCACCTTTGGTGATGGTGATTCTCATGGACCTACCTCAAGTTGGTGCGCAGTATATGGGAGCTGCTGGAGGGATTCTCATGTCCGTTGGGGGATTGGGAGGCTTCACTGGACCGTTAATGGTTGGGTTTCTGGTGGATTTGACTGGTTCCGTCCTTCCAGGCATAATTGTTCTAACAGTAGCGGTTGAGGCGATGCTGATCTTCGCGTTACTTATGAAAGAGAGATGACCAAGCAAAGGAATGAACCTAATATAAAAAATTCCGAGGATTTAAACCGAGTTTTAAACCTGATCCCCCTGCACTTTCTAATCCGCACACAAATTTTGCCGGCCAAAAGGAGAGGGATTATTGGTTGTTCAGAATTCAGATGAAGATTCTTCCGCAAGTCATAAAACTATGGTATAGGATACCAGATAAATCGGCAGGGATGAAGAGCACTTGATTATCGACAGCCATATTCACATAAGTGAGCAAACACCCGCTGACGGAGTCTTCCACTTTAAACTCGCCGATGGAACAGACTCGTCCGTATCATTTGGAAAGGGAGTTGACGTTTCTGTAAATAAACTTCTTAGCATATGGATGAGTGCCGTGTAGACAAGGCTTGTGTTGTAGCCTTTCCTGAAATAGCATCCAATGAATTTTTGTCCAAGGTTGTTAAATCTCATCCCGATAGACTTGTGGGATTCGCATGGGTAAATAACCCTCGAACTAGCCAATCAGTGAAAGAATTGGAGAAAGCCGTAAATGAATTGGGCTTGAAAGGATTGAAATTACACCCGGGAATCCAAGGCTTCAGTCCAGCAGACCCAGAGATTGTCCCACTCATAAGAAAGGCAGCAGAGCTCAATGTTCCCATCTTCATTCATATGTATCCGTTCCCACCGCATGGGGATTTCCACAATTGCCTAGTAGAGCACATTCCTGTCCTTTGGAAAAGAGTACCTAAAGCCACAATACTAATCGGGCACATGGGTTTTCCACGTTTCCTAGACCTGTTGACCATTGCGCCATTACCAGGAGTCTACGCTGAAACCTCTTGGGGATTAACTCTGATGGCGGATTTGTACGGTGTCAATTTTACCACAAATTTCATTCGCAGAATTGGTGCCGATAACATTGTTTTCGGCTCAGACTGGCGTGGAGCAAACAACGAAAGAAAAGCCCAGTTGAGCGTTATTCAGAAGATGAGACTCACGAGAGAAGAGAGAGAGAAGATTCTCGGAGAAAACATGAGAGAGGTTTTGGAACCTCGAAGGCACTAACAAGCATAAGTCATAATTTGCGAATGAACGAGTGACATCTATTCTATTGGTCGCGTAGGAACAAAACGCAATGAGGCCATTTACTTTTCAACTCGTTAATCCACTTCTCAATGAGTCCTTGTCGATCAACGTTCTTAATCTTGATCAAGTCCTCTTTTATGGTGGGATGACTTTTCTTTAACATCTCAAAATTTTCACAGGCCATAATCTGATCGCACTGGCTACAGTCAATTATACCCTTCTTAGAGGCACATATTCTGATTTTGCAAGTAGGGTTGCCACCGCCCTTCAAACACCCCGGACATAGGCGCATGTTTTGTATGGAAGCTAGTCCCTTCATGAATTCTTTGAAATCGAATGTTTTGGGAGCCCACCTTTCTAGATTACCCTTCTTAACGAATTCCTCATATCTTTTTGTTAACTCTATGCTCACTCCGTTCCCTCCCGCACAACTGCCACACCAAATTCCACAAAAACCAACCTGATTCCTCACGTTTTCAAAAGGTTCGTCTTCCATTTCGTATACTTCCCTTGTAGCCATACCCAGCCATGAAAGGCAAAGATAATAAAAACTGTTCGGTGTACAAAACAGGCGCTAAACGTGCCTGCGACAGATGAGGTGCGTGGGCTTATGTTGGAGTTGCTTTGACGTTGTCAAATCGGATTGTTGGCGCCACTAGGAAGTAACCAAACCACGGTGCAACCTGTTTTACGTTGTTTGCGATGCCACCGACATTCCAGAAACATTTTGGGAGATTGTCGAATATTCGCAAGGGGTGAATAGGGTTTTGCACCTCGCCGTTCTTCACCAGAAACGCTCCGCTTCGTGTTGTGGTTGAGAAGTCGCCTCTTTCTGGGTTCAAAGGATAAGTGTACCATATTCTTCCAACGAGTATTCCCCGCTTCGTATCTTCAATCAATTCGTCTCTAGTTTGATCGCCCCTTTCAATCACAAGGTTGTGAGGCTCTGGAAACGGAATGCTCCTGTAGGATCTGCCAGGGAGGAGTTCAGTTCGTTTGCCGCTTCCTGTAGAGGGCACAGAGTCCTTGCTGCCGTAAAAGGTGTCATATAGCAGGTTCTTGAAAACGCCTTTTTCGATTATTGGAAGGCGGCGAGTTGGCACTCCTTCGTCGTCAAAAGCCGTGCATCCTAAGTGTCTGGGTAGAGTGGGGTCGTCATAAATTGACAGGTTTGTATCAGCTATTTCTTGGCCCAGTTTTCCTGTGAAACAAGACACCTTGTCTTGATAGAACTTCGATATTACGCTTCTCGCGAAGATGTATGACATTATTTCTGTGAGAGCGTAGGGGTCAAGTATCAAACTGTAGTCGCCAGCCTCCAATTTTTTCGCTCCCAAAGTACTCACAGCCATCTCGGCAGATTCTTGACCGATCTTTTCTGGTGCAAAATCTTTGAGTATGCGCTTGCCATGAAAGCCCACACCGCTGGATCGAGAACCTGTTTCCTCAGCTTCTGTGGTAATTGAACCAAAAATTGTGGTTGAAGCCTCATTAGCATCTACGCCGTGTGTGTTAACGATATGGACGTCGTCAAAGAACACGTTTAGGCTACCGGAAACATCAACAATTTTCGGATTGTAGTTTGAGGCTGCATCAAGCATTCGAATTGCGAGATTAACAGTTTCGTCCGTGCCCATCTTAACGATTTCTTCATCAAAAATCCCCGAGATCGACGTTACCTTCCCGGGTGTGGGTAGACTCTTCCAATGCTTTGCTGGACCTCGAACTTTTGCAATAGTAAAAGCGTCTTTTATCGTTGTTTTGATGTTTTCTTCTGTCATGTTGCATGTCACTGCGAACCCGATGGCTTTGTCTTTGACAACCCGCACTCCCACTCCTCGGTCACTTATTCCCTTACTTTCGACAATTTGATTACTTGCGATCCGAACGGTTAGAAGTCGCTTATCTAGAAAGAAGACTTCTGCTTCGTCAGCGCCAAGCTTTTCAGCTTGATATAAGATTTTTGACTTAACGTCGAACTGCTTCATCTCATGCACCTCTGGTTCCGATCACATGTGCCCTACCTCTGATGTAGGGACCTCCATTTCCAACGTGTATCGCTTGCATCGGATCACCTTTCCCACAATTTGGCAGTGGTCTCATGATGAAGTCTTTTCCAACAGCATCTATGGATTTGAAGAAGGTAGGGGCTGTTCCAGCGATAGTCACGTCCCGCAGCAACTTGGTTAGTTCTCCCTTTTCAATCAAATAGGCCCATTTGCAACTTATCTGCCAGTTGTATCGGCGATTGTCAATAGAGGGAACTTTTTCTCCGACTGCGTAGATGCCGCGGTCAACATCTTCAATCATTTCTTCAAAGGTCCAGTCACCAGGTTTGATGAAGGTGTTGCTCATTCTGATTAGTGGGGCGAATTGACACCCAGTCGCGCGCATTCCGCCGTTTGGTTCAGTTCCAAATACTGCTGCTGTTTCTCGACTGTGCATGTGACCTACGAGGACACCGTTCTTAATCAAGACTTTCTCCTTGGCAGGAACTCCCTCATCATCATATTTGTAGTACCCTAACGCTCCCTCAATGCGGGAGTCGTCGGAAGCATTCAATAGGTCTGAGCCGATCTTTTGACCTAGCATTCCTTTCCACCAGGCGACACCTGCCCAAGCTGCTTCTCGACCCAAGACTCGATCAGCCTCGCTTGGATGTCCAATGATTTCGTGAGTTAACAAGGCGACATAATCTTGATTCATTATTACTGGCATTTCCTCGGAAGGACTTGTTGGAGCCTTCACTAGTTCACACACTTTTATTGCGAGGTCTTCTGAGAGTTTTAAAGGGTCAACCTTCTGGGTTGCCTCAAATCCTCCAGTACCACCTTCAAGTTTGTCTTGATCCTCCGTCACTCCAGCTTCGTGTGCAACCGCCCTAACACTCAAGTAACACTTCATCAACTCATGTTGAATCAAAGTGCCTTCACTACTACAGAAGAGTTTCCTTGTGGTGTCACCGCTAATCGAGACTGAGGTCCGATGAATTTTGTCACTTACTTTTCGCATGACAGAATCGCAATCCTTTGCGAGTTGAATCCGTTCCTCCATGGGGAAGTCTTCGAGTTTCTTCTTAACTCTGACAACATCTTTATCTTGAATCACTTTGATTGGGGCGAGTTTAGTTGGCTCCTTTACACGTTGAGACGAGGCAACCGCCATCTTGTAGGCTCTTTCAACTGTATCAAAGAGGCTCTTTTTGTCTAAAAGGGTTGTTGCATAGAAACCCCATGTTCCCTTTGCAAGAACTCTGACTCCAGCGCCGACCACAGAACCTGATCCAATCAATTCCACGTTTCCGTTTTCCAGAAGAAAGCCTTCATCCTTGGATTGCTCGATTCTGATATCAGCGTATTCCGCACCAAGTTTCAATGCGTACTCCATTACCATCTGGGCAAGTTCTTCCATCTTCTCAAATTCCTTGCACGTTTAGGGAGATTCTGGCACTATGCTATAATTTAACTCTGCCTATCATCTAAGAGAACTTTCTTTCTAAACACTGCGATGCAGGAACTGCCAAAGTATTTCTGTTCTTCTTTAGTGGTTTTTCTGTAATCCCTGAACTTGCCTTCGCTATATCGTGTGAAAGGTTGGAGCAACGAGTGAGGTTTTTGGGAATAGAAATCCAGTCGATTGGAGAGATAGGTGGTCACTGTGTATCTACGCTTCTCGCCGAATTGCCCAAACCGCTCGACTAATCGTTTCCAGTCCTCCGAATATAACGCTTTGAAAACCTTGACAAAATCAAGGACTGTAAACGAACCTTGCGGTATCCTCCTGATGGTCTCCTCGATCTGTTCCTCCTTCAGAAGAGTCTTCATAGTAATCTCACCCTATTACATTATCGAGATGTCGACCCAATCCTTTTAAACGCACTTCTCTTAAACCTTTCAAAGAGAAATTTATGCAACAGTAATTTAGAGTCTTCCTCAAGTCCCTAAGAGATACGATACCCAGAACTTTCGGGAAAAGGAGTTGAAGGTGCTAACAAGGATAAATCATAAAACTGAAACAGAAGCCATAGCGAAATGGTGATAGAAATTGCTTGAAGGTAAGAACGTGAATTTGAGGGTTATGGAGAAAGAGGACTTGCCACTGCTTGTAGAATGGGTTAACAGCCCTGAGATCTTTGGTGAATACAACCCTCTACGACAGATGTCCAGAACAGAGGTAGAGAAGATGCTTGAGAATCCATCTGATCTTAAGCCATTCATCATAGAGAAAAAAGACGGAAGCAAAATCGGTTTTATAATCCATTTTCACGTCCTGCACTTAGCACTTGGAACCAGGCAACTGGAAATTGGTTATGCGCTAGTTCCTAGTGAAAGAAGGAAAGGCTACTGCACCGAAGCCGCAAAGACTATCGTAGATTACTTGTTTCTATCGAGAGAAGTGATACGTATTCAAGCTTGCACAGATACAAGAAATCTTGGTTCTCAAAAGGTTCTGGAAAAAGCAGGTTTCAAGAAGGAAGGAACAATGCGTAAATACCTTTTTCTCAGAGGAGAATGGAGAGATGCCTATTTGTACAGCATCCTCCGAGAAGACTGGAAAGAACCAAAAATACTAACAAAAACAACTTCACAAAAATAGCTATACTAGCAACATCGATTCAGACCAAGCTTAGTTCCACAAGTCATGAAACCGAAGAAAACATGCAATGGGATGTGAATTGAAAAGTATTAAGAGACTCGAAAAGTTTTGGCGCAACTTCTTTCTAGCGTTTCCTTTCACCACTGATTTGAAGGGAGCAGTCGTTATCTATTACCCCGAGGTTCCCTTTTTTGTTTTGAATCATGCGGGAGACATTAACGTTAACGAGGACGAGGCTGAAAACCTACTAAATAGGGTCACAGAATACTTCAAGTCAAGAGGGTTTCCATTTGTTTGCTTCCGAATTTCCCCACTAACTCGTCCAAGATCATTCATTTCTCTTCTCGAAAGTCATGGATTTGAGAGAAAAGCGGAGCACTCAATCATGGTATTCAAAGGAGAAGGTCTTGAAAATAAATTGAACCCAGAGGTCAAGATGAAAGAAATATCGGAAAACGAAATAGACCTGTATAACAAACTCCTCATCGCAACTTTCGAAATGCCGGTTGAGTGGAAAAAAGGATGGGATAAATTTACCCTTGAATTTATGAGAAAAGGAGCAAAATGTTACTTGGCTTATATTGATGGGAGACCCGTAGGCACCTCTGCCATGTTCTCCTTAGAGAAAACTGGCGGAATATTCAATGTTGGAACGTTGAAAGAATACAGAAGACGAGGTATCGGAACAACTCTAACAGTTCACGCCCTCATCGACTCCAGCAAAGAAGGAGACACCCTTCATACACTACAAACAGTTAAGGGAGGTGATGCAGAGCGACTTTACAAAAAGATTGGATTCGAAATCGACCACACGATTTCATGGTTTATCAAGAAATTCTAACAGATTGACCCCTACCATTCGTGAAGAACTTCTTCAATCCAAACTTATTTAGGGAGATACGATGCCTGGAACTTTTGGAAAAGGCAATGCTTCCCAAATAGTTTTCAAGCCACAAATCCATCTTGTCAATCTTTCAACACCAATCCCAAATCCAACAGAAAGAGGAACACCTTCCTTAAGCATTTGCAAATACCAACCATACTCTTCGGGGTTAACACCAGTCAGTTTCATTCTCTTCAACACTCCTTCGAAGGTGTGTTCTCTCTCCCCTCCAGATATGGCTTCGCCGAAACCCTCAGGATAGAGCATGTCAAAGTCCCTCAGTATTCCAGGCCTGTTCGGATCTTCTCTGTCATAGAAGCCTCTGGACACCAGTGGATAGTCGTAGACAAAGAAGGGCGCCTCATGCATGGCGGATAAAGCTGCTTCTGCTTCCCAAGGAATTTCCTCCACATAACTAACCATGTATCCGTGCCATCTTAACAATTCAACAGCTTGCTTGTGGGTCAATCTTTTAAAAGGACCATACACTTCTTTAAGATCCCTTCCTAAGCCTTTCAGCTCTTCGCTACAATTTTCTCTCACATCTCTCACAACCGACATTAACAGTCTTTCCGCCAAGTTCATGGCATTGTCGTAACTCGCATACGCCATCTCAAGGTCGATTTGTCTGAACTCTGCCAGATGTCTAGCGGTTTTTGCGCTTTCAAGGGGCTCTAAACGAATGTTTGGTGATAAAGCAAATATCTTTTCGACCGATGAGATGATCATCTGCTTGTAAAGGATCATACTACTCATTATTTTGAATGGTGCACCGTAGTATTGAATGGAAACTTGTTTTGCCCCCCTTATTCCGGGATCAGTTGCGGGACCAATGATGGGTGCTAGTATCTCTGTGAACCCCTCTATTCTTAAGAAGTCTCTCAAGGAAGTGAGGATTTGGTCCTGAACTTTTAGGACCAGTTTCATCTCAGGGTGTCTTATAGCACGATATCTTAGCCTAACGGATTCCAGTGAACTCAAATCTCGCGGTTCCATAAGGAATACTTATGTCCCTCACCTTGATAAAATTATTGCGAAAAGTCGTGTAAAAAACACAAAATAGCATAAGATTTTTATTTCCATGTCGTAAAAATTACAGTGTGGAACCGCTAGATAAAAGAGATGTAAATATACTGAAGCTACTGCAAGAAAACTGCAAAATGACAGCGAAGGAAATAGCCAAAAAAATCGGCAGCCCCATAACCACGGTCTACGCGAAGATAAAAAGAATGGAAGAACTCGGCATAATAAAACAATACAAGGCTATCTTAGATTCAAAGCAACTCGACAAAGGAACAACGGCTTTCATTCTAACGTCGTTTGCCTATCGACCAGGAGGCAGAGAAAAACCATTATCGCAAAGAGAAGTAGCAAAACAGATCGCTATATTCCCAGAAGTACAAGAAGTACATATAATTACTGGAGGTTGGGACATTCTCATCAAAGTTAAGGCTGACCACGTTGACACTTTGGGAAAACTTGTCATGGACAAATTGAGGATGGTTGAGGGAGTAGAAAACACATTGAGTTGCATAGTGTACGAAACAGTGAAAGAAACCACAGACGTACTCACCTGAAAATAAAACCTTTCCAAACGATGCATGCATGGTTTTTCATACAGAAAAAGAATCCATTACCATAATGCTGAAAACACTGACAAGAAAGCGCTGGAGAAAATAAGCATGAGAAAAATTCCGTCAACAATGTCTACTCAACATCCAGATAACATTCAACTTCCACCGTGGGCAGACGGTGAAACAATTTCCGGAGAGGCTGAGGTGCGAGAAACCTTCTTCGCCTATCATGAACTGAAATGTGAAGAGCAGATGTGGGACTGGGAAGGAAAGGATGTTGACCCGAATATAGTTAGAAAACTTCTGGTGAATTATCCCGAGTTTTTTAGGGAGCATGTCATCGGAAGAGATGTTTTCTTAACTTATAGAGTTCCGAACCCTTCGGTTGAGAGGACTGAGAAGAAGGGTCTAATAGAAGCATTAGAGTCTATCCCTCGCTGCTATGATGTTGCAGAAAGCTTTTACAAAAAGAAGGCGTACCCTCCAATCTTTGAAGTCATTCTACCCTTCACGACTTCTCACCTTGAACTTCTCAGAGTGATATCCTGCTACAGCAAGATAATCGTTGGAAAAGAAAAAATGAAGCTCCATAAAATGGAAAACATATGCATAAAGGATTGGGTTGGCAGATTCAAGCCCAAGAAAATAGAGATTATCCCCTTAATAGAAGACACAGAAAGCCTCCAAGAGATTGACAAAATTCTAGGTGATTATTTGAAACATGTGGAAGCGAATTATTTGAGAGTCTTCTTGGCAAGATCAGACCCAGCATTAAATTACGGATTATTCCCAGCCGTGCTTCTCATCAAGCTTGCGCTTTCAAAAATCCGAAGGGTATCACAAAGCTATGGAGTTGAAATGTTCCCAATTGTGGGCACAGGTTCCTTACCATTCAGAGGTCACTTAACCCCAATTAACGTCGACAATTTTCTACAGGAGTATGCTGGTGTCAGAACGATAACCGTTCAGTCCGCGCTTAAATACGATTATGAAAAAGAAGATGTAAAGAGAACCATAGAAAAATTGAACACGGAACTGGAGAAAAAGAATGCGGAGGTTATGACTGAAAGAGAAGAAGAGAGAATGAGGGGGATCATTAAGGTTTTTACAGAGAGCTACCAGAGGAAAGTTGAGAAGCTATCCAGTTTCATCAACTTTGTGGCTAAGTTCATTCCGAGGAGAAGGGCACGAAAACTTCACATCGGGTTGTTTGGATACAGCCGACAAATGGGAGCCACCAAGTTACCTAGAGCAATAGAGTTTACAGCCGTCATGTATTCTTTGGGGCTTCCACCAGAACTGATTGGAATCAGTGCTTTGGCAAACCTTTCAGAGGAAGACTGGGAATTGTTAAACGAATACTACGTGAACTGGAAAGAAGATCTCCAATGTGCCTCTGGATACCTCTGCTGGCAGAATCTAAACTATCTAATGGGCGAAAAAGAAGTTGTTAAGAAGATAACTAAGAAGTTTGGGCTAAAGGAAGTGATTCCAGAAGTGTTGAAGGACCTGCAGATGGTTGAGGAAACCTTAGGGATTAACCTCGGTCCACGCAATCTGGACCAGAGAAAGCACGAAAACATAGCAAATAACATTCTAATTTCCTTGGTTGGAGATTACGGGGAAACAGTGAGATATATTCTCGAGGCCGGAAGAATCAGGCGTTCACTAGGATAGCGAAAGGAAGGGTAAAGACTATGCATTTGGGGTAGATGTATGATTTAGCTGGCATGTTGTAGTCTCCTTTTCACTC
>Ga0315314_1001779_pt1 | contig 18606 bp, 10 predicted proteins | sample TDP9_MG_FD_203631 | JGI IMG/M metagenome (GOLD analysis project Ga0315314, IMG submission 203631) | Freshwater sediment microbial communities from Lake Towuti, South Sulawesi, Indonesia - TDP9 | ecosystem: Environmental > Aquatic > Freshwater > Lake > Sediment | place: Indonesia: South Sulawesi...
AAACTTTCGAAGACAACGTAAGCAAGACAACTCTGCCATTCCCGTAAGTCTCAGTGATCAGTGCCGGGCAGCCGCTGTTGTTCGCAATTATCATTAGGATTCTGTGCTCTCTTTCGATGCTGACGACGTTTCCTACCTCTACTGGCTTGTTAAATCGGACGAAACCGAGGTCCCTAGTGGCCGTAATGAAGTGGTGATTATCCCAGATCCTCACCATCTCTGTAGTTAGATGAGGCATATGAGTGGGTTCTTCAGCAGTTCTCAAACCCAAAGCATCCCTTAAAGGATCCTTATACCGATGTATGTCGCCATCAAAGCAGACCAACCCTACTCCTTCGCCAACTGCGTCCAGGATAGATCTCGTCTCTTGCTCGGATAGGCTTTCGCCCAAATGTTCCTGAACGATTACTATAGCGCTGTGAGCCCTGAGAGACTCAAGCGATAAAGGGTTCTGTGCTAGGTCAGATACTTCGTAGGGCATCCCGAAGAAGCTCAATGCAGACCACAGGATTTCCTGAAGATTCGCATATTCTTTTGTATTGGAGCTGTCTACAAGACACAGCAGTGACATATTTCCCATACTCAATAGAATACCCCTGTTGTTAATCTGAGCAGGTTAATTTCCTTTAAATAATGTGCCTAGAACGGTGAAGGATTTCTTAGGTCTTCTGTCGAGGTCTAGAATGCCGTGTAGAAAATATACGGGATTCAGATACACTGTTCCGAGCTTTCTTGGTTGATGCCAATAGTCAGTGAAGCTCCAGACAATTCCTCCCATTACGTAGTCTCTGCTCAGTATTAGATTCCAAGTTTTCTCTATGACCTCAGCTTGATGCTCTTCACTTCCCTGAATTCCTCCATGGATTCCTCTCACGGCTTCCGCGCCAAATTCTGTTATCAACACAGGTCTGCCAGGATTTTCTTCCTGTATCTTTTCAAGAACCTCATTGAATCTATCGGTATGTACATCGAAGTAACCATTGACAGAGGTGAAATCTCCAAGGTCTAGGCAGTTGCACCATTCGTCCTCCCCATGTATGTAATTAGAAACGTAAGTGACTGGGCGGGTTGAATCCATCTCTTTCACAAACTGAATTAGCTCACTAATCAAGGTCCTCGCGATCTCATTATTTGACTCGCATTCATTACCGACGCTCCAAACGACGACAGACGGATGATTCTTAAGTCTATTCACCAATCCGGTCAGTTGCTGCTTTGCATTCTCAACAATCTTAGGATTCATCATGACCTCCTTTCCTATACCCCAAAAAGGAATCTCAGCGAAAACGAGTAAGCCCAATTTATCGGTCAAATCATAAAATCTCGACTCACAAAGATAATGAATCCGCACCATGTTAGCTCCAAGATCCTCTTTTATCATCCTCAAGTCGCTTTCTAGTAAGTCACTTTGGTCGACTCTGCCACTTGCAGGATATTCCTCATGCCTATTGACGCCCTTGATCCTGACGGGTTTTCCATTAAGGTATAACTTGCCATTTTTGACGGTGACGCTTCTAATGCCGAAGGAGGTAGAGACAGTATCTAAGAGTTCACCTTCAGGCGTCTTTAGAAAAGTATTTAAAACGTATATGTTTGGGTCCTCTATAGACCACGTTTTCATTCCCTTAACTCGAATTTCTGTTTCAGATGTTCCACAAGAATCGGCTGGAATCTCAGCGTCTAGAGATAGCCTTGGGTCTTGACTCCAGTCTTGAATGATTTCTCCATGTGGTGTTGTTATGTTGGCCTCTATCTTTACACATCTTACTTCGGAGGTCCTATTTGCAACTTTCAACCTTAAATTGAGTTGAGACTCATCTCCAATCGGGCGAGCATCTATAAAAATATCGTCGATATAGAGATAGTTTCTCACCTCGATATACACGTCTCTGTAAATTCCTCCATAGTTCCACCAACCGGCAAGGCTACTAGGAACCTTATCTTCGCTAGGAATGTTATCTACCTTGACAGCTATTAGGTTATCTTCGCCAAATCTCACCTTGTCGGATATATCAAATTCAAAGGGCATAAAACCGGCTTCATGAGAACCAACCAGAACACTGTTTATCCAGACTTTTGCAGAATAGTTTACACCTTCAAACTTCAGAATTAAGCTTTTTCTACTCCATTCCTCGCACGGAATGAACGACCGCCTGAACCATCCGACGCCTGCGTAACCAAATAATTCCGCCTTGTAATAATCCCAGTTTGAAGGAACATCAACCTGCAACCAAGAATCGTCAATGAAATCCATCTTGAACCATGCCTCATCTTCACCGGTATCCATCAAGTCTAATCCGAATCGCCATTTGCCAGCAAGAGGAAAAACAACTCTTTTCATAAATAAGAAATCGACGGACTATATTATTTAATATTTTGATCAGCGCGCGCTGAGCGTCGAAAACTCTCCCTATTGTTTTTTCATTATTTCCTAGAATTCCCGTATTTTATGTCTTTAAGAGGTTTTCAATTACGTTAAGAGGTCAGCGATGGTATGAAGGCAATAAATCTGTAACACTAAATGACTTTATGCGGATAAAAAAAGCTTATTCTTGATCTTTTAACAAATCAACATCACGCTCCAATATTACGAACTGCTTCAAGCCTTCTAGTGCTTATTAACAGGTAATGAACTCATTAGATGTAATAAGACTGGAGAGACAAGATTGTTATGATGGCAAGTCGGCTTCACGGCCCCCTTGATCTGCGTCTAGACCATGTTGAGAACCCTCATATTGGACCTGAAGATGTTTTACTAGAGATTAAGGCCGCTTCAATATGCGGAACAGACACTTTTATCTATCATTATGGGGCGGGAGTTCATCCATTAATAACTGGGCATGAATACTCAGGAGTTGTATCTGAAGTAGGCGAAGATGTTAAGGAATTTGAGGTAGGAGACAGAGCTGTCGGGGTCTGGGGCATCTCATGCGGAAAGTGTTGGTACTGCAGAAATGGAAGCCCTAACCTTTGTCAGCCTATGCAAGCCTTCGGCATAACGAATGTGGACGGTTCACACGCGGAGTATATGCGAGTTCCTCGACCGGAGAGGGTTCTAACCAAGCTTCCTAAGGAGATATCGTTCGAAGAAGGAGCGTTGATCTCATGTTCTCTCCCAACTGGGATGTACGGAGTTGAAAGAGCGAAGATCGGTACTGGCGATGCTGTTGCCATTTTCGGCCTTGGAGCTGTAGGAATTAGCACTATTTTGGCTGCCAAGCTGGCGGGAGCGAGCTACATAATAGCGGTTGATCCTGTGGAGTATCGCCGGACATTAGCACAAAGATTTGGTGCTGGTATGTCTCTCGACATCAAAGAACTAGAGAAGGTGATGACGGTAGAAGATATTGCTGAAAAGGGTGGAGTTGACCGATCAGTGGTAACTACGCCAGCACCCTCAGCCGTAGGACAGGCAATAGAGGTTACTAGGAGGGGAGGCAGAGTTGCAGTGGTAGGTTCTGTACAAGAAGCTTCAGTTAAATTCGGGCATGTATCCGAAATGGATATAGCAGGCGTGTTGGGCATGATAGGACCTGACTACATAAAGAAGGCAGTAGCATTGGTTCATAGAGGGAGGGTGGACATGAGACTGTATAAAACTATAATCACCCACAGATTGCCACTTGCTGAGATAAAGAAGGCTTATGAAATAGCTGAGAAAAAACAAGAGAACGCATTAAAAATAATATTCACACCCTAAGCAATGAAGGCAATAAATCTGTAACACTAAATGACTCTATGCGGATAAAAAAAATAAAAGGGGTTTTTCTTAGGGGACGTATAGAGACCAGAAGTTTGGTAGGCTCTCGACAAACATCGACCTAATAGCTACGATGATGAACATGGAACCCCATCCGACGAGCCACCCAGTAATCGCTGGCATAACTTTCTCTTCTAGTGCACGGAGTCCGCCAATTTTGAGTACAAGATACTTAACGATCAGCGCAGGTATAACGTACGGGAAAGCCCATTCGACAATCCAGAGACTCATCATCCAGGAGATGGGGTTTAGGAACCCTATCCATATGAACCTCGCCCTGAGAATGTACAAGATTATTGAAAAGACTGCACCACTGATCATGTATATCCAATGGGTCACGTGGCTGTAATCTACTGCTTGAAATCCGCTGTTGAGGGTTCCCTCCGGGTTCCCTATGCCTCCCGCACCTAGATTCGTATGCTCCAGACCACCAACATGGTTGATCCACCAGAGGACTATCATGAACGCGGAGATTGTTGCAAGAACCGTCATGGCAGTAGTCATTTTAAAAATGTCGGAAACTCTAGTCTTAGTTGAATCTGCGATCTTGTACTGATACAACGTGTAGTCAGGGGCACCCGTCATATACGCCCTTCCCCATCCGTGCGGCACTTCGTCCAACACCAATGCTCGCACTGCTGCTGCATTCGTTGTCGGCGCCGCGGGCCAAGCTCCTGTTAAAACCCCTATGCTGTAAAGGGTGGGTTGCGTCACATAGATTCCGACTGGCGGGAAGATGGAGTATTCAGCGCAGACCCTTATAGTGCAGACTGCAAACAGCGTGAACAGTATGAGCTCTGCCAGGGCGACGATGAATGGTATGTCACTCGCGATCCAAAAGACCAGCATGGCTAAGCTTAAGACGACGATGCCAAGCGCTATCTTACCTAGAGGAAGATCTTGATCATAGTATTCGCTCTCTTTTCCTTTCCATAAGCTGGCTATAGCGTTGAAGGCTTTCACAATGTGGTTTCTGGCTAGATATATTGTCCATAAGCCAATTCCCATAACCATGCCAGTCATGGCGAAGAATGCGTAGTGGAATGGGGGTCTCCAGCCGAAGTACCAAGACGTATAGGTTTCGGTGCCGACCTCGTATGGGGCGGCGCCAGTCCGCACAAGCACAACGGGAATAACAATGCCGAAGACAACCCACGCAATGAGGTAGCTCAAGAGCACATCGAAGGAAAGGAACACGAAGACTGGCCACATGACATTGTCAAGCCAACCGGCAAACTGGGCCCCAGGAAGGATGTCCCTCGTATATGGAGAGTAATCAAACCATACGCTTCCCCAAACGCCAGATATTTCGCCAGGAAGCGCCGGAATGATCTCCCGTATGAAGGGCATTATGCTTCCTACCAAGCCGCCAACGAAGAATATCCAAAAGATCTTTTGATTCGTCCCCTTTAGGCTAAACAGTCTTGACCTATTGGTTTCTGGATCTATATCGTAATAGGTTCTCGTCGTGTATGTTATCGGAATGACGCATATGAACGGCAATCTCTCGTCCTCGATGACGGGCTTTCTGAAGAGAACAGCCCATAACTGGCCTAACAAGACCCAAATGAAGAAACCTGAACCCCAGTAGAGCATCGGAACCGTCCAAGCGCCCCAATTGAGCGTCTCACCGGGGCGTAGGCCTGAGTATGCGGCTCTTACAGCACTAGGGTCTGTTGGAACCCAGTACGGCGGGATCGTGCCAGCCCAGTTGGTCGCATACGGCTCAGCTATCTTCGCCCAAACAGCCGTGTTTATGCCCAACTCCATGTTGACCCATGAATTATTCGGCGTGCCCGAAAGGACAAAGTAGGTGCCAACCACGAACCAGAATGGTATATATAGGACGGTCATCTCCTGTATTGAGAGGCGCCATCTCGGATTTATCTTGCCAACCATCTCGTTAACTATTAGGATCCACAGGTATTGGAGCCAGAAGCCGCTGAAGGTCCAGGGTCTAGTAGTCAGCTGCTGGTTGAACTCTCCTATGAAGAACATTATCGGCAGCAGGATGACGCTTAGAATGATGACCCGTTTTGTTAATCCGCTTGGAATTTTCAATTCTGCCAAATTTTTCACCAAGTATTATATGCTGTTAACTTTTTATAAGCTTTTTGATGAGAAATTGTCGACAAATTTCGGATGGAACCGCATTCAGGGTTTAGCAAGGGTGAACAACGTTCTCACTTGACGAATAAATGCTAGGCTCGAACCCTAACCTCCTCCGCACGTCAGCCTTGGGAATCTTCATCGATAGATGCATGGATTTGACTGGCAAGTCCCGTCCATTCGACAGGAAGGTTCTTATTAGAAAGAGATAGGGTATTTCCCATGCTCTGCCATAGTCTTTGTGACGGTTTTTAAGCTTACATCCAAGATATCGGAGGGAATGTTCTCTGTAACACCCATTATAAACCGGTCACCAGGAGCAGCGTTCCTAAGCATCTCAATAGTACACTTTCTTATTGCGTCGGCGCCGTGCAAGAAAACCGTGGGTGGGAAGTTACTCCAAATCGTATAATTGTCTCCCCAGATGTCTCTAGCTTCACGTATAGGGAGGTTGCCTACGGGTGGTGGTGTAAAACCGTCAATCGAATCTATCTCCGCCTTCGGGATCAAGTTGAGCAGAGACCTCAGCCTTCCATCCATATGGATGGAGATGATCTTACCCTTACTGTGTAAGATGTGGGCTAACTTGTTATAGAAGGGGATACAGTACTTCTCAAATATCTTCGGGCTGGTCACTGTACCGTTTATGTTATCTGGAACCCAGACGATCTCAGCAGGGGAATCGGCCACTATACGGTAGTATTCAAGCGTCTTATCCTCCATAACTCTTAGAAGTTTCTCAAATTCCGAACGGTTTCTGTAGAGGTCTATAGAAAAGCGCCTATAGCCCATGAGCTCCAAAAGGAGCTGCTGTAAAGGTGAACGTTTTCCAGGGGCACACACAATGCCGTCGTCACCCAATTCCCGCTCCTCATCCAAAAATGGATCGTAATCCGGGCGGTAAACAGCATCCTCAACCATGAACGCCGCAACATCATAATCGGATGCGTCCTTTATCATGAACTCCGTTGTCCAAGAGGTATCGTATCCCAATCCGCTTATCCTCTGCTTGCTAGACACGCTTCCAATGGGAGTACGATAAATAGTCTCTCGCATTCCTCCGGTTGTGTTCACCTCAACCTTCACATTCGGAGTCTCCTCCTCGCACATCGACGTCCATGATACTAGGCCTAGACCCATATTCCTCATCTCGCGTTCAATTCTTCCTCTCGGCAAAAGAATCGAAAGTATCATCCACGGTATCCTATCTGGTTCTTCCCCTCTGAAGGCAGCCATAATTCTCTCTTTAAGATTCACCATCTAATCCTCTCTGGAAACATTTTGGACTAAGTGATCTTAATTTTTTGCTCATACTCCTTTTGAATACCTCTTGTAACCTCGATTATTATTATTGAGACATGATCTAGGAGGCTCACTAACCCGATGTATGTCTTCTTGTGTCCAAGAAAGCCTCTGGAAATCAACATTTTTGCGACTGTAACTATCCACGTAATCTTTGAGGGATCTCTGAAAAAATCTGCCTTCCTCCTCAAAAATTCCTCCTCTGATCTTATAGATTTAAGATCTGCAGGCTTAAGGCTTTGAAGGGCAGCGTACATTTCGTGAGGGCGCGCCTTGTAAATTAAATCTATCAAGGTCGGATCTTGTTCCAAGGCATTAATTAGGTCGTCTTTAGGTTTTAGGTCCGTGATGAATTTTTGTAACTTTTGGATTTCGAAGTAGGGCTTAAAGATTAATTTTTTCGTTAAGAGCCCAGTTGACTCCGTCTCGAACTCTAGACATTTTAGTTCCTGATAAAGTTTCCGATATCTTTCACTCATCTCATCTTCAGATATGATGTCTATTAAGCCGATGATCTCTGTTTTAGGCTCAAATCCCATCATAACAGGGAGAGATCTAACGATAACGTTGCGGATGCTGGAATCCCTAAGTTGAATCGAGATTTCGTTTGGACTGATGATTGACCAGCTCTCCACCTTGGAACCTAAAGCTTGGACGATTACGGGTTCTCTGCCTAGTCTCCAAACCATATTGAATATCTCGCAAGTTTATTCTTCCAATCACATCCGCGCTTTTACTCTTTCTCGGTATCTTTCCCGTTCTTCCCTACTTAAAGACCTCCAGAGTAGTAGTTGCTTGCGCAAACTATCAACGAGTCCGTAATTGGCCGTTTTCCACACGCCTTCATTTCCAGTGAGCATCTTCAAATCGACTTCAAACCTATAGCGGTTCTCGAATTCGAACCACCTTGCGGAAAATGAAACCTCTTGAGTGGTGCCGCTTTCAAAAGGTGGCAAAGCCACGAGAAGATTTAAAACCATTTCTTCAAAGGATACAGATTTGATTTCTCGAACTGAATGGGTCGTCGTCTCTTTGCCCATTCCCTCAAAGTATTCATATATGTATTCTAGAATCTCGTATGCTTCAAGCTGCGAAGTCACCGTTAACGGAAAGGATATTGCCCATTCCCTCTCTCTGCCCTTCGTTACTATTCGCCAACGACGTTCTAAAGAGGGCGTGACGATTCTTGAGGCTATGACCATTGGATAAGCCGTGGAAGCTAAGGTTACAAGAAGCAATGTGCAGACAACGATTGCCACTGAGAAAGATGAGAAATTCAATGTAAAATCCGAGGGTAGAAAACCAGCTTCTACCAATATCATATTTACTCCCGAACCTATTACATACCCCAAAAATGCGCTTAACACACCGTATATTGCAGATTCTGTCAGGAATAGGATGGAGACTCCTCTTGGATTTTGTCCAACTGTGCTGTAAACATAGATTTCCCGCTCCCGCTCTTTTACGTTTCCTAGTATGGTCACCATCACGTTCGTAAAACCAACCACAAGGATTATTATCATAGGTGCCAATCCGATCACAAACCAAGAAGTGATCTTGGAGTAATTGTAGATGCCTCCTTTCCAGCCTACATAGACGCCGGCGTTTAAGGAAATCGCTAGATCATGTGCAACCTTAGTAAGATCTGTGAAGTTGAGACCATCCTCAACATTTGGGTGTACAGCCATATTCGCCACATATCCACCTAAATCCAATGCAAGTCTATAAGGAACCACCAAAACCGAACCCCACGCTAACGCCGTAGGTCTTGCTCCTCTCTCTCCTACTTGAAATATATTTAGTTGATTGACCATTTTGGGGTTGATCGGGGTTAAGGGGTAACCATCTAGATCATCCTTTACCGTTGACGGGTCGAAGAACCCGACAACAACGAGGCTCATGCCGCGCCAAGTTATCGAGTCTCCAACATCGACGCGCAGAGAGTTTCTCAAGGATTCAGGTAGGATCGTGGCGCAATAATCACCTTCCAAGAATCGCCGCCCGATATTCACATTGAGTAAGATTTCCGATTCTTTAGATGAGATGCCTAAAATTGCATGTACTATAGTTGTATTGCCAGATGGACCCTTGATTTCGGTGGATGCTCCCATCGGCCTTATAGATTCTGGGTAATACCAGACTCTTGGACATATCACCATGTTGTCTCCAACTAATCCTTTCAGGTATGCTTGGCACGGCTCGTCAAGCAGGTCTGAAGGTGGGATTGATAGGAACCTTTTGATAAGGACCCCGTTGTATGTAGATTCGCCCGGTAATTGACTTGCTCTGATCGTTGTAACAGACGAGGATGAGGTTAATGAGGTTAATGCCACACTTACAATTACAAGTGTTATCAATGTGAGGAATGTGCGCATTCTTCGTCGTCTCATATTTTCTATGGATAAGGATGGGAGGAATACAAGCTCAGTCATAATTGGTGTCGATTTGAATTTATGTTTCCCCAGAATCCTTAGTGAAGTCTTCTCGATGATGGATGAGGTCTCGCTGAAGAATAACGAAAGGACAATGATGAGGAAAGCTCCCATCAGTATTCCAAGAAAAGAAAGAGCCGTATTCGATATCACGCGCAAAGATGGGTGTAAAAAGTAGAAAGCAATTACAGCAGTTGCGGCTGTAACAGCTACACCCACATATCTTGATTTTCCATAACCGTGGATGATGAGACGTTCAAAGAGAACGACGAAAGCTATCAGGAGAGCTATGTAAACAATAGAGGTGTTTCCTAAATCGAAGAATAAAGGCATCACTTCTTCCACGTAAGCCGCTGTTACAACAGACCAGCCGACAAGAGCTAAAGAGTAGGCTTGGTCATAGGATTTTGTTCCATAATGTTTTTCAGCTTCAATCAGGTAATCACGAGCCATGTCTATCGCCAGAGTGGTGCTCGTTTTCTGTACCTTAAAACTCTTCAAATTATTGTAGCGGAATTGCGATATAAGATGCATATCATGCAGAAAACGAAGCGGTGTGAAGGTGATGAAAAGAGTTTCACCTTCCTTCGCACTATAGCCATACCCTTCAGGATTCGTTTCACTAGCATTCACAAGTATGCCTACTATACGAAGCTCTCCAGCTTGTATAACTGTGTAACAGATAGAGAATCTTTCCTCTGGAAGCACAAAGATCATCGCTACTTTTTCATTCAGGTTGTAGTATGAGCCGTAGAATACGGGTATACTGCGCTGAACAAAATCGTATGGTACGACATTACCCATTGAAGTATAGAAGGAGGTTGAAATTCTAGGGTCTAATATTTGACCACGCCTCATAGTTTGGGGGTCAATTAAGTCGTGGAGAACGACATTGGCTGATTTGAAGACTATCGTCTTAATGAACTCTGGGTGCTTCCATATAGTTAACGAAGACGGAGCAGCTTGAGCCCCGTACTGACCTAAATCTGGAGTATATTCAAGGCTTCCATCAGTGTCATTAGTTCTCCATCCAAGGGTTAGGTATTCTCTTGTTAAACCAGTGAACCCCCTCATAGCACTTATTGCTAGACCATGAACAGCGAAAGTTCCATTTTCATCCGCACGGGTTAGGACGGTTGAGAATGGTAAGTTAACCGAGGTTCCAAAAGGAAGAACTTGAACAATCGCATGTGGTATTGGAATATACCATCCATTAGACATGTTATAAGAGGAAACTGAGCCCTCCAGTGTTACGATTCCTTTCCAATTACCGCCGGATGTGATTACAACCCGGCTGGGAGGCACCCACTGTGTCTCTATATCGAATTTTTTAACATTTACAAAATAGTCAACTATCGCGGATGACATTGTAAGTTGAGGCTTCAAATTGTCAATGTTGACGTTGTCAAAGTTGTCGAATGGAGTATGCCAATATAATCTACTCGTACGAGATGTCATAATGCTAAAAGCAGCAATACCCGAAGCTGCAGCAGGCTCAGAATCTAATATGTAGGGTTCGCCCTGGGTACCCCACCAACGATCCTCAGTTAAACCCATGTAAATGAGCCTTGAACTGTCCATTTGAAGCTTCTGATCGATGGCTGGAAGAATCTCCTTATCTAATAGTCCAGATATTACATTGAACTGGATAGCAGGCGGGCTTGCCCTGTAAAGCGATCCTATGTTTAGGATGTCAATCCCGGAATAATCGGTTGAAAGATCAAGGTTGATCTGCATAAGAGGCCTTACTTCTCCTGATTGGACAGAGGTGGAATAAAAGTATTGCTCGACAAATTCACGTGCCCCAGCCGAGGCTTGCCAATGCCCAGAGAAAGCCACGAACCATATCGTTCTTAAGGCTGGATGCTCAGCGTAGTATTTTGCCAGCTCGAGAAGGCTTGCGATGCTCACGGCTTCTTCGGCTCCGGGTGACAAAGATGGGACAACAGACCAAGAATCGTAATGTGCTGAGATTATTATAATGTCATTTGGCTTCTCAGTCCCATTAACTACACCTATAATATTTCTAGCCGTTAGGGTCCTGTATAACATTCTAGATGTAACCTTAACAGCAGCTCCATGGTCGGCTAAGTTTCTTAAATAGGCCGCATCATCACTTCTGACATATAGTCGAGGGAAATAAATTGGAGTCTGAATGAACTTTTTCATTGCGTCGAAACGATTTGTCCACGATTCGAGGAAGATTACGGCTTTAGCCCCAAATTTAGCCGCGTTCAACCAATTGTCGCCGCTGTTAAAATCCATTAAGACTATGGCGCCTTCAATGTTCTTACCATTAAAGTTGGCTAGACTTCCATCACCAACGTAGATCAGATTCCCTTCGATACCCTTTGGAGGTATCGGACAGGCCTGTATCGAGTTAGGCCATAAAGCATATACTTTAAGGACTTTATATTCGGGCGAAAGAACATTGATTGTTGCATTAGCATCGATCGGGATAAAGGTTTGATATTCTTGTGGGAAGACGTTAAGACCATAAGACTTTAGAGCATTAGTAATATAATCTGCAGCCCTTTCACTCCCGGGATATCCTGTGACTCTGGAATCGAGTATAGAGAGGTTTTTAACATGTATCAAAATATTGGAATAATCAACAAAAGGAAAAGCGTTGTTAATGTAAAAGGGTTGAAATGCAACTGAGGATTTGAGTGTTGTCTCATAACCCTGCACGTATGATGCTTGATTATCTAAAAAAAATAGAGCAAGCAAAGAAGAAAGTGTAAGCAAAACCAAAAGCGACTTCATCGGAATTCGCAAGTGTAACGCCCCACAATTCCTTTATTATATACTTCATTTAGATACTTATTTAATCGGTGCATACATGCCATCACCCTACCAGGGCCATACCCAGACAGACTTTCCGACCAAGGTGACAGCGACTCCTAGTCCTACACAGATAGACTGCCCAGCCAGTATACCTGCAACCACAACTGAGCGCACTTCCTCCCATCTCTCTTTCCCTACTGCTGTGGGTAGCAATAATCTATTTAGGGCTGAACCTATGAAGATCGAGATTGATTGTGGGGGTATTATGTTTAATCCAGTAACCAGAGCAACGGCTGAAAAATCTATGGGTATAAACATACTTAATACTTGACCAGCAATCAAAACAGTTAAACACGTGAAGAACGAGCCGAATAGAAGCCAGGGTTGAATAGAGATCTGGTTTGTGACCCAAACGCCATAGTTTACGATGGTAATGGGCCAAGACGATAGAGCGTAGGGATAGATTGAGGATGGGATTGGAGCCATTTTCCAGTAGAAATCAACGACTATGTATCCCAACACCTCGAACAACGCTATTGTGAAGACAAGTGCTAAGATAATGTCAAGAGGCTTAGTTTCAGTCAAACGTCCTGCTTTTATCCAATTAGTCCAGCCTACGCAGCTCGTTCCCGCTAATGTAGGTGATTGAAGCCAGGCGTTAACTCCGCGGTATCCACTCATATAGACAATAAGGTTCCACTGGTTCGGTATGGCGATTCCATAACCCACCAAACCAGCAGCGTTTATGCCTATAATCGCGTTGAAGAAACTTAAGCCGAGAGAAAGTAGTAGAGGGATCCATATGGGGAGATCTGGTACGAGAGCGTGGAAGAGAAAAACTGAGAAGAGAGAACAAGCAACGTATATTAAAATGAGGATGGTTAGACGGGGATAATCGGACACTCCTCGAGACCTCATAATAGATAACGACCTAAAAGCGTCCAGAATGAGTTTTCCATTTCTTATAATGACGAACGTGGCCAAAGCCAGTGCAAAACCTGTTAATGGGGCGAACCACACTCTGAGTGTGGAACGTTGCCATGCTGTAGCTAAACTTAAACCCTGAAAATACTCAGAAGCCCAGGCTGGAAAAATATCCTTGTAAGTTGTCACAGTGAGGGTGTTTCCTATGACCCAAATAGCCATGGAACCAATTAGCATATAAGCCGCATCGCTGAAAGAGATTAGAAAGCCAAATACATAGGGAGATAGGTCAGTCATAATCCCTATAAGAGCTGCAGGTAGCCATTTTCCAGTCCACATCGTAAGATCAATCCATGGTAGGGGTATGATCGGGTGGCCCGTCATGAGGGGGAGATAGATGATTGCGGCGTAAAAGAAACCGGGATAGATTGATAACGTAAACCATCTCATTCTTAATGGGCTTCTGTCAGTCATCGTATTAACTAGGGACGCATCCACCTGGGCGAATGGAAAGGGTAGCTTTTGGACATCAACGAAGATGTATGAGCCGATTAATGTTAAAACCATGTCCATGAGGAGACCTGACCACCAAAAAGCTTCGCCAAAAAGAATTGGCCAAATCCAATCTGGATGGAAGAAGGTTCTCTCTAGGTAAGATGCTGAACCGATCGGAGGAGCCCACCAGTATGGTATCAGATGAGACATTGGAATATTTCCAACAATAAATGATCGCGATAATGGAGAAGTGACGATAAAACCTCTTTGAACAAGAAAGATTGCGCTACTGGCTTGATATAACGCTTGAGCCGTCATTTCATATATTATAAAAGCTTCCTGTTTTCGAAGAGGAGAGCCAAAACGCCTAAAAAACTCATTAAATATAACTAGATTAATTATAGCCATCGTTCCGGCGACTGCTGCACCGCTGGTGAGCAATAAAAAAACAACGGTGGGAACAAAAATGAAGCCGCTAAGGGCAAGAATTGAGGCGGTCTTCCAATTGAAACCATATTCATACTTCACTTCAGACATTCTTATATCACTTAATACTGATATTTTACTTTGTGCTTTAAAGTTAGGAGTATAGGAATCTTAGTATTTACCGTTTTTTTTAGACACTTCTATAAACGTGCGTATATTCTCCTCTGGTGTTCTCCAATCTAGGCATGCAGTGCCCATTATGAACCCGCTGCCAGGGGCCATGATTTCGATTATCCTCTTACATTCTTTCTCGATTTCTGCTGGTGTCTGGTTTAGCATTAGGCTTGCCTCGTAAGCCACGTTTATCAAGACGCGTCTAGGCGTAAAGGTTTCTTTAAATAGCTTGAGGTTTGAGAAGCTCGTAAGGTAAGATATGTACTTTGTTGGTATCTCAGTCATTATCTCTATGTACGGGTCTAGATTGCATTGGCTGCTTATAGTCCAGTATTTCCATCCATACTTCTTAGCCCACTCCCGATAGTAAGGCAAAACAAACTTTCTCAAGAGAGATGGCGAAAAGTGACCTAGGAAATTGTCATATAAATCCACTACTTCACATTTCGACAAGTCTCTTCCAAGGAGATCTCTGTAGAAATTATGGATTGCTTCACCTACATCGGCCATCTTCCTTAAGAGTTTGTGGACGAGCTGTGGGTCTGTGTACATGTCTCTTATGAGGTTGCTATAACCTCTGGCATAAACGGCCATTTGAAGGGGGCGCTCAGGGTCTCCGTTTCCGACATGTAAGTATACTGTGGTAAGATCCCCCACTAACTTCTTCATCTTTTCATATCTCTCGATGAGCTGAGGCATGATTCCCGCTTTTGATATCTCGGGAACTCGAAAGTCGTCTATCTTCTCAGGCGTGTCAAGCGGATGATATCTGACGTCTATCCATGGCCAATCGTTCTCCGGGAAAACAATCTTGCAGCCGATAACCGAGGGATGGGATACTACCCCGCCTTCAACGCCAACCAATGTGTCTATCTCAAGTCGATCGTCGCCCAATTCTTTGAATGTGTCTATCCTTTCCTTGAGCTGGTAGAAGGCTTGAAGTTCATGACTTCTGAAATATTCCGCCATGTTCAGCCCATATTTTCCCTGCAGATACCAACCTGACATCCCTTCAACCCAAACATGGATAGGAACCCTGTCAGGCTCCTCGAACCTCCTCACAGCTTCGTATCGCGTTCTAGACTCTTCAATTCTATCCTTGTGAATGCCGTTAAGCCTCTCCGCCTCATCTATAAGTTTCCTAAACTTCTCCCTCAACCTAATAGCAACTCCAGAAAGAATTGTCTCTTCAAGTCTTTTTAACTTTTATAGACGTGTTCACTGAATTCCGACATAGAGCTAGCTAGCTTAGCTAGCTGTGCCTCAGAAATATGATGGCTTCCTAGAATGAAAAAAGAAGAGTCATTTGTAGTAGTGCCGCATTCCTTCCTGGCGTGGCAGTGCGAGAATACCCTCCAAGAGTTTCATAGCTTGTTCCTCACGTTTCGTCCAGGGATCCATCGTTACGAGTTCTAGTAATCGTTCTTTGCTTCCGGTTTCGTAGGCTTCGAGTTCAACCTCGACTGGCGCGACTCTGTCCCTGAGAATGTAAGAGATTAAGGGCTTCGGCAACCCGTTGGTCTTCACCCCTTCAATGCCTCTCTTACTCACAAGTCCAGGCACCTCAACCTCGAAGTCTCTTGGCACACCAGGAACAAAATCCCCACTATTCATTATGTTGACTATGAATACTCTAGGTATGTCGCAAGCTATCGACTCTACGATGGGAATTATTATCTCTCCTGATTTCTTGGGTAGGAATATGCTTGTGACTTTGGTAGATGGATCCTGAGCTACTTTAATTAACCCTGCGACTGGATCTTCACGAGGAGGTTCAAGTACGTACTGCCACCACTTCTTGGGATCTTCTTTCCATCTCTTCTCAGTCTCATCGTCCGTGTGATACCACCAAGGCCACGTTCCCCCGCCTGGAGTGCACGTGTCGCCAATTGGAAAGACGCCGAATCTCTTGTACAGGTCGACGGCTTTGGGTCCAAGATCACTGCTTGGAGGACACTTCTCCCAGTATCTCGGAGCCTCCTTCTCAATCCACTCATCCAAGATTGGAAAAGCATCTTCACCTTCATGGTAGAAATGCGTCAACCATACGAAGTGGTTCACTCCCGGTATCTCGAAGGTTATGTGTTCTCTCTTGAGTCCGAGAACGTGCGCAATGTGGTATATTCCTCCGAATCCGTGGCACAAGCCGACGAACTTGAGCTTCTGGTATTTGCGGCCTAAGTATGTGCTGCCAGCCAATACGGGGTTTGCGAGTTTAATGTACCAAGCGTCTGGGCAGATGTCAAATATATCGTTTACTATCGATTCGAAGAGTCCGAACTGATAGAAGTTTATCCAGAAGCCCTCGTCGTGCATGACATGGTAGCTGCCGCCGAATCTGTAGCCATGCTTGAACCCTAGGAGCCATCCTTCCCTATACCCACTGTGACCTACGACCAACGCTGTGTTTATCACGAAGTCAGCATCCTTCAATGATTCCCTTCGATCCGTTGTCTTCTCAAGCTTCAACTTCACGTTCATCTCTTCAGCATATCTCTTGCATAATGTGTATACGGCGTCCAACCGCTCCTCGTTTATGTCCATGAACCTAACTGTGCTACCTTCAAGGTTCGGCGTTAGGCATAGGTCTTTAACGAGTGCAAGAGAGAAGGTAGCGCTACCGGCACCAATAATACTAATCTTAACACCAACCATGTCTAGACCCTACCTGTTCATCAATGAATTCGCAAAAACATATTAATAACCTCAATGGCTCTAGGTATAAATCAGCGCCTGTTGGCAACGGAGTGAGTTAGATTTGGTCGGTAAGAGAATCAGGTTGGGGCGAATTTTTAGGGATGACGGAAAAACATTCGTTATCACCATGGATCACGGCGTTGACCTGGGACCCCTTAAGGGAATAGAGGATATTAGGGGTACTGTCAAGAGAGTGTTGAGAGGCGGCTACAAGCCGGACGCCATCTTGATGAACCCCTCTATGATAAGATTGTGTCACGAAGAGATCGTGGGCAAGCTTGGGGTGATCGCTCGACTGGACGGAACAGCTACAATAATAGGTCCAGACATAACAGACTATCGACTATTCTCATCAGTGGAGGACGCTTTGATCTCGGGAGCTGACGCTGTTGCTACGATGGCCTTTATCGGCGTAGAGAGCGAATCCCAGAACTCGGAGAAAGTCGGCAAAGTCTCTCAAGACTGCAACAGGTGGAGCGTGCCTCACATAGTTGAGGCACTGCCGCCCGAAATAGTAGAATATCATTTCAAACCCGAAGCCAAGCGGCAGTGGCCCAGCTTAGAGCACGTGAAATTCGTGGACAGGGTGGCAGCTGAATTGGGCGCCGATGTGGTGAAGTCGTACTACACAGGTGATCCTGATACGTTCAAAGAAGCTGTGAGGTGCTGTCCTGTGCCCATCATTGTGCTAAGTGGTCCAGGAGCAGGCAACCCAGAAGAACTGCTGAGGATTGTTAGAGACGTGATGGAAGTGGGGGCTAAAGGGGTCATCATGGGCAGAAACGTCTGGGGACACAAGGATCCAGTCGCCATGGTAAAAGCTATCTCAAAGATAGTGCATGAAGAAGAAAGCTTCGAAAGCGCTGTAAAGATAATCAAATGAAGTTTTCTCACACTTTTCAAAACAATTAGTCAGAACGAAATGTCCTTTCTCATCTACGACATGTGAGCGCGAAAATAATACAGTCAGCGCATTCAAATGTATCATACTGTGGTTCCTGATCTAGGCTGAAAGATTCCTCTTGTAATGAAATGGCCTTCTAGATCTACGTCTCTGGGGAAAGCCAGAGTTCGCTGATGACAGCCGCACCTTCTAGAAACTCCAAGTCCACAATTGGCAAATGAACCAATGTATCTAGGCGCAACTTTGTCAAATCCCTTCGCAGAGGAACTGGACAGGAAAACAAAACTTCCATAAGCTAGTTTGCATTAGTCTTTAACATGGCATGAACGAGAAGACACGGTGAATCAACAATTGGCTGAAGAGACGTTCGGAGAGGTAACAGAAACATGGAACCCCATCACAGGCTGCCTCCACACGTGCAGCTACTGCTGGGCTAGAAACTACGCTAGAAGATTAGCATCCACGGGCATAGAACCCTACCGAACTCATCTGTTCAAACCAGCATTTGCGGAATGGAGGCTCAAACACCGACTAGGAAAAGGCAGGTTCATATTCGTCTCGGATATGGGGGATATGTGGGGAGAGTGGGTGCCAAA
>Ga0315314_1001780_pt1 | contig 18603 bp, 15 predicted proteins | sample TDP9_MG_FD_203631 | JGI IMG/M metagenome (GOLD analysis project Ga0315314, IMG submission 203631) | Freshwater sediment microbial communities from Lake Towuti, South Sulawesi, Indonesia - TDP9 | ecosystem: Environmental > Aquatic > Freshwater > Lake > Sediment | place: Indonesia: South Sulawesi...
TGTCCTAACAAGATCCCGTTTAGGCTGAGCATCATGCCCTCTAGAAAAATGGTGACCGAAAGAAGTTGAAAAAGAAAGGTATATGCAGGGTCTTTTAGTAAGAAGAGTGATATATTGTAGGATAAAAGGTAGGTAATGACTGCCAATGAAGTGGAGGCTGCAGCCGTTACTCCGATGGTTACTGATATAACATTGGAACTTTCTCCCTTTCTCCCTTTCAATTCAGCTATGAACTTCGTGCAAGCCTCTGAAAGTCCGAAGTTGGAGAACAAGATTATGGCGCTTACGGCTACCTGCAAAGCAACCCATACTCCCATTTCTTCTCTGGTTATCCATCTGGCTATTAGGCCAAAAGTAAGAATACTAACTACAGTGGATAGCATGTTTCGTAAGAAAAGATAGAAACTTCCACTTGCAACATTAACGGCAGTGCTCTGAGTCATATCCATTCGACTATGTTATGTATAACAGATTTGAGTCAGCTTAGAGGTAGCCAAGCTTCTTTAGGCGCTCTTTGACCTTCATCTCTTCTTCGGATGTGTATGTTTCCTCTTCCTTCACAACTTCTTCCAAGACGAACCTGATGTATTCTTCGACGCTCTTGAACTCACCGAGACTTGACTCCACTCGTATCTTGATCTTTTCATATAAGCTTCGAGGAATTGTGAGAGAAATCGATTCTTCACCCATGTTTATCCTACATAATTAGACATGATGACGTTTCAAATCTTTAATTTTTGCTTTTACTCTGTCTTTTTCTTTTTTTTGTATGCATCGAACTTCTCTCCTGTAAGGTTCGCTATCGCGCTTGAAGATGCTATACCGTACACTCCCGTCCATATCAGGGGAAATGGGCACACCTAACAAATGTAAAATTGTGGGAGCCACATCATAAATCTCAATAGGTTCCTGACTTATTCCCTCATTAATATCTGGACCATGAGAAATAAGAATGCCTTCCATTCTATGAGAACCGGTATGTCGAGTAGAATAGGAGTTTTCAGTAAATAAGGGGGCATCGAAGCTTTTGACTATAACACATTCCCAGTTGTTAATCGTGAAAATTATGTCGGGAGCTAAATCGACCTTATCGCCTTGGTATATTTCACTAGGTTCAAATACTTGTAGTTTTACACCAGCCTGTGCACAGAACGTTTCAAGCTCATCAATGATTCTTCTCTTGAGCTGTTCCCTTTTCGAGGTGAAAGTTTCCTTCGCTTCATTCAGATAGATGGCTCCAAAAGGTATTGAATGCTCTAAGGTATAGGCACTGCTTCGAGTCAAGTCAATCTGATCCAATAAGTCGATCTCAGTTTTGTCTGCAACCTTTTGACGAAATCTAATTGGGAAAGCGCAAGTAACATGCAGTCTCGAAAGGGCTTCTAGAAATGGTTTAACCAGTTCTAGCATAGAATATTTGATTGGCCTTTTTTGTCTTATAAGATAACCTTTATCGTTCATCCATGAAACAAGATTGAAACAACCCTTTTGAGGACCGAAACCATGGTCTGAAAGGAGAAAGATGTTTGTTTCATTGCCAGAGATCTGTACTATATTCTGAATTATGGAGTCAACTTTCTTCCACAGGCTTGCAAAAGCTGCTTGATATTTTAGGCTTACCGTTTTGTCATACAATGGATGTTGCTTCTCTAAATGTCTCCACATTAGGTGTTGTGCCCAATCTGTAAACGAAAAAACCGCGATAAATAGATCCCATTCTTCCTTTTTAAGCACATAATATACTGCCTTCTCCTGTTTCTCTACCAGTCTATCAAGATCTTTAAGGAATAGATCGCAGTCTTCGTATCTTTTATGTTGGTAATCTAGCTCAACCTTATAGCCTCCAGCAACTTGATCAAGTTCCAACTTCAGAGAAGACGGATACGTAAGCTTACTATGATCGGGGCAACCTACACCCGAAACCATCATGCCATTTATAGCATAGGGAGGATAAAGCATGGGATAGTTGAAAATTCCTACTTTCAAACCAAGGTCACTTACCAAGTCCCATAATGCCTTTCCCTCATAGTCTTGAGAATTGACCGGACTTAGACTAGTTCTATCCCTCCTCCGATTGAAGAAGTCAAAGACGCCTACTTTACCTGGATTCATCCCCGTAGCAAAAGATAACCACGCTGGACCTGAGACGGGGGGAATCGTGCTCTTTAGGACACTTCTAAATCCCGAATCTATCAGTTTCTTTATGAAGGGCAACCTTCCTAGTTCAAGAAGCTTGTCCATTACAGTCCAAGTTGCACCATCCAATCCTATTACAAGAACCTTATGTTTCAGGAAGTCTTCCTTCTATGTTTTGAGATCTCTCTAAGCTCCAGCAAGACCAGCAAACCCAAAAGAGCTACATTTGGGTATGAGAAAAGAATTTCACGCCAAGAAATTATTAGTTGTAATGGCCTTAGCGGGGCAAGGTCTTTCCACGGTAAGTCATCTGAGCTCCTTATCTTAAGTGCCATGCCGTGGTACGTAAAATCAGAAATCATCATTTGGCCAACCGTTGCATAGATTACCTGAAAGTTCACGGTTCCATTTATCTGCAATTCATCGCGAACGCACTGCATTAGTGGTATGTACGGAACAATCGGTATCCGTGCTGCCTCGAATTGGGTCATTCCGGTAACATTTAGCATTGGGTTTCTTGCCAATAAGTGGAGCTCATTAGATGCAATATTCAAGGTGCCACCAAGTTGCGTCAAGTTGTATAATTTGCCAAATGAAACTATGGAAATCTCTGCATGCGCAGTATCGGAGAGAGCGAATGTATAATTATTTTCGTCTCCAATTGGACTTGGATGTAACGTCACATAAGAATCGGCCATTTCTGCAAGCATTCTTACTTTTCCTGTTATGGCGACTTTAACCTCCCCCTCTATCCTAAGGCGAAGTACATCAACCGCTGTTATCGTAATATTGAGGGATCGGCTAGATATCTGAAGAAGGCCAGCAGTAGTTTGTTGACTCAATACCACATCGTCGCTTTTTAGGCTGACCACACCATTGAAGGTTGTGGTTTTCTCGAGGGTTTGATACACCGGAAAATCAATAAACCTTTGCGACTCAGTTACAGAGAGACCTAAGCTGTCCGACATTAATTTGAATATCGAACTCAAGTCTGTTAGTAACTTATCAAGCTGCTCTTCTCTTGTGTAAATAGGCCATGCCACAGCATAGTTGATCTCTCCTAGTCCTATTTTCTTCCTTAGAAGGAAAGGAGAAGTTGATTCTCCTGACCAAGTGTAATTGGCTATGATTTCGACGGATGGTTTTGTCACTATCTTGGGCGTCTCTAGTTTTGGCAAGGCTATGTGGTTAGACCCTATTTTCACACCGTCAGAGTTTACGCCTTCAATGACAGTTAACCCAAGGAGATCCGAGAAATATTCCGTTTTGCCTGACGATTCGAAGACTATCAACTTTCCACCGTTTTCAACCCAACTTGTTAAAGAGCTGCCGTCCTGAGTTAAGTCGGCGGTTATCATCATCGACGAAAAAGTCTGTAACTCTTGAATGGGTAGCGGGTAGCGGTGCCGGTTAAGCTTTATGAACCTTACAGAAGCGATGGACATCGGGCTAAAAGATGAGTTAGGTTTGGTTGGTTCAGTGAAGCCTACAGCTGTGAATTTAATTGCGCTAAGGTTCACTGGTTCTTGTTCGTTGGTAAATTGATTCATCGATAAGGTCACATTTAGCCACTTTCCTTCTTTTGGATCATTGAAAATCCATACCCTAGAATGCCAATTTACATCAGTGATGAAGAATTTCACGCGCTTTACTCGCTCAGAAGGAAGTCGCGTCTTGACAATTATATATTTGGTGTTACTCAAGTTCCAAGGCCCTTCCATTCTCATTGCGAAAAGACCGTTACTATCAGTAGTTATGTTTTCAAAATGCACAACAGAGGCGTCATCTACGACTGCTGCTGAACCTTCAAGACCAAGCCAAGCACTAGCATCAGTTCTTACTTCTGTAATAACAGGTGTTGTAAGCGACTCTGAGGGTTCGACGAAAATACTATAATTGATCCCTGCAATCGCTGGAAGAGACGCTGTAATCAGGTCGTTTACTCCATAATAGTGAATATTGCCCTCAGTTGAAGCAGGCAAAATGTCACCATCTCCTCCAACGAGATCAATAGGAAGGAAGCCTAACACTGCAAACTGTGCATTAATCGTGGGGGCGGCAATCGGAGGAATCTCGTATATTGTAACGGCCTTGTTAGAGAAGGCGATGGGCAAGTAAGGAAGGAGGCTCTTGAAAACTCCGTTCATCCCTTGAATTAGCCCCTTATCTGTTTGAGAGACATAAAAAAATTGGGCTCTGGACTTACTTAGAACGTAAAGGAGTTCTCCTATGCTTCTTGTCTCCAAGATTAGGTAATTCCATGTACGAGGTATCTGGAGGGGATCTAAACCAGCAAACGTGAGAAGCTTTTCCTCGGAAAAACCAGAGACCGCTATAATGCTTGAAGACCCAGGCAAATTCTCTTTAACAAAGCGCAGAGCTTGAAGTTCCTCTTTGGTTAGGTTCGCTTTCCAATAGGTATCAATTTGAGAAGCATATGAGTAATGCATTGCTGTAGTTACCATGCCAGGCAGAATCAAGATAACGAGTGCCGTTAAGGCAAGAACTTGTTTACTGGTCAGGCAAGCTCTGATGTTAAGTGTGAAGAGTCTTGACAGCGCAAATGCAATTAAAGCCAAAGCACCTAGAAAAATGAAGAAAGCATACTTGTAAGGGGCATAGAACTGGCCAATTAGGGGAAGAAAGTTTGAAATTTGTTCTAGCGCTAGTCCCGTAAGAAACATGATCAAGAAGATGAATGTTCTCTTATCTCTTACTAAATCTGGGAGGAAGAAGACTATGGATATAATAGCAAGCATGCCCACAGGACCGATTCTCACCGGAAAAATCAGTAAGGGGACAAAAGAATAACCTCCATATGTGCGCGCATCAAACCCAGGTAGAATGACCAGCCAAGTCAAAACTGCAAGGAGATACAAGTATAAAAGAACCCATCTTGCGTATCTCCACCCTTTCTCTAAACGGTCGAAAGAGAACTTCTTTTCCTTTAGAAGCTTTCTTCTTGTGAAACCGTATAGAAGCAAAGTTGACAGTGAGTAAAAGATTACGATTGACAAGTAAAAAGATGAAACAACTCTTGAGCCGCTATTGAAATTAACTTCCGTCACAAGTGTAGGAACTGTTGTAAACAAATCTAAGATACCGACGGTAATTGTACCCAAAGTCATGGAAAGAAGAATCCAGAGACAATTTTTTTTCACTTCACTATCTTGAACTACCAAACCATAAGACAATAAAATGAATCCAGCGATTAACATTTCAGGGATGTGTCCTATGAATCCTACGATAAAAACGACAAGGGTAAGCAGACATCTTACGGGTTTCGAACAACCTACTTTAACAAGTGTTATCAGCGCAAGAAAGCTAGGTAACCCAATCAAGTATAATGGTAGGGGATATGGTGAGAAAGGTGTAAGAACACGGAGGTCAAAAATATCATAGGTCTTTGTGATGCTGTCAAAGACAAGTTTAGGAAAGACCGTGGGCGCGACTAGCTTCAGACACAATACGTAGAGGGAGCCGTATCCAAGTAATAACCCGAGGAACGCCCCCATATCCCTTATTTTCTTCTCACTTGGTTTATTGAACCACGCGCCTAGAGTAGCGTAAAGCGCTAAAATACCAATCGGTGTTAGTAAGAATATCATGTTATAAGTGACTAAGTGGGGGAGCCCAGAGGCCGTTGTAAGTGAGGCAAGGTAGATTGGAAATAGGTAATGGTATTCACCTACAAGTATGTTACCGTGCACAGGTAATCTCTTGGTGTACACCTGTGACATCCAGAGATGGCGCCACATATCTCCTCTTGGCATCGGAAAGTTTTGAGCAATCACATAAAGCGAGGCTCCCACTAGCAATATTAAAGCAATGAGGACGATAGCCGAGCCTTCACTAAGCGTGAGTGAAACATGCCATGTGCTTTTTCTCTTCAGAATTAGAAAGAGAAACGCTAAGAGTAGATTAAAGGTTATCAGAAAGAATGTTGTTAGAGAGACACCAAGAAAAGGTTGAGAGACGAGGCTAGAGAACCCTATAAGAAAACTGACAAATATACTGAAGAGGTATGATAGCACAATCGCTACGACTCCACTAAATTTTCCCTGCTTATCAATCAATCTGAGCAAGAAGTAGCCTGAGGAGAAAGTTGTAAGGTATAAGGCAGAAATGAATCTCAGCACGTTGGTTACTGGTACGTCTCGCAGATTAAGATTCAATGAGTCGAAGTCGGGAACAACCAATAGTGCCAAGACTGCAATAAAAGTAGCTACCACGTAGGGATTGGCAAAATTAGATAACTGCGCTCGTATTGTTGGCAAGGAGATACTTTCGCCAAGCAAACTGCGCAATACCAGATATAATATGAGCGCAAAGGCTCCTCCGAACCATACGAAAATTTTATCCTCAAAGAGCAGCGAAATAAACACAAAGAAGGCAAATATAGTTACGGATAATCCCCCATATGTCAAATTTATAAGGATTCCTCGAGTCATGTTTTCCTTCAGCTGTGATTTATCTAAAGACTAAATACTTCTATACGTTAGAGAGCCTATTGGGACAGGACAGTTTATCCTAAGTATCCCAGCTTTTTAAGCCGCTTAGTAAGTTCGTCTTGTTCTTCTCGCGTGTACTTGTAGTGCCCTTTCTCGCTACTCAGGTCAGCCTCCACAGTTCGAATGGACCACGTCTTAAGCTCATTACCATCTCTAAAGATTTCTTTCAGTACTCGCCCATCCATATATGTGGGAATATCTTCATTCAGTACATGAAGAATCGTCGGGGCTATATCATAACATTTCACCTTCGACTTTAGTCGGACTTTCCGCACTTCAGGTCCATAGGCAAGGAATAAACCTTCAGGTTTATGGTAGTGCGTGTTCACTCTCCTAACATAACCACGTTCGGGACTAAGCTTGGGTGAAATTAGACAGTCTTCATTTGCGACCAAGAGAATATCGGGACCATTTTCCGTGAAGGGCCCCCAGAATACTTCCTCTCGTGAGTGAACACTTGATATAATATTGCTATCGACTGACTCGTTCAACTTGATGAGGTGTCTAATTATCTGACTTTTAAGAGCTTTATAGTCGTGTTGCCTTACAATCCCCGAGGGTTGACGGCCCATTAAGTTAATGATTATTTCGTTTGGGTCTACATAGAAACATTTGGTTTTACTCCAGTCCATCTGTGAACGATTCAACTCGATCAAGTTCTTAGCTGTCCTAGTTTCAACCAAATGGTCCCCAATCAATTTTCTAATGGAACTAGGAAACACCTTTAATAACCTTATAAGAGGTTGTAACTCTTGCACAGCTTTTCGTAAAAGTTTATCGCTATCGCTAGAAGTTACCAAGAGAGACTTTTCCAATACCAGTTGTTAATATGGAAAATCTTTGAGTATGATCCGTAGCCATGATCAGAGATCACAAAAATTGTTGTATTTTCAGGGGTTTTATTGATGAGTTCTTTTATTACGATATCCACTTCACTATAACATTCCAAAACTTTCTCTTTATCAGACCAATATGCGTGTTGTACTTTATCGGTTTCAGTGAAGACAACCATTAAAAAGTCCCACTGGAACTTACTGATAAGCGAAAATAATATCTCCTTTCTTTCGTGAACGTACTTTTTGATCTGCCGAATATTGGGTGTTGGCTCGACCAGATAACTTAGGTCTATCCTCTTGGCGACCAACTCGCTCATAACCGAGGCGGGAGATGTAATATGACTATTGGTATTTGGAGCGTCGGTAATCATAATACCATTAATCCTTTCTGGAGGAAAAGTTAGGGGGACATTAACTATAATAGACTTTTTTCCATGATTGCTTAGAATGTTCCAAAGAGCTTTAGCACCTCGGTAAGTACGGTTTACATTAGCGATCTCATACTTTTGAATATCATGGAAATTGTAAATGCCGTGCTTACCTGGATTAACTCCTGTCACAATTGATGTCCATGCTGTAGGTGTTATCGGTGGTATTATCGATTGGAGTATTCCTCTGGTTCCTCCCTCTAAAAGTTTTCTTAGTGTAGGTAGCCTGCCTGAACTAACCCATGTTTGTATAAGGTCAAGAGGAGCGCCATCTAATCCTATCACCATAACTCTGCCTGACTTCATCGTCCTTTGCCCACTATGCAAAAAGGAGCTTACCTAACTTCTCTCTTAGAGAGATTATTTCCAGCGAGTACGGCAATAAATGCTTTTCAATCTCAGCGTCCGAGACCATCCGCCTACTTTGCAATTTCTTCCTTTCACTCAGTGTATCCTTAAGATTCTTAAGGTTCCACAAATAGGCTTTCACTATCGAGAGTAAATATCGAACGTCTCGAGAACCTAAACAATATCTGAAACCGGTTAAAGCGGTCAAAGTGAGAGCCAGGGGCAACCTTCTGACAAGGCGAATTATTGAATAGTTTTTCATCAGCACTCGTATCCGATTTCTTTGCTCATAGTAGAGCAAAAAATTTGACGGTAGCTTTTCCACCGTAGCGCTTCCCTTATGCACGCATATTGCCTTTGGCACAAACATCTTCTGATAGCCTCTGAGCATCGCTCTCCAATTTAGGTCTACATCATCCTGACCCAAGAACAGTTTCTCGTCAAAGCATCCTATGTCATTCAGCACCTCTTTCCTAATCATCATACATGCTCCAGAGACATAAGAAAAACAATACACGGATACATCAAACTGTCCATTGTCTTCCTCCATTAGGCCACGACACGTCACTGCCCCATAGATATCAATAAGGTTTCCAGCACTTTGAATGGTTTTCCCGTCCTCAAATAGTATCTTGCTCTGAAATATCCCGATTGACCTATTGGCTAAAGCCGCTTTGACTAACTCTTTTAGCCAATTGCTAACAACGCTCGTATCGTTATTAAGAAGGACTATAAGAACTCCGCAACTCTTTTTGATGCCGATGTTATTTCCTCCAGAATAGCCGAGATTGGTCGGATTTCGTACTATGGTTAGGTTAGGTAACTCCACTTCCTGCTTAAGCTTATTTACATATTCTACACTGTCGTCACTTGAAGCGTTATCAACGAAGATTATCTCGAAATTCTTAAACGATGCTTTGGCAAGTGAGGAAAGACATTCCTTCAGATAATCCTTGCCGTTGTAATTTAATACTATTATTGAGACCAAAGGGACGTTAGTTGAGAACAGTTCCTTGTATGGGTGTACCAGGATACATCACTTGCTAGTTGTTAATTAGTCTCCTGTAAATCGTAGCAATCTGCTGAGCGACAATCGTCCAGTCAAACATACTGCTGACACGAGCACGCCCTTCTTTGCCCATCTTACACCTCAAAACTTCATCTTGAAGTAAAAGCAGAACCTTTTCTGCTAATAGGTCAGAGTGACCAGGATCGACTAGATATCCAGTTACGCCATCTTTTACTATCTCTGGAACTCCTCCAACATTTGTAGCGACAACAGGCTTACTAGCTGCCATCGCCTCCAATGGTACTGTAGGCATTGTTTCAAGTAAGGATGGAAGGACGAGTGCATCGCAATCAAAGTATGCACCTACTAGGTCATCATCCGTTAGACCCTTTCGGAAATCGAAGACAAAAAGTCGGTCTATAATCCTCAGTGACCTCGCTTTGCTGATTAGCTCCATTATTAGTTTAGGATATTGTGTAATCATCACGAAGACGACATCGTTTCTCCTTTCAGCTATTTTGGCAGCCATATCTACAAAATACTTAACCCCCTTTAGCTCAATCAGTTGCCCCACAAATAGAACCATATACTGCGCTTTGATGCCGAACTTATCTTTGAATGGATACCTTCTTTTGAATCGGCTTAGATCAACACCGTTGGGGACCACTGAAACCTTCTCTCGCTCTAAACCAAGAATAGCCACGAGATGCTTTTTTTCTCTATTCGATAGGCAAATCACATGATCAGCGTTGAAATATGTTCTATTGTACACTACATCAATCCACTGGCGGACCTCCCATGGTCGCTTAAACACAAACCATGCGGGAACGATACGGTTTGGCTCGAAGTTATGTGTGGTAAGCACAAAAGGCTTCTTTGTGAAAAATCTGTTAAGACGTGCGGCTTGATGTGAGAGAGGATTCCAAATTGTCATGTGAGCGTTTACTATGTCACAGTTTCTTGCGTATCGCAAGAAATCCCTGGTGAAACGTGGGCAGAAAGCGTAGTTGAAGCGATCCCATAGACTTGAACCTGAAGTATAGGACTTCACATCAAACCCATCGATTGGTTCACCACCCAGAGTAAGGATAATGCTGTGGATTTCCTTCTCTCGAAGCCGCTTACACAGATTGTATTCATACCATCCCTTCATTCCACGCTTAAAGCCTTCGGGCACAACCTGTAAGGTAAGCACTAAGGACAACCCAATGATTCAAAATGACCGAATATAGGGTCTCAACAGTTTGGGTAACATAATTTCATTTGAGTCTTGTGATAATTATTCGGCTTGATAAAATTGGCACTTTGGACTTTTTAAATAATGCTTGCTCGAACCTTTAATGTGTGCGTGATAACTGATCCTGCTAGAAGCCTAAACGATGTTACTCTAGAGCATATCTTTTGTCTTCTTAGATCTTGTATGTCAAACCCGTTCAGCTGTAGGAGTTTCAACACTTGCGTTACCGAAAAGCGATGAGGGTGCCTTTTGTCCAGATGCCCAAGAATGCCACTCTTAATTAATGGATATGGGAACGTATTCACCAACAAGCAGAGGACACCCTTGAGGTTACAAATTCGTTTGACTTGTTCAATGACCTTTTCGGGTTGCTCGACGTGATCAAGAACATTAATCAATAAGACTATGTCAATGCTCGTATCGCGAATAGGAAGGTGTTCTCCAACAGCTAGAATTCGATGAACTTCTCTTTTGTGAAAGGGTTGCCACTTAGGGTCAAAGCTTTCCTTCATTGGATCAACGCCTATGCTGACCTTAGACTCGATATCATATATGTATCCCAATGGTCCGCAGCCAATCTCAAGGACGATCTTGTCTTGAATCGTCCTACGATCAAGAGCAAAAGGGGGTTGAGCTAAAAAAATATCCCACCTTGGTGCAGGTGAGAAGTCATCTAACTGTTCCCAGAAACGTTGTTCCTCTTGCTGAGCTCTTTGCCATTTATCCAAGTAATGTTACCTTGCATCATGTTATTTTTATTAATTATTGCAAACTTTAACACATAGGTAGAGAGGCTCAACGCTCACAGCTAGAGGCATTAGTTTGTCTAAGAGATTTAATAAAATGCCTAGGACGCCAGGGACTCCTATATAACTCGTAAAGTCAAATTGATGAGAATTTTCCATCCTTACCACATGAAAGCGGCGTTTTCTTAACGATAAGACCACATCTAGTACTGTCATGAACTTCTGAATAGGTTGACTTTTGCCAAAGCCTAACCGTACATGAAGACCTTTGAAGAAGCGTGTCCAGCGCTTTCTATTTGTCACGGATAAAATTAGTAATCCTCTTGGTTTAAGGACTCTGGCAAAATCGTCCAATACGCGAGCCTGTTCCTTGTAATGTTCAAATGAACCAAGGCATGTTAAGGTGTCGAAAGCTTTTTCTTGGAAAGGTAGATGATGGGTGTCAAAAGCTACGAACTCGGACCCTATGCTACGTTCTTTAGCTATTCTTAGGGCAACTATTGAAAAGTCGCCCGCAACGCCTCTCACATATCTTGTTATTGTTCCGGTCCCACATGATACGTCCAAAAAGCGACCTTTTACAAGCTTAGCAACACGTAAGTAAAACTTTTCACTAGCAAGGAAAATTTGGTCTAAATGTTTTCTGTTATACCATATTAGTTGGGAACGACTTGACACCGTCGTCATTTTTTGGCAACTAACCATATTGTATCACTCAAATAAGCTAGAGGAGTTGATATCATCAACAGCATTAGAAGAAACTGAAGTTGTCGACATCTTTTGAACAATCGATCTAGTCCATAATACGGCATTGTCCATTCAATATTCATTAAAATTGGAAGTTTGTGAAGCATCTGAATACCACTAAAGCCAGCTTGGGCTACAAGTTTTTTCAAGGCACTGGTCGTTAACAAATTAATATGAGTCGGATCTTCGGTACCAATCCATCGTCCACGCAGTACTAATCTTCCTAAAGAAAGTGAATTTGGTGTGGTAAGAAAGAATATACCAAAGTCTTCGAGTACGCGATAGCATTCTTTTAAGAAGCACAGGACATACTCAGGTCTAAGGTGTTCAATTAATGCTATTGATACAATCCCTTGGAAGTTCTTACTTCTGAATGGTAAATGAGTTGCGGAGCCTTGAACTTGTTTAGACATCCTAGCTGCGTAGTGAGATATATCTATCCCATATACCTCAAAACCACATTTTAATAAAAAACTCGAAAATTTCCCCACCCCGCACCCTATGTCTAAGACTCTGCGGACCTTATTCTTCCAGAACCTGCTTGCTATGAGTTGACAAAGGAAGGGATTGGGAGATACCGAGCTCTTGAAGTATTCTTCATTATAATACCCACAGAGATTTTCTATCAAGGTATCATCAATACATTGCTAGCGAAGGACAATTATCACATTAATTGCTTGTAAAGCACTTCAATTTCCTTCATGTTCTGCAGTAAGTCGAATTTCTTTTCGGCTAGCCTGCGGCCTTTTTTTCCTATTTCTCTCAGTTTATCGACATCCCTGAGTACTTCGAGTATTTTGTGAGCCATAGAATGAATGTCAGGATACTGAACTGTAAAACCATTAAATTGATCAATTATTAGCTCGCTCATAGCTGTCCTGTAGAATCCTATGATCGGCTTTCCTGTAGCCATAGCTTCAACGAAAGGAAGGCCAAAGCCCTCCCAACCACTACAAGAAATGTAGAGGTCGCAAGCTGCATAGTATTGTGGAAGCGCTTCATCTGGCACAAATCCAGCAAAAAACACATTTCTGCGCAACCCACTAGAATATACCTCCCTCTTGAGTGTTGCTGCGAAGCGATAGTCTTCCATGCCAGCTCCACCAACAAGGATCAATTTTATGCTAGGAGCGACATTTGTAATAGTCTTCAAGCACCTTATGAGCAAGTGTTGACCTTTTTGTTTCGCGATTGCCCCAACGCAAAGTAATAATCTATCGTCCTCCTTTATCCTAAACTTATCTCTTATATCTTCACCATGGACTGCAGGGTTGAATCTTGTAAGATCAACACCATTATAGACTACTTTAACTTTCTTTTCTTCCACATTGAAGTTTCTGATGGCTTCCATCTTCAGAAATTTGCTGATCGCAATTATCTTCGTCGTGCGTCTTGCTCCGACAAATTCGCCTGCCCTCTCCCTAAGATTGCTTAGTACTCTTTTGGGTGTCAACCACAGCGACATGTAGGACACGCCATGGTAATGCATGACATACTTGATCTTCCCTGAAACCATCGCACCAACAATGTCCATCGGATAGAAATGTGAGTGGAAGATGTCAGGATCAAAATGTCGGACTTTTCTATAAGCGTCTAACAAGCTTGAGGCATAGATAAATCTTGAGTAGGCGCAGCTAATAATGGGCACTTCAATTCTAAAGCGATTAAGCCCACACATTACTGCAACATCATGCCCCCTCTGCTTGAGAAAGTTTGCCATTCCTGCTACTAGGTTTGGGATTCCGTGTCCTGGCATTAACTTGTCGATTCCTAACAGAATCCTCATGCCAACTATCACAAACTAGTCTTCGTCTGAGGGCATTACGCTTAACAAGCGAAATATAGTTTTTCTATCTCCTGTGCGACCGTTTTCCAGTTAAACCTTTCAAGTACTTTTCGGCGGCCCTCCCTTCCCATAGAGATCCTTTTGGCTGGATCTTGAGCCAGTGTCATAATTGCATTTGCTAGTTCATAAGGATTTGATGGCGATACCAAAAGCCCTGTCCGCTGGTTCTCTACTAACTCGGGGATGCCACCAACACTTGAGGTAACCACAGGCTTTCCAAAGGACATCGCCTCCAGAGGCGCCATTGGTGAGGGATCTTGGAAGACAGATGGATACACAAAGATATCTGCAAGAGAGTAGAATGCAATGAGCTCTTCTTCGGAGACTGCTCCAGTGGCCAATACTCTATCTCGTCCAAGAAACCGAATTCTCTCTCGAATCCATGTCTGATAACTGCCCAATTTCTCGTAACCGAAACCTCCCAACGGGCCGACTAAAACGAGTGCGAGATCTTCTTTTGAACGCATAAGTAGTTCGAAGGCGTCTAGTAGCGTATGAATCCCCTTTTCCGCTTCAATCCTGCCAACAAAAAGTATGACTGTCTTTGAGTCCATTCCAAATCGAGACCGAAACAACGAGTCTAAATCCTTTTCGTATGTATACCTAAAATAGTCTACTCCATTGTAGATAGTCCGTATTGGAGGATGTTCTTCAGCCAATTCTCCTTTTATGGTCTTCTTAATGAAGTTGGACACTACATGAATGAATGAGGCGCTCATAAGCCCATTAAGCGCTATTTTTCTATCGAAGCGGGACGGTGATAACCCACTTATGTCGCTATGAGCGGACACAATGCAACTGCAACCTATCATCTTCTTAATTAAAGGAATTAAGTGAGGACGGGCATGGAAGTGCACGACTTCTGGTGCGATCTTCTTTATGGCTAGAGCCACCCTAAAGAAGTACTCATAGGCTGTAACAACCGAGCCGATCTTTTTGCCAAAATTGATGATTGGAGTTCGCCAGAAAATCAAATTATCATTGAATACTTCTATATTAGGCAGACCTTTCCCGATGGGGCTGATGACGAATACTTCGTGGCGCTTGGAGAGGCTCTTCGAAACTTCGAAAATCCATTTTTCTATTGCTCCTCCTTTTGGACTTGGAATAGGAAGATACTCCGTACCCACGAGGCAAAGACGCAGTTATTACACCTCTGTCAGCAATAGTGATTCTTACTTCTTTCTGATGCTTTCATAGATCGCTTTGAGGTCAGTAGCTATTTTCTTCCATCTATATTTGTTCATGACCAGTTTTTTTCCTTTCTCGCCCATCTTGGCGCATGCTGATTGGTCCGATAGAAGCATGGCCAACCCTTTGCACATGGCTTCTTCGTCATCGGGGGCAACAAGAATGCCATTGACACCATCTCTAACTACATCTGCTGTTCCCGACAAGTTTGTAGCAAGAACCGCCTTACCCCTTGCGAAGTAATCCAAGATTTTAAGAGGGTACATCCAGTCTGTGTAAGGATTCAGATGGCGCTTCGCAACGACACCTATGTCCGCCATATCCAGCAGTACTCTCAGCATATCCCGACTCACCCATCCGGTGAAGATAACATCATTGCTTGTCCTCAATTTGTGACTCAAATCTTGCAGTCTCGGTCTTTCTGGACCATCACCTACTATAATCAGTCTCACGCCAAGACTCTTCTTTAACTTCGCTATCGCCCTTATGACAAGGTCGATCCCCTGAAGATAGAGAATGGAGCCAATATGAATCACTATACGCGTTGTTTCATCGATACCTAGCTTTTCACGCAAGCTGGCTATCTCATCAAACCTTGCAGGTGTTTTTATGAAATCTTCTTCAACACCGTTAGGGATTACGTGAACCTTTTTGGCATCTAGCCCCCGTAAGATGAGGAGTTGCCTTAACCTCTCGCCTAGAACCAAAGTAACGTCGCTGTGTCCTGCACAAAATGCTTCTAGATTGTCGCCTACGAAAGAAATACCATATGCATACGAAAAAAACCAGTCTTGAGGATCAAAAACAACCGATACTCCCGACATATATCTCAGCGCTAGACCTAAGATTCCAGCCCAATAAAGATGGGTATGAACTACATCAAATTTCTCGTGTCGTTGAAGCCGTAAGAAGCCCATTAACTGGTCCTTAAGAGAAGCAGGGTATATCCTACCTCCAGGGAAAAAGGCTTTAATTTCATGGAGAACAGCATTATACTCCTTCATGTAGTAAGGACTATTCTCCTGTGGCTTCCTTCTTGGCACCAATAAGTGTACTTCAATCCCTAGATTCCCCATGTGCTTTGCAAGCTGCACTATGCGCGTGTTGACTCCTGTGCTAGCGGGAAAATCATCAAACAATCCTAACATGCATACTTTCAACTAATTGCCCTTTGGAGATTCACGAGTACTTTTGAACCCGATGCAAAGTTTCTATGTAAGGTTTTAGCAGCTTCTTCCACGAAAACTCCCTAGTGATGTGCCTCCATCCACAATTTCTAATCGGCTCATACAAGCTCGGAACATCAAGACATTTCTCTAATGCTTCGTACAATTCATCCTCACTTTCAACCTTCACGTAATGAACGCCCGGCTTAAGATCAAAAGATTCGACTGCCTTTTTGCTTGAGATGACCAACAAGCCGTGTGTCATATACTCAACAGCTTTTGTCATGGATAAGTACCCAGATGGAAGGTCAAAGTAAGGGAGAAGTCCGATATAGGAACGCTGATATAGAGTGTTTAGTTGTTCGTCAGGTACAAACCCAAGAAATTTAACCACTCCCTGCTTCACGGTAGGCTCGTGTACCATTTCTTTGACTTTATCTAAAGGCCCGCCCGCTATCAAAAACTTAAAGTCAGATCTTGTCAACCTTAACCTGGCCGCGACAGCGAAGATATTTCGGATCGCCTCCAATGCTGTATAGTTATATAGCCAAGCAACGAAAAGCAACAACTTTTTCTCACTTACCCGGGGATCTGACGAAGATATGGTTGAACTTAAGACACCATTTGGAACGAACATCACTTCTTTGTTACGAAAGTTTTTGCGCACAATCGCGTGAACGGCAGGAAGGGCTGTAATTAGTAGATCGGAGACGTTAATCGCAAAGCAGTCAAGAAAATACAATAATCTTCGCTTAAACCAGTTCTGTTCAAGGGCGTGTGAAAGTACGAAATCGTCTGCAACCAGTTTTTTTCTCAGAAATAGTTTGGCCATCAGGGCCCCGGGCAAGGATGATAATTGTTCATACTGCACTACGGCGAAAAAAGCCTTGCGTTTTACCATCTCAACAAAGGATGGTATAGAAAAGAGTAGGTAGGCAATTATTCTAACGATGAAGGAACGGTCTAAGAATTTGCCAAGCCATTCAAGATGAACATATTTAATATTATTTTCTCCAATTTTCACAGGGTCAGATCGCTGAAAACTTGGGGACACTATTCGAACGAGGAAACCTGCGTCTCTTAGGGTAGCTTCGTACCCGTGGATTCTGCGCGAAACACCAGCGTAGAAGGGATACTGAACATGCGATACGATTAGGACCCCCTTCCTAGTCGATGCTACTTCAGATTTATCCCAGAAACGGCTATGAAAATTTTCTTTCTTTTCACTTATCATAGTGTCTCGGTTCATGGCCACAGCGATATAATGACTTGGAACTCGAAGAGGGCATTTGTTTGTAGGCATGACTCTGTATCTGTTGTCCATTTTGATAATCTTGATTTGTCCTGCGAATTTCACTCTAGCCGAAGGTACTGTAAAAGAGATGAGGAAGAAACGCGATTTCATGCACTCCTTTATCCTCACTCCTATGGTACAAGTTGAAAGGACGTTCACGACAATGCGTAGCAAAAGAAAGAAAATGTTTAGGTAGCTCTGACCTAGGAGATAAACTCTCTCAAAAAAGCCATTAAGGGTTTCATAAAAATCTCTTGCATAAAACTCTCTTACATGGAACCGATCAAGGGGTTTAGTTGTGAGCGGAGGTGACACGACCACTCTGTTTGGAGTCGAGCAAAGAAAAAATCCATCATTTTTAAGAACATGCCTCACATTCGAAAGGAAGGCTGCGGGTCTCGTCAAGTGTTCAATTGTCTCCATGGAAACTATGACATCGAATGAATTGTTTTTGAAAGGCAGATTCTGCGCGTCACAGCATACGAAAGCGAGATTTTTCAAGGAGTAATCCTCCTTTGCATGTTTTATGGCATCCAGTGATAAATCTGCGCCAACCATCAGCTTTGAACCTGCTTCAGCTAAGTAACTAGACCCGTAGCCGATACCACATGATACGTCTAGAACAATTTTGTTTTGAACCCCAAATCTGGAGGCAAAAACGTAACGATTTATATGCTCCTGCAGTCCTGCGTAAGTTATTTCGCCTTTTGTGATGCGCTCAGTGTATTCATTGTTTTGCTTTGAGAGTCTTTCTTTCGATGATTTTGCGTTCAATTGCGGTCGTCAGCTTTATCTTGGCATGTCACTCTGTGGTAGAGACTAATGATTCTTTCAACTATAAGGTCCCAATTATATTCTTGCTGGACAAGTTTCAACGCATTTTCTCCAAGTTGATTCCTCAAATCTGCCGAGTCTAGCAATAAGGATATCTTTTCAGCCAGTTCAATAGCATTTCTAGGCTCTACGATAAAACCATTAAAGCCTTCTCTAATCATTTCAGGAAGCCCATCGACTTTAGTGCCAACGACAGGTTTTCTGCTCGCCATAGATTCAAGTAAGGCCGTATTCGAAGCTTCATCGAATATGGAAGGAAGAACGAATGCGTCGC
>Ga0315314_1001781_pt1 | contig 18595 bp, 8 predicted proteins | sample TDP9_MG_FD_203631 | JGI IMG/M metagenome (GOLD analysis project Ga0315314, IMG submission 203631) | Freshwater sediment microbial communities from Lake Towuti, South Sulawesi, Indonesia - TDP9 | ecosystem: Environmental > Aquatic > Freshwater > Lake > Sediment | place: Indonesia: South Sulawesi...
TGATAGGTTCAACAGCGGTACCAGTTGATATCGTTAACCAGATTAGCTCAGGGACATATCGGGTGATTCAGAATATATCTGGCTTGACTGGTGCAACTGGCTCGGGGTATCTGGCGGTATTGCACTTCCATGTTGTTGGCTCAGCCGGTAGTAGCAGTGCTATAAGCCTATCTAATGGTATGCTGTCAGATACCTCAGCTGAGGAGATACCGGCAACATGGGTTGGAGATTCAATCAGCGTTTCAGATATTACGCCACCGACAGTAGTTAGCACTTCACCGGCAAATGGTGCTACTGGGGTAGCCATTAATACTACGGTGAGCGTCACCTTCAGTGAGGCAATGAACGCATCAACAATAACTACCGGTAGCTTTACCGTGGGTGGGGTAGTGGGCAGTGTTTCGTATAATAGTGGTACCTATACTGCTACCTTCACCCCCAGTGCTAATCTAAGCTATAGCACTCTCTATACGGCTAACCTGAGCACGGCGATAACTGATGCCGCTGGCAATCCATTAGCCTCAGCCTACTCCTGGAGCTTTACCACAACCTCGGCGCCAGTAGGGGTTACGGTTAGTATTGATGCCCCGGCTACGGCAGCCCCGGACAGTGACTTTACGGCTAATGTCAACATTAGTGCGGTGACAAACTTTGATGCCTGTAACTATGATGTCTCGTTTAATGCCTCAGTATTACGGCTGGATAGTGTAACCTCAGGGCTGATAGGTTCAACAGCGGTACCAGTTGATATCGTTAACCAGATTAGCTCAGGGACATATCGGGTGATTCAGAATATATCTGGCTTGACTGGTGCAACTGGCTCGGGGTATCTGGCGGTATTGCACTTTCATGTTATTGGCGCAGCCGGTAGTAGCAGTGCTATAAGCCTATCTAATGGTATGCTGTCAGATACCTCAGCTGAGGAGATACCGGCAACATGGGTTGGGGACACAGTGAATATAGTGGGTGCGGATACTACACCACCGACAGTAGTTAGCACTTCACCGGCAAATGGTGCTACTGGGGTAGCCATTAATACTACGGTGAGCGTCACCTTCAGTGAGGCAATGAACGCATCAACAATAACTACCGGTAGCTTTACCGTGGGTGGGGTAGTGGGCAGTGTTTCATATAATAGTGGTACTCATATTGCTACCTTCACCCCCAGTGCTAATCTAAGCTATAGCACTCTCTATACGGCTAACCTGAGCACGGCGATAACCGATGCCGCTGGCAATCCATTAGCCTCAGCCTACTCCTGGAGCTTTACTACTATGGCTGGAGACACCACGCCACCCACTGTAGTTAGCGTTTCACCGGCAAATGGTGCCACTGATGTGGCTTTGGACACAACGGTAACGGCTACCTTCAGTGAGGCCATGAATGCCTCAACCATTACTACCGGTAGCTTTACCGTGGGTGGGGTAGCGGGCAGTGTTTCATATAATAGTGGTACCCATACTGCTACCTTTACCCCCAGTGCTGATTTAGCTGGAGATACTACCTATACGGCTAACCTGAGCACGGCGATAACCGACGCCGCTGGCAATCCATTAGCGGCAGCCTACTCGTGGAGCTTCACCACAGCGATGGGTGATTTGGGGGATGAGATTGATGATACTCCACCCGGTGGAACCATAAATCTGGGATGCGGAACATACAGCGGGGATGTAACTATTGACAAACCGATAACTATCAATGGTAATGGTGAGTGTACAGTTATCAGCGGTGGCATAACCATTGGTGAGCTAACTGGCAGCAATGTCACCATAGAAAATCTGACCATTACCGACTATACCGACTTCGGCATAAAGATTGTCAAGGTAAAGGCGGGGGATACCTTCATCATTCGCAACAATACCATACAGGGTGTCTCGGGGAGCATAGTCGGCATAGAAGTGGATAAGGTGATTGCCGGTGGTAGCCTGACTATTGAGCAGAATTCTATCTCAGGCAACCAGATCGGTATTAAGCTCTTGGAGGATGTAGCCGATGGCACCATTGAATTCAACGATATCACTAGTAATACCACTGGATTGGAGATGCAGGCTGTGGCTAGTGATGCTGATGCCAGCTACAACTGGTGGGGTAATATTAGTGGGCCCGAGGAGGGAAACAATAACCCCGGTGGCACTGGTAATAAAGTAATCGGTGCTATTAACTACCAGCCGTGGCTGACCAGAGACTTCCAGACAGTGCTTGATGACAATATTGGCTATTTTGGCTACGCTATGGTTAGTGTCAAGGCTGGTTGGAACATCATCTCCACGCCGATAGCTCTTGACCCGGCTTGCGATACTTGGGGTGAGTATGTAGCTCTGGGTGATGGGCTTGCTCTACATCCTACCAGCCCAGCCTACTACTTTAACAGCCAAACCCAAGCCTGGGTGGCGCTAACCAGTAGTTATGCCTTAAAGCCGTGTGATGCCATATATGTCAGGATGGCTTCGGCTGACACAGCGCCTATACTTTATAGCCCGAATCTTTCGGTGCCAACAAAGCAGCTATACTCTGGCTGGAACCTGGTGAGTCTGGCTTACTTAGGTGACCTTCCTGGCTTAAAGGCCAGTGAAGCCCTGGTAAGCGTTGAGGAGGTCAGTGGTGGACTAACTGGATACAAGTTGGCGGTCAGCCCACCGGTGAACCAGCTATCTTGGATTTATACCGGTGGAGCTATTGCCGACTGGAATGGTGAAGGTCAGCCACCCAATGGTTGGATGCTAAGAACCAAAGGCTATTGGGTATTCATGCTAAATGGTGGTACTCTAGCCGGCTTTACCTTCACTCCGGTATCACTATAGATAAACACTAGTTAAGGGCGGCTCTATTATTATGGTGGAGCCGCCCTGATGGAGAGGTAGCTATGAAAACAAAGGTAATTACCTTTGCCGTATTAGCTTTTTTGTTAATGTTGGGGGCTACTCCGGTCTACGGTCAGGAAGTTCCGCCACTACCTCATGCTTTCTATGGCACGGTTGAGATAAACGATGGTCCAGCGCCAGCTGGGACTCAGGTCGAGGCTAGGGGCGAGGGAGTCAGGACTGGGATTGAAGGTAATCCAATATTGACCACTGCTGCCGGTGTTTACGGTAGTCCAAACCCAATGGGTTCGAAGCTTATTGTTCAGGGAGATATCCTTGATGGAGCTACTATAACCTTCTATGTAAAAGGGGTATCTACTGGGCAGACTGCTGAGTGGCACAGTGGCGAGGTAACAGAGTTAGACCTTGCGGTAACTATACCTGATACCACGCCACCGACAGTAGTCAGCACCTCACCAGCAAATGGTGCCACTGGGGTAGCCATTAGCACTACGGTGAGCGTTACCTTCAGTGAAGCCATGAATGCATCAACCATAACCACCGGTAGCTTTACCGTGGGTGCGGTATCGGGTAGTGTCTCATATAATAATAGTACCTATACTGCTACCTTCACCCCCAGTGCTAATCTAAGCTATAGCACTACCTATACCGCCACTCTGAGCACAGCAATAACCGATGCTGCTGGTAATCCATTAGCCTTAGCCTACTCGTGGAGCTTTACTACTGCCTCAGCACCACCGTCACCTCCGCCTCCGCCACCACCTGGTGGTGGAGGGGGGGCACCAATGCTACCTGACATCACACCGCCTAGAATTTCAGAGATTTTGGTGGCTAATATCACCGAGACCACCGTTGACATTATCTGGAGGACACATGAGAAGGCTGACAGTCAGGTAGAATTCTGGTCCAGCCCAAGTAATTTCTCACCTTTAGACCCGGAACTGGTCATTGAACACCTTGTCCACCTCACTGACTTAACCCCGGGCACTATGTACTATTACCGGGTAATGTCAAAGGACAAGGCAGGTAATCTGACGGTATCTGATGAGTATACCTTCACCACTCTAGGGAAGCCACCGGCTGCTGTCTTCACTGCTAGTAACCTCATCATATCCCCGAGTGAGGTTAATGTTGGCGAAGCCATAACCATCAGTGTCTTAATTTCCAACGCTGGTGACGCTGCTGGTAGCTATACGGTAACGCTTAAGATAAATGGAGTGGTTGAAGCAACCAAAGAGGTAACACTCAGCGCCGGCATCAGTCAAGAAGTAACCTTCACCGCGGTAAAGGATGTGGCTGGCACCTATGCCGTAGATATTGATGGGCTTAGTGGTTCATTTACTGTGAAGGAAAAGCCAGCCCCGCCGCCTCCAGCACCCCCGCCAGTACCAACACCACCTGCGCCAGCGCCAGCACCACCCCCAGCGGCGGTTAACTGGCCTCTCATCGGCGGCATAATCAGTGGAGTCGCTGGCGGGCTAGCTATCTTCCTGGCAATCAGAAAGAGGAGAGCCAAAGCATAAAGCCAATATGATAAGAAAGAAAGTAGTTTATGGGTTCCTGGTGGTCATCTTAGCTTTCGGGGTGATGATTTCACCCTTGCCTTCGGTCAAAAAAGCTGAAGCAGCCACCAGTGTAACCAATGCTTGGGTAGAGCTATCGGATGACACTGTCCTCAATTCAACCAGCACTGCCCTGGAGTATGTCATCCACTTCACCACAATTACTGCCTTGACCGGTGGTGTGGATACGGTTACGGTAACCTTCCCTGATGGGACAACAGCACTGGCTGGGGAAGAAGGTTCAGGGTATGCCTTCACCTTACCCAGCTCAATAGACAAGACCTACGTGGCAGTTGACCCTGATGGGTCGGCAACCACAACCATTGGCTATACCGATTGTTATACCGACCCTGATGTTGGTACTTACCGGGTGAGGCTAACTGCCCCCGAGGATATAGCTGCTGGCGCCTCACCCTATATCAAGTTTGAGACCGGTGCCGACATACACAGCGCCTCACAGGGCAAGACTACGGCTGGTGCTCTATGCTACTACCGGGTTAAGGTAGAAACAAGCCGAGATACTGCTCCGGTTTACTCTAACTACTTCTACCTCGGTGGTACCGCGGTTACCTTGGTTGACCATCTGTCAGGCTACCCCAATCCAGCTACGGTTGGCTCAGCGGCAGAATATAAGTTTGAATTCACTGCTGGTTCCAGCGGGGCTCTGTCAGCAGGGTCGGGCACTATCGCCGTAATTTTTCCGTCAGGGACAACTGTGCCTGCCTCAGCCAGTAAAGACACAGTGCAGGTGGATGCCGATGGCGTTGATACTAGCTATTCGTTAACGGCGTGTAACGTTAACCCAACCTGCCACCCTGACAGTCGCACCGTGACGCTGACGGTGCCCCAGGCAGTGGCTAATAGTAAGAATGTATATGTCTATTTCACTTCAGGCTTCGGGCTGGTAAACCCCACCACCTCTGCTTCGGCGGCCAAGGTGAAGATATATACCAGTGCTGAGCCAAAATATGCTAAGGCGACTACCGGCTATGCGATAACTGCCGGTACAGCAACCAAACTAGGGTTTGCCAACAAGAGTGGTGCCTATTCTGATGACGCCACGATGGTAAATATGTATTCAAGCGCAATATATCTCCAGCTTCAGGACCAATATGGAAACATAAAGGCACCAGGTAGTGACCTGACGGCGAGTCTGAGCTCAACTTCAAGCACGGGAAAGTTCTATTCTGCGGTAGGCTCTCAAATAGGCTCGGCTACTATATATGATGGTACCGGTGACCCTGAGGGTTCAACTGCCGGTCAGTTTTCATTTCTCTACAAGGATAGTGTTGCCGGAACCCATACTATTACTGCTTCTGTTGGCGGCTATACCTCAGCTAGCTGGACGATGACTGTTGCCCCGGCGGTCTCAATATATGACGCCAATAATAACCTGGTGAATACCTATGCACCAACTTCTACTGCCCCTGTGGCTGAAAGTGGCGACTATCATGGTGGAGATTACGTACAAAACGCCATCAATGATGCCCTGCCCGGCGAGACGGTCAAGCTGGGCGATGGCATATATGAGGTAGATACTGGAATTACGATGGATAAGGCAATCACCCTGCGGTCGGTTAATGGTGCCGCTCTCACGACACTCAGGCCAACCACAGACGACCTTTATGGTGTCTGGGGAAGCGATTCAACCCCTGTCTTCGCTGTAGGAGCCTCTGGCACTATCGTCCGTTATTCTGACACTACTTGGAGCTCCCAGACCAGCGGCACCACTAATCACCTCTATGGCGTCTGGGGAACTTCAAGCAGCAATGTCTACAGTGTAGGCGCCTCTGGCACTATCCTCAAGTATAATGGCAGTAGCTGGAGCTCCCAGACCAGCAACACCACAAATAACCTCTATGGTGTCTGGGGAAGCGGTGCTAGTGATGTCTTCGCCGTAGGATATGGCGGCACCATCGTCCATTATAATGGCACTGCCTGGAGCTCTCAGACCAGCGGCACCACAAATCACCTCTATGGCGTCTGGGGGACTGCTTCAGACAATGTCTACGCTGTAGGATATAGCGGCACTATTCTCCATTATAATGGCAGTAGCTGGAGCTCCCAGACCAGCGGCACCACCAACACTCTTTATGGTGTCTGGGGAAGTGGTGCCAGCGATGTCTTTGCTGTAGGCGCTTCTGGCACTATCCTTCATTCTGCTAATGGCACTGACTGGAGTTCCCAGACTAGCGGCATCACAGATACCCTTTATGGTGTCTGGGGGAAGTCAGCTAGTGATGTCTTTGCTGTAGGCACCTCCGGTACCATCCTCCATTATGGCTCTAGCTGGAGTTCACAGACCAGCGGCACCATAGACGACCTTCGGGGTGTCTGGGAGTATTCGGCTAGCAATGCCTTCGCTGTAGGAATCTGTGGCACTATCCTCAACTATGATGGCACCAACTGGAGTTCAATGACCAGCCCTACCAATACCGTTGATAAGGCAATAAATATAACCGCCACCGGTAGTGCTACCTACGGTGTTACCATTGATGGTATAACCTTCACGCGGTTGAGGAGCGGCACCGTCTTTAACTACGTCATTTACGATGGTTACGCCGATTACATCACGGTGCAAAACTGCATATTCAACTACATATACAACCGGGGGGTTATGCTTACTTCAGCAAATGCCGCCTTCACCAACGGAACAATAAGCAACAATACCTTCAGCAATGGCGGGGGTTCTGATGTGACTGGTACCGATACTGCCATTGATATCAGGGCGTCGGCTAGCTATGCCATAAGCGGCATTACCATAAGTGGCAACACCATCACCAGGCAGAAGGGTAAGGGGATATACCTGGCTGGATATAGTAGCAGCTATAAGGTTTCATCGGTCAGCATCACCAGCAACACCATTACCACTGCTACCAGTTATGGCATTCAGGGGTACACCTATACCGATACCATTGCCATCACCAGCAATACCATCACCGGCTGTTATCAGGATGGCATAGACATACAGGGCACCGCCTATACCATCAAGAAGAATAAGGTTACCGGTAACCTCGGCGATGGTATTGATGTGGAGACTACATCTGCCAGCCACCTTATTAACTACAACGACATCTACAATAACACCGGCTATGGGATAAATGTCCGCTCCTCGGTATCAACGGTCAATGCCAAGTACAACTGGTGGGGCGATGCCAGCGGACCAACCTACACCGCCGCTACTGGCGCCAGTATTGATGTATCTAATCCTGAGGGCACTGGTGAGAATATCACCGACCGGGTTACCTACTACGAATGGCTGTATAAGCCTAAGGCTGATGTCATTGCTGATAATGCTGCCTATTATACCCGGGCGGTGAGTCTGAGTGTTGGCTGGAACACCCTGTCAACGCCGATAATCCTTGACCCCTCAGGAGATACCGTTGATGAGGTGGTGGACTTAGCTAAGATGACCATCGCCTACTGGTATGACACCAATGATGTTGATTCCGATGGCACTTACTGGGAGCAGGTAACCACTGGCTATGAGTTAGAGCCGTGTGGTGCTATCTATATTAAGATGAACGCTACTGACAGCGTGATACTGAAGTACAACGCCACCGACGCATCTACACCAACCAAGAATTTATATGCCGGGTGGAACCTTATAGGTCTAGCCAACCTGGAGACCAAGCATGTAGATGATGCTGTGCAATCGGTAGCTAATACACCAACTAACCTACCCGGTTACTCCCAGGTGGTTAGCCCATCAATGAACAGCTCAGATTGGACCTATTCTTCCGGTCAGAGCTACACCGACCAGGATATGCTGGTTGGTGAAGGCTACTGGATTTATATGCAGAATGACTGTACCTTGGCTGGGTTTACTATCACCCCATTACAGCCATCGCTCGATTAAGAAAGGAGGTTAAACAAATTTAATAAAGGAGGAAAACGATGAAAACCAAAACAATTGCCTTTGTAATCCTAGCTGGGTTACTGACCCTTTTTACCACCCCGGTCTATGCCCAAGGGGTTCCACCATTGCCGCATGCCTTTTATGGTACCGTTGAGGTTAATGGTAGCCCAGCGCCTGTAGGGACAGTGGTGGAGGCAAGGGGGGAGGGGGTTCTGGCGGGTGTCGGGAATAACCCTATAGTAATCACCGTTGAAGGCAGGTATGGCAGCGAAGAAGCGCTGAAGCCAAAGCTCATTGTTCAGGGAGAAATCGCGGAGGGGGCCCCCGTAACCTTCTATGTGAACGGTGTTTCCACCGGGCAGACTACTGGGTGGCACAGCGGAGAGGTAACAGAGCTAGACCTTGTGGTAACTGGAGAAGTTCCACCCCCAGAGATACCTGAGACTCCACCAGAGACACCTGAGACTCCGCCGGAGACACCCGAGGCTCCACCATCTAAGCCAGCCGCTTTTAGCCTAAGTTCTCTCATCATATCACCTAATGAAGTCGCTCTTGGCGAAACAGTCACTATTAGTGTCAGTGCAGTCAACACTGGTGAGGAAGCTGGCAACTGTAAAGTAACACTAAAAATAGATGGCGAGGTGGAAGCAAGCAAAGATATAACCATTGACGCTGGTGCCAGCCAGGAAGTAATCTTTACCATATCAAAGAATGTGGCTAAGACTTACTCAGTAGATGTTAATGGACTTCCTGGTACATTTGTGGTTAAGGAAGAGGCGCCAGCCCCACCAGCACCCCCAGCGCTATCTACGCCAGCAACACCCGCACCAACAGCACCAGCTAAGGCTATCAACTGGCCGGTTTTGTGGGGAGTAATAGGTGCGGCTATTGCGGTTGGGGTGGCTGTTTTTGTACAAGCTAGAAGAAAGGCTAGGGGAAAAGTATACTAAGCACTGAGCAGATTGGGCGCTTAGCCTGATTGGCTGAGGGGACCAGAAGAAAAGGAGTAATGGATAGGCACTTAATTGGCAAATTTATTTTGTTGGCTATTTTTCTAGTTGTTCCTTTGGTGAGTGGATGCCAACAAGCTACTCCCTTGCCATCCCCATCTGCCATAACCAGCATTGGCGGCATTAGGGCAGCCCCGACCGCCTATGAGGGGAAGGTGGTTACTATTGAGGGGGAGTATCAGGGGTGGAAGGGAGGCTTTGGCTCTCCACCGGTAACCCGTAGCGACTGGTTGGTAAAGGATGCTAGTGGCTGGCTCTACGTAACCGGGAAGCCGGCAGGTCTTGACCCTTTGGCTGACCTTGGACACCCAATAAAAGTTACCGGGCTAGTCAGGATAACTAAGGATGGTGAGCCGTATTTATATGCTCAGGAGATAGAGATAAAAGTAAACAAGGTAAGCGCCTTACTCTTGCTGCAGATAGATTTGAGGGAGAAGCAGCTAGCTGCCCCTGCGACAGAGAGATTGGAACAGATGAAGGCAATGGGGATGAGGACAGAAAACCTGGGCATGCAGAGGATATTCATCCACCTTATGCAGGAGCTGACAGCTCAGCAAATAGACGAGCTAAAGGCAATGGGCATCACCCCTTATCCCGATTCGTGGATACCCCCGGCAGGTGAGAACCCCACCGGCTTTATGGTAGCTGATATGCCTATAGACAAGCTTAATGAGCTAGCCGGCAAAGACTACGTAGTATGGCTGGATACCGCCGAGCAGATGCTTGAGCCCCAGACCGCATAGACCGCAACCTAAAGCAGGCTATTTCGGGAAGTTAGCCTAAAGAAAGCCATTTGCTCACTTGACAGAAGGTCAATTTTTTGTCTCAATCTGCCTTATTTGTCCACACCTATCTTGACAGAAAGCATTTTTTATGCCATAATTGAGCCAAGTGTCTGTTTTACATTTAAGGAGGTTAGCATGAAGTAATAGCAAAAGTGCCGGCAGTCTTCATTTTAGGAGGTTACCGTGCGGAAAATAACCTACTTACTTGACAAAAGGGGATTTTTGTGGCACAATTGTAGCCATATGTCCACAGCACTTAACAAAATTGTCACTAATAAAACACCAAAAGTTATAGGTACAATTTCCATCTTTCTATTACTTATCTTCAGCAGTATGCCTGGTGTCCACACCATGTCTCAGCTAACTGGTGGTAGCCAGGCAATTTCATTTTCGGCACCTCAGCCTGGGGCAAAAGTCAGCGCTTTGCTTTCATTGCAGGTAGGTGCCAAGGTGCGCTGCCTACAAATTCCGCCAACCGCCGATGAGCTGAACATGATGAAGGCAATGGGGATGAGGACAGAAAACCTGGGCAAGCAGAGGATATTCATCCACCTTGCTCAGGAGCCAGCAGCTCAGCAAATAGATGAGCTAAAGGCAATGGGCATCACTCCTTATCCCGATTCGTGGATACCCCCTGTAGGTGAGTACCCCACCGGGTTTATAGTGGCTGATATGCCCATAGGTAAGCTTGATGAGCTGGCAGGCAAAGGGTATGTTGTCTGGCTGGATACCACCGAGCAGGTGCTTGAGCCTCATAATGACCTAGCAGCAACAAAGATAAACGCTGATGATGTCTGGGCCTCAGGCTATGATGGCACCGGGGTCAAGATAGCGGTATTGGATTCTGGATTGGACACTACTCACCCCGACATTCCAGTGCCAGTAGGTAGTAAAGACTACTCAGAATGGCCACTGCTGGATGATACCATTGCCAATACCGTGTCCGGGCATGGTACCCATGTTACCGGCTCGGCTGTGGGGCGGGGGACGCAATCTTCCGGAGCCACCCACCGGTATAAAGGAATGGCTCCAGACGCTGACCTTATATTTTTGAAGATTGGTGATGATGCTAGTGGTAGTGCCTCACTTGATGCCATGACTAATGCTATTAAGGTAGCGGTAGATACCTATGATGCTGACATCATAACCATGAGTTATGGTGGCTGGGGGAATTACCACGATGGAACCCGGCAAGACTCCCAAGCGGTAGACTACGCCTTTAATAAGGGAGCCGTCGTCTTTATTTCCGCTGGGAACGAGGGCAATGATGCCCAGCATTACTCAGGTACAGTGAATGCCAATAGCACCACTGGCTTCATCCAGGTCAATGTTACTGGCTCTAACGGATACAATGCCTGCCTTGGGTTTAACCTGGTCTGGTATGATGGTCTGACAAATAGTAATGACCTTGTTCTGGAATACTACGATTCTACTCGGACGCTGTTAGCGGCCACTTGGGCAGGGGCTCAAGAGCAGAGCTGGAAGGGTACGGAGCATGAGCTTTCTGGCTATGGTCCTGAAGCTGGTTGGTACTATTATCTGCCATCGGGAAGCCCAACCTACTATCTGAAGGTCACCAACAATTCAAATACTAATCAGTCCTTCCATATCTACTTTGAGGGCATTACTAGTGGCGGGGCTTCGGTGAAATTCCAGAACCCCGACTCCTTTTACACCTTAAGCTCACCAGCCGATGCGGAGAAAGCTATAGCCGTTGGCTCTTATACCACCAGAAAGACCTGGACCGATTATGAAGGGGTTAGCCATTACTATCTCAACCCTGAAGAGACGGTAAACACGATGAGCGCCTTTAGTAGCCGTGGACCAAGGGTAGATAGTGGGGCGCCGCAGAAGCCAAACATCGTTGCCCCGGGCAGTGCCATCATCTCCGTCCGGGACCAGGGTGTCTATCCATTAGCCTCCGGGTATGATTATTTCATTATTGATAACGATGGTCTAAACCTAAATGGCACAGGTCCAGCCGATTATTTTGTAATGCGGGGGACGAGTATGGCTTCTCCTATTGCCGCTGGGGCAACTGCCTTATTACTCGAGGCTAAGCCTGAGCTAAAGGGACATCCAGCAACAGTCAGAAACCTGCTCCAGTCAACGGCTACTTCCGTTGATGCCAACAATAATATAGACGGCTACGGTCTATTAAATATCCAGGCTGCCCTAGCAGCCAATCCCTCCGCCCTAGAGGCAGACTGGCTATTTATGGTCTACCTTGATGCCGATAATAACCTGGAAAGCGCTGGCATTGACGACCTGAACGAGATGGAAGTCGCTGGCTCTACAGCTCGGGTCAAAATCGTGGTCCAGATGGACCGTGCTGAGGGCTATGATGCCAGCAACGGAAACTGGACTGGTGCCAAGAGGTTCTATGTAACTCAGGATACTAACACAGCGATTATTAATTCCCCGGTAATTGCTGACCTGGGGGAGGTCAATATGGGTGCCCCGGCGACACTGCAGGGCTTTATTGAATGGGGTATCGCCAACTACCCAGCCCAGCATTACGCCCTAGTGCTGTGGGACCATGGCAGCGGTTGGCGGGAGCAAAACTCTTCGGCTATAAAATCCGTCTGCGTTGATGACCAAGCCAGCGATGAGTTAACTATGACCGAGCTGAGGAGCGCATTGGATGCAGCTAATGTCACTACCGGGGAAGTGCTGGATATCGTTGGCTTTGATGCCTGTCTAATGCAGATGGTGGAGGTAGCCTACCAAGTTATGGGGAGTGCTAGCCGACCTCTGGTTGGTATAGCCGTAGGCTCGGAGGAAACCGAACCCGCTGACGGCTGGGATTATGCTACTACCCTGACTGCCCTGACCGCCAACCCAACAATGACCGCCTCGCAACTGGCTACCAGGATAGTTAATGACTACATAAGCTCTTACAGTCCGACCATGGGCATAACCCAGTCGGCGGCAAATCTGGGTCTTGTTGATGAACTGGCAACCGCTATTAATAGCTTTGCTCAAGCCATGACCAGTGCCACCGGTGATTGGAATGCGATTAAGACAGCTAGAGGCCTAGCCCAGGAATACTACTACAGCTACTATATTGACCTCTACCACTTTGCCCAACTGGTAAATCAGAACGCAAGCATCAGTCAGGGTGTCAGAAATGCCGCCAGTTCGGTTATGACGGCGGTAAATAATGCGGTTATTGCCGAGGGGCATACCTCATCGGTAGCCAATTCCCACGGGTTGTCCATCTATTACCCTGAAACCGTGAGTGATTACTTCTCTGACTACGAGACCAATCTCTTGTTCACCACCGATACCCAGTGGGACGAGTTTCTTAATGCGATACTCTTTGGGGTTGTGCCGGATACCACTCCACCTACAGTAACCAGCACCTCACCTGCGGCTGATGCTACCAATGTAGCGGTTAATACTACCGTCAGTGTTACCTTCAGCGAGGCTCTGAATGCATCAACTATAACCACCAGTAGCTTTACCGTGGATGGGGTATCGGGTAGTGTCTCCTATAACAGTGGCACTTATACTGCTACCTTTACTCCCAGTAATAACCTGAGCAACAGCACTACCTATACTGCTACCCTGAGCACAGCCATTACCGACGCTGCTGGCAATCCACTAGCCTCAGCCTACTCATGGAGCTTTACTACTGAGGCTGGGGTTATCGTCAGCATTGATGCCCCGACTGAGGCAGCCCCTGACAGTGATTTTACAGCTAATGTCAATATTAGTAGTGTGGTTAACTTTGATGCCTGTAACTATGATGTCTCGTTTGATGCCTCGGTGCTACGGCTGGACAATGTAACCTCGGGGCTGATAGGGACAACAACGGTACCGGTTGACCTTTATAACCAGCTTAGCCCTGGGACATATCGGGTTATTCAGAATGTCCCCGGCCTATCAGGGGTAAGTGGCTCTGGCTATCTAGCAGTTTTGCATTTCCATGTTATTGGCTCAGGGGGTACCAGCAGTGCTATAGGTCTATCCAATGGTACGCTTGCCAATAACTTGGCTGAGGAGATAGCGGCGACATGGGTTGGTGATTCGGTAAATATTAGTTCGGTGCTTCCGGGGGATGCCAACGGTGATGGTAACATCAATGCCCGTGATATTACTAAAATAGAAAGGATTATAGCTGGGTTGGATGCCCAAACAACCGGGGCTGATGCCAATCAAGATGGAAATATCAACGCCCTGGATATTACCAAGATAGAACGAATAATCGCTGGGCTAGCTTAATTGACGTTAGCTAAAACCTTACCCTATCGAGAGGGCGAGGTAAGGGGATGTAATATGAGAAGAGTACTAGAAATATTAGCCTTAATAACCATTATGGCGTTGCTTTTAGGTGGTGGAGCGCTCTCAGTGGCAGCGACACCAGAGGTTATAGTTAGACTTGACGCTCTGGATGAGGTAGCTCTAGATAGTGATTTTACGGCTAACGTCAATATCAGCGAGGTGGTGGACTTTGACGCCTGCGACTATGATGTCTCGTTTGATGCCTCAGTGCTACGTCTAGATGGTGTGACCGCGGGCGTCATTGGTTCAGCAACAATCCCGGTTGATATTTATAACGAGATTAGCCCCGGGACATACCGGGTGGTTCAGAATGTCCCTGGCTTAGCTGGAGTAAGTGGCTCTGGGTATCTGGCGGTATTACACTTCCATGTCGTTGGCACTGGCAGCAGCGCTATAAGCTTATCTAAAGGCATGCTGTCCAATATCTTGGCTGAGAAGATACCGGCAACATGGGTAGGCGATTCGGTAATGGTGGTAGCTGCTGTTGAAGCTACCACCCCACCGGCAGCAGTCACCCCACCGACAGCAGCCAGCCCGTCTTCTGCGGCTGTTGCTTCTAGCGAGGAGGCGGCATTGCCAGCTAAGGCAGCAATCAATTGGCCAGTATTGGGGGCAGTAATAGGGGTGGCGATTGCGGTTGGGATAACTGTTTTCCTACGAGTTAGAAGAAGGGCATACTAATTTGGCGAGGCTATAGGAGGTAACCAGTAAGCAGCTTTACCTGCTAGTAACTTAGAGCTTATCGAGGGAGATTAAGGGATCCAATGTTTTGGAAGGATCGGTGCGGTTTTGCCGCTGAAGAATCTTTAGACTCTCGATTGAAGGCTCTTTGTGACTGGGCGGGGAAAGAAACTGGTGCCTCCTATAGTCTCTTACTTCAACCCTGAGAGGTGGCGGCAGGCAGCCGAGTCAAAGGAGGAATCTAGCTATGCAGCAAGATGACAAGACTGAAGCCCAGAGAGGAGGGCAAGGGAGGTATCTTTACTGCATCGCTGGTAGTGGTGAGAGGGTAAGCCTGGGAGCTATCGGGATTGATGGTCATAATGTCTATACCATTCCCTACCGGGATATATGCGCCGTAGTCCACGAGTGTCCCGCTGAGCTGTATCAGTCAACCAATAGAGAGGTGGTAAACTGTTGGCTCCTGGCACACCAGAAGGTAGTGGACGAAGCCTGGCAAAGGTGGGGCACAGTGCTGCCTGTGGGATTTGATACCATAGTCATGGACAAAGATGGGGTTGGGACAGAAGATAATGTCAGAAACTGGCTGCAAAAGGATTACGATAACCTCAAGGACAAAATAGAGAAGCTGAGGGGCAAGGCAGAGTATGATGTGCAAATCTTTTGGTCACCCCAGGTTATTGCCCAAAATCTAACCAAGACAAGCCCTGAAATCAGGCAGCTTGAGGAGGCAATAAAATCCCAGCCAAGGGGCATTGCCTACCTCAATAAGCAAAAGTTAGAGGGTGCGCTAAAGAAAGAATTAGAACCCAAAGCTGACCAGTGCTTTAGGGATTTCTATGAGCGTATTCGGAGACACGTTGACAATATCGTTGTCGAAAAAACGAAGCTGAGTGTCCAAGATGCTCAGATGATAATGAATCTCTCCTGCTTACTCCCCAAAGATAAGGCTGCCGAACTGGGGGAGGAACTGGGGAAGATTAATGCCATCGATGGGTTCTCAGTTCGCTTTACTGGACCCTGGCCACCATATAGTTTTGTTGGTACCTGATAGTAAAAGGTTACAAAGGGCAAATAGTCGCTACCTCTGCTGAATAACACATAACTGTGCCGCCAAATTGCGCTCCCTTGGGTTATTTAGGGCTTCGTTTTAGTCGGACTAAAGTCGAGGATATTAAGCCTTAGTCTCTCCTCTCCACCCCATTGGTCTACTTCCAGGCTATAGACAATGTCAAGGGGTGAGGAGACCTCTGCCAGATAGTTACCAAGCCCAAAAGCCACCCCGTCCCAAACCGTGCCACCCTGCTTTAGTTTCAACCTCAGGTGTTCTCCACCAGTGCCCATTGTCTGGCAATCAGCGACCTCTACCCTCCGGCTGAGGAAGGTAGGCGCTGGGTTACCGTGACCAAAAGGGGCTAACTTTTGAATTGACTGGTAGGTGTCTCTAGCGAGGTCGGGCAATTTAATCTCAGAATCAATATCCAAGCAAGGACGAAGGTCGACCTCAGCCAACTCAGTAGATGCCAGTTGTAACAGTGTTTGCTTAAGACGGGCTAGATTCTTGGTCGGTAGGGTAAAACCGGCTGCCTGGGCGTGTCCGCCGAAGTTAGACAACAAACTACCGCACTGGTTTAGAGCTTGAACAATATTAAACTCGGGGATGCTACGGCAACTGCCGCTACTTATCTCCCTGCCGGTTTTAATCACCACTGCCGGGCGACAGAACTCCTCTGAAAGCCTGCTGGCTACCAGCCCCATGATTCCACCAGGGTAGTCTTCATCGCTGGCTATTAAAAGGGGCAGGACTCCTTGAGCCAATACTTGCTCTCTGGCTTTAGCTAAGGTATTGTTGGTTAATTTCTGCCGCTCAGCATTTTTCTCTTCCAGCCACATAGTTAACTCATGCGCCTCTTGAGGCGAGGCTGTTGTCAGCAATTTATAGCTGGTCATGGCGTGTGCCAATCTGCCGGCGGCATTTAAACGCGGGGCTAGAATCCAGGAGATAACCTCGGCATCCAGGCTGCCAATATTTAACCCAGCCTGGGTTAACATTTCTCTCACCCCAAGACGGGGGGTGGTATTAATCAGCTTCAGTCCTTGCTTAACCAGATATCGGTTTTCCCCTAGTAGAGGCATCATATCAGCCACAGTCCCTAAGGCGACTAGGTCTATTAGTTCACCCAGTTGCTTTTCTTTGCCAATGCCTTGGAATAGAGCCTGAAGAAGCTTAAAGGCTACCCCAACGCCGGCTAGCTCTGAGAAGGGGTAAGTTGAATCAGGTAGTTTAGGATTAACTACGGCAATAGCTGGCGGGACTACGGTGGGAGGGGTGTGGTGGTCGGTAATAATTATATCAAGCCCTATCCTTTTTGCCTTCTTAACCTGGGTAAAGGCAGTAATTCCACAATCAACGGTAATAACTAAGCTAACACCCTGCTGATAAAGGTTGTCCAAGGTGGTTGTTTTAAGTCCATAACCTTCAGTCAAGCGATGGGGTATATAAGGGGTGACCCGGCTGCCGAGGCCTGACAGAGCCTGCACTAACAAGGCAGTCCCGGTGATGCCATCAACATCAAAGTCGCCATAGATAGCAATGTTTTCCCCGGATAGCAAAGCCCGGTAAATTCTAGCTACCGCCCGGTGCATATCAGGGAGCAGGAGCGGGTTACCTGACAGGCATTCATCAGCAGTGATAAATGATTCTAACTGGGATGGTTCAGTGAGTCCGCGATTATACAGGAGCTGGGCTATCAGTGTTGAGAATCCTGAAGTGCTAGCCAAATATTGGGCTGGGGCTGGTGGCAGAAGATTCCAACGACTATGATTCAAGTCTATACCTCGCTATATTGTTGAAAGACTAGAACCGAATTATGACCGCCAAAGCCAAAAGAATTAGATAGGGCGGTGGTAACCTTAGCCTGGCGGGCTATATTGGGCACATAATCTAAATCGCATTCAGGGTCAGGGTGGGTAAGGTTTATCGTTGGTGGTATTATACCGTGCTGGATAGCCATAATGCATATTACTGCCTCAACAGCACCGGCGGCTCCAAGTAGGTGCCCCGTCATTGACTTGGTTGAGCTTATTGGAATGTGATAGGCAATCTCACCAAACACCGCCTTTATCGCTTTGGTTTCCACTTTGTCGTTTAGTGGGGTAGATGAGCCATGAGCATTAATATAATCAATTTCGGTAGTAGCCAGCCTGGCTTTATGAAGTGCCATCTGCATCGCCCTTGCTGCCCCTTCCCCACCTTCAGTCGGCTGGGTAATGTGATAAGCGTCGCTGCTGACTCCGTAGCCGGTAATTTCAGCCAAAATTTTAGCTCCTCGTGATTGAGCAAAGGAAAGGTCTTCCAGTACAAGGGCAGCCGCTCCCTCACTGAGGACAAAGCCATCGCGCTCAGCGTCAAAAGGTCGCGAGGCTAACTGGGGCTGGCTATTTCGGGTGGAGAGAGCCCCGAGGGCATTGAAGGCGGCAATCCCTATTGGAGTTACTGCTGCCTCGCTGCCACCAGCCAGCATGGCTTGGGCGTCACCGCGCCTGATGATTTCATAAGCAGTGCCTATGGCATCTGAGCCACTGGAGC
>Ga0315314_1001782_pt1 | contig 18592 bp, 18 predicted proteins | sample TDP9_MG_FD_203631 | JGI IMG/M metagenome (GOLD analysis project Ga0315314, IMG submission 203631) | Freshwater sediment microbial communities from Lake Towuti, South Sulawesi, Indonesia - TDP9 | ecosystem: Environmental > Aquatic > Freshwater > Lake > Sediment | place: Indonesia: South Sulawesi...
GGGATGCACGAATTTTAGGTGGAAGTGAACACATGATAGGTTTTTCACTTCAAGCCTCCGCATCTGGGAAAAAGATCATGCACGGGGAGGCATGTGGACCTGGCACCATCATGATGGTTTGTCATCAAGAGGGAGATTGGAAAGCCATCAAGAAAGCCCTAGAAGAAGTAGGCTGTCCAATAACAGCAGGGCAACTGGGGCTAACTGAGCAAGAAATTATCAAAGCGCTTGTGTTTGCTTCCAACGCCTCGAAAGCATTCAGCTACTCGATTCTAACTGAAAAGCCCTTAACAGAGGAGTCAGCTGCTAAACTTGCTGAGAAGACAGGAATAATATAGAGCACCACGGCGCTCATATTTCCCGGTAACACGTAGGAAACGTGGTTCGATTGTATTTCTTAAATATAGGCATTAGATTATTTATCTTGGAAACTCTAGGGAGGGAATTATGTGGTGAAAAAAGTTAGAACGGCAGTCGTTGGTCTAGGGGTACAGGGTCCCGTTCATGCTGAATGGAGCTGCAATTTGGCTGAGGCTGAGCTTACTGCTGTATGCGACATCATAGAAAGCAGAGCAAAGGAAGCCGCAGCCAAGTATCACTGCGATTGGTACACAGACTACCATGAAATGCTTGAAAGAAAAGACATCGACGCCGTCATCGTCGTCACCCCTCCCGACCTACATGCCCCAATAGCGATTGCAGCGGCTAAGGCCGGAAAACACATCGCCGTTGAGAAACCAATGTGCATGGATCTAAAAGAAGCGGATGAGATGATAAACGCCGTCAAGAAGGCGGGAGTACTGGACTGTTACTTCGAGAATTTATGCTACGCACCAGCTTATGCAATGGCAAAACAAATAATCGACGATGGAGGAATAGGGGAACCCTTCTTCATGCGATGCGGAGAGTCTGATGGCAAAGGAATCGACAAATACAGAGAGATGTTCAAAGACATTCTCAAGACCAGAAAACCGGAGGCAATGGAGAAGAAGCCGTCTAAGCCCGTGCATGGCATACTCCACGGAGGGGGGTGCCACCCCATCATGTACTGCCGATACATCTTTGACAGACAACCCGCAATCAGAGTGTATGCGGAGACCAGGAACTATGGGTGGGGTGGAGACCCCCGCATTGAGGATGTCGCTCTGTTAACGATCACTTACAAAGGCGGACAAGTGGCTTGGGTTGACGCGTGCAGTTATGCCTTAGGAACATTCGATGACAGAGCTGAAATTTATGGGACTAAAGGAACAATCTTCGCTGACCTTTATGGTTCTCACATGACAACCGGGGTCAAGGTTTACAGCCAGCCGGGGTTCAATGCCAGGATCGGCTCCTCAAGATACCCTAGAGGCCGCGGCTATTTCGGAGTTCAGACAAACTGGAGCCACCCAATACCCGATGAAGAATACTCTCTCGGCTATTATAATGAGCAACAAGCTTTTCTGAGAAGCATACTGGCTGGTGAGAGGCCGAGTGTCAACTTCGACGACGGCAAGGCGACCCTGGAAGTGATATTCGCTGCCTACGAATCGCGCGACACAGGAAAAGTCATATCGCTTCCATTAGCAGAGTAAGCCAGCGTCCGACGCACCCACGCCCAAACAACCATCAATATCTTCTGATTCTAAGACTCTTGTAAGAGGCCTCTCCCAGATATTTCAGCATAGTAATGGCATACATCTTGGCTGCATCAATCAAATGGTCTTTTCCTATGAACTCGTTCGGGACATGCGCTATGTCAAGTTTCTCGGGCCAAAGACAATCTAGGGAATTTCCATCGTTTACAAGGCGTGAAATATCGCATTGTGCCCCGAACAGGATAGAATATGCTCAGGTGAAAGCTAGAGAATAACCAATAAAAAAAGGTGTTTGAAAAGAAGACGCTAGACATGTTTTACAGGTGTTATATCACGACTACTTTTCAACTAGTGTAGTTCGATAACTGCACCGAGAAGTTGTTCGGTGTCCATGTATGCCCATCTGTTTTTCGCGTCAACTTGCAGGACTTTCACTCCTCGACTTTCCCATTGCTTAATCCTTTCGTCCAAAGTCTTCAAACGTGGAAAATTAGGGTCAACGTGGTGTATGCCGTTGCCGTGTTTTCTAATGAACTCCCATTCCTGGGATTCACCTTCGACGGGTTGTATGAATTCGATTCTCAGATCGCCCAAGTCAGCGAATGCAATGAAGACCTTGCACCGGCCTAGGTCTTTTCCGCGCACGACACATGGACCCTCCATCGTGAAGTTCGGCGTCATCTGAATGCCCAAGTAGTCCTTCCAGTTTCGTCGCAATTTTTCCAGGTCGTTTGTCACGATACACGTATGACCTCTCTCCAGAGGGTTGAAACTTCCGCTCATTTTCATTTACACCTATCAAACTATTTCATACCGAAAAACGACTTGCACCATTAATCTATTAAGCCTTTCTGCGTTCAGTTGAATTAGCAGTTTATGGCCTTCAGACGTTCTCATTAGACAGAAACATCATTCTTAGAAAGTAATATAAACAATTTGTCGCAATAATAGATCGAGGCTAATGATATGCTGTTTTCAGCAGTAACACCTGAACATTATCTGAAGAGAATCGAAGAAACAAAAAAACGGATGATAGAGAAAGGTTTGGATCTATTGATCGTATTTGCTGACTCATGGAGGTCGGCCAATTGTCGATATCTAACTGGAGTTAAGCCCTATTGTATGCCCATGAGAATATACTTCTACTACGCACCGATGGCTGTGATAACTATACCACTGGAAGAGGACCCGACGCTGTGCATTCCTCTTCCAGGATGGGCTAAAAGAGACGTTGCAGGGACTCTTAGAGAAAAACCGTTTATCAATGTGCGAAACTTGGCAGAAGTAAAGGCTGGTCTCACGAAGGCGGCAAGCAAAGCCAAGAAGATAGGCTACGAGGGAAAAGACATCACACCTTGGGAAGTCTACGAGGCTTTCAGAAGTGCTGTAGGCAAAGAAATGCAAGACGTGGAGATTCTAGAGGTTATGAGACGAGTTAAGAGCGATATAGAGATTAAGCTCCTAGAGGTGGCTTCCAACATAAACGATCGGATATGTGAAGAACTCATAGACGGGATAATAAGATACGGGGTCACAGAGAAGGAAGTAATGCGTCAAATAGAAGCGTTAGGCCATTCGATGGGTGCGGATTATGTGGATGCCCAGTACATGATAGGCAGACACATCGATTTTGGTCATCCTACCGATGCAACACCAGTAGATGGAGATATTCTTTCACTCCATGTGATTCTATCATACGAAGGATACCATTCTGACAATGATAGAATAATGGGATTCGGTCATATCAAGAAAGAGGAGGAAGAACTTGCAAGAATAGCCAAAGAGGCTTTTTGGAATGGGTTGAAGGCCATGAAACCTGGAATGAAGACCTCCGACATCTATAAAGCAGCCAACGACACCAGCCCACTTGTGAGAACGCATTCACACGGCATAGGTTTAGAAGGTGAAGAGCTGGGAATGGTAGACCGATGGGGCGTTTTAGAAGAGGGAATGGCGTTTACATATTCCCCAGTGGCTTTCAACAAAGACATTGATCTGGAGTGGAGTACAGAAGACGTGGTTGTCATAACAGACACCGGAGCCCGGACTCTAACTAAATTCCCGATTGATTACGTAATTCGGCGCTAAGAAGAGGAAAGGCAACACCTTATAACTAGTTGCAGCGTTGATCCCTTTCAGATGGGTGATACCGTGAGCAAGCACTGTCAATCGTACTTCAGAGCATAGTCAGTTCTGTATCGATTTGATCCTCAGATAACTCGAGGTTTCCTGGACCAAACTCGCGATCATCGCATAGATCGTTGTACAGCTTCACGTAACGCTCATAAGTTCTATTGTAGACACTGGAATTTGCAGGGTCAGGGTCAAACCTTTCAAAGCAGGGAGCCCTCGGCAACAAATTCTCCGGTCATTCTCCAGATGAGGTAGTCTTCGAAAAGAGGCTCGTGGGGGCCAGGTGCAAAAACTGCGGAAATCTGTTGCTTCCACCTCGACCGTTATGTCCACGATGCTTCGGAACAAGATTCGAATGGGTAGAGTTCGAGAAAACGGGAAGACTGTTGACCTCCACCATAATCCATGTTGCATCAAAACCGTTCGAACCATTCGCTCCCTACGCTGTAGGCATCGTGAAACTAAAGGAGGGGCCAAATCTACTGGGCATGATTCGGGGAATAGTCCTTGAGAAAATGGAGATAGGCATGAACCTGGAGGTTGACTGCGACACGGCGATTCCTTCTCAATGGCCAACATGGCCTCGATATTACTTTCGACCCCCATAAACTAACAAAAGGCATCCTTCTTAATCATGGAAAAGGCGTTGCCCAATCGGGTTCCTCAAAAACTGGAGAAAGCTAGGAGCACATACTACGAAATGATGGGTTCCAAAAAGAGCGAATATTTCACCGAGTACTCCTCGTTCGCCGACTATCTGAACAGTCTAGCTTTCTTTCCGAAGCGGAAGTAGAGCAGATAGACACAAGCTCCTTCATTTTATCTCTTTGAGCACAGCCTCGATCTGATCTACGACCGAGCCTGCGGGAATGAACTCTTTGTCCAGGACGGCACTGCCGATGGTAAATCCCCAGACGCCGAGCTCTTTCACTTTTCTTACTCGCTCGAAGCTGTTTATGCTACCAGCTACGATTATAGGGATGCTGACCGCCTTTTTGACAGCTTTTGTGAGCGCCACCGGGTCACCGTCATATCGGTAGGAGAGGAGGTCTATTCCGTCGGCGCCAAGCCGCTCCACCCGCTTTCCATCATCGCAGATTTCTTTAATGGTGCCCCTCTGAAGACAGGGGTGTCCAACGATCTTCCCAATGTATGGGAAGTATTTTGTGCCCTCGCCTCTCAAGAGAGGGAGAGTTTGATCGACATAGGTTCCACCTATCAGATAGTCCACCTCCAGATCAATGCCCATCCTCACCGAACGCATATTGTCCTCCTCAGTCGTACTGACAACTTCCAGGACTGAGGTTTTACCCGCATCCCTTATCATCTCACGTAACTTCTTGAGTTTTTCCTTGGGAAGACCTATATCCTTGAAACCAACGTATTTTACGCCGGTATCTTTGACCTGCTCAAAGACTTCAAGAGCATTATAGATCGTAACGTCGCTATAGGTTAGAAAGAATATGAACTCAACCATTGCAGTAAACCGCCACTCCGCAATTAACAGAAAAGTTTATTATTTAAAAAGCTTACGGAAACGGGAATTCTCGATCGATTACATCTAACCCAGTTCCTTGACTAAGATATTGTGCACATGGTTGTACAGTTTTACGCGTCGCTCTGTAGTATAGTGGAAAGGATAAAGCTTGATACACTGTTGCTCGCAATGTAGAGCTCTTAATGTAGAGCCTCCCTACTATGTCATGCCTAAAGCCAAAGTGCATGGTTTTAATTATGAATATGCTCGTGATGAAAAAAGTTAAAACTTGAGAAAAAAGAAATTTCTCTATTGGCCATCTTAACAAATATCCAATTGTTTTTTGGTGGACAATGAATTGATATCTGTATCTTTCACTAGGAAGAGCAGCTGCTTAACTTACATTCCTCTTCATTGAGCTGCTTCCTCTGAGAACATGCCGCAAAGGTCATCGTACAGCTTGGCATAACGTCTATAGGTCCTCTCATAAACTTCAAAGTTCGCCGGGTTGGGTTCGAATCTATCTTTTATTGATACCATTCTACTGCAGGCTTCTTCGATGTCTTTGTATATTCCTACAGCCTTCCCTGCCAAGATCGCCGCCCCGAGACATGCGGCCTCCTCCATGACTCTGGTTGTGAGTACAGGCTTTTGGATTAAGTCTGCCTCTATTTGTTTCCACAAAGGACTTCGAGCCCCACCCCCAAGAGCCCTGACCTCATTCACCTTAATTCCTAAGTCCTCCAATACATCGATGTTTCTCCTCACCATACAGGCTATGGCTTCCATTATCGCCCTAGCGAAATGCGCCTTCGTGTGTCTAAGAGTGAAGCCATAGAATACACCTTTTGCCTTGGGATTGGCTTCTGGAGCCATAGCACCCTGGAGGTGAGGGAGCATAACTAACCCTTCGCACCCCGCATCGACTCTACTTGCCTCTTTATCCATAAGGTAATAGGCATTAATGCCTGCATTTGATGCGACATTCATCTCTTGCTGACAGAAGTTGTCTCTATACCACTTCAGAACCATTCCTCCAGTGGTGAACGTGTGTGCCATATAAGTATGTGGTATACCAAAGTAATGGATCGGCATCCGCCTAAGGGGGTCAAAAACGGGTTTCTCGACGGGAGCGCAGATTGCTAACGCAGCCCCTGTGTTCTCTGAGAATATGCCAGGCCGGACATTGCCTACACCTATAGCGCCGGCTGCTTGATCTAAAGCTCCCATAGATACCACTGTCCTTGGAGACAAGCCTAGTTCAGACGCCGCTTGTTGACTTATCTCACCTACAGCCTCACCTGAGAGTTTGATGTCGGGTAACTGGTCCGCCGATATCCCTAAGAAGTCAAGCATCTCATCCCACCACTTCTCGGTGATTATATTCCAGTATACCGTAGAGGTGATCAAGGAACCCTCGCACACGGTTTCTCCAGTCATTCTATATATCAAGTAGTCCTCATCGAGGAGGTACTTGTAAACTTCACCGAATATTTCCGGTTCATGGCGTTTGATCCAGAGAATCTTGGATGCAGGCCATGTGGGAACGATCTTGACCTGCCCAGTGATCCTATAACTCGCCCCATCGTCAAATTCCTTATCTAGGATCTCAGCCTCTTCTTGAGCTCTATTATCTAGCCACACGATAGCTCTTCTAAGGGGTTTGCCGTCCTTTCCGATGGGGATCAGCGTCTCCCCTTGGGCTGAGATGCCCATGGCCCGTATCTCCTTAGGGTCTAGCTTTGTCTTTTTCAGGACGTCAGCCACACCTATCTTGAATGCGTTCCAGAGGGTCTCTGCCTCGATCTCCACCTCTAGGGCTGTCGGTGTTATCAACTGATACTCCTGTGTGGAAGAGCCAAAAAGCTTTCCCTCTTTATTGAATAGACAGACCTTCGTCGCTGTTGTTCCAGAATCAACACTCAAGATGTAACTCATCAAATATCCCTTAACCTAAACTTGGTCACTCTGGTGGTGCAAGGCTCCAGCATACTATCGCTTCTTCATCGCCTGTGTTGATCAGTTGATGGGGCTCTCCTGGAGGGATGACCACAATATCTCCTTCCTCTAGCTCTTCGTAGATTTTCTTTCCGGAGAAATGGCAAACGATGCGGCCCTTTGCTACGTAGAAGATTTCGTCGCCTTTTTTGTGACCGGGATCCACCGCTCCCCGCTTGCCGGGTAGTAAGTTCGACGTGCCAAAAACTATATTGCCTGTGTTGACGTAAAGCCTACAGTGTTCATCATCTTCCAAGAAATTCTTTGCCTCTTTCTTTCTCACCACTTTTATTTCACCCATAAATCGATCCTCCAATTTACATTATTCATCACTGCCATAGCACGGAACCTTGTTGCACTCAGATATGCATCACTATTCCGCCGTCGACGATTATCCTTTGGCCTGTGATGAAGCCCGCTTCGTCTGTGGCCAAGAATACGACCACGTTGGCAACGTCTTCAGGTTCTTCGAGTCTCCCTAACGGGGTTATTCGAATATACTCTTGTCGAATTTCTTCCTCTGTTCGTCCATAGAGCTGCGCGGTCCATTTTATTTCTCTTTCCTGCATACTCGTCTTGACTAAGCCAGGACAAACGGCATTAACTGTAACGCCGTACTTGGCTAGGTATCTCGCGAAACTCATAGTATGTATGACTACAGCGGCTTTTGCCGCGTTGTAATCTGCGAGTATTTCAGCCCCACTAAACGCTGCTATAGAAGCTGTATTAATGATTCTGCCGCCCGTTCCTTGTTTAATCATCTGCTTAGCGACTTCCTGCGACATAAAGAAAGTTCCCTTAGCCATAACATCCATGTTCCAATCATAGTCCTCTTCGGTTATGTCAATCACCCACTTCATCCTCGAAACTCCAGCGTTGTTGCAAAGAATGTCTATACCACCAAAGGCTTCCACCACTTGTGTCACACACTTTTTGATGTCCTCCACTTTGCCCACGTCGCACTTGACAAAAATGCTCTTTCTCTTGAGTGACTTCACTTCTTCTACTACTTTCTTGCCCTGTTCCTCATTTATATCTGCTATTGCAACGTCAGCTCCCTCTTTAGCCAGTCCTAAAGCGATTGCTCTACCTATCCCCATTGCCGCTCCAGTCACAAGTGCCCTTTTATTTAATAACCGGTTACAACCCATAATGTTTTCATTCTCCTACATTGTGAGGTAAAATAAATTTTGTATATAAAATTTATTATAACATGGAAACGGTGATGAAGTTGAAGGCGAAAAGAGTTGCAGACCTAACTTATCCATGAGAAAGACTGGTCCGTACTTACTAATTAACGGGACGGATCTGTTAGAATACTCCAACCTTCCCTGAATAGTTATCACCCAAGGGCACTTCCATAGCAGATTTTCGGTAGTGATTATGGTGAGAAGATGCTGTTTTAGCAATATTGAAACTATCGCTCTGTTAAATTTCCTTTAAAGTTCACTTCCCAGAGATGCGAAAACCATGAAAGCGTCCATTAACGCCTAGTTTCGACCCATGAGAATTTTTGTTGAAGGTTTTTGGGGTAGTAGAGCCTCCAGTCGAAGTCTATTCCCTTGCCCCATTCATAGTAAACTCGGGGGTCTATGTAGCTCTTCAACGAGGTTCTGAGGTTGTAATCCCCTGTCGCCCTCGTCTCTTCCACCTTCAGTCTCAGCTTCTTTATGGCTTCTTTCAACCTGGCGGTCTTCTTTTTGGTTTTACACTCTCGAAGGCGTTCTGCTTTCCTCTTCAGCGACTCACGCCACGTTGGGGGAGGCTTACGCTTATGGTTGCACACTATGGCTGCTTGAAGGTTCGCCATGACTGCCGTGTGCTTTTTCACGTAATCGGGATCGAGGCTTGAAACCCGAGCTTCCGAGAGGTGTTCCTTGACGACTTTGGTGGCATGGTAGGTTCTGAAAACCTTAGCCGTTAGACCGGGCATAGCCTCGCCGAGAAACGACGCTACGTTTCCTGACCTGACGCCTTTAAATATCGAAGATTCCACCTCACCTGCAAACTCCTTCATGTTGCGGACAACAGCCTCGGGTAAAACGGCTTCTTTTTGCCACCTAACCGAGTCCTTCCCAAGGAAATTGAAGGCTGTCAAGCCTTCAGGACCGAACGTGACGTGTTCGGGCCTCAGGGTTGTCGCACCCACGGTGTCGGCTTCGTCCTTGTCTTTCTCGTCGCCCACACGTAACTTCAAGGCATCGATGAGGTAGCAGACCGTTGCGACCTTTCGCCTCGTTTCGTCTTCGGATTGGAGGTTGGCCATGATGTGTGCTCTGAGGTCGTCTATTCGGGTTTCTAACATCAGCGCTTGATCGAACTTCTCTATTTCGCGGGCTTGTTTTACGCTCGACGAGTCTGAAAGCCACACATGCTTCTGTTTGCCTCGAAGTTTATCCCTCCACTTGGCTATCCACAACGAGTCGGGTTGCCAAACGATCTCCTTCCATTCACCTTTTGGAACAGGAGCGTCGGGTGACAAGTTTAAGGTGATGTCTTCTTCGGCTGGACCACGTTTCCATCTCCCGCGCAGCGGATGCTTTCCTCGCCCGACGAAAATCGACGAAGGCTCAGCCGTGTAGTTGCTCACCTCCATCCTTTTGCCGTCAACGATGGCGTACCCAAATTTCTCTTTCTTTGCTTCTCGCACAGCCTTACGCTGTTGCGTCAGCTTTTTCTTTTCCTCTCTGGAGAGGTTGGCTTTCATCTCTTTTTCCCTCTCCACGTACCTCTGGATCACTGAAAAATCGAAATCCTCTGGTGCAACTTTTTCTTCTATGTGGAGCGCTTTCTTGAAGTCTCGGAAGAAGTTCCTAACGAAAACCCGATCGTTTACGTAGGCCGTTCCGAGCTTCTTGACCCATGCGACAGCCATCTCCTCCTGGTCTTGAGCTATGTCTATCCTCTCACCTTTTACGAAAATGTGGAGTTTTTTCCATTCGTATTTCTCAGGAAGGAGAACGCCGTTGTGGATGAGCTGCTTCATACGATCCCCCGAGGTTTCTCAAGCATCAGCCTCTTTGACTTTTCGCTAAGTTAATAGCACATATTACCTATAAACTGTGAGGTCAGCTCGGAATGTTGCCTTTGTCGAACGAACCCGCATGGGACAGCGCACACCGTTTACCACGCTTTTATCTTGGCTTACAGTTATTTCTCTGGCTCTCAGCTCGGAGAACTTGCCACTCGTCGAGGGTCTTATAACTGGTGCGGTGTCCAACTTCCCCAGGGAGATAACGTCTCTCCCGCGGAAACCAGCCCCTTCTGAGCAACGATCATGGCGATCTCCACAGCCACCGCCGCCTCTTCACAGAATCGTCGATAAGCTCCTTTAACCATTTGGGGATATTCGCATTCCGTCTCTTCGCTGAAACAAACGTTGTGCCCCTTCCCGTCATGAAAGATCTTCTCCTCAAACTCGTCGGGACAGAACACGCGATCCCAGATTAAACTAAAATGCTTAAAAACGAGAAAAAAACTTAAAATTTAGTTTTCCAGAGAATTTCAGAGATAAAATTTAGATTTTCTAAATTAACCTTCCCGCTTTTATATACAAAAAACATAAATTGCCAAACGTAGAATGTTGTTGTTGCCATGTTGCCGTAAAAAGGTTGAGAGAATGAGTACGCATGCGGAGGACTTGAAGCTCCGTCTGACGACGATCGAGCTGCTTCGGATAGCCAAGAGGCATTTTACTTATCGGGAATTATCAGCCAAAACGGGTCTGCCCGTAACCGTGTTGAGCCGCTACGCGAAGGGCCACGTCTTACCGAACACGGAGAGAGCTCAGCAGCTTTGGAAAACCTTAAACAAGTTGGTAGGCCTGCAGGCTGAGCTTCGTCGAAGGATACAGTTCGACAAGGAGGGCTACTTTGACAACACGCACATCATAGGCGACCACAACATCCTTAGGCAGGCCGCTCAATTCGCCTTGTCCACTTTCGCAGGCAAACGCGTCACGAAGGTGCTGACCGCGGCTGTAGACGGCATCCCTCTAGCCACCATGGTGGGGAGCTCTCTGGGCGTAAACTTGGTGGTAGCCAAGTGGACGAAGGAGGTTGGCGTTCCAGCTTTTCTCGAGGAGACATATGTTCTGCAGGATTCTGGGGTGACCATGACGCTTTATATTCCGAAGGACGCCATCAGAAGAAAGGATAGCGTGCTCGTAGTGGACGACATGATAAAAACAGGAGACACCCAGGCTGCCCTCATAAACCTTGTCCATAAGGCGAGAGCCGAGGTTTCCGGAATTTTTTCACTCATCGCCGTAGGAGACATGTGGCGGAAGAGATGGGAGTTGCCGAGGGATGTCCCCGTAGAGATCGCCACAAAGATCGCTATTCAGGAATAGCTGTTAGACGTGAGGGCTGAGGAACGCATCAACCGCCTTTTTTCTGCGGAGGTCCCTTCCGAGGCGAAAAAGAGCCGTTTCAAGGTTAACAAAGGTTTTTCCAACGACTTCGTTCTGCTTCCAGAAGGCTTTCAGTTCGGCCAACGCTTCCTCTGGCTCTTCTTTCTCGATCATCCCGAGTTTTTTCGCCGCCAACGTCACCAGGGGAGTGGGTTTCGGATCGGCTTTTCTCCATAATCCTCTTAGTTCTCGGAGAAAGATGCCCACGGTTACGTTGCCCACGCCCTTTCCGAGGCCCATTATGCGCTTCTCGAGGTCCCTCGAATCGGCGGCTTGCTCGTGGAGAAGGCTCAGGCTTCCGCCGTATCTCGTCTTCAAGTTGCCCATGACCTCTAACAGCTTGTCGCTCGTCTTGTAGTCGTATCTGGTGTAGCCTCCTTCGTCGAGTATCTCCACTAGACCGTGCCATCCAGTCTTTATGATGGTTTCCGGCGTCACCACCCCACGCTTTTCGAAGCGTCTGTAGGTTTTCATGGCGGAAGTTTCGGCGATGGGGGCACCGAACAGGATGGACACCAAAAACCACTTGAAGACCTCTCCTTCGTTTCCCTTCTCCAGGTCTATTCCCAAGATCTCCGAATACCTTTGGCCAAGCTTTTCGATCAGCTGGCGCACGGCTTCGCGCTTCATGAGTTACCACGTCTTTAGCCCTTTGTCGAAAGACCGAAAAATATACGTCTGGAACTGTATAAAAGGGGTTCTGTGGGGGCTCGCCTTATGCGAACCATATGGTGGGAAGATGGCCAAGTCGTCACGATCGACCAGACAAAACTGCCTGACGAGGTGGTTCTTCTCAGAATGAAGAGCTACCTCGAGGTCGCGTCAGCCATAAAAGAGATGAGGATGCGGGGAGCACCCCTCATCGGCGTGGCCGCAGCCTACGGATTGGCTCTCGCAGCCTACCATTCCAAAGCCGAGAAAAGGGAGGAGCTGCTAAAGCAGCTTGAACAATCAGCCGAAATCCTTAGGAAAACGAGACCAACAGCCGTGAACCTCTTCTGGGCAGTTAACCGCGTATTGGAGAAGGCGAGGGAGGTTTCAGGCGACTCAAAAGCGGTGGTTAAAGCGATAATAGATGAAGCGCAGAGAATGGCCGACGAGGACGTCGAAGTGAATCGGAGATTGAGCCGACACGGTTCTCGTCTCATCGAGGATGGAGACGCCGTCCTAACTCATTGCAACGCGGGCAGCTTGGCTACGGTTGACTACGGCACGGCGTTGGGTGTGGTGCGCGCCGCGTGGGAACAGGGCAAGAGGGTCATGGTGCTGGCCACCGAGACCAGGCCGAAGCTTCAGGGCGCTAGGCTCACAGCATACGAGCTCAAGAGAGACGGCATCCCCGTCAAGATGATCACGGATGGCATGGTTGGGTACGTCATGAGAAAGGGGCTCGTCGACAGGGTAATCGTGGGGGCCGATAGGATCGTCAAAGACGCCGTAGTGAACAAGATAGGCACATACACCATAGCCGTGTTAGCCCATGAACACGGCGTCCCGTTCTACGTGGCCGCTCCCACATCCACCTTCGACCTAACTCTCACGGCTGAAGATGTCGTCATCGAGGAGAGAAGCCCGGAGGAAGTGACCCGCTTTGGGCTGCAGAGGATCGCGCCAGAGGGGGTGGAAGCATTGAACCCGGCCTTCGACATCACGCCGTTGCGGTACGTGAGCGCCATAATCTGCGAAACCGGTGTCTTAAGAGCACCCGAATTCGAGAAGCTTAAGGCAACTTGAATTCTCCAAAGCATCTTGCCTTGTTGGGACGGCTCGGCCAAGGCTTTTCTAGCTAAATATCTCTTCAGTAATTTTTTCACATTGACGGAGATGCCTAAAATCATAAGGCTCTGCAGGCTTCGAGGAAGGAACAAAGCGGCCGAATTGGTTCTAACCGCCGCAAGGATTGGCGCAAAGGAGAGCGGAGTTCCACTTTCTTTTTGAGGTTGTTGAAAAAATGGTGGTGGAGGTTTAAGCTATACAGAAGTGAGTCACTCGAAGTTCTTAAGTTCGCCGTTCAGCCATGGATAGAGCTTCTTGAGTTTTCTCATGGATTCGTCTACTTTTTCTTTCGGATACTCGTAGGGGGGCAGTTTGCCCCTGTTGTAATCGTCGTAGGCTTGCATGTCAAAGTAGCCGTGTCCGCACAGCAGAAACAGGATGGTTTTCTCCTCGCCGGTCTTCTTGCATTTGAGGGCTTCGTCAACAACCGCCTTTATAGCGTGGGCAGGTTCAGGAGCGGGCAGTATGCCTTCCGTGTTAGCGAATAGGGTTGCCGCTTCAAAGATCTGGACCTGATTGTAAGCCCTGGTCTTTACGATCCCTTCCCTGCTCAACAAGCAGAGTGTCGGAGCCTTCCCGTGATAGCGCAGTCCGCCGGCGTGGATGGGTGGAGGTATGAACATGTGACCGAGCGTATACATTTTGACCAAGGGAATTATTCGAGCAGCGTCTCCGTGGTCGTAAGTGTAGTATCCTTTGGTTATGGACGGGCATGCTGTGGGTTCCACAGCTATAAACTCGGGGTCGTTAGGGGCTTTGCCAGAAACCTTATCGTAATAGAAGGGCCAGTACAAGCCTGAGAAGCTGCTTCCTCCACCTATGCATCCTATGATTGTATCTGGGTAGTCATCAACCAGTTCCAGTTGCTTCTGAGTTTCTAAGCCAACGACGGTTTGGTGGAGGAGAACGTGGTTGACAACGCTCCCAATGGTGTATCTAGTCTCATCTTGATGGGTGAGGGCGTCCTCCACGGCTTCGCTTATGGCTATTCCGAGACTTCCTGGATTGTCAGGGTCTTCTTCCAAGAACTTCTTGCCGCATTCCGTTCTATCACTTGGGCTGGCGTAGATTTCGCCTCCCCACGTTTCCATCATGACTCTTCTGTAAGGTTTCTGGTTATAACTCGCCCTCACCATGTAAACCGTTGATTTCAGTCCAAACAACATACAACCGAACACTAATGCAGAGCCCCATTGACCCGCGCCTGTCTCTGTTGCTAGCCTTTTCATACCATCCTTCATGGCGTAGTAGGCTTGGGCAACAGCGGTGTTGGGTTTGTGGCTTCCTGGAGGGCTCCCACCTTCGTATTTGTAGTAGATTTTGGCTGGAGTTTTCAGCGCTTTCTCAAGGCTTGTTGCTCTATAGAGTGGTGTCGGCCTCCATAATCGGTAGGCTTCCAGCACCTCTCCAGGTATGTCGATCCAGCGTTCTTCGCTGTACTCCTGTTTCAAGCATTCGCTTGGAAACAATATTGGAGGTAGCTTTACGGGCTCCTTTGTTTGTGGGTGTATCATCGGTGGTAACGGTTTTGGTAGGTCTGGTAGAATGCAGTACCATTGTTTCGGTATCTCTTCTTCGTCTAGCATTATTTTTCTAGACACCATGTAGCTTCACTTCGTCTCCTAAATCCAAGGGTAACCTTATGCCTCAAAGCATATATATAAGCTTTATCGTATAATTCTGTGCCTTAAGGTGACGGCGTTGTGGAGCCAAATTGAAAAATATTTCAAAGATCTTCCGGCACAACTAAAGGTTGCACGGCTCCTCTTCGAAAGGGGCTTCCAAGTCAGGGAAGACGGTCAAGTTATAAGCGACGGGATAGAAATAGCCCACACCCAAATAGCCAAAGAGGCGGGAGTTGAGCGCAGGGCTGTCGACAGCACCGTTCAAACAATACTCTCGAAACACGAACTGAAAAGAATCTACAAGAATCTTAGACAAGTATGCTCATTGCAAGAAGTAGCTCGCGAGCTTAACTTGGGCGTAATCATTCTTGTCCCAGAAAACGCGCGGCAAACAGGCATTATAGCCAATGTCACCCGAAAAGTGTCGGAGAAGGGTCTCAGCATAAGGCAGGCTCTGGCTGAAGATCCCGGCATAAGCGCACAGCCCAAACTAACCCTCATCATCGAGGGAGAAATCCCTCCCGAACTGATTAACGAGTTGAGGTCGTTACCTGGAACCCGAAGCGTCACCGTATATTAATGATAATGGGATGCGAATGAATTTAGAGGAAAAATTGGACGAGTATGGTGCGCTTATCGATGGAAAGCTGAGGGAGTTCTTCACGGACGCCGTAAACACGGCGAAGACCTATCACCCCTTCGTGGAGGAAGTTTACTCCGGCATGGAAGAGCTTGTGCTCAGAAAGGGGAAGAGGCTGGCCTCCTTCAGCACCTTCGCGACGTACAAGGGATACGCCAACGGCGTCGACGATGGAATCTTGAAGGCGTGCACAGCCATCGAGCTGTATAGGCACTGCATCTTGATCCATGACGACTTGATAGATGGGGATGCCTCCAGAAGGGGAGGAAAGACGTTTCACAGACTGTTCCAAGAAAGCGATGCGAGGATGGGCGAGGGAACTGCCCTGTTCGCTGGCAACGCTCTATACGCCTTGGCGCTGCGATGCATGTTGAACTCGGGCTTCCCCAGAGAAAAGCTGCTTGAGGCTCTGCTCCTGCTTTCAGAGGGTTACCGCCACGTGAACGAAAGCCAGATGCTAGACCTGCTCTTCGAGTACGGAGAGCCCAGCGTCGACGAGTGGTATGCCATGGCATCCAAGAGGGCGGCATCCCTCTTCAAGACGACCATCCTCACAGGCGCGGTTCTAGGCGATGCCCCGGAAACAGACTTAGGAACGTTGCGTGAAGCCCTAACACGCATGGATTACCGTTTAGATACCTGCGGCAATACGAAAGAATCTTCTATGGCTGTCAAAGAGCCTCCCCTTCTGGAGGCGGCGATGCACATCGGGTTTTGCTTCGACATCACCGACGACTTGATCGACACATTCGCTGACGAAGAGCAGTATGGCAGACCGCCCGGAGGCGACATCACGCAGGGAAAGAAACCGTTGCACATCGTTTGCGCCCTGAAACGGGCCAGCCTGTCGCAGCGAGAGGTGTTGAAGACAGCCCTTGGGAGGAAGCCCTTATCCTACGAAATCCTTGAAGCGGTGAGGGACGTCGTCAGGGAGACAGGAGCACTGGATTTCGCCCGAGAGAGATCTAAACTTCATGCTGAGAAAGCCAAGAATGCGGTCGCCCGAACTCGAATGAGCGGAGAAGCAAAGGGGCTCTTCTATGGGTTCATAGACTACGTGCAGAAGAGCCTCGACTGGTATCGCTGAACAGTCAGCCAGCAGCGCGCGTCTCATCAACCATTATCTTAAACGGCCTTGCGTGAGCAATCACATTTCTGAAAGAGAGTTGTTCAAGCGTGTTTAGACTAAGACTGTGAGGATTTGGGGGAATGCAAACCCGATGATGTCGAAGGCTACGTGCCCTATTATCAGTGGGCTCAACCTTCTCACTTTGACGAATAGATAGCCGTAGAGGATTCCGAAGATGAAAACAATGCCTATGTGGAATGGATCTATATGATAAACTGCCCACGTTATTGACGAGATTGCAACCGCCTTCTTCGTGCTGGCATACTTCTCTTCGAGATTTGGAAAGCCGTAACCCCTCCATATCGATTCTTCAACGAGGCCTGCCGTAAAGGAAGACGCGACAACAAGCGTTACGTAACCCGTTGTCAAAGGCAATTCTCTGAAGTAGGCAAGGAATCCAGGCCAAACGTACTCCCAAGGAACCGCATACAGATTCCACAACAACAAAGAGATGAAAAGAATGCAGGCACCAAGCGCGACGTCAACGACGATTGAATCCCTGCTCATCCCTATCGCATCTTTGAGAGATTTGCCTTCAAGCCTGAACTCCCTAACCAAGAGAAAAAAGAAAACCCACAGAACGATCATCCAGCTCAGCGATCTATAAACCCAAGCGGCTTCCCAAGCGCTTTCATAGCTCCCAGTCACCGCATAACCAAGCCACCACGACAGCGCGAAAGCGAGGAAATTAAAGATTATGGGTCCGAGGAGAAAGAACCAAACGCGCTTATGATAACGCATTGACACCAGCTCCGGTGTAGGAAATATTCTGAGCTGAGTAGTTAAAGCTAATCCAGCGCGCGTTGCTTGCTGGAGAGGGTTTCAGAGCCGTACTTCTTGAGCAGAAAGACCGCCACCACCCATGGGAGAACGCCTACAATTGGGTTTGCATCACTGCCTATTATGTAAATTGAAGACACGTTGAGGGACGCGTGGTACAGGATCGGAATCAGGATGCTTCTCGTGCTGTTGTAAAACCATGTGTAGATGATTGACTGACCGATCAAGCCCATCGTAAACCCGATAAGGCTGAGAGCCATGGGGATTATCCCCATGGGATAGAACAGGACTGCAACGAACGGGAAATGCCATATACTCCAGATGACACCCAGGATCCAGCTTGACTTGCCAGCGTTGTACTTGGATTGCAGCTTCGGCAGCGCGAACCCTCGCCAGCCGGGTTCTTCGAGGCCGCTCGTGAAGACCTGATAGAAAAAGAACGAAATCACCGTGACGAGGGGGTAGGTAGGGTTAATCGCGAAACCACCAGCGCCAGATAGCAAGGCGCCTATTCCGAGAGCCGAAAGATTGAAAGCGATAGGCAGGAGGAACAGCAACAGGTACCATCGTCCCCTTACACGCCATTTCATCATTTTACCAAAGAACTCTTTTAGGCTAGTTTTGCCTCCTTCGATTCTCGTGACGGTTATCGCCGCAACGAGCGGTCCATAAACACCGAAGAAGAAGATAACGGAAACAACAAGATGTGTAGCGTCGGCGAAACTGGTTTGGAGAAGCCTGCCAATTCCATCCATCGTTGGTAAGAGATACCCCCGCTGAGCCGCGATAACACCTGCTGGAAGCCAGCAGGTCGTGGTAATGCTATAGGAGATTAGGGCATACGCTAGAAGCGAATGACTTCTGACCCGTTTTGACATCGGCATGCTCATGTTTTCCTTTTAAAAATCGCGGGTTTTTATCTCTTATCATTCCTGAGAAGGGGCTCACGCATCTCTGGCTAGGGGATGGGTAGGAATTCATAGTACGTCCGTATTGAGTGGAAGAGGCGTGTAACTTCCTCTCTCAATGGCTTATACATGACC
>Ga0315314_1001783_pt1 | contig 18588 bp, 23 predicted proteins | sample TDP9_MG_FD_203631 | JGI IMG/M metagenome (GOLD analysis project Ga0315314, IMG submission 203631) | Freshwater sediment microbial communities from Lake Towuti, South Sulawesi, Indonesia - TDP9 | ecosystem: Environmental > Aquatic > Freshwater > Lake > Sediment | place: Indonesia: South Sulawesi...
ATTCACTGACCCAGCTCTCACACTTGTTATGCGAACTTGCACTTAAATAGTTGACCTGATCTCATCAAATGGAGCTAGTTTTTCGTTATCTATTTTGGGAAACCTCAGAAATGCTGAGAGCATCTGGTGAGAATAGGTAGGGGACAAGTTTCATGAATAGTTCCCTTCAACCCGAGATTCTAAGGTCTTGGAATTTGACGTGTCTTCCGGCTACGTCCGGAAGCCGGCCCGATCATCATCCACTGTCTGGAGTGGTCTCACTTCACAGGTTTATCTTTGAACGAACATTGAATGCCTGGGTAAAGCTTAGCATAGATCTCTGAAGTATCGATCGCTTGGGCGCCCTAGAGGGAAGAAAAAAGAATAGGATAGAGTAGGACTATGCTTTGTAGACTATATCTCCTTCTCGTACTTTTCCTGAGACTTTTAGCCCTATGCTCTGCCCAGGTTCAGCGGATACCACATTCTTATGTTCAATTTGCATCGAATCCACGGTCTGGTCGAAATTCGTTGTTGCGCCCTTTACTCGAATTCTGTCACCTATCGAAAGCTTGTCGCTCAGCTTTACCACCGCTACAGCTATCCGTGGAAAGTAGTGGGTGATTCTTCCAACTTCCTTTATTTCAACCTCGCCCAAATCTGTACACCCTTTCACTTTTAATACGACATCTCTGCTTAAATGATTTTTTCCTAGACCCATTCGCATACCCTCAATTGCGGAAAATCATCTGCTTCAAGAGTATGCTGGTTCGCATTCTCACGATGGTAAAACAGTAATCGCCGAACCTTCTGCCTATTAATATGGTCGGTGAATCACTAATCTTTATGTAGATGAACTGAATGGCGAAGGGACGTGAAATGCTTTCGCCAAGAGAACGATGTGTTCGCAGTATTCTACTTGAAGAGCCTGACAGGATACCGCTTTCTTTGAATATCCGCCCGGAACCCTATGAACGTTTGAAGAGAGCGTTGCGTGTTCAGGAGGAAGGAGAAAGCGGCCACATCAGAATCTGTAGGATTCTAGGCGTGGACATCATTGGAACTGGAGTGCGGCTCACAGGAGGGTATCTGCCCGGAAACGTCGAGTTGAAGGAGGGTCCCTACGGACCTGCGTATACAATCGGATCCAAAGATCGTTTTGAGGTTAGGAAGGATATATGGGGCATCGAGAGCATCTGGGCGTCCGATCACACGTACACGTACACTTACGTAAAGCATCCTCTAGAGATGACTGACATAGACAATTATTTATGGCCGGAGATCGATGAAACATCGATTGATTCAGCGGCGGCATCGCGGAAAAAATATGAAGAATACTGTCTTCAGGGTGGTATCACCCACTTGTGGGAGATAGCTTGGCAACTAGCCGGTTTCCCCCGGATTATGAAGATGATGTTTACAAAACCGGACGAAGTTGATCGCATCCTAGAAGCATTACATAGGCTACGGATGGAGGAGGCGCTGATGCTCTGTGAAGCTGGAGTTGACATAATTTATGACGGGGACGATGTTGGAACTCAGCGAGGGATGATGATGTCCCTCCAAATGTGGAGACGATTCCTCAGACCTAAGTATGCTGAATTGATAAATATGTGTCACAGGATGGGTGTATTCTTCAAATTTCATAGCGACGGCTGGATCGAGCCCATAATCCCGGACCTTGTTGAAATTGGAGTGGATATCCTGAACCCTGTTCAGCCGGAGTCTATGAACCCGGCCAAATTGAAAGAAGAATTCGGCGGAGAAATCTGCTTTGATGGAACCGTCGGAGTGCAGAGCACCCTGCCCTTCGGGACGCCAGAGGATGTGGTTGAAGAGGTCAAAGAGAGGATATCTACGCTCGGACCATCTGGACTAATCTTAGGTCCAACTCATGCGATGCAGCCAGATACACCAATGCGAAATATTCTCAGCATGTACAAAGCAGCATTGAGATACGGATGGAATACGAAGCATCCAGTGTGAGTTAGGACCAAAGCCATGTGCTGATTGCCCGTAATGGCGACGTCCCTAGGGTATTCAAAGCTTCTCTTGTTCGCCGAAACCAGTACCCGCCACGACAACGATCAGGGCTGTCACGTTATACCTTGAGAGAATACGAATCCGAGCACACTACAACCTCCAAGGAAAGGTCAAGATGATATCAGAAACAACCTTAACATAGTTTTATTACATCGAAATCAGATAGGACTGTTCCATGCAAACTCTCGATTTCACAATGGAAGAACAAGATGTAATCAGCCGTTGCGATACTCCCGAGAAGGTCCAAGAATTCCTGAACGGTCTTGACTACAATTTTGAGGAGGACGCAGTCAAGACTTGGAGATCTTTCCGAGGAGTCCTGCAGCATGGAGAGGCGCATTGCCTAGAGGCGGCCCTAACAGCAGCTGCCATCCTTTCACAGCATGGCCTTCCTCCTATTATCATCTGCATGGAGGCGAGCGACATAGACCACAATATATTCGTCTTCCGGGAAGGCGGCAAATTCGGCTCTGTCGCGAAGTCTAGGCAGGTTGAACTCCATGGAAGGCCGCCAACGTTCAGGACGTACAGGGATCTGGTTATGTCTTACTATTCGGATTATTACAACTGGTTTACACAAGATCGGAGCGATATAACACTGAGGGGTTGGACACTGGTCGATCTCGACATCTTTTCTCAAAATTGGATAACTGCCGAAGACATATCCTTTATTGAAGAACATCTTTACAGTGTCCCTTACAAGAGGCTTTTTCCCGAAGACTCAGACTCTTTCTACTACAGCCTCAAAGATGGAGGAATTGTGCCCGTCAAATGAATATGTAGTAGATGCGAGCTGATTCTATAACCATTTGACGGCTTCTTTTCAACAGTCTAGTCAGAGGAAGGTGATATCTTCGTAAACCTGGGAGCAACATAGAGGAGAAAAAGTAGCCTCCAAACGAAGCAGCTCCGCTCTTGATATCGCTTCTCGTGCAGGAAAGGCTATGGCGTTCACTCCGGCTTCGACCGCCAAGGAGTCCGTTATTATTCTGTGTCTTCCTTTCGGTCTTGCGCAACCGAGAACAAGGGGGACCCGCGGCATCATGGATCTGGCTTGGACGAGCACCTCTATTACGGATTCAGGGGCCGGCGGTTTCATATTCTCCATTATTGTACCCTTCAAGGGGAAAAAGACAATCAGTATCAATGCTGAAGGAGAGGATTTAGCGATCAACTCTAATGCCTTGGTTTCACCCACAATTCTGCCGTAGTGGAGCCCCACGAGTACATGAGGTACGAAAGGAATGTTCGATCTGCTCAAAGCACGTAGTGACTCTTCGTAGGCGCTCGCCGAAATATTGAGGTGATAGATTTCTCTGATCGTATTGTCAGACCCGATTATGTCAATCAAGACGGCGTCGATCCCTGCTTCTTTCAATTTCTGGGCTGTCTCAAGATTGATCAGTCCAGTATGCACCACCAATTTCAGTTTTAGCCGAGACTTTATTTCAGCAAGGGCGTTCACGAACTTGTTGATCGGGACCGAGCCGTCTGGTATGCATCCCCCGCTTATTAGGCAACCCACCCCTCCCTTCTTCTCTACTTCTCGGCATACTCGAATCAGCTCCCTAGGAGTTTGAGCACTGATCATGGTCTTGAGAATTTCGCCTCCACAGTGTTTACAGTTCAAGGCGCAGTAAGAGCCTGTTAGAGAGATCGAAGGAAAGAGCATGGGAGATGATCGAAAATATCTGTTTTCATAGTAGGAGAAGCTCGGGACATAGAATCGTATCCTTTTGCCAAAATTCCTCCAACTGACCTCGCGAACTTGGCCTATCTTTTCCCAGATCTCTTGTGAGATCTCTCGGCTCACCAAGCCACTCCGGGCGTTCATTGGTCTCACTCATGTCTTCCGCATAGATTATGCATTTAGAGTCTTCGACCTGCTATTAACCTTACTCTGTAGTATTTCTCTGCCCCGCAGGGAAATGTCGAACTCACGAAAAAATATCGCGATCAGGTCGTCACGTCACTGCCCAGATTAATGCGTTACTGTTATCCGTACTCTTTGCAAAGTCCCTATCGCAGGGTTTATCTATCTATCCTCACAAATAGAAATGAGAGATGTCTAAAGAAAACCCGCCAGAAAAGATTAGAGTCTCTATAGGTTCAGCTGCTATTCTCGGGCTTACCCATTGCAGGCTTGATGCTGAACCGACGACCATATACCTTATGACCTATAGCCAAAAGAGATGTGTCGCCAACTGCGCTTTTTGCCCGCAAGCCAGAATGAGCAAGAGCAGAGCCGATATGTTGTCGAGGATTAGTTGGCCGGTGTTTCGGACGGGCGATGTCATCAACGAGATAGAGAAAGCGTTCATTGGCGGGAGAATAAAGAGAGTCTGCATACAGGCATTGAACTATCCAACTGTATTTGAGGATCTGCTGAGATTTGTCAAGAGCGTCCGCTCTGTTTCAGATGTGGCAATCTCTGTTTCGTGTCAGCCTCTCGGAAGGAAAGAAATGATCGAGCTGGCGAAGGCTGGTGTCAATCGGGTGAGCATCGCCTTGGATGTGCCTACCAGAGAACTTTTTGAGAAGATCAAGGGATCTTTGAACAGAGGTCCCTATTCATGGGAGAAACATCTTCGGGCATTGAGGAATGCTGTAGCGATATTCGGGAAGGGATCAGTTACGACGCATCTGATTATGGGGATCGGAGAATCCGAAGAATCCCTTGTCCGTATGATTCAATGGTGCTCGGATAATGGAGTCTATCCAGCTCTGTTTGCTTTTACTCCGATACCTGGAACCGCTATGGAAGCCTATCCAAGCCCTCCGATTGGTGTCTATAGAAGGGTGCAGATGGCCCAATATCTGATAACCCATGGCATAGCGAAGTACAGCGACATGACATTCAAAGAAGGAAAGCTGGTCACCTTTGGGGACTTGAAAGAAGACGTGCATAGAGCAATAGAATCAGGAGAACCTTTCAGAACCTCCGGTTGTCCCGATTGTAATAGACCGTTCTACAATGAGAGGCCGGGCGGAACAATCTATAATTATCCTAGAAAGCCAAGTCTAGAAGAGATAGGTGAGATAAAGAAAGAGATTGGCGCTATATCCTGAACCGTCACCTTTACCTTTGGTAGTACGAGCTGCTACTACGGGGGGTTCATCTGATCTTGTCAGTTCTGTCAAGAGCGTCTGGGATCTCTCCTTTTGGCCGCTGATTCTTGGTATACGCCAGCCGTAGGCACATACGATTTTTCTTCTAACGCCTTCAAGGGCATGATCTTTTCAGCAAAGCTGTTGAGTTACAGTCCATTTATAAGTCCGAAACATACGTACGTTGGATGGTGCAGGGAACAATCCTAGATGTGGTGTTGTGAAGTGAAGATCTTCATCGATACGGCTGACATTGACGAGATCAAGCTGGCATGCTCTTGGGGCATTGTGGATGGGGCGACAACGAACCCGTCTCTCATAAAAGCTGCAGTTGACAGAAGGGGAGGCAAAGTCTCGATGGAAGATTACATAAAAGAGATACTTGAGGTTGTCCCAGGTCCTGTCAGCTTGGAGGTTATTGCAGTAAAAGCCGAGGAGATGGTGGAACAGGCAAGGTTTCTGCACAGAGAGTTCAGCGCCTATGGAAACGTTGTTGTGAAAATCCCTATAAATCCCAGCTTGGGAAATAGTGGCTTGAGTTTCGACGGGTTAAAAGCCATAAGGCAACTTGGTAACGAGGGGATACCAACAAATGCGACGTTGATTATGGCTCCTGAACAAGCCCTGCTTGCAGCCAAGGCTGGTGCAACATATGCAAGCCCTTTCGCCGGCAGAATAGACGACTATATTAGGACGAACTTGGGTATGAGAATTGGGGTCGACTTCCGGAAAGAAGATTACTTCGACTCTGAATTGCTGAGACGAATAATGGCCGAAAAGGTTCGCGAGAATCTGAGGAGGTCAAGCTCAATCTCGGACACGTACAGGGACGAAGAAGTGATGAACATCATCAGGGTAGTTCAGGATAATGGAGTCCAGAGTGGGGTAGATCTCGTTGGCAGAATCTTGAAGATCTACCGGAACTATGGTTACAAGACTCAGGTCATCGCCGCAAGCATAAGAAATGCTAGACAGGCTAGGGAAGTGGCAGAACTCGGAGTTGATATTGCAACTCTGCCTTTCTACGTTCTGAGAGAGATGGTACAGCATCATAAGACTCTGGAAGGGATGAAGAACTTCATAGCCGATGTTGTGCCCTCCTACGAGAGATTCTTCAAGCAAAAATGAGATCTATTGATGTTTGGTGAGTCGGAGGTTAATTCGATGTTTGACGAGAAATCAACGATCTTTATGAAAAACTTGATGGAGTCTTTCGGTCCTTCTGGATTCGAAAGAGAAGCCGCTCGCATCATAAAGGAGTACATGAAGGACTGCTCAGACGAAACCTTCCCAGACAAGCTAGGTTCCGTAGTCTTTGTCGCCAGAGGCTCGTCTGAGCGGCCACGTATTCTCTTGGCAGGTCATATAGACGAGGTGGGTTTCGTCATCTCTGGGATCGACGAGACAGGCTTTCTAACCTTCAATACGCTAGGAGGCTGGTGGGATCAGGTCCTACTTTCCCAGCGAGTTGTAATAAGGACGAAAAAGGGAGACATCCCAGGTGTCATCTCGGCAAAACCACCCCACCTGCTGACCGAAGAGGAGAGAAAGAAAGTCCTTGAAAGAAAGGACATGTACATAGATATAGGCGCCACATCGAGAAAGGAGGCAGAGGAGACAGGAGTGAGGATAGGTGACCCCGCTGTTCCATGGTCTCCATTTTCCCTACTTCGCGACGGAAAGGTTGCCATGGGAAAGGCATTCGATGACCGGATCGGGGCCTTTGTCGCGATGGAATCAATTAAACGGCTCAAACTGGAAGCTGTCGACCATCCAAACACCGTTTTCGGTGTGGCTACTGTCCAGGAGGAAGTAGGGCTAAGGGGCGCTCAGACAGCTGCCCACCTAGTGGATCCAGATGTGGGGATCGTGTTAGAAGTGGACATATCAGGTGATGTGCCGGGTATAAAGCCGTTCGAGGCGCCGACAAGGATGGGAAAAGGGGCAACTCTACTCACATACGATAGTAGCATGATACCAAATCAGCCTCTAAAGGAATTTGTGATAGAAACGGCAGAGGTTTCGAAGATACCGCTTCAGCTTTCTCAGGTTGCTAGGGGCGGAACCGACGCGGGAAGGATTCACCTGAACCGAGCTGGTTGCCCTACGGTGGTCATTAGCGTCCCGACCAGACATATCCACAGCCACGTTGGACTCCTCAGCCTAGACGATGTGCAGAATGCGGTCAATCTTGTGATTGAGCTGATCAAGAGGCTGGACAAAAAGACTGTTGAAAGTTTCACTGCCATCTAGGTCTCGGAAGAACGCGCAATACTTGCGCGCTCTATCTGTCTCTCACTGAAGAACAGCCTTGTCTGGCCGCCTGTCTGCACATCGAGTTCCCTAACCTTCACGACTATCGGGAAGTCCTTTACGGCAGTTCCTAGAACTAGGCAATAATGCGGCGGAAGATCCCTCACTATGGAGATGGCCGTCTCAACATCAACTTTTGCCGCTCTAGAGATGATCTCCAAATCATGTTCATTGATGAAATTGAAGAGGAAGACGTTATCAGCTTGACGATAAATGTTCTCCTGTACCGTATTCGGCTGGTTGGTTATGAAGGTTGTGAAAACGCCGAGATGACGCATCCTCGTTACGATGTCGTCCCAGTAGGTCTCTCTTAGATACAGATGGGCTTCTTCCGCAAAGAGGAAAACTGGCTTGATACTTCGTTCGGATAGAAGCTCCTGCAACATGCCCAAAGTATACTCGACAACTATCTGTCGCTCTGTAGGTGATGCATCACTCAAATCGATTACAATTGCCCCGCCATTCTCTGTCTTCTGGAATATCTCTTGCAGAAGGACCCCTTCTGCCGGATGGTCTGTGAAGAAATTGGAATGGACGAGACTGTAGTAGCGAGAATATAGCGCATCTTTCACATTCTGGTTGCAATTCCAACCCTTGATCGCTTCTCCTAGGTCGTGAAGCGTGAGGCTTCCCCTTTCGTGGAGAGATTTCCATATGCGGCGGAACTCTCTGGAAGAGATCCCTGGAAGATTTAGGGCATATATCAAGATCTTCTGCATAACGGAAAGGCTCGTCTGAGCCAAAGGTACCCTAAAGTTGAGAGCAGGAACCAAGACATGAATTTTCCTGCAATAGCGGTTCTCTTTACCATCCGAAGTGAATCCAAGGCGGGCATACTCGCCGTTTAGGTCCAAGACTATCGTCGTCGCCATCTGGTCAACAAGGCCTAGGACGAGTATCTTGGAAAGGTGGGATTTTCCTGTCCCTTTCTTACCGGTGATTATATTCAGTTTCCCATCTAATGCACGTGCATCTACTATGAGATGTGTTAGCTCGTAGGTCTCGCCTAGAAGTATTGGGAGGCTCCGACCGATCCCTAAAAGATCAAAAAGGGATTTTATCGACAGCCTTCTAATTTTTGACTGGGTTCTGGAGGGAAGCCAGCAATTATCCAGAACCAATTCTTCGTTCTCAACAGTTCCGTGAATCTTACAGATGAGCAGACGTGCATCTTGGATGTAGAGTATATGGCATGTAATGTCTAACGGGTCGGTCTGCTCCCCACAAACCGATTCGTCTTCAAATGAGTCGCGAAGAAGTTCCTCCATTATTCCTGGAACGTTGGCAAACTGAACGTCAATCACCTGAACAATCATAGACCTTTTTGCATGTCCATCTTCTATGATGAGATAGCAACCTTTGCTGATGTCCTCGCCTGGAAAGCTGAGGATCTGAATTGTGTTTCCGGCCTTCTTGTACAACTTCATGGCTTAGTCACGCAGTCCGGTTCCGTAGGGGCCAAAAAGCGTTTTCCTTAGATCTCTCGGCGCGAGGAGTTTCAGATTGAATTCTTGAGCGAGATAGTGTTGAATTCCTATTATCTCGTTTGCAGTGAATGTGGCATATATGTGGGCGAGCCTGAGGGATTCGGGGTAGCTTTGAAATACTAGCTCATTCCCGATGAGCCTTTGGACGGCATCTATCTTTTGATCAACAGATATCATCTTATCTATGTCCAGTCGGAAGGAATATCCATTGATCCTAAATCTGGCCACGTAGACATTGCCAAGGAGATGTAATGATGGAGAAAAAGGCATCTCGCCAACCTCAAAGATCCAAGGCGGAGGATACCTCAGGGACACCTCCGTTATCTTGTGTCCGAGGAACCGCATCTTGCTGGCCTTCGAGAAAGCCAATACTGTATTGGCCCGTTGCCTCGAGATCTCCAAAAGCTGCGAAATGACGCCGGGTGGACTGCCATTCGGTCCTGCGGTCAGCGACCCGTCCCATAGGATTATGCTACTGGCTGAAGAAGAGCATACATTTAGCTGGATCCATTTCTCGACGAGGTTGCAGAGTTTGACCTGTATGTCGATCAGATCGGAAGAGGTAGAGACCGGAAAGCGGTGTCCTCTTAGAAGGCCGATCACTTCTTTCTTGTTCTCTTCACCTATGTGGACGGGAAACGGGCCAAACCTGTGGTAGATGTATCGCCTTTTCTGACTCCACACCACTGCAGCCCTTAGAGCACACAGAATTCCATTCTCTGTCTCTCCTATCTTTACGCTAGAGACGTCGATGGCGATTATAGGTGTGCCGTCGCATACCGGTCTTAACGGCACCAATTGAATTGAAAAAGCCTTTCTTCGAAAGGAAGTCTTGTCCTCTTCCTGCTGGTTCAACATGGGCTCTGTAGATTCCACATCATGGGGTTGGAAGAATTCCCCCCTCAGATTTTGCAGAGAAGTTAGGCTTAGCTCAATTAGCTTAGGGGGAAGTTGCAGATCCTCTGGATGTGGAGGAAAATTATATCTTGGTGTTGTTGAATAATGTAATTGTTGAATCAACAGCATTCACCAATATCGGTATTAAGATCGGTATTGGTATATAAATGTTGCGCATGACCAAGTTGTGCAACTCAATAAACAATACCTGCCGATGTACAGCGGTACAAGTGTGAAACCCATGTCTGAAAAACACGAAAAACCGCCAATCCACTTGAAGATGAAAGTAGGGGATATAGAATTCGAGATCGATTGCCGGGAAGACCAAGTTAAAGAGGTTGTTGAGAAGGTGCTCTCAAGCGTCACCGATTATGCAAGTAGGCCGGTCGCCGTGGAAGGCAGAACTCCGAGCCTAGGGAGGGCTGAAACGTGCAGGGGGGTCATAGAGAAGCTTTGGAGAGACAAATGGTTCGCTCAGCCCAGGACACTAGATGATGTCCACAAGGAGATGACGAGAATCGGATTCCATTATGATCGCACAGCGGTTGCGCACGTTCTTCTCGACCTAGTCAGAGATGGGTTGCTGACGAGAGAAGGTAAACCCAGAAGGTACTCCTATGCGCAGAAAAGGCCTCCTAACATCAGCTAGCGCTTTCTAGACCGCGTAATCGACATGGCTCATCATGAAGACGGCGAGGCGTTGCAGCAGATCTGGTCGCAGACTGGAAGGTGGTATGGGACATATCTGAATAGCAAGTTTGACAGTGCCGTTGAAGCCTTCTCCCGTCTCTCAAAGGGGGGTGCATGGGAAGGGACTTGAACGAGGTAACTGTCAGACGCAACCAAGGAACGGTCGAGTTCAGGTGTGTTTCAACAATCCTCTCGCAGGAAGGAACAATGCTCCTCCAGAAGTTTATTGAGGGGGCTTTGAACGCGGTGGATCAGAGAGCTGGAGGGAAAGGTGTGGTTTAGAGGGGTCATCCGCCTGAGGTTTTTGTGCTTGCGTGTCTAGCCTCAAGATCTCTCCTTATGACCAAGTAGTCGGCTATCCATATAGCGGTCATGCTTGACGATCCTCTTCATCTCGTCGAGGACTGCTTCTGGAACCCATGGGGAAATAATGGCCGTCTCGACTGAAATCTTTATTTTACCGAAGCTTAATTCTAGAAAAAGAATCCTTTACATTTGAGTACGGAAAAAAGGGCTAAAAGTGTGAAAGAAGTCTAAAGACGGTATCCTTAACTAAAAATCCGTAAACAATTATGGGATATTTTGAGAATTTTTGCAATTTCTGTATACAGCCGATTACAGATTCTATGAAGAAATAGACGGTTATTAGGCGTTCTTTCCGTAAAAGAGACTGTAGCAGGTAAGTAAAAGTCGCTAATGGAAGACTCATCGACAACGGACACAAGAATCTTCCGATTCTTTGCTTCCACAGCAATATCCTTATTTAATTTCCCGTCACCTGTTGTAACAACAACTACGTCAGAGTTTGAGATCAACGAACTAATTAATGAATGATCAGACTCGAGGTTAGACTCTATCAACTTAATCTTTCCCTGCTGGCCTAAACGTTCAAGGCCCCTAGCGAACCTTTTGCTGACGACTATGACTCTTGGATTTGCCTCTAAGAATTTTCTAGCTTTCCTTTCACCCACAATTCCGCCGCCGAATATCAGGACCGTTTTCCCCTTAAGCTTTAAGTCGATAAGCATATTCTACTCCCTTTTTTCTGTTTCTTACATTATTATGGTATATAACGTCGTCCGGTGTTTCTATTATGCGAGACACTTAACCTTCCCGCCATAAGAGGACACTCCCACTTTACCTTCCGGTGTTTCTTCTCGGCGAGGTCTATGCCAAGGCACTTGCCGACCTCTAGCAGCTTCCCACTCAGTAGCTTGCACTTGTTAAGATGGAAGATGAAGCGTTGAAGTTCAGAATTCTCGGGTTGAAGCTTAAAGACTGTGATTGGGCGTAAAGATCCGCATAGGAGAAGAATTGACAGGGATAGCGGGGCTGAATGAGTCTCTTCAAGGATTAGTCTGAGGATTCATTGACTTTTTGGCGATCCCCTTTATGTTTTCGACTTCTGATTTGAGGAGTTGTAGGTCATCCTTCGTGTAGAGAGTTACGCCGATCCCCTCTTTGATCAGTTGGTCCTCAAACTTGGCTATGCTTAATCCTGCTATTTCAGCAGCTTTTGACAGGCCTACTTTTCCATCCTTGTAAAGTCGGATGGCTAAATTCATAACTCTGGATCTGGATTCTTCAATGCTGAGTAATGGATCTGCATCACTCCTCATATACTTCAGGATCTATTATGTAGCCACTTTCTATTGAAGCTTGGCTAAGCCTTAAAGCTTCGTTTACGTTAATCAATTTGAGTTCGACGCATAGGCCGAGTATTCCAAGGATGCCTATTGCTTTTATCCTTCGTGAGGCAGCTATGTGCCTCGCCACTCTTTCGTCGACTATGAGGTAGTCAGCCCTGGTTTCTTCAGCCAAAATTATGGCTTCGGCTTCACCCTTATGCAGTAGGGGTGCCAGCTCGTAAGCCGATATTCTGTGGCGTATTTCCTTGACTACGATCCATCCGTCCTGAACTCCCTTCACAATTTCTTCATATCCCACTTCGCTGGGAACAGCTAGTTCGCCATAAACGGCACTTGGAATTATTACCTCTGAAAAGAGGTCTTTCAATAGGCTTAACTTGTTGATTCTTGAAAGATGTATGATGGCTGTGGCATTGGAAACCACGATCATTATGCAGCTCTCCGTTCTTCTTAGAAACAGAGATGCCTTCTAAATGTGTGGTAGTAGAACTTAAAATTTTGAGGCGACAGATCAACAAGCATGTCGACCTGTCCACGATTCTTCAAGATGGACGATTTGAATCTCGACCTGTCAATGTTTGAATTACTTCTTTCGCCTTTCCTATCTAGACAACAGACTATTTGACTACGCAAAGAACGAGATCGTAGAAAACTTAGAGGTGGGAAGGGCGACTTTCTTCAAATATTGGAGAGAATTGGAGCAGTTGGCCGCCGTTAAGGTAACGAGGAATATTGGCAAGTCAAAGCTCTACAAGCTGAATGAAGAAAATGAGGTCGTGCAAAAAATCATAGCATTGGATTCAGCACTATGCAAGAAGACTATGGAAAAGGTAGTGGGGCAAGAGGTAACCAAACAAGCGGTAACCGCATAGAAAATAACTTCTTAATCAGTTAATTAACTAAGATCATGGTTGCTAATGAAACTTCTCTAAGTCCCCAGTAAGCTCATCTTGGCTCTCTGATCGTCATTACTATTCATTAAGTAAACCTCGGCTTCATGCAGTGGTTGCTTAACTTTCATAAGCCTGCTTCGCATAGCGGTTTCAATGAGGGTTCTCTGATTTTTCACCGCATTCTTAGAGGTTCCCCGTCTGGAAGTAGGTTGCCACAAGAACAATAACCTCTGGCTTCTCTACACTTACGAGCTTCAATAACTGTCTTCGATAGAACCTTCGGCTCCCGTGGAGGTCAGAAGCATACACAACCTTCATGATCCATGCTGTGGATGAAGTTTCCCAAATCTATTCTTAGGGATTGTCTCTGAGAGAAGACCATCCACAACGTTCGTGGAAAAGGACCACTAGATTATTTGAGTGAATCCAGAAACTCATGCAATGGAATCCTCGTATGGTCTCGGCTTATCCTCACTACGGAAAAAACGCAACAACCGCCCATTCCTGATGCAGTCTTACAGGTTTCTGCATAGAAAACACTGTCATCGGCTGGTGAAATTGCGGCCTAGAAGCTGTGTGTCTTGCGAATTTTGTCGACTCAAGCATAAAGCTAAACATCTACATCATTAATAAGCGATGGTTGTGGTAACTAGAATGTAGGTGGGTCACATTGGACATTATTAGAGTTCTTGGATTATCTACTGGGTCTGCGAGTAGGGCTAGGAGTATTGAGGCGTCAAATGGGATAAGAATAGCTGCCATAAAGTGGGAGATATATTCTAGCTTACAGAACCTGTTAGATTCTCTTGTGATGATTGTGGCTGATCTCGGGCTAGTCAAACCGAGCACCTATGGTGAGCTTGGCGTACTGCTTCGAGAAAGTGGTGTACTAAATGAGGCTGATGCTGAGCTAATTAGGAAAGTAGCGGCAACAAGAAATGTGTTTGCTCACGCATATCGGGCGATTGAATCAGATGACATTATAGGGGTTGTGGGTAACTTGTTGCCAAGGGTTGAAGAATTGTGTAAGTTTCTGATTGGATATGTCAGAGATAGCAATCTAGACCCAGAAGAGGGTTACCCCTCTAAGTGTACGGAGACCTTCAATAAGAACGGAGTTAAGTTGGCATACCTTTTCGGCAGCAGAGCGAAGGGAACTAGCAGAGATGAAAGCGATTACGACTTTGCTGTTTTTCTGGGTAGAAAGGTTACGGTGGAAGATGAAGTTAAGCTGATGCTGGACTTGGCCGAGGCTTTGGGTGTTTCGGTTGACAAGGTTGATGTCGTGGCGTTGGATAGGAGTGATCGGGAACTTGTATACAGGGTTCTTAGGGAAGGCAAGCTTCTGTACGCGTCCAGCGAGGAGTTTAGGAGGGCATGGGAGAGGAATAGTCTGATCGAGGCCCTTGAAAGCAGGGATATTTATAACATCTATATGAAGAGAGTCAAGAAGTGCTGAGGTCTAGAATCTTATCGACACCCTCGCTCCCGATTGCAAGCGTTGGCCGGTTAGCTCTTCTTGAATTCTTCCAGCATTCTCTTGACCAATGTGACGGCGTATCTGGCCTCTTCTGGGTTGTAGACTCCCTCGTAGAAGGCTTCGTCGTGCAGCGTTCTCATAACATCGCTGTAGATGGCTCTGAGATCTTCTCGATCTATCTTCCTCAGGAGGGACCTGCGTTCGCTGTGCGCCTTGGGGATTATGCCCAGCTTGCGGTTGATGTAGGAGTTGACGGCTATGATCATCGATAGGAAGGCCTTATCTAAAGCATTCCTGTAAAGAAGCATATCATTTGTTTTCATAGCCTTCTCAAACTCCTCCTCGGCATAGTTGAGGATCTCCTCAGCCGTGACTAGCGAGCTGTCAACAACGCCTTCAACCAACTACATCTTCACCAAGATACACATGTTAAAGCTTGGTATTAAGGTTGCACGCCTCCGAGCAGGAACTTCTATTGCCAGCATCATCCTGACTTTTCATGAGCCTGAGCGATACGGAGTATTCGATATTCATGTTTAGCGTGAGCTGTTGGGAAGGAGCCTGATGGTCTTTTGGAGGCGGAGAGCACTACTTCAGACTACTGACCAAGCTCAGAGAGCTATCCAGCAAGTATGGGTTGAGGGTAAGAACGGTTGGGAAAGCCCCTTTTCAAAAGGAACGACGACCAAAGTCGAGCACGTGCGTGGTGTTATCTTTCCATGGAAGTCTCTTTTTGCTATCTTCTCAAATAAGACTTTACCTGAAGGACGCCTCTTCGCTGAAGGTTGTCTGCACAACGTGCAACGGAATGTTTGCAGTAGAGGTATCCATATACCTTGCATTGGTGGGGATGTTTGATCCCTCAATGGCTACATGCTTCTTTACACCTCCATTCAAAAGGGCCTCGATGACAGAGCCGCTAACAACGTTCTGGTAAACGATCTCGCCCGCCTCGGATCTTTCTGAGAGCCTTCGCAAGACCTCTCAATTCTTGAATCAGCAATGTCTATCTCAGACGTTGAACAAGTTTTTATAATTCTATACTGTTATAGATTATGGATCAACATGAGTGTAAGAACCACTATTCAAGTGGATCAGGAAACTGTCGCTATGCTTGAAAAGCTGAAGAGAGAGTGGCGTGTCCGCAGCTACGCGCAGGTGGTGAAACAGCTCGTTCGGGAAGTTAAGGTCTTAGAGACGTCTGAGAAAGGCTCCCTTCCCAAGATGAAGAGGTTCCAGAGGGACAAATCTGACCGTTTTGGTTGACTCCTGGGCTTGGGTCGAGTACTTCCCGCATCTGCTGAGTCGTCCACTCAAACTTTCTGATTATTCGCCTAACAGAGACCGTCATTCGCTAATCGACCCCCTCCTCCTATAGTTTTCACGAACAGAGTCCATTTCAAAGCCAAAATTTCAGAAGAATCTCCAGAACTAAACGGTTCGGCCTTCCTTATTTCTACCATCATGCCTTTGGAGGCCTACCAGCTCCAACAGTGTGAAAGCATCTTCTCACAAGTCGTTCAGCAAAGCTTAGGTCAACATTTGCAAAGAACTTTTCAAGGGTCTCGCATTTATCTTGTCCAGATAAAGGATTCACCTACTGATGGCTGGGCTAATGCCACAAAATACGAGGCCCAAAACTAGTAAAACAGGCATTCGAATAATTCGGGGACAGGCCAGCGCGCTGAAATACTTCTTACACAAAGGCTGTGTCCTCAAATAAGGAATCTTGAATCTTAACTGAGCGAATCCAGTTTAAGAAGTATTACGCTAGTGCGGATGCTTCCATTACAGTTAGTCCGATTACTTCATTTCGCTCATTTAAAGATGCAAGTATGAGACCATCCTCGTCTAGGGGTTCATTGTCAACCGTTTTCGAATGTTTGAATCTTACGTATAGAATATCTGCTTCTTCATCGTAGTCTATAGCAATTATTTTGGCTACTGGGGGCCTCTTCTTGACTTTACTTAGAGCTTCAGTGACCACTTTGAATGGGTCTATGGTCATTCTCACCTCAGCCTTTGCCATTGTCTGAGCCTCCTCGTTAGCCTTTCAGATGATATGACAAGAGCGGTTAATTTAAACACATCTGACGGGGAAACCTCTCGGTAGTGGACTACAAGATTTTCTGCGAGACCTATTTCTCGAAGCTTTCTGAAGACCTTTACGGCAGCATAGTTTGGCTTGATATGAGGCGGCGAAACGTAGAGCGCGTCTGGCGTCGATACCGTTAAGGTAACTTCTCGTTGAAGAGGCTGGAGCTCTTCATGGTGTCGGATAATGTGTAGCCAACGTTCCTCAGTAAGTCGTATCGGAACATTGTTAACGGACAGAGCTGTGGCTATGGTTGTGCTTACCGCCTTTTTCCTCCTGTGCACAATAGTACCGCTTTCTTGAATAATCAGTTTTTGGAAATTCACGCCAAACAATACAGATACTGTTGTTTCGATGACATCTGTTAAATGGTGCAGGGTGGGTTTCAACCCTAGTTTACCGGCAGAATATAATCTCTCAAAAAAACCCAGCCTTTTGCGCGACTCGGTTGAGCACTCTATATTAACTGGCTATGAGGGTTGCCATCAAGTTATTACCTGAGATTTTAGAGACTGGATCAAATACTCTAAGAACAGAGGCCTTATTCTATCGGAGGAGCTAACTCCAGTCTTTTGTTTCTGATGAAGCTCGTAATATCCTGGATGAATGTCGCTGTTTCTGTGTCAAAATATTTTTCTCCGCATTCATCGCAGACCTCTGCGACGACTCCTTTTATGATGACTCCTTCCAATTCTAAGTCAACAGTTTTCTTTGAAATTGGCCCACCGCATTGATAACATTTCTTCATTGCCTTTTCCTCCTTGTCTTGGAATCCTCTTCCCAATCCTCTAATGAAGGGATATACACAGTCACTATTATAAGCGCTTCTTCATGTGGGGCACATACTATGTGTACTGGATTTCCCCTAACCCAGGTCAAAACTAGACAACTGTGTCCTCTGGGGTCATTGGGATAATCCTCGACCAGTTCGAACCCTGTAAGTAAAGATTTCTGAATTTCCAAAGCTGTTAAACCTTCCAACATCTCCTCTTCTAATGCATGAAAAGTGTGACGAATAGTTCGCCTCTTCAATCTTAGGCGGATCTCGGCAACGATTCTCGACAGATACTATTTCTCCTTACAACCTACTTCTTACATACTAGAAGCCATCTCATAAATACCTTCTGAGCAGTATGAGTATGCAACTTAAGTGTATGAAGCCTAGCAGGTTTTCGATGTAGTATTCGTATCGTACTGCTAGGCGGCGGAAGTTTTGTAGCCAGGCAAAGAGCCGCTCGACCTTCCAGCGTCGCCTATAGCGTCTCAGAATCCGTTTGTCCTGTGTAGGCGGCTTCTTACGGTTTTTTCTGTGGGGAGCTATCAGTTCTACTCCGTCAGTTTTCAACAGTGCATCTAGCTTGTCGCTGTCGTACGCCTTGTCCCCTATCAGTCTCTCCGGCTTCTCTTCAACGAACCTAGCTCTGAGAGTTGATTCAACAAGGGTGACCTCATGCGGCGAAGCACTTGCTGCGTGTATGGAGAGAGGAAGACCAGTACGGTCTGCCACTGCCATGATCTTCGTGCCTTTGCCCCGCTTGGTCTTTCCAACACATTGCCCCCTTTTTTAGCAGCTATGAACATGCCGTCAACGAAACATTCGGAAAGGTCTAAACCTCCCCTGACACGTAGGTCCTCAGCCAAGGCCTTCAGAACATGCTCCAGCACACCTGTTCTAGCCCAATGTTGGAAGCGGCGGTGACAAGTCTGATGCGGCGGATACCTATCTGGCAGGTCGTACCAAGGAGCACCTGTACGCAGAATCCAGAGAACACCATTTAATACTTCACGGGCATCCTTCCACGGTCTACCCTTCCCATCAGATCGGCGTTGAGGCTTCGGAATCAGCGGTTCAAGAACAAGCCATTGCTCATCAGTAAGATCCATACCTCATCCAGTACTTGAAAAATCCTCATCCAAGCTAAAAACATTTCCCCCATTTATGAGATGACTTCTA
>Ga0315314_1001784_pt1 | contig 18588 bp, 25 predicted proteins | sample TDP9_MG_FD_203631 | JGI IMG/M metagenome (GOLD analysis project Ga0315314, IMG submission 203631) | Freshwater sediment microbial communities from Lake Towuti, South Sulawesi, Indonesia - TDP9 | ecosystem: Environmental > Aquatic > Freshwater > Lake > Sediment | place: Indonesia: South Sulawesi...
GTTTATCGTAACATTCTATTTCATAACTAAGGGAGCCTTTGCTGATCAAAGTCCCGCCTGATGTTAGGCTCTTATTCTCAAGACTTATTACTCTTATTACCAGATCTTCCTTTTTATACCTAAGAGCTTTGGCTTGAAGAATCTTTGCCCCTCCCGCAGTCAAGATATAGGCTTCCTCTGGATCCAATACATCGATTGGAACTGAACCCTCAACTTTTGATGGGTCTGCTGAGAGAATGCTACCTACATCTTTGACAAGAACAACTTCCTTTGCATTCAAACAGCTACCCAATAGTACAGCGGTTGTATCACTCCCTCCTCTTCCCATGGTAGTCACTTTATTCGTCTTATTCTTGCCTATGAAGCCGCACATCACAGGTATCTTACCTGATTCTATTATAGGGATCAATTTTTCTTCTGTAGCTTTCAAAGTTTCATTGAGTAATGGATCAGCATCACCATGCTTATCATCAGTAATTATAGGCCAATAAGGAGATTCTGTATCTATAACATAAGAATCTAAACCTCTTGAAGCGAGGGTGGCCGACATGATTCGAGCACTAGTCTTCTCACCCATAGCCAATATTTCATCAATGTAAGATAAAGATGCATCAGGTGCTACTTTCTTCGCTAAGTCAAGGAGTTCGTCTGTATAACCCTTAAGCGCTGAGACGACTATTACGAGTCTTGAACCTTTTTCCACTTCAGATTTGATCATATCTGCAACCTTTTTCACATTCTCTTCATTCATAAGCACTGAGCCGCCGAATTTCGCTACAATTATGGGCTTCTCCAAGATGAAACCTCCTTAGTAAGAGCAGGTAAAGAAAAGATATCTATTCTCAGAGGTAGGCGAAGAATCAATCTTGGTTATACGTGATCCAGCTCGGGAAATAAAGTCGATCGCCTCTTGTCTTATGTGACGGCAATTAGAAGGTTGCGCATATATAAATCTTTATTCACAGTCTAAAAGCCCAATATAGCCTCCACCTATGGCTACTCCTACATTCACACCTACATAGGATGACCTTCTAGATTAGTGTTGGTCAAGAATGACAAGCATCTCAAAATGATCTACGATTTGAACCTATTTATGTATGAGTCTGCTGGCCCACTACTTTAAAGTAGTACAATTTAAGCTCCTTTTTTGCAAAAGTAGTTAAGATTAATCCGAAAGGCTCAAAATGTCTTCCTGAGTTCTCCATATATGGGTGCTCACTGCATCGGCTTCTGCATGGGATTGATTAGCGAAAGCTTCAAAAGCATCCTCCAGCTTTTTAATAGTATCCTTTAGCATGTTAACTTTCATATAGAATTGATTGGCGTAGACATTAAAAGCCTTAATCATTTCTGCTATCTTGCTTTCTACCTCTTTGAACTTGCTCTCGACCTCTTCGATATCCTTCGACCACGCCCCAACTACGGTTTCTACTATTTTTTACCACCATAGCTTGATGATTTTTTAACATTATTAAGAAGTATTAAAAAATAAAATCGAAAATCGATATACATCTAAGCATATTGTGTGTTAGACTTTAACTAATTGAGAAGTAAAGAGAATAAAAAGACTTGTAATTCAAAAGACTGTAGTCTTAGGTACTCAGGTATCACCCAAATAAAATAATGCGTTTTCATGATTTCTTAGAATTCCAAAGGACCTAGTCGATATTCTTGAGATAAATCGTAATATGGAGTTTGATATTATTTTACAGAAGAACGAAGATAGTTTCAGCTTGATCTATACTAAAGTTGAGCCAAAGGAAGCATAAAGTGGATAGGTTAATTCAATTAAAATACAAGGCTGATATTACGAGCGCCTTTCAAAACGCTCAAGAGTTAAGAGATGAGATAATCCAGCAAGGAAATAAGAACAAAAGACCAGCAGGTATTTACTAAATCTATATTCGGAAAATTAACTATAAATCTTTATTCACCTTTCAGAATAGTGGCTCTTTTTAGCTCATTTGTATAATTTCTTATACTATTTATCATCTTATCCTCATCGTGTCCACTCTTCTGAATCATTTCTACAAAAGCACTGCCTACTATAGCCCCATCTGCTCCTGCCTCTATGATGCTCTTGACTTGATATGGTTGAGAAATGCCAAAGCCTACTGTAAGAGGTATCTTGCCTTTAGTGTAAGGTATTGCTTTTTCTATAAGGCGAATAGTTAATCTTTTGAGCTTCTTTCTAGCACCAGTTACCCCAAAGAGAGATACAAGGTAAAGAAAACCCGAAGTGTATTCTATGATCTTCTTCAACCTAACAATGCTCGTGGAAGGGGAGGCAAGAAATATTGTATCTATGCCATACTTATCGGCTATGAGTTTATAGTCTTGAGCCTCTTCTACTGGCAAATCTGGTACAATTATACCATCGACCTTGCTCTTCTTTGCTTTATCGAAGAAATTTTCTAAACTCATTCTAAAGATGATGTTGTAATAAGTAAGGATAACTATTGGTATATTGTAATAATCCTTAATTTGATCAGCTATTTCTAAAACTCTTATAGGAGTTGTCCCAGACCTCAAGGCTCTTAAATTTGCTGCTTGAATAGTTGGACCATCTGCTACAGGGTCTGAAAAAGGGATTCCTAACTCTATTATGTCTGCTCCACCTTCTACTAACGTTTTAGCTATTTTTGGTGTAAGATCAGGTCTAGGGTCTCCTCCCATTATGTAGCTGATAAGGACTCCCTCGCCTCTATCCTTAAGCCTCTCAAAGGTTCTTTTTATGCTCATTACATCTTCACTTTAAGATAATCTGCTACAACTTGCACATCCTTGTCTCCACGACCAGATAGAGTTACAACTACCAAATCATCCTTTTTCATGCTCCCAGCCAATTCTATGGCAAAGGCTAAAGAGTGAGAAGGCTCTAAAGCTGGAATTATACCCTCAGTTTTAGATAGTTCGAGAAAAGCCTTGACAGCTTTGTCGTCTGTCATGCTCACGTATTTTGCTCTACTCATAGCTTTTAAGAGTGAGTGTTCAGGTCCAACACCAGGGTAATCGAGACCAGCAGATATGCTATGAGTCGTGCGTATCTGACCGTGCTCATCTTGAAGAAGGTATGTAAGCATGCCATGTAAAACTCCTTCATCACCAGCACAAAGAGAAGCTGCGTGCTCCCCTGATTCTATGCCATGCCCTCCTCCTTCAACGCCATACAACTTGATATTATGATCGCCTAAAAATGGGTAAAAGGTACCCATGGCATTGCTCCCTCCCCCAACACAGGCAATTAAAGCATCTGGCAATCTTTTTTCTTTCTCTATTATCTGTGTCTTGATCTCTTTTCCTATCACACTCTGAAAGTCTCTAACGATCATAGGATAAGGGTGAGGACCAACAACAGAGCCTATTAGATAATAAGTCGTTCTAACATTTGTTACCCAGTCTCTAAGGGCTTCATTTATTGCATCCTTCAGCGTTCTTGACCCAGACTCGACTGGATGGACTTCTGCACCCAATAAATTCATGCGAAAGACATTTAACTTTTGGCGCTCAATATCTTCTGTTCCCATGTATATCTCAGCTTTTAAGCCAAGAACTGCACATGCCATCGCTGTCGCCACACCGTGCTGACCAGCTCCTGTTTCAGCTATCACTCTATTCTTTCTCATCCTTTTCGCCATTAGAGCTTGACCCAGAGTGTTGTTTATCTTATGAGCTCCTCCGTGCAATAGATCCTCTCTTTTAAGGTAGATCCTCGCCCCTCCTACTATTTTTGTTAAATTCTTGGCGAAATATAGTGGAGTAGGTCTGCCAGCATACTCTGATAGATAATAATCAAGCTCTCTTTTGAATTCTTGGTCATTCTTCAGCTTTAAGTACTCTCTTTCTAACTCAAGAACAGCGCTCATCAATGTCTCTGGTATGAAGCGTCCACCATACTTACCATACTTCCCATCTATTGGATAGTTCATAAATTTCTTCAATTCTTAACCCTCTTAGCATTAGCTACAAAATTCAACATCTTCTCATAATCCTTTATGCCAGGAGATGACTCAACACCACTGCTAACATCCACTGCAAATGGCTTGACTATTCTTATTGCTTCTTCAACATTATCTGGATTTAAACCACCTGCCAATATCAATGGCTTTGGACTTATCGCTTCTCTTATTTCTCTACAAATTTTAAAGTCATTAACCATGCCTGTTCCTCCATACTTGCCCTCTACGTAAGAATCGACAAGGATGGTATCAAAATTCTTTGCTTCATTTGAAATTGATTCTAATGATAGATTTGATTTTAATGCTATAGCCCTTATTGTATGCAAATCACGTAAAGTCTTAAGCAAGTAATCATCATTGAAGTTAAAATCTCCATGAATCTGAATGTATTCAGGCTTTAACCTATTCTTTATCTTAATGATTCGATCAAAATCATCGAAAACAGTTACAGCTACTTTGCATACAAAGATTGGAACCTTTTCCATCAATTCTCTAGCTCTATCTATAGTAATACTTCTTGGCGATGACTTTACATCTATTATAAAGCCTAGAGCATCTGCTCCAGCAACTATAGAATTTTTAAGATCCTTTTCGTTGGTTATACCACATATCTTCACTCTTACCATATTATATAGCCTCCACGAGTTCACGGACCTTAGCCTCAACATCATTTGCAGTCATAATGGCTGTACCTATAAGGAAGGCATGAGCACCAAAATCATGCAACATTTTTACATCATTAGGGTTGCCGATCCCACTCTCACTTACTATTATTCTCCCTCTATTCCCTATCTTGCTCAATATCATTTTTGTGACTTCAAGATCAACATCCAAATTTGTCAGGTCTCTGTTGTTTATCCCTATCATGTCAGCTTTGGTTTGAAGTGATGAGAGAAATTCAGATTCATTATGAACTTCAAGTAAAACTTCAATGCCCTTTGATTTGGCTATTTCGATCATCTCGTTTAGATTTCTTTCGCTCAATTTGCGGTCAAATATAGATTTTATCAAAAGAATAGCATCAGCACCGATCTTATCAGCAGCCTCTATCTGAATTGGACTTAATATGAAGTCCTTCATCAGAATAGGCAAATCCACAGCTTCTCTCACCATAGATAAAATCTCTAAAGAACCCTTGAAGTGCTTTGGCTCAGTGAGCACAGATATGCCCACTGCTCCTCCTCTCTTAATGGCAATTGCCATTTCTTTCACATCCATCTCCTCTATTAATACACCCTTTTTTGGAGAAGCTGGCTTTATTTCAGCTATGATAGGAGCCTTTTTGCATTTTATAATGGAATCCTTTAAGCTCTTTTGAAATCTTCTCTTATTAGATTGAACACTATAGTACCCTTCCTTAATGGTCTTTTTTATATCTTGAATTATATATTCTAAAAAATCAACCATACTTAACTTCCAACTCCTCTAACTTTTCCATGCTTCCTTTGCAGAATTTGATCATCATCCTAAGTTTTTCATAGGCAAACCCACTCTTGATAGATTCATAAGCCACTTCCATTGCTTCATCGAATTCATCAGCAAGCCCACCGACAATGATTCCAGCAGCCGCGTTTACCAAAGCCATATCCATCTTTGGATCTCCTTTAGTGTAAAGCCCGTTTAGAATTCTGAAGACAATTTCTGCACTTTCGCCTGGATTAGAGCCTGCAATCTCATCTTGCTTTGCTAGACTAACACCAAAATCTTTAGGAGATAATTCCATTACGCTTATTTCGCCTCCTTTTAACCACGCTATCTCAGTCTTTCCTATGGTCGAGATTTCATCTAATCCATCTAAGCCATGAACAACCATAGCCTCTTCGCTTTCAAGATTCTTTAAAACAGAAGCCATGAGCTTTGTCAATTTCCTTTCATAAACGCCTAACAAGTATCCATTTACATTTGCTGGGTTAGTGATAGGACCTAGAATGTTGAAGACTGTTCTTATTCCCATCTCCCTCCTTGGCTCTAAAGCATACTTCATGGCTGGATGAAACCTTGGTGCGAACATGAAACCTATTCCTATCTGCTCAATAGATTTCTCAACTATGCTAGGCTCTGTATTCAAGTTATAGCCTAATTTCTCAAGAACATCTGCGCTACCGCACTTGCTTGTAAACGATCGGTTACCATGCTTTGCAACCACTACACCAGCACCAGCAACGATGAAGGATGCTGTTGTGCTCACATTGAAGGATTTGATTTGATCGCCACCTGTACCAACTATATCTATGATTCGCTTATTTACATGAGGATGAATCTTAAGACAGAAATCCCTCATAACCTTTGTAAAGGCTGAGATTTCTTCGATGCTCTCTCCCTTCATCCTCAAAGCTGTTAAAAGAGATGCTATCTGGGCATTGGTTGCATTGCCAGACATTAACTCTCTCATTATGGCTTGAGCCTCTGAGTAACTAAGGTCTTTTCCATCTACAATCTTTTGAATTCCTTCCTTTATCATTTTACTCACTTTTTAGGAAATTTTCTATTATCTTCTTGCCATTCTCTGTGAGGATGGACTCAGGATGAAATTGTAAACCTTCGATAGGGTATGAGATATGCCTTACTCCCATTATCTCACCATCATCCAAAGACTCAGCAGTAACTTTGAGGCAAGAAGGAAGAGTTAATCTATCGCCAACGAGTGAATGATAACGAGTCGCTCTAAATGGACTCTTTACTCCCTTTAAGACTCCATTTCCATCATGCTTTATCATGCTAGTCTTGCCATGCATTATATTGTTTGCCCTAACTATCCTTCCTCCAAAGGAATGAATTATCCCTTGATGCCCTAAGCACACACCCAATATAGGAATCTTATAGCCCAGTTGCCTTACAATTGATGAGCAAATACCAAAGTACTTTATATCTTCAGGAGTACCAGGACCAGGAGACAATATTATACCATCAGGCTTTATCCTCTTAACCTTGTCAAGGCTTATCTGATCATTTCTATAAACTAAAGGATCAGCCCCTAATTCGCCTACATATTGAACCAAGTTGTAGACGAAGGAATCATAATTGTCGATTATAAGAATCTTCATTTATGAACTCTCCCAGATACCTTCAAAGCCTTCATCAAAGCCTCTGCCTTATACTCTGTCTCTAGCCATTCCTTTGATGGATCAGAATCAGCAACTATCCCTGCACCTACTTGAATGTATGCTTTATCTTTATTCGCTACCAATGTTCTTATCGTTATGGCAAAGTCTGCATTTCCATTGTAAGAGAAGTATCCTATAGCTCCTGCGTAAGGTCCTCTCCTTGAAGGCTCCAATTCATCTATTATCTCCATGGCTCTTATCTTAGGTGCTCCAGTGACTGTTCCAGCAGGAAATACTCCTCTAAACACATCAAAGGCATCTTTATCTCCTCTCAACTTACCTAAGACTCTTGAAACTATGTGCTGAACATGACTATACTGATGGACTTCCATGAACTCTGGAACATGAACGCTACCGAACTCACAAACCTTCCCTATATCGTTCCTTGCCAGATCCACTAGCATCACATGCTCTGCACACTCTTTTGGATCTATGAGAAGCTCTTTTCTCATAATATCGTTCATATTCTTATCTTTGAGCTTAGGTCTTGTTCCAGCAATAGGGAATGTCTCAACCATGCCATTATCCACTCTTACAAGCATCTCTGGACTAGATCCTACTATCTGTCTATCCCCCATCTTCATGAAATACATGTAAGGAGAAGGGTTTATCCTCCTTAAAGACTCATAGAAGTGAATAAGGTCTCCCTTTATCTTGAATTCGTATCTCTTTGATAAAACTGCTTGAAATATATCCCCAGAAAATATGTACTCTTTTATCCTTGATACTTTTTCACAGAAAGAATCAAATTCTATATTCACTTTAGGCTGAGAATAATATAGATCATCGATATTTTCAGGCTCTTCAAGAGCCGATTCTATTTCTTTGCTACGATCTTCTCCTTGAAAATAGTAAAACGCTTGATTTTTTGTATGATCAAAGACTATGCCATCATCAAACATGCCAAATTCTATATAAGGAAAGTCTAACTCATTCTTACTCGATTCTATTCTTTCCCAGTATTCAATAGCATCATAAGATACATAGCCAACTGCTCCTCCAACTAGCCTTGATGATCTTTGATCAGAACTTGAGCTTCCTTGCATTTCTTTTACAAATTGTAAAGGGTCTTTTGCATTCTTCCTTTCCAAAAATCCTTCTTTACAATCCTTTATCTCTAAATCTTTGCCATTCGCCTTTAAGATGATTTTAGGCTCGAATCCTATGAAGGAGTATTGAGCTAATTTCTTTGGACCTGTAACTGATTCTAGTATGTAGGCTGTATCAAATTTTTTATGAATATTTTTGAAGACTTGAATTGGAGGGATGTAAGGGAAGGATTTAAGGTTCAGTCTAAAATTAGGTGAACTACTATTACATCGCTCAGAGCCAAACTAAATCACCCAATTTCTCTTCCTCCATTACCAACGCTTTAACAATGTACTATTTAAGACTTTTGTGTACACATATGTACTCTGTTGAATCTGTGGGTGTTCTTTTTGGGTGTTTATGATTGGGTGGCGAAGTTCTAGATTCATACAATAGTTGATCGGCTTCTGCCAATAAACGATCTAGTGTATAAGTCTCACGTAAAGGAATATTATGTTCTTCTGCATAATGTTTGATATATGATACTAAATCCTTTGCAGTCTCAAGTAGTTGCCAAACTTTAAACTTCCTTTCTATGATTGCTTGAAGCTCGGTATTGATTCTTTGTAAGTCTTCAACCATCTTTGTCATCACTTGCGGTATGGTATTTCTTTTTGTTTAATAAAGTAAGCGTCGATAGATTCTTTCAGTTCACTCTTTGCCTTCTCAAGAGCCTCGTCTATCCTTTCCTCAAATTTAGATAGTGATAGGTTTTGCACGAGGATTTTTATTGTATTAAGCTCGTCTTTAAGGCTCTGTATTTCTTTCTCTAGACTCTTGACCTTATCCTCTAGAGGTTTATCAAGACCCAACTTTTTTCTTACAAGCTCCTTATGTAGGTCTTTATCCCAAATATACATGTCTTCTTTACCACAGTGGGGACATGTTTCTACGCTCACAACGGGCATAATTATGGGAGTATTGCCATGGGGGTAGAAAATTCCTTTGCAGTTAGTGCATTGGACGACCGCAACTACTGGAGAATCCATGCTATCCATGCTATCACTCTTTCCCCAATTCCTTTTTTAGAGCTTGTTCAACAAGCTCCGAGACTTCCATATCTCTCCTTATAGCCTCTATCTTTGCTTCCTTCCATAATTCAGGGTCTATCTTTATAGATGTTGACGCTTTTTTCTTTCCAGCCATACAAACCACCATATTATCTTATTTCTACAGTTATATAAGCCTTTACCACTACATTTATATATCCCTAATACTATACCTATGGTGGTGTAGTGGTATGGTGTTAAATTCAATTGAACCACGCATGACGAGAGGATTGGCAATCTCAGAACAAGGCAAGATTGCAGAGAATGGAGATGGTAGCTTCTCCGTTCCCTCTCAGACGAAGGAAGAATCAACCTATAAGGTCTCATTACTCCATAATGAGTGGATATGCAATTGTCCAGATTTTACTTATAGGCATATTACTTGCAAGCATATTTACGCTGTAAAGTTCTGGATTGCTATCAAGACCTATCTTCAAAACGAGCCTAAGCCGAAAGTATTCACAAGTGATACTATTCCCTGTAATAGTTGTGGCTCAATCAGAGTTATGAGATACGGTCATTCATGCAATAAGCAAGTGTTCAAGTGCAAGGATTGTGGCAAGAAGTTTAGGGAAGAATCACTCATAAAGAAGGCTAAGTATGATCCTGAGCTAATCACGATCACTCTCGATTTGTATTTCAAAGGAATATCGTTAAGGAAGATTAGCGATCACATTAGGCAATTCTATGGTTATGAAGTAAATTTTAGCACGATATACAAGTGGATAGAAAGATACGTTGAGATCATGACTTCTTATGTTAAAAAACTCGCTCCAAAATTAGGTGGCAATTGGCATGTTGATGAGATGTTTGTTAAGGTAAAAGGTGAGTGGAAGTATCTTTGGAATATCATGGATAAAGAAACTAAATTCCAATTGGTTAGTGAAGTAACCAAAATCAGAAATGAGGTTACAGGAGATAGAGTGATAAGATTGGCTAAGGAGATTGCGAAAGCAACTCCAACAACAATAACTACGGATAAGGCTGGGGCGTATCCTAGAGCAGTAGAAAGAGCCTTCTTAGGAGAGAAAAATAAGCCTAAGCATATCATAACAGTCAGAGGGGCTGGGACTCCTAGCGGAAATCAGCCCGTTGAAAGATTACATAATACAATAAGAGAAAGAAATAAGGTTCAAAGAGGATGGAAGAAAGATGATACGCCTTTGAGAAACGGGCAAATGATCTACTATAACTTCATTAGACCGCATATGACGCTGGAAGGAAAGACCCCAGCAGAGAAGGCAAACATTGAATTGAATCTAAAGGGAAATAGATGGCTAGACTTAATAGGTAAAGCCTATGACACTATGATTGAATAAAATCAACTGTCGTTGTTAATGTTCTAGAACATAATTCTTATATACTTTTTTCTCGCTGTCATGATGGAGGGCATTCTCTTGAGTAAAGAAGTGTTGAAGGATGCAAAAATCCATCATTACTTCAACCACAAATCTTACGCCATGAGTAGAAATATGATGAGTCCTGCTATGAAAAGCACGCTCGTAGGTATTCTTCTGGTGCTTGCTTGTGCAATTGGTGGTGGCGTTGGAGTGGCAACTCTGCTTGTTATGCCTTTCGGTTACTACGGGTCAATCCTTGTTGGTATATCTTATATCACCTCAGCAATCATATGTTGGATGTGGGCGTGCTTTGCTAGAAGAAAGCTCTACGAATAGACGAAACGTAGTCTACCTCTTCCTTTTTTTGTTACTCATCATAGAATTTCTCGTTATGTCATCAGTCTATGTTGCTATCACATATTATGATGGTCTTTTTAGCAAAATTGTCATAATCACAGGCGTTGTTTTTGTAGGTTTAATCACTTTCATCATAGTTAATGTTTATATCAAAAAGCAGATCGTTTCTCAGAGTAGATTCCCCATTTGTCATGATATGTGGGAAGAGTTTGCGATTTGTGGTCGGTGTAAAGGGTTTTATGTTGGCTTTGCCTTTTTTGGCGCAATGATTGCAACCAAGAATACAATCTACATAGACTTGCTTAAGATGATTGACGCATATCCATATTTAGTTATTATTTTTTTTGTTGTAGCTATTGTGCCTATACATGGTGCTCTGAGAAGGCTTGGGATCATTAAAAGCAAAAGATTTTTGCATGTTACTGGCTTTATTTTCTCCAGTAGCATATATCTGATTGGAAGTTTTATAGTTTTCTTATTATATGGCGCCTAACTAACTTCAAACAAAACCCTGCTAGGCATGAACACCCAGTCATAAACACCCATTTAGAACACCCGATAAATCAACACCGTACACATATGTACTCTGTCCCTTTGATTAGGTGTCGTTTTTGGGTGTTCAATTTTGGGTGGTAAATAGATTTATAAACTTGAGTTTCGTAATTGTTTGGTATGAAAACTGAACGAGAGAAACCTATCAAAACCAAAAAAGGTATTATATTATACAAAGGCAAAGGTGATAATTGGTATATCGAATATCCTGATGGAGATAAAAGATATGGAGGAGCTACTACAATTAGAGTGATGAATCTAATTTATTATTTAAGCAAAGGTAAATCAATTGATGAAGCTGATAGGTTAGCCTTTGGAGAGGGCTAACTCCGATAAACCCATCCACTTATTCTTTCCTTTTACAATATCTATTCCTGCTTTTTGAGCAGGGGTTTTTCCCTCTAAAGTCATGTGTGGTCTTACAAAGTTATAGTATATCATTCACATATGTTCATTGGACGTCTTAATAAAAATTATTAACTCCTATAAAAGATTGGATTAGATATGTTGAGCTCATCCAAATTTCTAAGTGCGCCAAGAGGATTGCTTAAGGCCTTCATCCTAAAGGCTGCATCCAAAATGCCTGTAAGTGGCATCGATATTTCAGATCAGATCAATTTTTACACAAATAATGAATGGAGGCCTAGCCCAGGCTCTATATACTTCATACTGAACGAGCTTTTATCGAAAGGAATGATCTCTGAGGTAATAATCCCTGATACAAATGTAAAAAGATACATAACCACAAATAAAGGTATGAATATGCTTTCTTCATTTTTAAAAGTTGCAGATCAAGTCCTTAAGAGGCAATTCATATTCATTAGTATTATGGCTCAAGTCGCGGAAAAAGATTTAGCGAAGATTTTTACTGAGCTCGCTGAGTTGATTCTTACATCTGATAAAGAAAAAGAAGAGAAATTAAAACCTATGATAAGTCAATTGATCCTAAAGGTAAAAGAGCTTTAAATCATGGAGGAGGCTTAAGCTTATGCCATTCGCTGAGCTTTATAGATCTGAATGATGTGAATCTAAATCTTGCCAAGCTTTTACACTCTGAAATTTGGCATCTATCTTGCTCAGGAGATAAATGCTCATGCTTTACTGTACTTTCATCAACATCCTCAAGAGGCTCTAGCATAGCGCTTATGAGAGTTCTATCTGTATATAGATTATCGATCATCTCTTTAAGATGTTTTTCACACAGTATCAGTGAGAGACCTTCTGCTCTCTTACCTTTCCAGAGTTCCCCTCTCCCGACTTTCATCAAAAAGATTTTGATAAGCAATATTAAATTATTTATGGTCTTACTACCCAGTAAGCATAGGAAAAATGTCTGAGAATCGACAGGTTCCAACAACTGAAGTGCGAGGATATATTATAGGTCTAGTGGTTGGTGATGGTTGGTTATCAGACAGTATCAATCTGGAACTCGTCTCCTCACACATTGTTGATAATCTTCTTACCTGCCTAGCGGCTCTTGGAATTCGTGCCGCGGTGAATATGCGCAAACCATCGCCAGGCTCTTTCGGGAAGCGAGAGAGATACGTGATTCGATTTAAACATGATCAACTGTTAAGAACTTGCCAAGATTGGAAGGTTATTGTCAAAACAACAACAGAAGACCGAGACTTTGCTATTGGATTTCTATCAGGCTTTATTGACGCAGAGGGAACGGTATATTCAGGGAGAAGAATTGACGGCTTCAAGAGGTTTGATCTTCAAATCGTGAACACCGACAGATCAAAGATCAAGTTATGTCAGTATGTCCTCCGGAAACTCGGAGTTTTTGCTGCTATAAAATCATCAGAAAGGAAGGATAGACGTGAGCTTTTCTTGCTTCGAATCCATGGTCGCAGAAGAATCCAAAGACTAGTAGCATTGATGCCACTGTGCACGAAACTTCGAGCAGCCTCGATTTGAAATGCGTTTTCACATTAAGTTCGATCCCCTTTTGGGGAAGTCAGTATCGTCGCGAGGTCTTCAACGCCTACGTGAGCATCGTAGGCTCAGTCTGGGGCAGCGAGCACTTCATCCCATTATTCATATTCTGATCTAGGATTTAGAGGTTTCTATATTTGAACGAAATTAGCCATAACCGTCTTGAGCTTCTTTATCGTTCCTGAAACTCTCAATGGGAGAAAAGAGAAGCCTTTAAACTTCATTGAGCTTAACGTGAAGAGTAACCCATCGACATGCTTATGATTGCAACGAAGGATGAAGAAATTGGTTTCTATATTTATGAGCCTCAAATCCATAGATTGAAGACCAATGGCACCAAAAAGATCTTTTACTCTAGCCTTCATCTCTCTTTCCAGTTCTTTATGATCATCTCTAATTTCATAATGGACCAATATGTATCTCTTTTTTTCATATTTCATTCTGATCTACCAAATACCTTTGGACCTAGATCGAGCTTCTCAATTATTTCTCTGTTGGGAATTTCATATAGAATCTCTCTTCGAGTTAAATATCCACCTAAAATCTTATAAAAAATGTAGAGTGTCCTTGGTGGGACTAACTCATCAAGATTTTTTGCTCTGCTTGAGAAAATAGTTACGATATGCCTCCTTCTACAAACATTCATCAATTTCGTTAACCCTTTCATGTAATTTGCAAAGGAAAATCCATCATATAGACGCAAAAGAGCAAAATCAAACTCAATCACAAAATTTATATTTGATCGCCTTGCACAAAATTCCTTCACTCCAAGAACTTCATCAATATCATTACCAGCCTCTAAAAGGTAGAAAGGAATATTAGTGGATCTAGCCTCATTTACGTTTCTTGCTATGTATATCACATCTTCCTTAAGAGCCTTCGATCTATTGAATTCATTGACATTAGCTCTAAAGATGCATTTTACCTTTTCCTTTCTGCATATACTTGTAACTTTTTCCTTCAAATCATAACTTTTTTCTAAGTCTAAGCCAAGCGTAGAGAAGCCTAAGAACTTAGCCATTCTTATGGTTCTCTCAAACTCATCTGTCAAATCTAAGTGAAGATCCATGGCGCCTATCTCAATAACCCCCTATAGTATGAGAACTTTTCATGGAGTTTTAAACCACTCCTAGGCTTAAGCTTTATTCTTATAGCATCTTTCTCTGAGAGGCTTATCTTGCCCTCACATAGCAATTGCTTATCTATGCGAATGTATAAAGCGCCATATTCATCCAGATGCTTTGATAGCTCACGCTCCAACATCTTTTTTTCTATATCACTTAGAGAAGAAAACAAGGTATCAACGAATTTGTTTGCTTTAGCACCAGTCAATCTAGCCTTATAGAGAAGAATAGGGTTACCAAAATGGCCTTCTAAATTAAAAGATTTTATATCATCACCGCTCAAAGGGAGGAACTCGCCCATCTTCTTAACAACTTTTTCTCCATCCTCTGTTGCATGAATCATCCAAGTAATTTCGATTGATGAGTGCATCTATAACCAAAAGATAATAGCATTCTCCTAGAAATACTTGGCGATCTATACAGAGGAATAAATAATTGAAAGAAAAAAAGTGTATCAAATTTAAAACAACTTTAATAACCTAGTCTAAAGAGTAAAGAAGTAACGTTGATATGTATAGAGGGAAGAGGGGTTATTGTTAAGTAAATTAGAGGAATAAGTTATGAGAACAAGCAGAGAAAAAATAAGGAAAATCCGAGAGAAGATGAGCGGGGCGAAGATGCCCAATATCAGGTTTCAAAGATTGACTGATGAAGAAAGACATGCAATAGCAGATGCTCTATCCTTCTTAATAGCTTGGGAGATGGAAGAAAGCAACACATTCTTAGAAGAAGGATATCAAGATATCGCTAAGGAATTTAGAAAAAAAGCCGAGAGTCATCGCAAATTATGGGGAAAGATAACTGGAGCGAAGTATAACTCTAATTCATTAGTCTATTAAACTAAGCACGCTTGGAAGAGAGCAAGAAGTCTCGCCAATCCTATAAAAAGATTTATATTAAAAACTCCATGGCAGGATATGGAGTCAAAGCCCTGACGATCCTTGGGTTTAGACTTCTTGCTTGATCATACGCCAATACTCGACTTCACCATCGTCGGTGCTTGGCTACTTTTAACCTTCGGAGTGGCCCCTATATTGATAGCCTTGGGCTTATGAGCAAGGAAGCGCTGGGCGTAGACAACTGCCTTGATCTTGGTTACGATAGAGCTACTCTGGGTCGTGGGACAGATAGTACTCCTGTATTGGGTGGGATTGTCCGTTTGGTAGGGAATCGTTGGGGGCATGGCACTCGTAACCGTTTACTTTCTGTACCGTCCTACCGTCAAGACCTACTTCAGCAAGTAAACTGAATGTTGTCGAAATGTGGGGAAATACAAATGAGCTTTAGTGCAAACTTGTTACTTATCTCTACCCCATTTGGTACTATTTTGTTTTAAAGAACGTGAAGACAGAAGTTAATTCTTTGATTCGGAAATCTATAGCGTTTAAAATGCGATTTCTCAGCAGCTCACCCTCAAGTTTTAGCCGTCTGATCCGTTCAATTTCTTCAGTCAGCTCTTCATCTCCTAAGACATCTTTAACCCATCTTTCTATATCGCCCCTTGGAATGTGAAAATCTAAAGATTTCACATCAACCGTTTTAACCTTCTCTCTGAAGTCTGAAAGACTGCAAGCGGAGATTCCTGTAAACTTGTCTGGTCCTACTCCAATGTAAAAAAAGAAGCATTTTTCTGAAGGCACGGACAAAAAGATGATCCTCGCTTTCTCAGGTAAGGCGCCTATAGCTATGAGGCCTAGGCCAGATAATTCATATGTTAATGGGTCTTCTAGAACCTTGTGTAAGAGATTTTCCCTCTCCAAACGGTTCAGATAGGCGGTCAAATCCCATGTCGTATAAGGTTCGCCTAGTTTCTGGGCAATCTTTTCCGGCGTAGCCTTTTCCATCTCATAGATTGTCTTCAAGATTTTGATGTCGTGTTCTGTTAGTTGAAAGGCAAGACACACCTCCCATTCAGGTAAATGTACTTCATTATAATAAGTTTGTCTATCTAGCTTACGTGAATAGGCTTGAAAGAGGAGATTAAGTGAGAAACGACGCTTTATTTATTCATTTATGCCTTGGAAAAAGTATTTAAATGGACATCTATGTCATAAAGTGGAACAAAGTGAATTTATATGGCTTCTAGAAAAGTGTTGTTAGATGAAGAAGATATACCTAAGCAATGGTACTGCATACTGCCAGACCTGCCTAAACCGATGCCTCCATTCATAGAACCAGATAAGAGGGCGCCTGGACCAGGAATCGTCCCCCTGATATACCCCAAGGAGATCATCGCTCAAGAGATGAGTACTGAAAGATGGATAAACATCCCTGAAGAGGTGAGGGAAATCTACCGTCTTTGGAGACCGACTCCGCTTTTCAGAGCCGTTAGGCTAGAAAAAGCTTTGAAGACCCCAGCCAAGATCTATTATAAGTACGAAGGTGTCAGCCCCCCAGGAAGTCATAAGCCCAACACCGCTGTTGCGCAGGCCTACTACAACATGAAGGAAGGCAAAGAACGTATGGCTACGGAAACAGGAGCCGGGCAATGGGGCTCTGCTCTAGCCTTTGGTTGCATGTGTTTTGATCTTAAATGTACTGTATACATGGTGAGGGCGAGTTACGATCAGAAGCCCTACAGAAGGGTTCTGATGGAGCTTTGGGGCGCCGAAGTGCATGCCAGCCCGAGCACCAAAACAGAGGCAGGTAGAAAGATCCTAGAGGAAGACCCTGAGTGCCCTGGAAGCCTAGGAATCGCCATCAGCGAGGCTGTAGAGGACGCCCTCACCCATAAAGAAGCGAACTACGGTATAGGTAGCGTCTTCAACCATGTTCTCTTGCATCAAACCGTGGTGGGACAGGAGGCCAAGAAGCAGCTTGAACTAGTAGACGACTATCCGGACGTAATCCTTGGGTGCATAGGTGGAGGAAGCAGTTTCTCAGGTCTCTTTTGGCCCTTCTACTATGACAAAGTCTCAGGAAAAGCCCCTAAGGATGTCAGGTTTATAGCTATTGAACCCACGGCTTGTCCCTCTATTACTAAAGGGGAATATATGTACGACCACGGCGACACAGCGAGGCTTACACCCTTGATCAAGATGCATACCTTAGGCCATGATTTCATACCAGCCCCGATCCATGCTGGAGGTCTACGCTACCATGGTATAGCCCCCACCCTAAGCGTCTTGAGTCAGGAGAAGCAGTTGGAGACACGAGCCTATAACCAAGTGGAGGTCTTCGATGCCGCAAGGCTCTTTGTCAAAACCGAGGGTATAATACCAGCTCCCGAACCATCTCATGCCATCAAGGCTGTCATCGATGAAGCGTTAAGATGCAAAGAGACAGAGGAGGAGAAGGTCATACTCTTCCTATTGTGCGGTCATGGCCACTTCGATATGCAAGCCTTCGACGATTACCTCAGAGGCAAACTGCCACCCTACGAGTACCCGGAAGAAGAAGCGAGGAAGGCTATAAAGAGGCTAAGGGAGCTATATCCGTGGTTGGAAACCCTTCCTTACTAACCACCACTTCTCTCTTTTTTTCCCTTGGCAAAAACGTCTTTGAATAACTAACCGGGCGCATATCCCTACGTTTCAATATCCCATGCTTTAGAAAAAGAACGCTGTTTTAATGGGAATATGATGATTAAATATTAGCCCTTGGCTATCTATTCTGTAAGGTAAATTGAAGAATAGATTAAATAAAGAGATCGTTTGCTGGGGATGCGAATCTACTGCCCATACCTTCTCATGCTCAATTGTAAAATCTGATGGAAAGATTCTATCGGATGTAAGAAGCATTTATGCTCCTCCTCCAGGATCAGGGATTCATCCAAGAGAAGCGTCAAGGCATCACATTGACGTAGCAGCAAAGGTTGTGAAGCAATCATTAGTTCAAGCTGGATTAAGCATAAAAGAAGTTGATGGAATAGCCTTCTCTGCAGGTCCAGGATTAGGTCCATGCTTGAGGGTTGGAGCAACTGTTTCTCGCTCATTGGCTCTATGTTATAATAAGCCTCTAGTGCCTGTGAATCATGCCATAGGGCACATTGAATTAGCGATAATGCTGACTGGAGCAAAAGATCCTATAGTACTATTGGTTTCTGGTGGCCATACCCTCATCACAGCCTTCTCTCT
>Ga0315314_1001785_pt1 | contig 18570 bp, 18 predicted proteins | sample TDP9_MG_FD_203631 | JGI IMG/M metagenome (GOLD analysis project Ga0315314, IMG submission 203631) | Freshwater sediment microbial communities from Lake Towuti, South Sulawesi, Indonesia - TDP9 | ecosystem: Environmental > Aquatic > Freshwater > Lake > Sediment | place: Indonesia: South Sulawesi...
TGCAGAAAAGCGAGGCTTTCTTCTATTCCAGCTATTGTTCCATCTTCTTTGGCTGTTACTTCTGCTTCAACAATTGTGTCTGGTGGAATTAGAGTGGTTGTTATGTCACCTTGTCCAACGTCTTCTTTTAGAAACTTGTTAATCTTGTTTGCCAGAGTTTTCTTGGGGAGAAACATTTGTCATTTCCTCCTTCCTTTTCTTCTTTTTCCTTTCTCGCGACCAAAAGATTGTGACTATACCTAACGCAAGTCCGATTAATCCAATAAGTACCTGCATTATTGCCCAGAAGTTTGCTTCCCACCAAGGAACTTGAACGTTGTTAACTGTTACGGCTATGTCTCGACTTCGGAAGTTTCCAATTGTGTCGTAGGCCTTGACAGTTATGGTGTATGCTCCGTTGGGGTATCTGGTTGTGTCCCAAGCCCACTGATAAGGCAATGTTGTGACTGTGCTTACGAGCGCGCTCTGTGGAGGAGGTGTTAAATAAAATTCGACCCTGGACATTCCTGATCGTGTATCATTTGCTTGGACGCTAACAATTAATATCAAGCCTACTGTTATTCCGCTTTGAGGGGTTTGAATTGTCAATGTCGGAGGCGTGTTGTCAGTAAAGATAGTGATAGACGTAGTGGCTAGGTTCGCTGCTTTGTCTAAGGCTAAAATCATGATAGTGTGTTCCTTGCTGTCAGAGAGAGTTGTAGTGTTCAAATCATATTTCCAAAGAGAGTCAATAGGGTTGTATGCCATGATCAACGGTTGGCCACCGTCAACTATGACACGGACACTGCTTACTTCTCTGTTATCCGTTGCGTTTACGCTGATTGTTACCACTCCGCAGTATGTGGTTCCATTTTTTGGTTCTTCAATCAAAACTATAGGATCTGTGTTGTCAACAAAAACTGTTCTAGATACTTTGGTTGTGAGTCCGAAGATGTCGTATGCTACGGCTGATATGTTGTGTGATGTTTCAGTGTATTGTGTGGTATTCCAATTCCATTCGTATGGCCAGTCGAGGTCAACATATTTTAGTTGGTCATCTATGTAGAATTCTACTTTGTTGATACCGTTTTTGGCGCGAGCGTCAATTGACACTGTGACTGTTGCAGGGACCGTTTCGCCTGAAAGCGGTTTTATGATTTCTGCAATGATAATGGATTCAGTTAACCATGGATTGTAAAGAACATATTGTGAAACTTCTTCTGGATCAGCTCCGTCTGTTAGGAGACTTTGGACTGGCCCAGCTGCACCTCCCCAATAATTTTTAATAGCTTTAACACCTATCGAAGGATCAAGGTTTACTATTCCATAGCCTCTATTGCTGTAGATGTCGTTACCATGAACCTCTGGGCTCGACTTGTCTTCGCAACGAATGCCGTTGCCATCATTAAATGTTATAATATTTCCTTGAATCATCGGAGCGCTATAGGCTTTAAGAAGAACACCCTCTGAATTTTTTATTATTCGATTTCCTTGAAGGTTACCAGCGCTCCATTTTACGAATTTGACACCGACAACTGTATTTTCCATTATCTTATTAGCTTGAATTGTCGGAGTAGAATTGCTGTGAATTTCAATACCTATTTGGTTCCATAATATTGAGTTATTTTGAACCGTTGCATTGCTGCCGTCTCCTATGGAAAGGCCACTATAACCGCGCGCTGATGTTATTGTATTCCCATATATGAATGGGCTAGACCTTTCCAGTATGATGCCCTCATTATTATTAGTTATTAAATTGTTCTCGATTGTCGGATTTGAGTTGTTGGTGCATCTAATGCCCGTGATAGAAGACGTTATGTAATTACTTCGAATTAATCCACTGGAAAAAGAATGGCATGAAATGGCATTACCATCGATATTACTTATGTTGTTTTCTTCAATTGTTGCAATAGAATAATTCCAGCAGTTGATGGCAGACACATGCGACCCAGTGATGCTATTTTGTCGAATAGTTACATTAGAATTCTTGGCAACAATCTCATCATGGCGGTTCGAGAAAATAGTATTATATTCTATAAGCGAGCCAGAATAATCTAACCAGACACCATCATCATTTGATGATATTGTGTTGTTTTGGATAATTGCGTTAGAATCTGTAGCAGAAATACCTGTGCCATTATTTGCTGTGATATTATTGCCTTGAATTATAGGATTAACCGAATTCTTAAAGCTAATTCCAGTGTCAAAATTTGACGTTATTATGTTATTGATAATGGTTGGACTAGACCCCTCGGAGAAAAGTATTCCTGAAGCATTGTTTAACCTTATTACGTTGTCTCGAATGATTGGATTAGCCCCGCCCCAAAAATAAATCCCAACCCAGTTCAATTCTATCGTATTATTATAGATTGTTGGGCTAGAACCTGGGGCCGCATTGATACCAAATACTTTATTCCGTGATATATAGTTACCATAGATAATACTCTTGCCACCCGCAACAGCTATGCCGAACCTATCATTTGCTGTTATGTTATTGTTTCGAACAACAGTACCATTTGTATGAACTTCGATGCCTAGGTTGTTATGAGATATTAGGCTATCTTCGATAACGGCGTCGTCCGTATTGATTTGAAGCCCAGATGTCTGCCACATACCGGACTCCCATCCACATTCGTGCAACTCGCTGTTCATCATCCTTAAAGTCGCCCCATCATGGACAGTAAAAACATATTCGTTTTCAGGCGCGACGGAAGTAATCACGGACCCATCTAGCACGTAGAATTTTCCGCCACCATTTACACTAATGCTATATTCGCCGTCATAATGGCATTTCATTTTTAAAGTAACCCCCTTTAAAGTCAAGTTTCCACCATTTTCAACAATTAAGTTTCCATTCAACACAATAACCTGATCACTGTAACTCTCTGTTCCAGTAATAATCCAGTCTCCACTAGACGGCGGACCAGCAACCACAAACACAATTCCAACCGAAAAAACAGCAAAGACAAAAAGCACTACACATAACACCGCTAACAACTTTCTAAGGAACTTATGAGGTGTGCCCAAACCTTGTTCCTTCCTTTTTCTGCCCTCATACCCAAGATAGTTAGAAACTTCACAATTATAAATATACATTAAATACAATGATCCGCTAAGACAAGTTTTAGAACACAACAAGCTCTAATTTTTTGAAAATTGCTTTTCAATTTCTATCAAAACAGTGAAACCTAACAGAGCCCTTAGTGACGTCTCTTACAAAATCAGACAGCCAAAACCAAACTATCCCTCACCAATTGATGAAAAAACCAAAAAATTTTCTGAGTTTTCATCCAGTACAGAGCCTTCTTAAACTAAACATTTGTTTCTACAGCTTTTTTCGCACAATCTCACCTTTCGGCTCTAACTCTTCAAAAATAATCGCTTGAAAACAGTAAATCTTCGTCTCCTTAAGCAACCAGTTGTCTGGCGGTAAACCTGCCTTTATGCAACATTGACAGAGAAACTCTTCTTCATCCCAATTCCATTCGATGGGTACTTGGGGTAACAAAAGCCCTTTCCAATAGCCTCTCTCAACAATTAATCCGTCTTGTCCAACCTTAATTTTTGAAGGATAATCCGTGGGCTTCTTAACGTCGATAAGTTCAGGAGGCGTCAGCACACTTACTTCAAAAACAATGCTGTCCAATTCTTCCGGCGAAACTGATGGAAAACGTGGATCTTGAGTTGCAGAATCAATCGCGGATTCGATCACTGCCTTAGCCAAAGGAGATGTTGGATATGGAAAACCTATACAACCCCTCAACTCCTTTTTGCCATGCCCTACACTGTTTAAGGTAACAAAAACTCCACAATTTTCCGTAAACTTGGGCGAAACATTCTTTGGCACAATCAGAGTCTTTCCTGTTTTCAAATATTCTTCAACTGCATTTCTAGCTAGCTTAACTAGGTATTCCCCTTCTTTCAGAGTCAACTGAAACGTCACATTAATTCGCTCCATAATGCAGTAGGCTTATCTCTCACTAAATCTTCACGCAAGACTTATTATTTTATCGAAAAAATGTAATGTGCTAAAGGAGTGCCAATCTAGAATTTTATGGATTCTTCTTGAATTCCTTTGTCGGTTATTACGAGGAAGTCTATGCCGTCCCCACTCATAACATCTCGGCTTACAGCTGATTTTATAGCCCTTGTAACAAGTTCCTGTCCCTCTTTCACTGTCATTTTCTCCTTATACCCTTCCTCTAAAACTCCGACAGCGATTTCGGCTCCAGAGCCTACAGCAGCGTATTTGTCAGGTATAAGTGATCCAAGCAAATCCAATACATAGACGGATGCTCCTTCTTCGTCCACTCCGCCTACAATTGTTTGGGTAATCAATGGATAATAGCGTTGATTAAAAAGAAGATTTGACATAAGTTTGGCAGCAGCCTTCACAGCGATAGGTCTACCAGTGTCCAGCCTATATAGATTCGTATAGGCTTCTACTTCCCGCACCAGAGTCTGCATGTCAGAGACCATGCCTGCACATGCCATACCAATTTTATCAGTTACCTTGAAGACTTTCTTGCCTGTACGGCTAACCACAAAATAGCCGTAAGAAACTCTTTTCTCAGAGGCAAGAATTACACCGTCGGAGCAGACTACGCCTAATGTAGTGGCGCCTGGGATATAGGGTATTTGAGGCTGATTTTGAGGCTGATTTGGGTCAAACAATCTAACACGCTCCTAACTTTGACTTGCCATGCTCTAATACCCCTAGATACTAATAAGTTTACTCATGGAAAACTTGACTTAATTCAGTTTACTATCGAATAGGTTACATGCTAGATGTGATACGTCACGAGTGTGGCAAAACCTTATATCGTCTGTTCCTATTGCTCCATAAAAAAGTGAAGCTAATGGGAATGGTAGATTTTCTCAGGCGAGAGTTCTCGTTCATAAAGGGCAACTACATGATCCTCATCATAAGTTGGATCATAATGGACCTTGCCATGGAAATGCCAGTTCCGAACTATCAATATTACGTCCAAGCTCTTGGTGGAAAAGAGTTCCCAATGGCTCTCGGAATCATAGGTGCGGCTAACTTCCTTGCAATGGCAACTTTTGCATTTCCGGGAGGCTACCTCGCAGACAAGCATGGAAGACGATGGCTCATAACAACAATGACTTTCGGTTTGGCACTTTCCTACCTTTTCTTCGCACTCGCCCCAACATGGCATTTCATCTTGATAGGGACAATTATACAAGGTCTGTGCCTCGGAATCTATCAGCCAGCTCTTTTTGCGATGGTTCAAGATTCGCTTCCCGAAGAGCGCAGAGGAGTAGGCGCTTCGCTAATACAGATGATACATGGGACATTCAACACTCCTGGCCCTATAGTCGCTGGTATTCTTTTGTTACAGTTTGGACTAGTTCCGAGTATGAGAATAGTCTATTTGATTGTAGTGTCCTGCTTTCTCATAGCAGCGACATGGCGCCTGAGATTGAAAGAAACTATGGCGAACTCAGATCCTATTCGGTTCAGATACTTCATCTCCTCTTACCCACAAGCAATTAAAGAATGCTGCGTCGACGTTTGGAGAACTGTGCCCCGATCAGTCTTGTGGCTCTTTCTAGTTCAGATTATGTTAATGTTTACAAATGCACAAGTCAATGTTATTAATGCAATATACGCAAGAGACCATCTTGGAATCTCTGAAGAACTGTGGTGGTTTACTTTCATCCCGCTGCTATTGACAATGGTCGTGGCTTCCATTCCCATTGGAAAGACGATAGACAGGATTGGACCAAGGAGACCACTTATGCTGGGACCACTGGTACTTGCCTCAGCCTTATTGCTGTTTGTCAACGGAAACTTCTTCAGCATTATGCTTTCAATGTGCCTGAACGGGATAGTTTTCTTGTTGATTATGTCTTCAGCGATGACCCTTTCCGCATATCTTGTGGAACCACAGAACAGGGGCAAAGTGAGAGGGTTCCTAAACTTCATGGGTTACATCTTTACAGGCGTCGGTATGCTACTTGGCAACTTTTTCTACAACTTGGTTCCTCAGTTGCCCTTCTACTTGGCTATCTCGTTGACAGTTCCAATGGTCCTCATAATCTTGCTCCAAATACAAGAACCCAAAAAACAAAACCCGTTCAACAAAGTCAATTATAAGAATCTTAAATCTTAAATAAAGCAAGATAAGGCTTCACATAGTGAAAGAGGTTTCAACTTGATATCAGTGCATCTAAAGAAAATCGGTCAAGTAACATTCGGTATAGCAATTGAAGGCGACAAAGTTCTTGCCACAAATTTTGGCACAAACGAAAAGGACATGCTTAAAAGCTTACTTGCGAGTCTGCCACACGATTTGCCATTTCAAATTGCCGAAAAACAAAATGCATTTTCTGAAAAATTGTTAACGACTCTAAGAGGGATTTATGATGGAGAAGATGTCTCTTCCGCCTTTGAGATAGCCATGAAGCATCTGTCGAAATATTCTCAGAAGGTACTAAAATGCGTGTGGCGAATCCCAGTGGGATACTTAACCACGTATGGTGCTGTTGCTAAAACTTGTGGCGGAAGCCCAAGGGCTGTAGGCCGTGTTATGGCGACAAATCCTTTTGCACCATTGATTCCATGTCATCGGGTTGTGCAAGCAGACTTCAGTACTGGCGGTTATGGAGGGGGCAAGGAATTAAAGCTAGAGATTTTGAAAAGGGAAGATAGAGGCTACAAGAAGTCTAAAGAGATAATGACAGAAGCAGGAGCCTTGCTTGTGCATCCAGTAGGCGAGCTTATGAAAAAAGTCGGACAGAGAGTTGACTAGGAGAGATGGCATGGTCAAACGTGGGCTTTTTGTAGGCAGATTTCAACCTTTTCATAAAGGGCATCTAATGGCTATCGGAGATATTTTGAAGAAGGTTGACGAGATCATAATAGTTGTTGGAAGCGCACAGTACAGTCACAGAATCGATAACCCTTTCACTGCTGGCGAACGTGTTACGATGATTAGAGAAGCATTAGATGAGGCCAAGATTGAGCTGTTTCGTTACTGGATTGTTCCAGTTCCAGATATACATGTGCACATGCTTTGGGTCGCTGAAGTAATGGGTTTCACTCCCAAATTTGACATCATATATTCAAATGAATCCCTCACCCGTCGACTTTTCATAGAGGGCGGCTTTAAAGTAGACCCAGTGCCTTTTCATGAGAGAGAGAAATATTCTTCCACTGTCATAAGAGAAAGAATGGTGAACCATCAAAACTGGGAAGAACTCGTTCCAAAAAGTGTAGCCCAGTTTATTAAGAAAATCGATGGTGTGAAAAGGTTACAAGACCTAGTCATAAGCAATAAAGCGCGCGCGTAAGAGTCCAATTGTGACAGTTTGTAGTATAGCAAAGAGTGACATCAGATAAAAGCTGAGGTTGTATTCTCCTGTAAAATCTTTTGCTAACCCAGTAAAGTAGGGACCCGCTAATATGCCCACGTTTAGACATGCTGTCAAGATTCCAAAGCCTAAACCAAGATTTTTGGGTTCCACTATTTTTGAAGGCAGAGAAAAAATCGGTGCAGGCACAAACGCTACAGATATTCCCATTAGTATGAATAATGGAATAAGAAAAGAGGATGTAGGAACAAGGAATACCAAAAACGCCAAAATCACGCCTCCAATACCTATGAACACTTCTTCTTTACCAAACCTGTACACGAGATAACCTATCAAGGGACTTAGAATCAAGGAGCCCATCATTACTATGCTTGATAAGAATCCAGCGAAACTCAATTCGTAGCCTTTGGCTACAAGAAAATTTGACGTAAACGTTAGAAAGGAAATGAAGGCTGCATTAAACCACATCCAAGTCAAGCCGACTAACCATATGGGAAGCCCTAGCTTAGTGAGGTCCGCAAACACGCTGCTTTTGATTTTTTTGATCTCCTTCTTACTCTCAATAGTCGGTTCTCTGAAAAGCCATAAAAACGTCAAAAGCGCAAAGGTGCAGGCGATTGTGGTTAAGAAAACTGGTTTTTGCCAACCAAGATTCTTGCCTACAATACTCAAAACATTAAAGCTTAGTATTGTGCCCAAAGGCATGGCAGTATTGAATATACCCATTCCAACGCCCAATTCTTTGCCTATAAACCATCTTGATAGTAGTTGAGGCAACACGACCGCTAGAGTTAATGCACCGATGCCAGAAACTATTCTGCCTACGCCCATTAAGAGAAAGTTGTTGCTCACTCCCACTGCAAATGTTCCGACAATCATAAGAATCAAAGAGACTAGACCAACTTTCTTCATGCCAAAGCGGTCTGCAATTATCCCTCCAGGTATAGCTACAAATATGCCAGGTAATGCAAATAAACTCATAAGCAAGCCTGCTTGAGCATGAGAAATATGCAGTTCAGAAATAATTAAGCTAAGCAGTGGCGGAATAGACTGAAAAACCAGAGCGAAAGAAAGCATACACACATATATCATCGGCAATATTTTCCATCGGTAGCCAGCACGTTCATCTTTCAATTCTAACACCTAATAATTGCAGAAACATGGCATTTCTGTTTACTTTACGCTCATAAATCTTTGTGAACCTTTTATTCTGTTCACCAAATCTGGCATAAATAACATTAATAGGTTGCGACACACAAGTAAGCCTTTCTAACACCGCTAGTGAAATAGTTGAGGATTCACTCAAAGAAGCAAAATCGCAGGTGGCAACAATGCCGAAGCTACAAGTTTCCTTACTAACCGGTCGGACCATTGACCAAGGCAAGGGGAAAGAATGTGGCAAACTTTCTAACGAATACTTGAACAGCGTATCAATTTGTGAAATTGACTTAGAAGACATGAAGCTTCTCGGAGTTAAGGAAAATGATGTGGTAAAGGTCACAACAGATTTCGGCTCTGTTGCTGTGAGGGCTGTGAAATCGTTGAGAGGGCCACATCCGAAAGTTGTTTTTATTCCCTATGGACCATGGACGAGTGTTCTTGCAAACCCTGAAACTCATGGGACTGGAATGCCGTCGCTAAAGGGAGAAAACGCTGAAATTGAATATGCACCGAGTGAGAAGGTGTTAAGTCTCCAAGAATTGTTGAAATTGCATTTCAGGAAGTAATAAGGATGCCAATAATTGCAAGTGTCACATGTCCAGTCTGCGGTTCCCTTTGCGACGACATTGAAGTAACAGTAAAAAACAATGTTGTAGTTAAAGTAAAGAATGCTTGCGCTATAGGCGAAGCCAAATTTCTAAACTATTGTCTTCATCGTCAAACCAAGCCACTTGTTAGAAAGAATGGCGAATTGGTTGAAACCTCACTAGACGAAGCCGTTCATGAAAGCGCAAAAATCCTTGCGGAAGCCAGCTTTCCCATACTTTACGGCTGGAGCAACACAAGCTGCGAAGCAATACACGTTGGACTAGAACTTGCCGAAGAAGTTGGCGGAGTCATTGACAACACCTCAACAGTTTGCCATGGGCCATCAATTCTAAGCATACAAGACGTTGGCATTGTTGGGTGCACTCTTGGACAACTACGACATCGAGCCGACTTAATTTTCTACTGGGGAAGCAACCCATGGAGCGCACATCCACGTCATGTGGACCGTTACACTGCTTTTTCAGAAGGGCGATTCCAAAAAAGCGAATGGAAAGGATACTTGTCGCGACTAACTGGCACTTTAGTAGGGAAAAGACTTGAAAGAGTGGCCAAGCTGGTTCTGATGCGTGAAACTCCAAGCAAGGCTAAAAGAGAAAGCGTTTTGCCTTATAGCTTGTTCCAGAAGAAGAGGAAAATGATAGTTGTCGACGTCCGCAAAACACGCTCCGCTGAAATTGCTGACTATTTTCTACAAGTTCAGCCTAACAAGGATTATGAACTTTTGCAAGCCCTTCGCATGCTTGTTCGAGACGAAGAACTTGACATAGACGAAGTTGCAGGAGTACCAGTAGAAACACTTGAAGAAATAGTCGACATCATGTTAGGATGTGAATTAGGCGTCTTATTCTTCGGGTTAGGCTTGACGATGAGCCAAGGCAAACTTAGAAACATAGACGCCGCCCTCTCTCTAGTTAGAGATTTGAACCAACGCACAAAATTTCTCATAATGCCCATGCGTGGACACTTCAACGTTACAGGTGCAAACGTCGTTTTCACATGGCAAACTGGCTACCCATACGCAATAGACTTCTCACGTGGCTATCCCCGATATAACCCCGGCGAAACTTCAGTTGTCGACATTTTAAGCCGAAAAGAATCAGACGTGGGGCTTGTAGTCGCATCTGATCCAGTTGCCCACTTTCCCAAAACAGCTGCGCAGAGCTTGGTTAAGAATCCGCTTGTTGTAATTGATCCTGAGCCTACTCCAACTTCCATGATGGCTGATGTGATAATACCCTCTGCCTTCGTCGGCATCGAGGTTGAAGGAACAGCCTACCGCATGGACCATGTTCCACTGCCACTCAAAAAAGTTGTGGAATCACCAAAAACTTGCTTATCGGACGCAGAAATACTGCAAAAAATTCTAAATGAAGTGCGCAGATTAAGGAGGACGAATAAATGACAGAACTTCTAATCAAGAACGGATTCGTCTACGACCCACTTAATCGCGTAAACGGAGAAAAAATGGACATCGCAGTTAAGAATGGGAAAATTACTGAAAGAATTGATGAAAAGAAAGCAAAAATAATCGATGCTTCTGGAATGATTGTGATGCCAGGCGGCGTAGATATTCATAGTCATATTGCAGGCGCTGAAGTAAATGCAGGGCGTTTACTACGCCCAGAGGACCATGTAAAAGATGTGGAGCCAAAAACCCCAATCACTCGTTCTGGCGTAGGGCACTCTATACCGTCAACGTTTACAACTGGCTATCGTTATGCAAGAATGGGTTATACAACTGTTATGAATCCAGCAATGCCTCCACTTGAAGCACGGCATACGCATGAAGAATTAGATGACACACCAATGATTGACAAGGCTACTTATCCGCTTTTAGGCGACTGGTGGTTTGTCCTAGAATATTTACGTGACGGCATGATTGAAGAATGCGCAGCCCATGTGGCATGGATGTTGGCAGCCACGAAAGGCTATGCAATAAAAATAGTGAACCCTGGCGGCTTAGAAGCATGGGGTTTCGGCAGAAACGTAAGAGATTTGTTTGATCCTATTCCTCATTTTAACATAACTCCGGAAGAAATTGTTCGCGGCTTATGCAAGGTGAACCGATTGCTTAATTTGCCTCACACAATTCATTTGCATACTAATAATTTGGGGAAACCTGGCAACTATCAGACAACTTTAGACACAATGAAATGCGTCGAAAACTTGGCTACGGAAAATAGGCCAGTTCTTCACATTACGCATTGTCAGTTCAGCGCATTTAAAGGCTCAGATTGGGCGACATTAAGGTCTGGCGCAGAAGAAATCGCAAGATACGTTAATAATCATAGTCACGTAACCTTAGACATGGGGCAAGTTGTCTTCACCGACACAACTACAATGACTGCAGATGGCCCATTCCAATTTCGCCTATATCAGCTTACTGGAAACAAATGGATGAACCACGATGTAGAAACAGAGACAAGCGCCGGAATTGTTCCATTTAAATATAAGCGCAAAAGCGCTGTGCACGCTACGCAATGGTCTATTGGTCTTGAGCTTGCGCTACTAATCAAAGACCCTTGGAAAATATATTTAACAACCGACCACCCAAACGGCGGACCATTTATCACATATCCCAAAATTATTTCATGGCTAATGAGCCGAATAGCCCGAGAAAGAGCAATGAAAAAAATCAGCAAAAAGGCAAGAAGAAACAGTTTGCTTCCAAGCATAAGTAGAGAATATAGTTTATTTGAAATTGCCACTGTCACAAGGTCTGGCCAAGCAAAAGCTTTAGGTCTAAAACAAAAAGGTCATCTTGGCATTAGAGCAGATGCGGACATTGCGATTTACAATCTAAATCCGGAAACAATTGACCCCTCTAAGAAGTATAAGAAGCTTCGACGAGCTTTCAAGAAGGCTGCCTACACAATTAAAGATGGCGACATCGTTGTAAAAGACGGAGAAATAGTGAAAGCAGTTGAAGGAAAGACATTTTGGGTAAACGTTAACACGAAGGCACCCGCAGAAGTTAATGCTGATATGAAGCGCAGATTTCGGGATTATTGGACAGTTGAATACGAAAACTATCCAGTTTCTGAAAAATATTTAGCCATATCAGCTCCGATTTCTGTTAAGGCGGCAATCTAAAAATGTTAATTACTTTGACTCCAAAGCGTCAGTTCAAAGTTCCAGTAGAAGCAGAATGCGTAACCCCAGATCATTTCGCAAAGAAATCCCTTGACGAAATAGCAAAACTACCAATTTGGGAAGGAAATAAAAAACGCCTTCTAAGCGAACTCTTCAAAATAGAGCCTAAGAATGAGACATCGAATGAGACAACCATTCAAATCTATGGAGATGTCAGCAAAGTTAGAAGAATCGGTGCCAAAATGTGCCAAGGCAAAATAATGGTCTCCGGCGATGCTGGTATGCATCTTGGCGAAGAAATGGAAGGTGGAGCAATCGTAGTCTCCGGCAATGCTGGTTCATGGACTGGCTCAATGATGAAAAATGGAACAATTGAGATTAAAGGTAACGTAGGCGACTACATCGGAGCACCTTACCGAGGAAGCACACAGGGAATGAACGGCGGAACAATCGTAATACATGGAAACGCTGGAAACGAATTAGGCTGCTTTATGAGAAAGGGACTGATCAAAATCGGTGGAAACGTTGGACAATTTGCAGGCATACACATGAGGGATGGAACAATCTTTATTCAAGGAAACTCTGAGGAACGCGCTGGCGCCGAAATGACAGAAGGAAAAATCATTGTATGCGGTCAAATTCCTTCAATTCTCCCCACATTCACTATAGACAGCATAAGCCCAAGCACAAAAATAGATGGCGACAAAATTGAAGGGCCATTCTACCGATTCATAGGCGACTTGACAGAAAACGGCAATGGAAAACTCTTTGTTTCAAAAGACAAAAATCCGCACTTGAATTTCTATGAAAAATATCTGCAATGACAAGGAGGCAGAAAAATGTCTCAAAGACATGTAAGTGTAAACCAAGCAGCATGGCAACTTGTAAAAAAATTATGCGACAAGGCATCAGAATATGGAGTTTCTGTTAAGGAGACAGAGTCTGGCACTATCTTGATTGACGCCGGAGTAGAAGCGAAAGGCGGTTTTCATGCTGGCAAAATTGTCACAGAAATATGCTTAGGCGGCTACGGCAAGGTAAAAGTTTCTCATATGCATCTTGATGATCTCAAACTTCCATCGGTATTTGTTTACACAGATCATCCTGCTACAGCCACGTTGGGGTCACAGTTTGCTGGCTGGCGAATAAAAAAAATAGGCGAATATAATGCCATAGGTTCTGGTCCTGCCCGCGCTTTGGTTCTGAAGCCTCGTGAAATCTATGAGAAAATAGGTTATGAAGACAAAGCAGAGGTAGCCGTGCTTGTATTAGAGACTTCCAAGGAGCCGCCTGAAGCTGTAGTCCAATACATACGAGAGCAATGCAAAGTCGAACCTAAGAACTTGGCTATAGTTCTCGTGTCCACTACATCTGTTGCTGGTTCGGTTCAAGTTTCTGGAAGAATTGTAGAAACTGGGATGCATAAATTGCTCAAACTTGGTTTTGACCCGAAACTGGTGACTCATGCATGGGGTCATGCGCCTATTGCTCCAGTTCATCCGAAATTTGCGCAGGCGATGGGGAGAACCAATGATGCTATCCTATATGCTGGAGTAGCATATTACACGGTTGATTATGATGACGATGACAAATTGAAAGAGCTAACAGAAAAAGCTCCTTCTATCGCTTCTCAAAGTTATGGTCAACCATTCTTTGAAATATTCAAGAAGGTTGGATATGACTTTTACAAAATTGACCCTAACTTGTTTGCTCCAGCAGTATTAATTGTTAACAACGCCAAAACTGGCAAAGTTTTCAAAGCTGGAAAAATTAATGCAGAAGTTTTTAGGCGGTCAATAGGTTTCTAATCTGCAAACTTGGAATTAACATGCAAGGAGAAAAAGAACTCTTAGACGCCTTATATGACGCTGTAATCGCTGGCAATATGCAGAAAGCCAGAAAAATAGCAGAGCAGATAGTTCAAAGAGGGTTGTCAGTTAATGTTGCATTGGAAAAAATGAAGGATGCCATACGAGCAGTTGATGAAAAATATGAGAGGAAAGAATATTTTATAGTTGATGTTGCCTCTTCAGCCTCTGCCATGAGAGAAGCCTTCAAAATTCTTGAGCCACACTTGCAAGTTGAGTCTGCTAAAGTTGTTGGAAAAGTCGTTATTGGCTCATTGAAGGGTAATGTTCAAAGTTTGGGAAAAGACATCGTAGCAGCGACGTTGCGTGCAGCTGGTTTAGATGTGGTAGATTTGGGGGTTGATGTCTCCCCTAACACTTTTGTAGATGCTGCTGTTAGAGAAAAAGCGCGAATCATCGCCATCTCCATTTCAATAGAAGAAACAATTCCACTTCTCAAAGAAGTAGTCATCTTACTTAGAAAAAGAAGATTGAGTAACAAGATAAAAACCATAATTGGCGGCCAAGCAGTTTCTGAGAAAACCTGCAAAGAATACAATGTCGACGCTTATGCAAAGGACGCATGGGACTGTGCGAAAAAGGTTCAGCAATTGCTTAATGATATAAGTTAGAAAATTTTGTAAAGTGGATGACTATTCACAAGAGGTCTCTTGCCCAATCGCCTTGAGGCATAGTATGCTATTATTGCATCGTTTATAGCGCATGCTGGAATCAGGTTTTTCGCCTGTTTTATTGGTCCATAAATGAGGAAGTTAGCCCCACTGAATTGGACAAGAGCATGTGCAGATGCGTTACAAGCTGCAAAAGCTTCTTTCAAAAGCTTATCTTTAGACGTTTTCCAATCGTATGTGGCGTTTGCAGGAGAGCATCCTGCTGGATATCCTAACTCATTTTTTACAAGTTTGACTGCTTCAGCGGCGTATGCAATGCTTGGAACATCAAAAACAATAGTGTCTACTAAAATCTTCTTTATTCTAGCTTCTTTCGCTATTTCCAGTAAGCCAATTTGACCGTTAAAACCCTTTAACGCTGTGATTCTTCCTTCAGGCGAGTAATCCATTTCGTTTTGTGCCAAAAGAATCGCAGCGTCTATGCGAGATTCACGAATTGCACTAAGCTCATCTCTGGACATTTTGGGGAAAATCGCGTTGAAAATCACTTTTTCCTGTAATCCTGTCTCTTTGACAATTTCTAAACCTGCAACGCGAGTTTCTGAATTTGCGCCGTCAATGAGGATTACGCTTTCGCTATTTTTAGTAACAAATTGAATGTATTGTTTCATGGCTTCTGGATACGTAGCCATAATGTCCAAAAAATGAGGGGTACCAGTTTTCTGTGAAAGCTTTTCCGCAATTTTTATCCATTTTAGAACTTTTTTTGAGTCAAATTTACCTCGCTTGTGGTCTGTTACTTCTGGCATTCCTTTATAGAAAATGTTGCCAATGAGAACTGTAGGCAGTTCACCAGGCTGCCCGCCAATTCTGACTTTCCCAATTTCGAAGATTTTTTGCATTGTCGCAAACTTGAACAATCTCAGCACCTAACGTGTGCATCAACAATTTGATTGTCAGCATTAATAAATCCTAATTTAAACTTACTCTTTGGAGGAATAGCTTTTGAAGAATTTGTTAACAAAGTTGTTGAAGCCGACATTTCCTACAAGAGCAGCCATCAGGAAACTCATAACAATGATTTCGCCCCAGGCTTTTGGCAAGACAAAGACAAGAAAGCCTGCACCTGCAATCCCAAGAAAATAGGGCATGAGATATACGAAGTATGCTACTGTATAGAGGCATTCGGGAACGTAGCCTAATAGAACTGTTGGAACAGTGAGAAGCGATGAGTGTTGTTTTTCATTGATTTTGAATCCTTTTGCAATGAGCCCTGCTGTTAGACCTGTTAACGCTTTTCCAAGAGGAAGACCTATTAAGCCAAGCCAAGCGCCACTTCCCAAGGGGCCAAAGAAAATGCCTGGAAGAATTCCAACAAATAAGCCTGTAACTAGCCCTATTAGAGGCCCACCGTAAAAGGCTGCGATAAACGTTGTAAGTAGAGAAAAATCTAGTGCCACCCCATGAGAAATTGGTCCAAGGTAATATGAAATTATGAATAATAGGTTTCCAAGTGCACCCATTATCGCTACGAATGAAATTGTTCGTGGGTTCATTTCGCTCATCTTTGCTACAGTTTGGAGTTTGAGTAACTCCCCTAATTATTTAAGAGTAACTACTCAAAAATGCGTATTAAACCTATTGGCAAAACTTTAATCATGCTTCAGAGAAAAACGAATAGAAGTGAATGCAATGTCTGGGGCGTTCGACATTCGGCTTGAGGATCTTAAAACATGGTTAGAACGAGAGACCACCTCTATTATTCAACCGCTCAAAAGTGAACGAAAAAAATTAACCTCTAACCTGAAGAATAGACTAGAAGATTTTAGAAGTGTTTGTGAAAGTTTTTTAGAAAACAGCGAAAAAGAAATGTTGAAAAGCAATCCTAAAACTTATCGCCGAGCAAAAGCTGCCTACAGGCTTGTCCAAAAGACTTTAGAAATTATGGATAAAATTTCTGTTTCAGAAGAAATTTCGTTTGAGAGTGCACAAAAACTCTGTGAAGATTTAGATAAGGCGTTTGCTTCGGTTGGGCAAGAAAGATGGAAATGGTTTCGTATAATTGAGCCATATTTCATTTTTGACCGCAGAAAATTTGATATTACATTGAAAAGGGCTGTAGATTCTCTTGGAGAACTGCGAAACTTTTTGACACATAAATATGCCAAGGTCAAGGACGCAGAAGCTGCATTTTCTTCAGTTGACAAAATCAAGCAAACGCTAGCTGAATCTAAAGAATTGGATGAGAGTAAGGAACAAATGAAGTTGAGAAGTGCTTCTCTTGAAAAGGAGATAGAGGAGATTCAGAAGAAGATTTCTTTGCTTCAAAACAGAGGAGAGGCAAGTGAACTCGTTCAAGTGAATCAAAAAATAGAGGAACTTGATGGAAAAGTTAAACATGGTTTGCGCCATCTTCAGAAGCCTTTAATAAAACTTCGAAGCCTCGCTCAAAGCGGTCAAATAGCCATTCCCTTGGAAGAAGCGAAGAAACTCGACGAATATTTGAGTAACCCATTTATCGCCTTTGCAACCGAAGATGACGGTTATCCCTTGTTGAAGAGCATCCTCAGAAAATTGGACGAAGTAAGCAGTCAAGGGAAGCTGAAGTTAAAAATGAGTCGACTAAGAAAAGCTCAAGAACAAATAAATGCTACTCTTCACAAAGACAATTTAATTGCTCTTCAGCAAAGTTGTAAAGAGACATTTTCTCATAGACAACAACTTTTAGCATCCGAAGCCATAGCAACATTTCAAAAAGAGACAGAACAAGGTCAAGAAAACCTAAGAGAAATGCAAAAACAAAAAAACCTTGTAGATTCTAGGGATGCGTTCTTGGAGACGGAACAAAAGAAGACGCATGAGAAGATTGAAAACCAAAAAACGGAGTTAGAAAAGCTAATTCTCAAACTGTCTAACAAGAATGTTCGTATTATTGTGAAATAACCAGATCTAGGTCTCTGTATGCGATTAGGTCAAAATTATTTTTTTCCTTATCTTCATCATTACCAAGAATTCGACAGTCTTGTTAACTTGAGTTTTCATAACCGAAATGAAATATGACTTTTAACTGATGCGAACAAGATAGAAGATGTGCGTGAAGTTCTTTTGACCTAGCCGAATCTGCTTCTTAGAATATCCCTGAACACCTCAACTTTTGCTTTTTCTTCTAGTGCTTCTTTATCTATTTCTTCTTTTCTTTTTTCTTTTTCTTTCTGAACTGCACGATTATACTCATCGATTGCGTTGTTGGTTTCTTTTACGACTTGTCCAACCCAATTAAGTTTTTCTCCAAATTCATTTGCTGTGGTTACAAGCCTAAGTTTATCACCTATCACGAAGAGTTTTCTATCCCATAAATGTCTGCTTGATTTCCATTTGAGTTCAAAAATGTCCTGCCAATCGTGATCCGGTATAGAATCTAGGGGAACATCAATTGTGTAAGCATTGGCAAAATAGCGATCTCTCCTTATCGTAATCTCGTCAACATTAAGGGGTTTCAGAATTTTTTCTTTCTTTGCCTTTTCTTTCATGCTTACTCCTAACATCTAATTTCTTTGTCTTGCCTTAAAAGTTCTATGCCCAAAGGCAATGGTATTGGTGCAAACATAGAACTAGTCTAGACCTTATAGAAGGTTTATAATTGTTTGGGGCTAAGTTGAGTTTCGCTTTCTTTTTGCTTTCTTACTCCAGATTTCATCATGTATAATCCTATTAGGATGAAAACTATGGCGCCTGCGATAAATGGAACTTGAAAGTCGATAGAAGGCCCAAATACAAAAGGACCATAAAATCTGGTAATGAAGAGGACGTTAACCCAAATTATGCTGAATAAAGCAACTGAAGCTAGTCCCAGAATTATTAGACCAATCCAAAATACGTAGGTCTTTTCACCCTCAAACATAATCCATCAA
>Ga0315314_1001786_pt1 | contig 18564 bp, 19 predicted proteins | sample TDP9_MG_FD_203631 | JGI IMG/M metagenome (GOLD analysis project Ga0315314, IMG submission 203631) | Freshwater sediment microbial communities from Lake Towuti, South Sulawesi, Indonesia - TDP9 | ecosystem: Environmental > Aquatic > Freshwater > Lake > Sediment | place: Indonesia: South Sulawesi...
TGGGCAAATAATGAAGAGCCAGGACAACATCACTGAACCCATGCTGTTTCAGAAGTTCAAGCGTATGCTCCAGCACAGGCTTGTTCACAACTGGCACCATGGGTTTGGGACGATTCGTGGTTAGAGGGCGAAGACGTGTGCCCTCGCCTCCAGCCATCACGACAACTTGCATAGTCGGAATGCCACCGCCCTACCTCTTCTCAGTGCACTGTCCATTCATGCAAACACAGCTAGATAATGGGTCGTTGCGTTTCTGTATCCTTTTTTCCAAGAAACCTTCGTTCATTCTGCTTCATTCGCTGCATGTATTCTTCTTCCAAATCCATCTTGAGAGCCATCGAACCCTGCATCACAAAGATGAAGAGGTCAACCATTTCCTTCTTCAAAGTGGCAGTGTCAAGGGGCTGTCGATCTCTGAGGAACCTTTTCCTAGCTCGCGAAATCTCGCCTAATTCGTCAACGATTATAAGCGTCAAATGCTCCATGAAACTAACTATATCCTCAGGAGTGTCGCACCGCTCATAACGGTTCCAGCCAGTCTCCTTGTCAAAACGCCGCTGATTCTCGATAATCTGACCCAGTTGCAAACCAGACGCGTCTCCTCAGCACGTAGCTATATCATCGCATTTATGTCAAGATGGATTAATCAGTTTTGTCGCATTAAAGTCGAATAGTGCTGGAGAGAGAACCTAATGCTAGGGAATCCGTGAAAAACAGAACAGTGATCAGGGCGTGGTTATTTAGCGCCTTTGGCTATTGCCTTCAGCTCTTTGATTCGCAGCTCCACCACATTAATAGTCTTCTTCCGCAAATTCTCGCCAACGAGCATCTGAGCGGCAACTTCTCGAAGTCGATCTGCCAGTGTGTTGTCGCCTATTACGTGTCTAATCCATCGTTCAAAGTCGCCACGTTCGTTGTGAAACTCAATTGATTTGACATCAACCGTGTGAAGAGCCGAGGTGAAGTCTTCTAAACCGTGCACCGTTATCTGGGTAGGTCGTGCGAACTCGTAAAAGAACGTGAATCCACGTTCAGGGTGAAATGCCTTTAGGATTCGCCGTGCCACCCATTCAGGTTTTTGCAGTTCAACCATGACGCGGGCTTCAAAATCCGAGAGCACGCTCGAATAAACAGTGAACGCTTCGATGGGGCTGCCCAACGCATTGAAATAACTGTGGACATCGCCAGGTCCGCCGCCTTTCATGCTCAGGTAATACAAATGATCGCTTGCTTGAAGATAACGCCACATCCGAATCAAATCTGGGTCGGCTATATCTTTGACCAAGGGCTCCAACTGCTTCACACGATTGTAACATATCCACTGCATAGGGTTGACAAGCCAAGCCGTGATGTCCCGTTCCAAATCAGCCCAAGAAATCGAATAATACTCGTGGACATCGATTTCGCCAACAGGTTGATGCTTGCGCACGGTTTCAATGGGCAATGTCCAGTTCAGATGATGCCATTTTATAACCTCACCTGGCAGCCAACGCAGAAAATCGTGTATGCCGCTTTCAGGCCAATGATGCTCACCCAATGTTTCATAGTCCATGAATAAAGTGACAACTTGACCAGGCGAAGCAGCAAGCCAAGTGGAATACTTCAAGGCGGTTAATGGCCATTCGTTCCACCAACGCGCCGTGAAACGGAATCCAACATCATCTGAAAGCCTATAGTTGCGAAACAACACGCGCAGATTGGAGTTCTTAGCTCTGTAAACATAATTCGGACTGCGCCACTGAAGAACACGCTCAACGCCTTCGGTGACTGTGGCTTCGTAGCCCAAGTCTTCAAGGGTTTTGGATATGGCGTTGTTGTAGAGGCATTCTGTGTTGATGCAGGTTTTGGGTTCATAATTGAATAAATCTTTCATGAGTTGCCTGTGCATCCGAATCTGCTCCACAAACTCTGACCTGTCAGAACCGAACAAACTGGCTAAGGAATGATAATAGGTTTCATCAAAAAACTCGACGCAGCCAGTTTGAGCCAACTGCTTGAATGACTCAATTAAGTCAGGATTCCAACGTTCGCACTGTTCAATGAACATGCCTGTTACGCTGTACGCTGCTTTGAACTGTTTCCACTCATGCTTGAAATGGTCAATCTGCTCCAGAATGATCTCGTTGGCTGGAAAATAGCATTTTCGAGCGGCTCGTTCAAACACTTCTCTATTCAGTGTGTGATCAAAGTATATGTCAAACAGGTCGCCCTTCCTCACTTGAGGTCTAGCCAAAAGATTGGCATGGAACTTCCTGCTCAAACGGAAGGGCTGATGAACCTCGAAGACGAGGCAGACGTCCGGCAAAGTGAATACTCCAACCATTCATAGTAACGGCAAGTTCAACCTAACACTAACAGTCAGTATTTATTGTTTGTTAACTGAGCATCAGTAAAGATGCTGACTCAAGATTCTCTATGCAGCACTAGACCTCAGCACTTCCCGCTCGTATGGTGGTCGTTTCAGCAAGACATCTTCCATGTAAGCTCTTAATGGTTCAGCCACACTCCAAGCTTGAGCAATACAGCCTTTAGGTTCGTGTGGCGAGTCACCGTCAAAGATTTCGCTTATCGAACCCAAACCTGCACGATAGAGTTCAACTGTGAAAAGAGGTTTGAGGAAGTTTTCAAAGGCGATGCTTCGCCAATGGGCTTCATAACTCCTCAATTTCAAGAAAGCTGTAGTGAAAGGCCCTAGCAGCCAAGCCCACACTGTGCCGTTATGATAAGCCATGTCCCGCTGATGCCTGTCTCCCCGATATACCCCAATGTATCTTGGGTCACTGATTGCCAGCGTTCGGAGTCCAAACGGAGTCAGAAGTCGTTTCCAAACGGATTCGACGACCAACTCTGCCTTTACTTTGTCAAGCACTGGAAAGTCGAGGGAGGCGGCAATGATTTGGTTCGGACGTAGAGAGTCATCCTTGCCTGCCGCATTGACTACATCAAAAAGACAGCTTTTCTGAGGGTTCCAGAATTTCTCCAAGAAGCTTTTCTTGGCTTTCTCAGCCAGCATGGTGTATTGCGCAGCTTTCCCGCTCTGATCATATCTGTTGGCGAGTAATTCCATTATTCTCAATGCATTGTACCACAGCGCCTGAATCTCTACTGCTTTGCCTTCTCGTGGTAAGACTGGCTTGCCATCAACTGCAGCGTCCACCCAAGTCAACTGAGCACCATGAGCCAACAAGCCATCTGCATCAACGTGAATACCGAAAAGTGTGCCACGAATATGATGGTCGATTACAGACTGCAGAAAAGGCCAGAACATCTGCTGAACGAGTTGAAAGTCGCCAGTGTATTTGAGATACTGCAAGATGGCGTTGATGTGCCAAAGCGTTGCATCCACCGTGTTGTAGGCAGGAGTCCACGGAGGATTATCGGAAAAACTGTTAGGGACTAAGCCTTCAAAACAGTGTTGACTGAAGGTGTAAAGGATTCTTCTGGCATCTTCGAAGTTTCCAAGCGCAAGGGTCAAGCCTGGCAGCGATATAAGGGAGTCGCGCCCCCAATCGGCGAACCAGTGATAACCAGCAATTACAGATCTTCCATTCGAGGACTGGCGATTAACTATGAACGCTTCAGCGGCTAGAACAAGCCATCTCAACCAGTCCTCAAAACTGATATTCTGATATTGGTTCCGAAAATTGTCCAGCAAGCGTACTCTTCTTTTCAGCTCCAAGTCGTGCAATGTCTCGATGCCTGCTAAACTCTTGCAGCTCTCCCAAAGCGTGTCTTCTTCCATGTGTTCGCTTTGGCTTGCAACCGCAATTGCGAAGCGCCTTCTTGTTTCGTGGGGCGCTAGAAAAAGCTCGAAAAACCCGGGTCTAAAGTTGTAATCCGAGCTGCTTTCTCCACGCTCAGCCTCGACTCTGTAGTAGGTTTCAACCCATTCACCAAGTCCAGTTACGAAGCGCAGGTCTGCTGAAAACAAAGCTAAAGCTGGAAAATCGAGAGAAGGTTGTATGATCAAGGGTTCACTGGGCTTTTTCTGAGTAATATCCCATCTAAACTGGTCTTTACTAGTGACCGAGTGAAAACTCCTGCAGTTAATCAACGGTGATACCGAAATTCGCACTCTTTCCTCTGAGTTGTTCGTCGCTTCATAGAGGATTACTGAAGCATTCTTTTCATGAGGCATGAATATGGTCTTCTTAAGCTGAAACCGATCGCCAATCCTGTAAGTATAGGTTGGCAATGGCGCGAGTTCAAACGCGCTGGGGGTGATTAGATCTTTAAGTTGTAATGCCGTTGTGTTTTCGTTTGCTCCGAGATAGAACTGCTGGTCGTCGAACCGGATTTCCTCGTCAAGTTTAGCTAAGATTACATGCCTGCCGACCGGAGGATTAAGAGCAGCGACAAGTAAGCCGTGATACTTTCGAGTGTTCACGCCTAAGACGGTTGAGGAAGCGTATCCTCCTGATCCGTTCGTCACAAGCCACTCGGTCTTTAACGCTTTTTCAACATCTGCGAGCGCCTCAGCATCAATGGCGATAGTGGGCAAACGGCGTTCCATGGAGATCAATCAGCTTCATTACTCGGCGACTAGCCTTTAAAGCCTTCATTACAAGAAAAGGCTTAGATCTCGAATTTCTCGAAAATTCTCTCTCTGTCAGACACAATCTCAGCAGTAACATGAATGTAAGCTTGCAGCCCAGAGTTTTCGATTCTAGGCTTAAGCAACTCATCGATTTGGAACACGCCCGCCGGGTTTGTCATTGTGATTCTTACGTTCACGGGTTTCTCTCCGCCTTCAAGAATCTCCACGCGTTTGATCGACAGGGCTGAAACTGAGTGTATGTCGACTTTTCCAGCTTGGAAGGGTATTCTGGCTCTGCCTTGTTCCATGTCTAACGCGTCGGCAATGCTCACGACGCCAGCTTCAACCGTCAACGGCTTCCGTGGAACCTCATGCGCGACGACTGCGTGCAGAGCTTCAGAAGTTATTATTGCTCTCTCTTCCTCGCTGTATATTTGCCGCAGATGTTTCTCAATGAACTCAGCTGCAAACAACGCGCTAATCAGCTCATGCTCATGCCTTGTAACAATCATGCCTAAATCGTGGAAAATCGAGCCCAGCACAGCCACGACTTCTGCGTCTTCATTCTTCATCCCATAATTCTTGACTATGCTTGGAGCCACATTGTTCTTCATCAAAATTCTTAGAATCTTAAGCGCTGAGTTAGCCACGATTCTAACGTGGGTTGGACCATGATCTGTGTATCCCAAGCGGTCAATAGCCATCACGTTGGCGCATTTCCACAAGGTCCACAATCGGACATCCTTGCGCACCGTCTCTATGATGTTCTTTAGTTTCTTGTTGTCTCGATAAGGTATGTTGAAAGCGTACGGCATGTTTAATGCGCCTCCGCCTCGACTTATAACGGTGTCAAGGTTTAAAGCATTTTAAGTCATCAGTTTGGCCACGTTTTTCCCGACAGAAGTGCCAAAGAAACTCGCCACAGGACGGCACTTTGTCCTCAGCAAGAATACGTGAGGCTTTGTGAGTTTTGTCTCTGTCAAGGTCTCCACATGTCCCATGCCCTTAGCCACCACCAAATCCGCTGATCTGTACAGAGCTGCAAAACGCTTCGAGCATTCCTTCAGAACCAGTCCCACAGCATCGCTTCCGTTTGATATCAGGTCGTCAGCTACTTCCTGCATGCCCACAGCCTTAGCATCTTGCAGGGTAGCGTCGTTCATTATGGGTTTACCCTTAACAGACACAGTGACGCGTGGACCCAGTTTTCGCAGTTCAGCCACAAGCAACACGTCAAACGCTATTTCGCCTGCATTGTCAGTCAAATACAGAATTTGTTCCGCGCTTTTCGCTGAATCAAGAAGCTTCGATATTTCATCAACCGCCAGATCCTCTTGAGCGTTGGCTAGAAGCTTCGCGAAATCCTCAAACTCAAACTCATGCTCTGGAATGTCAAATTCAATTATGTTGCCAACGATGGCGGAAAGGCACGCTTTTCTAAACCGTCCCTCACTCGTCTTCTCCAGCGCGACTAGCCTCTTAGCTTGCGGCAGAATCTCTAATGCTCGCTGATTGCTAAGCCACTTCTTCTTCGCATACGGATCAGCGCAGCCCGTGGTTGCTCTTACCAAACGGTCACGTTTAGTTCCAAGTCTTGCTGGAACAGCTGTGGATTTGAACTCCCGGTCCAGCATCCGCGTAAGAGCAGCCATGGCTCTAAACTGCAGTGCCTTGTCGTTGGTGGCTTCAAGGATTTCCATGTAACCTCGATGAAGAAGACAGGGCGCGCATTCCAACTCGACCTTCAACTATGATATCCCTTCAGTGTGGCAAGCCTATTTTCGCATGGCTTCAGCAAATTCCAGCAAGATAGTATATGGGTCTTTCGCTTTCACAATGCCACTAGCTACCAAAACCCCTTCTGTGCCCAAACGCAAAGCTGCAGCCACGTCGTCGCCCCGAGTTATACCCGCGCCGCACAGAATGACAACGTCACGATTCAACCTTCGAACCAACTTGACAGTGCCTGACACCACCTCGGGCTTGGCCTTAGAAACAGGAATCCCCGTTCCAATCAACTCTGGAGGCTCAACCGCAATCATATCAGGCTTGAGAGTAGCGGCAGCCGCACTTACCAAAGCGTTGTTGGAGCACACAACCGATAACAGCTTATTCGCTCGTGCCCGTGTCACCACTGCATCAATATCTGCGAGCTTCAGCCTTCGTTCAGAATGATTCACCAACGTGCCAACAGCGCCAGCCTCCTTCACAGACTCTGCTAAGACATGCCCAGTGAAACTTCCCGCTGAAACAGGGTCAATGTGCTGAGCAAAAACAGGAATTGAAACCGCATCTGCGATGGGCGCAATGTCCACGAACTGCGGAGCCACACCCGTACATACGCCTGTCTCTGTGCTCACTCTTTCGCAGGTCTTGGCAAGCTCAAGCGCGTTTTTTCCTGTCCCTTCGCTGTAGGTTTTGAAGTTGACTATGACGATGGGAGTGCGAACCTTGCCGCTTGTCGACTTGGGCATCTGACATCACAAGGCTATAGCATAAAGAAGACAGAGTTAAAACAATTTGGATAGAACCGCAAGGCGAGTCAGGTATTCTTCCCGCGCTGTAGTCTATGAGCCCAAACGATGAAAACAAGTCCTAATGCTATGACCGAAGCGCTTAGAGCTAAAAGTGACAAAAGGTCTGTTCCAAATGCTGGAGACAGAAGATTCCACGCGGAGACGTCTGTGGAAACTCCTTGAGTCCAAGCATACCAAATTCCGAAGGAAAATGATGCTGCGCCAACAATGACTAGAGTCACGCCTGAGATAAGAATGGCTCTTTTCAATAGCGTATCCTGCTATGTCAGATTCTGCAACGCTCTTAATCGTTTCACGATGTTGGGATGTGTCGAGAATAATTCAGCCAGTCGGTCTAATGCGGTCACTTCTTTTGTGAGGACGTTTTCGACGAGGCGTTGATCTGTTCGGCTACCTACTGCCCCTGATATTGCAGCAGAGTCAGCTTCCACTCTATCTGGGTCAGAGATGAACAAAGCCTTGAATGACCCTACAGTGCCTACGTTATTCTTCCGAGAGTGTTTCATCTTATGTGTGTAATCCACGATTTTAGCCAAGCCTTCAGAGAGTTTGCGCGGACCATCCTCAACTATGCTGGCGCTGTGGCGGTCTGCGAAATATTCTCTGAGCCTGCTCAAGTATAGAGTGAACATGGTAAGGATGAAGTACATGAGCATGCTTACCATGCCAATCGCTGCCGCGCCTGAGCCTCCCTCATCTCTGCGTCTGAATGATGAGGACCATATCATAGAGTAGCCAATGAAGTAGAAGATCGCGGGTAAGATGGAGACGAACATCATAACCTGTACGTCGCGATGTTTCAGATGGCCTAGCTCATGGCCGATAACGGCTTCTACCTCTTCATCTTCCAAGGTGTTCAGCAATTCAGACGTGACGGCGACTCTGGAGCCAGTTATAGGCGAACCATAGGCAAACGCGTTTGGAATCGGGATTTTCGCAACCATGACCCGAGGCATCTTCAAGCCGCTTTTTTGACTGAGCCTTTCAACCATTGCGTGTAATTGGGGTTTCTCAGATGGCGTAACTTCGCGAGCGCGGTACATGGCGTCTATGAGGTATGGTGCAATCAGCCATTGGATGATATTGAATCCTATAACGAAGATGCCCAGCAGTAATAGATCAAAGGTTTGAAAGACAAATAAGAGAACCGCTGTGAAGAATAATGTAGACAAGCTTATGATTATTGCTAGTGTTCCAAGCATGGATAGGCGAAGTTGCCATAAACTCATGGTTGTCACCAATCAGAAATCAACCAGAGCATAGCTACTTAAATTCTTTACTTAAATGCCAGTCGGCTCATGTTGGGCAGCTTATTTCATTATGACCTCATTGTTTCAACTCGGTAAAGACTTCCAACTCTAGCCGCTTGAAACCTGACGCCTAAAATCCGCTCAACCAACCAAATGTTAGTATCGAGATGTTCGGTCATGAGGCGACTAAGGTAGACTGAGTTACTTTGAGCTAACGCTGCGTAGGGCACTAACATGTCGGCAAGATGCGAGTCAACAGTTGCCCCGGAGTCGAGTTCTTTGAGGAGATTCTCAGCCGCTTCACGTCCCACGTTTTCGCTTGGTTTACCCAACTCGCCTATAGCGTCTCCTCCCAAAAGTGCACCAGAATCCGACTCAGCCCACAGCACTAGAGAGCTGCCTTTCTGAATCAGATTTGATGTGTCGTACACGATTTCTATATCTGCCTTTAGAGCCGCTGATGCGATGCGCTCGTTAGCGGCGGCAGCTTGCCGTTCAGCAACTCTCCGTTCAGCCAACATCGTACAGATAGATATGCCTTTTATGTAGCGCAGTTTCCCGAAATGCTCCAGCTCTATGGAATTCAGCTTTGGGCATGGCTCAACTTCGAGAACGACTTCGCCCATTCCTTTAGGGTAATACCCATATTTTCGGATGGAAAGCGAAACCTGCAAGCCCATACGCGCCAACATTGGCAATAGCACGTGTCTTAGATAGTTGGTGGTCGGCGCGTTCCTCACGTCGGTTCCGCCTCTGATTACGTGTAAGCGCACTTTCTGTTTTGCGTGAGCACAGATTGGAAGAACGGTGAGCAAGAGCATCGGGATGCTGCCCGCCGTTCCTATTTCAGCTTGCACTTCGCCGCCTTCGATTTTGCTTGGCGCAAACCAGAGCTCGCGTGAGCCAAGTGTTGCGCCTTTAACTTCTGCATGGCATAGTCTGGCAGCTGTGAGCACGGCTTCCAGATGCTGGGGTCGCAGACCCGGCTGAGTACGTTTCTTACGTATGTTGAAGATGTGGAGCGGTTCCTGTAGAATAGCAGCTAAGGCAACAGAAAGGCGCAAGATTGTGCCGCTTCCACTCTTCTGACTGCCATCGATCTCCAGCATCTTCTAAAGCCTCTGACCGTCAGTTATCGATGAGAGACTCTTTTATTTTTCCGTAATCAGCATTAAGGACAAAACAAAAAGGGAAGATCAATAGCAAAAGTAGTGTAAGCTGGCGATCATATGAGCGATAAAAAACCAACCATGGAAGAACTAACGCAACGAATAGATCAGCTTCTTATCGTTTTGAAGGAAATCTCAGAGGATCTTGCTGACATATCCAAACAACTGAGAGGAGTTAGCCCTGCAGCACCAGCGCCTGCACCAGCTACGCCCGCTCCGCCAGCGCCGTCAACAATGCGAACTGTAGCAGATGTGAGGACAGTTTTTCCAAAGGAACTCGAAAGCATGCTGTTCTTCGAGGACACGGGAAAATACATAGTGATTAAGCCTCGCCAGTACTTGGGATCAGAAAATTTCGCGAAAATCGCTTCCTTAGTGCGTGGGGAAGGTGGCGAATACATAAGCGCTGGAAAAGAATCTCACTTTAGAGTTCCGAAGGAACCGAGATAATCATTTACCTTCAAGCTTCGAAACGATGTCCCTTATCATGCGTTCGATCTCGCAGACAGTTTTGCCTTTAACTGGGAAGCGAACGCCCAGATAGCTGAAGAAAACACCTTTCCTTTTTAGACCCACAATTTCGTCAAAGTCTAGTGTAAAAGTCAGTGGAGGATGTTGATTTCGTTTGTAAGCGTCTAGGATTTCCTGCGCAGTTGCTGCGGTTTTGTCGGCGAATAACCATGCTTCTGCAATCTCAGAAGAGATCTTGCGCCACTTTTGAAGAGTACGAAGTTCAATATCCTCGGCTTTTCTCGGAGTTGACGCCGCGACAAACGGTGCCTTCACGTCTTTAAACCCAAGTGGAAAAGCCATCACCTCGAGAATTCCTATCGCCGTATCTATATTGAACCAAAGGTAGCCTTCGTCGCTGATCTCCAAGTTTGGGTATTTCGTTGGCGCCAGTCGCGCTCTTAGTTCTTCAAAACCAGTGAGAAACCTAGAAAGCGCGAGGTTGGTATCTTCACCTTTCACCCAGAAGTGCCAGCCGTCCAATCCCTTTCTCATTCTTCACCGCGTCCCAAAACACGAATGAACGAAGAACGCTTAATAGTCTACTTCTTCTTTTGAACACGGTGTGTCTGCGTTGCTTGCGGGAATCAATATCCGTAACGTATCCTAAAGTCTTGGAATTCTCCCTTGAAGTCTTCCCAAGCGACCTCAACCTTTGTTATCCTAGCGCCGGGTGGACCTCGCTTACAGAACTCGATGAGCTTATCAACTTTGTCTTTCTCGCCTTCAAAAACAGCTTCAACTCTCCCATCTGGCAAGTTTCTAACCCAGCCACACACGCCACGTCTCAGAGCTTCATCTTCCGTTTCAGTCCTGAAGAACACGCCTTGAACCCTGCCGCTTATGTAGACACGGGCTCTAGCCTTCAACACCTTGGTGATTCAACTCCATCTAGGCGTCTGCTTAAATCTTTAAAGGCTGTTGAATAGCTTAATGCTGATAGCACTTAACGATGGGCGTAATAGGCTGTTAGTTTCCAGTCAATGCTGTCAATTCGGGCGAATCCTAAACGTTCAAACTGAATGATGTCATTCGGCTTAAGTTTTCGACAAGCATCTTCGGCTATGCCTCGTGCAACAGTTGCATCCGGCATCACAACCTCGCAAGGAACACCTGTGCCGGCTGGTAACCAGTGAATTAGAGGCGCGCCAAGTTCTTTCGCTTCTGCATGTTCCTTGCTGTGGTAACTTGCCTCAATCACTCCTGTCTGTGCGTTTTCGATTCGGGTGTTGAAGAGCCCCATCAACCGTATGAACTTGCCTTTTTTTAGCAGGTTTGCATCTTGCGTGGCAATCCAGAATTCAGCTGCGCCTCTTTGAGGCTCAATTCTGAACTCGCGGAAGCCTCTTGTCTTATCGTCTGGATGCAGCGGAAGCTGGGCAGTAATCGTCTGAGGAATCTTCTTGACTTTGAGTTTCCTTGGGTCGCGCACAAAGAAATAACGATTAGCCACTGGGTCGATCAGTTTTCGGTTGATTGCGTAGAGGTTGTCCCAACTCAACGTTACGTCTACGGTTTTTGGACCTACTTCGATTATCAATCGCCTTATGGTCTCTGGCAGAATGCCGCGTTTTCTCAAAGCAATAAAAGTAGCTAGTCTTGGGTCATCCCACCCTGTGAAAACGCCTTTCTTGACTCCTTCCACAATTTTCGATTTGCTGAGCAAGCCGCCTGCAATCTTCATTCGTCCATAATGGATGGCTTCAGGGTACTTCCAGCCCAAGTGCTTGTACATGTATTCTTGCCGCGTTTGATTGGTGAGATGTTCCTTGCCTCTTATGATATGAGTGATGCCCATCAAATGATCGTCTATGCCCGCCGAGAAATTGTACAGAGGCCAAACACGATACTTACTTCCCACCCGCGGATGGGGATACCTCTTTGGGTTGATTATTCGCAGCGCAGGCCAATCGCGCACAGCAGGGTTGGGATGCTTCAAATCTGTTTTAATGCGTACAACTGCTTGGCCTTCTTTGTATGTTCCGTTCAGCATGCACTTCCAACGAGTCAGCTGCTCACTCGCAGGCAAATCTCTGCAGGCACATGGTTTCTTGCGCAAGACCACAAGCTTACGAAATGCCTCTCGCGTGCAAGTGCAGACGTAGGCGCCTCCACTGGCTAGGAGTTTTTCAGCATATTCATAGTATGCTGGGAGACGGTCACTCTGGGTAACTTCCATATCCCACTTGCAACTCAGCCATTTCAAATCCTCTGAAATAGCGTTGTAAAAAGGCAGAGCCGATCTCTTCAAACGTGGGTCAGTGTCTTCCAACCGCACCCTAAACGATCCATTATACATTTTAGCATATTCGTCGCAGAGCACAATGGCACGAGCATTGCCCAGATGCAACATGCAGTCAGGATTCGGCGCAAAACGAGTCACAACACGCTTATACTTGTCAACGTTGGGCAACGGTGGAAGAATCCTTTCAACCTCAACTTTCTCCCTCACCAAAGCTTCAGGCCATTTCTCGCTAACAATTCCTCTTTGCTTTTCCAGCGAAATCTTGTTTACTTCGGAGACAACGTCCTTGATCAACGGAACGAGGTCCTTTATCCTCGCCTTCAATTGAGGCTGCTCGGTTAGTAGTTTTCCCAAAACAGGTTGAAACTGCGCCTTTCCGTCATAATTAAGCGCGTTTAGAAGCGCGATTCTTCTAATGGTTTCCCTGTCGATTTTTTCTTCCATGATCTGCGCGCTCTATGCACGTAACCAATATGGCTGTTCCGTTAGATTTTTCTTTCCACAAGATACTCGGCGAATGCTTGGAGCCTCTCCTTAGCTTCCGACGGCGAAAGCAATCTGTCCACTTCCTTCCAGCCGTCATTCACAAGCTTCTTAGCGAGTTGCTTGGCGTACTCAATTGAGCCACATCGCTTCATCATTTGGATTGCTTCATTCCTCAGCTTTTGAACAGACGTGTGCATTTTCAGAATTGCGATCAATCTCTTCCTGTCAGCAGGCTTGGCTTTCTCCAGTGTGTGGATCACGATTAGGCTTCGCTTTCCCTCAGTTATGTCTTGACCTCGACCACCTTTCTTTTCAGCAAACTTCTCGCCAGTCAAATCTAAAACATCGTCTTGAATCTGAAACGCAACGCCCAAAGCTTCAGCGAACCTGCCCAAACGGTCAACTGTGTCATCGCTTGCGTCGCACAGGACAGCAGCAATCTTAGCCGCCATTCTTGCCAAAGTGCCAGTCTTGTAGGCACACATCTGCAAAAACTGAGACTCTGTGAGCTTGTCAGCGTTTGCCACACCTTTGTGCCAAGCTATATCCATCGCTTGACCCAAGCTGAGGTTGATCATCTCGTTAATGTAGATCGAGTAGATTCTGCTCAGCTTGTCGCTCCCTAACTTCTCATGATTTTTAATCAATGTCAACAACGGCAGGTAGTACATGGAGTTTCCAGCGTTGATCGCCACATCTAAACCGAACAATCTATGAGTGCAGGGTCGTCCTCTCCGAAGCTCAGAATCATCTTCTATGTCGTCAATGATAATTGTCCCATTATGGATCACTTCAGGTATGATAGCAAATTCGCTCAGGCTCTTCGGATCTTTGCCCAAAGCTCCAGCGACAAGCAGGAACAACAGTGGTCGCCATCGTTTACCGCCACGCTCAAGGAAATCCCAAATGGGCTCAGCGATGGTTCTGGACAAGGCTTCAATGTTGTAGTCGTAACGCGGCGGGTTCAAAGAGAAAACAATCGCCGATTTATCATATTTCTTTGGAATATAACGTTCAATCAACTGGTCAATAATCAGAGCGTTCTCCTCAAACATTTTTTCTACATCAATCTTCATCTTCTCGCCTTCTTTTGACACCATCTTCAAAGGCCTCGTCTCGCATACTTTTGCGGCTCGAATCCGCGCATCTTCAGCCAATCAGCCATTTTCCCAGTAGGAATCAAGGGCACCTGCCTAAGTTCCTGAATAGAGCTTGCTCCAACCAGAAACATCGTGGTCTTCAACTCATTCAGCAGGAGTTGAAGTTTCTTCTTCGCATATTTTGCGCCGTGAGTTGCCGCGTCCAAAACAGGATAGGCTACTCCAGTGAGGCTGGCGCCCAAAGCCAATGCTTTGGTTAAGTCGATTCCAGAACGCAGCCCGCCTGAAGCAATCACTGGGATGTGGACGGTTTGTGTTGTTTCTATGAGGCTTGCAGCTGTTGGAATTCCCCAGTCCCAGAAGGTTTCACCCAACCTTTGACGCGTTTCATCCAGCGGTTTCCTAGCCCTGAAATACTCAACCGCAGCCCAGCTCGTGCCACCTGCGCCCGCAATGTCAATTCCTGCGACTCCAATTGCCTCAAACTGCTTAGCCTCGGAGGCGCCTATTCCACAGCCAACTTCCTTAACAATGACGGGTACGTCCAAACCTTCAATAATCGCCTTGATTTTGGCGGCTACACCTTTGAAACGAGGCTCTCCTTCGGGTTGAACAGCCTCTTGTAAGGGATTCAGATGGATCAGCAATGCGTCCGCGTCTAGCATTTCAACGGCTTTCTCAGCTTCCTTGACGCTGTAGCCTTTAGCCAGTTGAGCCCCGCCGATGTTAGCCATGATGAATGCTTTTGGCGCCAACTTGCGCGTAACAGTGAACGTGGCTTCAACTGAAGGGCTTTCGAATGCTGCTCGTTGGCTTCCGACTCCCATTCCTAAGCCAAGTTCTTCCACCGCCGTCGCGATTGCAGTGTTGATTTTGTTGCCGTTTCTGGTGCCGCCAGTCATTGACTCAACAATGAGTGGAGCTGAAAACTTGTGGTTGAAGACCTTGGTTGAAAGGTGTATTTCGTTTAGGTTGATTTCTGGTAAAGCTCTGTGCATGAAATGGATTTCTTCGAACCCGGTTGTTGCTCGACGTGCCTGGACTTCTTCTCTTAAGCAGATATCTAGGTGCTCGTCTTTCCTTTCTTCAGTCCTTTTAGTCAAAGGTGTGATTTTCGCTCCTCATTCTCTTTGGATGAACGTGCCTGTTACTTTTTGACCCCGCAGAGCTTTGTACAGTCTCTGAGGCTTAGATGCGTTCACGATCGTCGTGGGGATTCCTGCTTCGATAGCGGGTGTGAGCGCGGCTACTTTGCCTTGCATGCCTCCTGTTACGTCGTTCGTGTTCGTGCTCTTAACTTGTTTCCGCAGCTTCATCAATTCCTGCAGCGTGCATTTTCTAATAAGATTGTGTGGTCCTGGTTTCTTGGGGTCAGTTGTGAAGAGCCCGTCTTCATCTATGCCTATTATGATTTTTTCTGCGCCGAATTGGATGGCGATTGACGTTACTAATTGATCGCCGGACAAGATAGTGAACCCCTTGTCAGAGTCGAGGACAGCGTCGCCGTAGAGCAGAGGCACAGAGCCGATTTTGAGGATGCTTCTGAAGGGTTCATTCGCCATCGATGTTATTCGACCGGACTTCGTGACAATTATGGAGGAGGGTGCTGTGGTCAACGCTGGGATATTATGCTGTATTAGAGCTTCTAACACCATGTTGTTCAGGGTGACCATTGCTTGATGAGTTTCTGTGAACCCGAGAAGCTGGGAAGCTTCGCCTCGATAGCCTTCCTTTATTGCGTACTTCTTTGCTAATGGATGACCGAACGAACCGCCGCCATGTACGATTATCAGTTGCGGTGTTTTGGCTTCTGCGATTTCTTTTGCAAGTCTCTTTATTGCTGTGAGGTTGGCTGTGAGAGGTTTGTCTTTGTGGGTTATGACTGAGCCGCCGAGTTTTACAACTGTTGGCTTAATGTTCAATTCTGACGCCTTCATCGGTTTTGCGTGCCTCGAAAGCTGTGCCTCCAGCACGTTCAATCGCTGCGATGATTTTTTTCATCTTGTTCTCTTGTGCCAAGGCTATCATGCAGCCGCCTCCGCCTCCTCCTGTGAGTTTGGCGCCAAAAGCGCTGTTGTTCCGTGCTGTGTAGACTAAGCGTTCGAGAGATTCATGAGATACCCCAACCGCAGAGAGCAAGGCGTGGTTGATGTTCATCAAGTCTCCAACAGTTTTGAGGTCTCCTTTTCTGAGCGCCTCAACCGCTAGCAACGCTGTTCTGGCTCCAGTGACGAATATTAGATCGGTTATTGGTTGGTAGTTTTCTCTCATGTGGCGGACTCTGGCAACCAATTCGCCAGTTGACCGCTCGACTTCTGTGTTACCGATCACTAACGGTATATCTGCCTGTATTCTGAGGTCGATGAAGTCTTTGCCTCTCTGAAACTGGAGTGCTCCGCCATAGGTTGAGATCGCTGGGTCAATGCCAGATGGCGTGCCGTGGACAAGGCGCTCAGATTCGTAAGCCATGTGAAAGATTTGATCACGAGAAAGCTCAACTCCTAAAAGGTTGCCAACAGCCGCCACTGTTGACACTGCTACAGCCGCAGATGAGCCTAAGCCTGCAGCGATGGGAATGCTGGATTTGATCTGCACGTTCACGCCTTTTTTTGTTTCGGCTTTCTGGAGAACTTGTTGAACCGCGTTTCTTACGGGTTCAAGTCTTGAACGTGCTTTCGAACCGCCCCGTGTAGCTTGAAATCTGTCTCCTTTGAACATGCCTGCAATGCGCAGATCGATGGAGTTTATGCTTATTCTCTCATCTTTTCTAAGGTCAGCTGTGGCACTTGCTCGTTTGTCAATTGCGAGAACAATAGCAGGTTGACCGTAAACAACGAAGTGTTCGCCAAAAAGAATGACTTTCGCTGGCGCAGATGCGGTCACAGTTTTTTTCTTCGGGTCAGGCATGAGCGGACTACCTTTTAAGGACCAAAGACGCGTAGCCTACAACCGCTGAGTAGTCGCCTACAATGTCGCCACTCGTCTTGTAACAGAGTAGTTCTGCGTTTTTGGCTCCTAAGCTTTTCGCGGCAGTTATCGCGGCGACGACGGGTCCGTAACCGCACATTGACACTTGATAGCCTTCCACCGTAGAGTAAAGAGCCTTCTCGTCAAGCTTCACAGCCGCGTCAAGCACGGTTTTGTCTTTTCTTTCAGCTATTTTCTGCGGTTCGTAATGGGTCATGTCTGTTGAGGCAATGACCAAGGCGTTTCTGTTCTGTAAAGCCTTGGCCACGGCTAAGCCAACTTCGCGGCTTGACTCAAAGTCTTGCATGAGAAAGCATATGGGCACAAACCTGAAACTTGAACCGTACAAGTATTGCAGCCAAGGCAGTTGAACTTCGATCGAATGTTCACGCATGTGAGCCACTTCGTCCACATCGATGATGCTGGATTCCCTCACGATGCTGTCTGCCACGTCTGAGTCAATCTCCACGTCGCCTAAGGGTGTGCGCCAAGCTCCTTCTTTCATTGCTGCCAAGCCGCTGCCCGCTCCTGTGTGGTTGGGACCGAAAATTACGACAGTGTCGGGTTTGCCGTTCTGAGCCAAGCGGTGGTATGAGTGAGCTGCGACGGGTCCAGAGTACATGTAGCCTGCGTGGGGGCTGATCAATCCTATTATGGTTTTGAGTTTGCTGCTTGCAGCTTTGGGTAAAGCCTTGGGTCCGAGTCTGTGTGTGAAGCAGTCTTCAATTTGATTTTTTAGAGACCTTGCGTTGCCCTCGTAGAATGTTCCAGCGTAGGCTGGTTGTCTGATCTTCAAGGTCTTCTTGCCTCGTTTGGAGGGCTATTCTTCTTTGGTGAGTTTCACCTCAAAATCGTCTATTGTAAGAGTGGGGTTACCGTCTGCGGGAAGTTCGCCTCTTTCGCGGAGAATTTGACGGGCTAGAAGCCAATAGATCACCGCCAAGGCTCGCCTGCCTTTATTGTTAGTTGGAATAACGAAGTCGACGCCTATGAACTCATTGTCTGTGCTGCACAAAGCTATGACTGGGATGCCTATGGCTCCCGCTTCTTTCACAGCCTGCAAATCTGCCTTCGGATCAGAGACGATGACAACGTTGGGTTCGATGCGTCCTGCATATAATGGGTTTGAGAGCATTCCTGGGATGAAACGTCCGATTATGGGAGTTGTTTTTGTGAGTTCGCAGAATCGTTTCACAGGCTCTCTACCGTAGAGGCGTGCAGCGATTGCCACGACTCTGGAGGGTTCAAAACGGGCTAGGAATTTAGCTGCGGTTCGGATGCGTTCATCTGTCTTCTTAACGTCTAAGACGAATAGTCCGTCGGGTCGGACTCTGTAGATGAAGGGAGCCATGTCTTTGGTTTTCATTCTTGTGCCTATGTGTATGCCCGCCGACAATAGGGTGTCTTGTGGTAGAAGGAGTTCTTCGCCTACTCGTATCTCGGTTTCGGCTGGCACCACTGTTGCGTCTGTGGAAGGCTCCGTTGGAGCTGGAATTTCTGAGGCTTGAGGCTCGGATGGTTTTTCTTCTTTTCTTTCTTCTGTTGACATGCGTTCTCGTTCTCCTTATAGTGTTAATGCTGCCATTTTAGAGCTTTCCTTAAGCATCTCCTCAATTCGTATAAGTTCGTTTAATATAGCGGTTCGAGCGCCTTCAACTACACCTGCTTTTATTATTGGGCATCTGAAAGCCACCGATAAATGCGCTATGTGGGCTTCAGTGGTTTCGCCTGAACGATGCGACATGATGGGCGTATAGCCTTCT
>Ga0315314_1001787_pt1 | contig 18557 bp, 18 predicted proteins | sample TDP9_MG_FD_203631 | JGI IMG/M metagenome (GOLD analysis project Ga0315314, IMG submission 203631) | Freshwater sediment microbial communities from Lake Towuti, South Sulawesi, Indonesia - TDP9 | ecosystem: Environmental > Aquatic > Freshwater > Lake > Sediment | place: Indonesia: South Sulawesi...
TGCGGCCCTGCAGAAGTTCAGCATATTACATGAAGTCCTCCCTGAATATGGCATCATCTGCGGGTGATCAATCAGGATGCCTAAAAGGAGCTATCATGAAGGCCTTGAATCCGAAATTACTTCAGTTTTTCACCGACCACTACGAGCCGGGTGTCATTGGGCTGGTGGGGGCGAAGGATACCATCGGCACGGCGATCCGGGAAGCCCAGAGGGCCGTAACGAAGGACGAAAAGCCCTCTCTCTGGTCCCATTGCTTCCTCATGGGTGAGCTGCGGGTCGATCGAAGAGGCCCCAAGGGCTCTGCGAGCAAGAATCCTTATATCTTTGAGAGCGACCTCAAGGTGAACCTCTTCAGGCCCCAGTTGCGAAATGGTGCCCAGGAGAACTGGATCGGAAAATGGTGCAAGGAACAGGTGGAGCATGCGGCGGTGATCGATTTCGGGCTATCGGAACAGGAAAGGGAGAACATTCTCGCCACAGCCCTGCAACTGGTGGATGAGCAGGTGCTCTATCCCATCCAGGAGCTTCTCGGCACATGGTTGGCCATCATCATGGGAAAACAATGGAAGCCCAATCCTCTTGATGATCCCCACGCCATGTATTGCAGCGCCTTCGTTCGCTATTGCTACAAAGAGGCGGGAAAGGACTTTCTCGGCCGCAAGATCAGCGTCTCCAACACCACCCCCGAGCACATTGCCCAGGCGGGGATCAAGTCCGGCGCGTTGAGGATGTATGAATCTTAGGCTCTCCAGGATCAAGGAATCTCTACGAAAGGGAATACTGATGTCCGCAGGTGTTAAGTATTCCGAGAGGTAGTTCTTGTCAGAAGGGAGGGTAAGGAAAAATGGAAACAGTGAAAAATCGTGCTATTCTTGACTCTATCAGAAAAACGTTACCCTGCCGCTCGCCGTCTGCAGGCCCTCGCCGGAAACTGATCTTCCTTCTCTGCCTCCTCATGTTCGTTTCACTATCTATTAGCACGCCTGGTTGTACCCTGCCCAGGAAGACCGTTGAGGTCAAGAACCTACCTCTTCCGATTTCAGATAAATGCGAACCTCAAATGAGACAGGAATTTCTAGATAAACTCAACCGGGCCTATGTCCAGATTAACAACAATGCAAATAAGCTCCTGAAGCGAATGGCCCTTCAAGCTGACGGCAATACAACGTTCAGATTATGCCTTGATGGTGCTGGGATCGGATGCGCCATTGCAGCCGGCGCATTGATTGTTGCAAGTCCTGCGAATGCCGTATGGGTAGCTGCCCTCAATGGAGTTACGGCAGGAGTCTTGGCCTTCGAGGCAAGCACTCGACAGGAGGGGGTTTCCCGGGATGCGATTGTTCGCATGTATGACAAAGCGGTTGGCGATATAAAACAGGCAGGGGAGACTTATCTGACGAGGTATGAAGAGCTTGTTAAAGAGACCGGCAAAGCCAATAATGATGATAAATGGAGAGACGCAGCCGCGGCAGCACTGTCTGCCTTGTTGAAATACAATCACACCGTAATGTACTTCCCCCTATCCTATGGAGCGGCGGAGGATCTGCAGAAATTGAAGGATGCTCAAACCGTATTTGAACAAGAGCTGGATAAATTCGGCAAGATGATCAAAGACCTCACACCTACGCCGCAAGTGATGCAAGTTGTAAACCCTGCTGTTTCCAATAAGGAACTCAAGAAAGGCGACACATTCGAGATTACCGCCTCTGTGAAGGGTGGAAAGCGCCCGTATACTTACTCAATATTCTTTGATCCCCAAGCGCAAAATCCCCCGATTGATGCTGTTAGGAGAAAAATATCGACCAACGGAGAGATCAAAGAAAAAATAGACCTTTCTCCTGATGCAATTGATGGTTACAAATTCAAAATTGAAATAGAGGATAGCACCGGACAGGTCATCATTTATCAAGATGAGTCGATGAAGTTTGAAATCAAAGACCAATAGCAGAAGACCTGATTTGCGATAAGCAGAGACTCCCCTGACATCGATGTTCATATGACAGCTCATCTCGTAGATCTCATAAGAGATCTATGCATCTCTAGCCCCATCAATACGGGGAGGAAAGAATTTGCCGCACCCTCGCCACCAAGCGTGGAAAGAGAAAAGGAGTAGTTTCGTTTTTCTACTGCTTACTTGCATAACTCAGCGTAATGAGCCTTGAGGCCTTTCGGGAATGCGTCCCTTCTTCTCCATTCGAAGGGAGCGGCATTTTGATTGTGGGCTTTCAGGAACCGATCAATGGCCTCCCGCACCTGCCGAGGGGAGGTGAAGCTTACTCCTTTCAGGGCAGCTCGGGTCAGGATGCTGAACCAGATCTCAATCTGATTCAGCCAGGAGGCATGGGTCGGCGTGTAGTGGAAATGGACATTCTTATGGCAGGAGAGCCAACGATCGGTCTTCGGCTTGTGGGTATTCAGGTTGTCCAAGATGACGTGGATTTCCTGGCCCGGATAGGAGGCGACGATTTCATTCATAAAGAGCAGAAACTCACGCCGTCGGCGACGGGGGAAGTGCCCTGCTTTAGCCAACCCCGTGGCCACTTCCAAGGCAGCAAATAAGGTAGTGGTCCCATGACGCTTATATTCATGGTTATAACCTGTGAGAGCCTTTCCGTTGGGAAGACGAAGCCATCCTTGGGCTCTCTCTAAGGCTTGGATATGAGGCTTTTCATCCACGCAGAGGAGCACCGCGTTCTCGGGAGGGTCCAGATACAATGCCACGATGTCTGCTGCCTTGGCAGCAAATTGGGGATCGGTACTGATAGACCAACTCCGGCGCCGCTGCAGGGAAATCCCATGGAGCCTCAAGGTCCGCCACACCTGATGGGCACTCACATCCCCCAGGCGCTGAGCTACCAGGGATCCGGTCCAAGTGGAAAACCCTTCGGGAGGAGGTTCATCCAGGACCTTCAGGATCTGACGTGCTGTCTTCTCGTCGTATCGCCGCGGAGGCCCTGGGCGGGGAGCATCCTGCAGCCCTTGGACTCCCCTTTGGCGAAATCGAGTGCGCCATTTGCTCACCCGCGCGGGCCGAGTCTTCAGGGTTTCGGCGATTCTCTGGGTGCTCTCCCCCTCGGCCGCTGCCAGGATGATTTTGGCTCTCTCCGCCAATCGATGTTCTGTGGTCCCCGAACGCAACCAAGAAAGCAAGGTCTTTCTTTGCTCATCGGTGAGCGTGATGCTCTGGGCTTTGGCCATGGCTGCCCTCCATGCGTGGGATTGGAAACTTGAGGGCAGCATATCAGTTAACTATAAATTGTGCAAGTAAATACTAGCCATCTCAATTGTTTAGGATAAAGCCTCGGTTAGGACGAACATAGGATCACACCGGGAGAAAGTAAATGAACGAACAGTATGAACGAAAGATCCATGAAGGATTAGAGCGCTCCTATAACCTTGCAAAGGAGAGAAAGAATGAACTGCATGCAAGCGTTAAAAACGCCCGCCTCGTGATTTTCTCTGATCTCCACCGGGGAGTGCGAGACGGCGCTGACGATTTCAAGCTCTGTGAAAAGGCCTATTGCGCAGCACTCGGGTACTACCTCGAGTCGGGGCACACCCTCATCGTGCTCGGCGACTCCGAGGAACTCTGGGAATGCAGACCGAGATCGGTTGTCAACGCCTATCGAGCAACTCTTCTCCTCGAAGCGGAATTCTACAAGAACAACGCATACCATAAGATTTATGGCAATCACGATGATTATTGGGAAAAAGAGTCAGGTGTTCAAAAGCTGCTGGGGCCTCTCTTTGACTCGAATCTTGTGATCAAAGAAAATTTAAGAATTATGTTCGATCAGGGCCAGCAGCCCACAGGTGAAATATTTATTGTGCACGGACATCAGGGAGATTATCTCTGCGACCAAGCGAGGAGATTTTCGAAAGCTCTTGTTCGATATGTTTGGCGCCCATTCCAACGACTTACGAAGATCAAACTAACAACACCGGCAAGAGACTATACGCTGCGCGATGAGCATAGTATCGCGATGTATCGCTGGGCGGAGAGGAAGAAAGGCCTGGTGCTAATTGCCGGACACACTCATAAGCCGGTATTCGAGTCGAAAGATCATCTTGCGAGGATCGAAGCTGAACTCAACCAGGCGCGGGCAATGGGTCAGGATGCGCTGGTGGCAGAACTGCGGGCCTATGTTGAGCTCGTAAAGGCGAAGGAAGGACGAGATGGCGGCCGCGGCTTCTCGATGGCGAAGCCCTGCTATTTCAACACCGGCTGCTGTTCATTCAGTGACGGGGATGTGACGGGAATTGAAATCGCAGACAAGGAAATAAGGCTCGTAAGGTGGCCAGACGATGAGAGAAACCCGAAGCGCAAAATTCTCCAAAAAGCAGCGTTGAAAGATGTGCTTGATTCTGTGCGCAGCTGAATCATCGATGGGATATGCCCCCGAAGCCCAATGCTGCCCATAGCCTACGGTGGGGGAGATCAGGATCACAGGTGGTCCTCATTGCCTTTCGGAGACTGCTACAATGGCCATTGGCCTCGTTTATCAATGATGGGAGAGACTCCCCACGGGGTATTAAGGGAAAAGCCATAATGTTCGGATTGATTTTGGATGTCAGCGAGGGGTGCGACTATCACAATTCAGATAGGGAGGGATTGCCATGCAGCAATGGAAAATTGGTCTGACAGCCATTACCTTCTTTATCGGCTTCGTGGCGGGGGTCGCGCCGTTCTTGTGCATGTGGATCCTGCCAGCCTTACTTGATCCAAGCACAGAGATGGTTCCAGTCCGGAATCCTGGAGTTCTCGTCACATTCGGCGTCATGGTTGGAATCATCTGTGCGATCGTGTTCGAAAAGAAGATGGAGAATGGCGACGCCGGTGAAATCTTCTTCAAGGCCTTGGGCATCCCAGCGATCCTGTTGGCCACCGTGACCAACCTCAGTACCACGTATGTGTCAAAGCAGGCGGTCAATGAGGCAAAAGAAAAGGCAAGTCTCACTGTGTTGGGCACCATTCCCCAACCGCAGGAGACCATTAAAGGCATCAGATTGGTTGGACTTGAAAAAGTCAGCCAATTTCCCGCATCCCGGCCTTCGCTGAAATCCTTCCTGCTGCCTGAGCATGCCTGGGGGAAGGGCCCAACAGGGAACGGGAAGGTTCTTTTTTTGGCCCAGGCGAATCAATTCTTGGTGATCATAGGGCGATACGGAACACTAGATGAGGCAAGGAAGGCGCTTCAAGAGCTGAGTGCGAGAAAGTTGTCTACGGAGCGTTACTGGCCGAAGAACATTCAAGTGTATCAGGCGGGGGGAAATTTCTATTACCTGAGCTACTCCGCCCCTACATCTAAGAGTGAGGCGACCAAGCTCTACGAATTGATCAGGATCAACGATCCCCACCTTTCTCCTCAATTGGTGGAAATTCGCTAAGGAGGTATATCCATGCCGCAGATCAGTTCTGATTACTGGGAGAACCTGGTTGCTGTCCTATTCGCATTTGCCATCTTGGCCCTCATCATTGAGAGGGCCCTCTACCAGATATTCGACTCAAGGCTCTGGCGTTTCATTGAAGAGCGTCTCAAGAAGCAAGTTGGAGGAGAATTCCTCGATCTTAAGCCATGGATCTCCGCCCTGGTTTCCATCGTGATCGTGGTCAGGTTCAAACTGGACATGATCGCCATGATCTTCAAGAAGACCCAGCCTCAACTCTTATCCATGATAGTCACCGGGTTCTTTGTAGCGGGTGGAAGCACAGGGATTTACAAGTTCTTCAAACGGGCAAGACAGCTCAAGCAAAGAACCTTGGAAGAGGAGCTGAAAAAGTCAGAAGGTACGGGCTCCGGCTAAGTAATTATAGATCTCTTGCCTTTCGCGGAGGCGAAAGGGTCGTCGAGCCAAGAAGCAGAGAGGGAGGACGGCATGTCGCAGTTTCACAATCTGGTATTTGAAGGTGGAGGCATCAAGGGGATTGCCTATGCGGGTGCCCTGGAAGTGCTGGAGAAAGAGAATATCCTTTCCGACATCAAGAGGGTCGCAGGAACTTCTGCGGGTGCCATCACCGCTACTCTCTTGGCCCCAAGTTCGACAGTCATAGGCATTTTTGGGCTTCGTCAATCCGCTAAGTTATTGATTTTAGACAAAGCCGATTTGTTAGACCCAGAGAAGGTGTAGGCATGCACAATGTAATTATTGTCTTGACATAGGTATAAGTACATGCTATCTAAATAGGCATGTATGTCCGAACCATTTCCCGCCAAAACAAAGATGGCTCCACTACCACCTACGTCCAACTGGCCCACAACATCCGCGACCCTAGAACCGGCCAGGCCAGAGCCCAGGTTCTCCACGTCTTCGGCCGGGCCGATTCCCTCGATGTGGTCGCCATCAAGCGACTGGTCAAGAGCCTCTGTCGCTTTCTCTCCCCGGAAGACGCCATCCAAGCTCAAGCTTCTGTGCTCCCCGACGCACAAGTTCTGCGCTTCATCAAGAGCATCCCCCTGGGAGGAGCCCATGTCCTTCGTGCCCTCTGGGAGCGTCTGGGCCTGGAGAAAGTCCTCTCTGCCTCCTTGCACAACCGAGGGTTCCTGTCTCCGGTTGAATGGGCCATCTTTGCTATGGTGGCCAATCGAGCGCTAGCTCCGGATTCCAAACGGGCCGTGGAAGAATGGGTCCGGGAGGATGTGGCCTTGGGAAACCCCGAGTCCATCTCCCTTCAGCATCTCTACCGGGCCATGGATTTCCTCTGGGAGCAGGGAGAGCTCATACAGAAGGAAGTCTTCTTCGCCACCGCAGACCTCTTGAACCTGGAAGTGGACCTTTTGTTCTTCGATACCACTACCACCTATGGGGAGCGGGATGAAGAGGAGGAGGAAGGGCTGCGCCGGTATGGGCATTCGAAAGACAAAAGGTCCGATTTGCCTCAGGTGGTCATTGGATTGGCGGTGACCAAGGAGGGTCTTCCGGTGCGCTGTTGGGTGCTTCCTGGAAACACGCAAGATATGACCACGGTGCAGAGGGTGAAGAAGGATCTGTTGGGTTGGAAGCTGCCTCGGTGTATCTGGGTGATGGATCGAGGGATGAATAGTGAGGAGAACCGAATCATCCTTCAACGGGCAGGGGGGCATTACATCTTGGGAGAAAAGCTTCGTGATGCTCAGGGAGATCACCAGGAAGTCCTCTCTCATCCAGGGAGATATCAGAAGGTAAAAGAGAATCTGGAAGTCAAGGAAGTGATAGTGGGCAAGGGGGAGCGCCGCCGCCGTTTCCTTTTGGTTTATAATCCTGAGCAGGCCAAGAAGGACCAATCCACCCGAGAGAGGATCCTGAAGAAGATCGAAGAAGCTCTTTTGGCATTGGGGGATCAAAGGGGAAGGGTTCATAAGAAGGCCGTCTGTGCCCTTCTGGCTCATCGGACCCTGGGACGTTACGTGAAACAGAAGAGGAACGGAGCACTTAAGATCGATCGGGCTAAAGTGAAGGCAGAGGAACATTTGGATGGGAAATATCTCCTTTCTACCAGCGATAACAGCCTTCGTCCCGAAGAGGTTGCCTTAGGCTATAAGCAGCTCATGGAGGTGGAGAGGGCTTTTAAAACCCTGAAGACCACCTTGGAACTTCGGCCCCTTTATCATCACAAGGAGGAGCGGATTCAGGCCCATGTGCTTCTTTGTTTTCTTTCTTTGCTCCTTATACGCATTGCAGAGCGGCAAACGGGGCAAACTTGGGATCATCTCCGAGCCATTTTGGAGCGAATACACCTGGGAGAATTTGAATCAAAAGATGGGCGTATTCTACAGCGCACCGAACTGACCCCTGATCAAGCTAACCTATTGAAAACCTTAGATATCTCTCCTCCACCCAAGGTCCAGAAGGTTGACTTGAAGGCCTAATTCTGTAGGCACACGCCAAAAAACCGACATTATCCTAACATCCCAATATTATTACATTATCCAAAATCCGTTCACCTACCACTGTCGAACCTGGGTTGGCCTTAGGGGCGAAAAGCTCGGACATCGCCGACATTGTAGGCCATACCAGCTTTCGGAAGTTCATGGACGACAGCTTTGGCTTGATGCGCGACACCCAGCGGCTCCTCACGGACTTCGGCTGGTACAAGGGCGATGCCTTCACGGACTGGATGAAGAAACTGATCTACAACTTCACCGGTGATTCGGATCTCACCTTCCGGGGGCTGCGGGGCCTTGTCCAGAAAGAACCCCATAGATTCCGTGACCTTTATGTGGTGGGCACCAATCTGCGCATGCAAATCCCTCAGGTCTTTTCGGGAGATGATACCCCACAGCTTCCTATCTGGCTTGGCATACGCGTTTCGATGAGCATTCCCTTGTTCTTTGCTGCCGTGAAGCGGGAAGAGGGGATCTATGTAGATGGGGGAGTGACCTGGAATTACCCCCTCGATCTGTTCGATGATAAGAGCTTCCTGGACCCCGGCTCCAAGGCCTTCACCGTGCCCACGTACACCCAATACGATGATAATTATGTGTACAACAAGGAGACGCTCGGCTTTCGGGTGGACACCGAGGATGAGATCAGGGCGGAGAAGGAAGGCTGGCGTCGGCCCCCGGCGAACATTGACAATATCCTGGATTACATCGGAGTGCTGCTCGGATTCATGATGGACATGGCCAATAAGGCCCACCTCCATCAAAATGACTGGCATCGTACTGTGTTCATCGATGCCGGCGGTGTCAGGACCACCGAATTCGATCTTCCTGAGAATAAGGTCCAGATGTTGATCGAGAATGGCCGAAAAGGCGTGAAAGAGTATCTGGAGTGGTTCAACAATCCCAAGGAGAAACCCCTTAATCGCGTCTGAGATGATTGGGGGGACATGGTGAAAAGAGACTGGACAACGGTTGGCCACTTCTGATAATAGAGAAAGAACGCAGAGGGGTAAAGGGCAGCCTTTCTATTGCGGGAAAGGGGGTGATGGACGCCGGAAAAGGATTCGTGGTGGGCCGAAGCAGATCTGAAGTTCCTGCACCATTGATCGGAAAGGGATAAGATGATGAAGAGGATCTTCGTTTTGGCGTTGGCAGTTGGAATGGTGATGCTCTTCGCCTCGGTGGCAGCAGCCCAAAAGAGCGTGGTGGCCATCGTGAAGGCCACTCCACAAGAGGCGGAGCTGTTGGATGGAAAGTTTCACATCCTTGACCTGGTGGATGTGAGCTTGAAAAATATTCAAGAGTACGCGGCGATGGAGGGTGACTTCACGCACGCCACATGGGATCCAGCCAGCGACGAGGTCTGGTACCAGCTGATCAAGAAGGCAACCGACCTGGCCGGTGGCATCCCCGTGGGGAGGGGCGAGGCGGTCCTGATCAAGCCCAACTTTGTCTTGAGCTTCTATCCCATGCAGTACCTGGGATATGGGGACGATAACAGCGTCCAGGGTGCGTTTGCCGATCCCCGCGCGGCTTTGGCCGTCGCCCGTATCTGCAAGGAAAAGGGCGCCAGGAGGATCGTCATCGCCGAATGCCCGGCCTTCGGGGACGCCTGGGCCGCCTACCAGAATTACGGGCTGGTTCACGCCCAGAAGAGATATGCCGATATGGGCATCAAGTATGAGCTCATCGACCTGTGTGAGAGCTGGGAAATGATGGCCGGGCCGGGCTTGGCCTCCAAGCAGTATCCCATGCCCAAGCTGCTGAAGGAGGTCCAGTGCCTGGTTCCCATCTGCGCTTTCAAGACCCATGCCTATGCAGGTGTGACGCTGGCCCTGAAAAACATGGGCATCGGCCTGCCCTCTCAGAGGGTCATCGGGGGCAACAAGTTTGGCCTGCCTCACAATAAACTGGCCGAGGTCAATGCGGATGTGAGTTGGATTGCCAAGAAGGTGGTGCCCAAACAGATGCACATCATCGATGCGGTCTATGCCGGGACCTGGGTACCGGTGGCCCCCTACTTCCGCACCGGCATGATCATCGCCAGTAAGGACCCGGTGGCGGTGGATGCCATCGGCACGGCCGTGATGAATCACAACCCCAGGAACATCGGGACTACGCGCCTGGCAGCTCAAATCGGCGTGGGCAAGATGGAGTACGACGAGATCGAGGTGGTGGGTGTTCCCCTGGAAGAGGCGATCATCCAGGACTTCCCTCGCCATCCCTATACGGGACGGTGGTTGCCCTGGGCCCCAGAGATGTACGGAAAGGTCACCAACTGGGATCAGTACTATCGCCATCCTGCCTTTGGCGTGCCCAACTACCCCCGGTGGTAGTGGCTGGTTGATAGCGCTTGGAGAGCGAGGGGGGACAGGCCCTTCCCCCCCTCGCTCTTTCTTTCCGCAGATGCTCCGCATCCGTGGGTTGTTTCCTTGGGGTAAGTTTTTTTGTCCCTCTGCCTGTTCCCTCGACCTGCTTACTTTCGCATTCCTTCCTGGTTTCCCTGCATTGATTGCGTCTTTCCTCGCCTTTTCTTAGCTGTTGGACTATAATGATTCCCCCGCATTGGGACAAGAATATTCACTCGGAGGAGGGCATCATGAGATTACAGGACAAGGTTGCCGTCGTCACCGGATCGGGAAGGGGAATTGGCAAGGGGATTGCCGTCAAGTTCGCCCAGGAGGGGGCTAAGGTCCTGATCGTAGATATCGACCCAAAGACTGCGGAGGCGACCGCGACGGAGATTCAGAAGGCGGAAGGCCAGGCCAGGTGGATGAAGGTGGATGTGACCAAAGAGGCAGAGGTGAAGGAGATGGTCGCCTCTGCCCTGAAGGAGTTCGGTCAGATCGATATCTTAGTCAATAATGCCGGGATCGTGCAGGCCGCGCCCTTCCTGGAGCTGACGGAGAAGGACTGGGACGACATGCTGGCGGTGAATCTCAAGGGAGTCGTATTCTGCACCAAGGCAGCCGCGGTCGAGATGATGAAACGAAAGTCGGGAAAGATCATCAACATTGCCTCCCGTGCTGGCCGAGTAGGGATCCGCTTCATGGCCAACTACTGCGCCAGCAAGTTCGCGGTAGTGGGCCTCACCCAGTCCAATGCTATGGAATTCGCCCCCCACATCACGGTGAATGCCATCTGTCCCGGGATCGTGATGACCTACATGTGGAAGGAATATCTGCCCGCGGCTCTGGGAAAGCTCTTTGGACTCAGCCCGGAGGAGATGGTGCAATCTCGGCTCTCCGGGGTGCCCATGGCCCGGGCCCAATATCCCGAGGATGTGGCCAAGGTGGCCCTCTTTCTGGCCTCTTCCGATGCCGATTATGTTACCGGCCAGGCCATCATGGACACGGGGGGCATGGATGCCGGGAGATGAGAGAGCTTGAGCGCCATCTACACCTTGGGTTCCAGCAATCGATCGTTGGATGAATTCTTGGAGTTGTTGGTCGCTTATGGTATAGAAATACTGTTAGATGTGCGCCGATTCCCCACCAGCAAGTTCGATCACTTCAAGCAGGAGAACCTGAAAAGGACGGTCGAGTCGGCGGGAATGGAATATATCTATCTGGGGAAGGAATTGGGCGGATACCGAACCGGGGGCTATCCCCGCTACATGGAGGGTCCCGCCTTTTTGGAGGGATTGCAGGCCCTGCTGGCAAGTTTGAGGGGCCGGAGGGGATGCATTCTCTGTGCGGAGCGCCTGCCCTGGAAGTGTCATCGCCGCTTCATTGCTCGCGCCCTGGTGGAACTGGGTTGGGAGACGATTCACATCCTGGAAAAGGATCGGGTGAGGCAGGAGGCAAAGGGTAGACCCGTACCCAGTGGCCCCGAAAGAAAGGAGGAAAGCCATGCGTGAGATCTTCACCATGTGGAGGTATACCAAGATGGTGGTCCTGGCAGCCCTCACGGCAGCTGTCTATGCCGCCATCCTTATCCCCTTCAAGGGATTTCCCATCATCCCCGGCTTTACCGAAGTGAGGCCCGCGACGGTCATACCGGTGGTCTTCGGCCTGCTCTTCGGTCCTGCTGCGGCGTGGGGGTCCGCCCTTGGCAACCTGATTGGAGACTTCTTTGGAACCCTTTCCCTGGGGAGCATATTCGGTTTCTTCGGCAATTTCTTTATGGCCTTCGTGGCCTACAAGATCTGGGGACATATGGGTCTCCTCTCCTCGAAGAGGGAGCCGAATATCAGATCAGGGCGGCAGTTCCTGGAGTATCTTCTGGTGATCGTCCTGGCCTGCTCGGCCTGCGCCATGATCATCGGTTGGGGGCTGGAGCTCCTCCGGATCCTTCCCTTTGCCATCCTGGGAGGGATCATTGCGGTCAATAACTTCATCGTCACGGCCGTGCTCGGCCCCTTCCTGTTGCTGATTCTATATCCGCGCGCGGAGAAGTGGGATCTCCTCTGGACCGAGATCATGGAGGAGAAGGATGTCTCCCGCCACCTCAGCCCGGCCATCGGCTCGCTATTTCTGTGGATCGGCGGGCTGGGGGGGCTGATCGTTGGGCTGATTGCCTCCACCGGCCTCTACGGGGCGGTCCTCTTCAAGTTCGGGTTCGGGACGGTAGGCTCCGGCGTGGTCCTGGCGGTCTTGCCCTTCCTGGTGCTCTTCCTCATCGGCTGCCTTCTCCTCTAATAGCCGCTTGCATCTGAAGATTCCCTGCAGCTTGCTGCAGGGAGCTTCAATGGCTTCTTCGCACCGAAGGCGCTTCGTTCCGGCCAGCCCCCTCGCTCCCGCGCGCATTCGCTCGTGCGAGCTCGGCAGGCCGAGAACTCGCCCTCCTCAAAAGCGGGTCGGAGGGCTCAGACAGCTCGGCCTGTCCTCTCCGAGCTCTCCTCGCTCATCAACGCGAAAGGTCGCTCAGGAGCTGGCCGGACCGCCAGGAAAAAGTGGCTTGTGCTTGCCCCGAGGCATCTACGGAGGCCTCGGCCAGCCCAATCCCAATCCCCTTTGATCCCATATGGATAGTGCAATTCGCCTCAAAGGTGTCTCCTTTCGATATAAAAAAGCGGCTGACCTGGCCCTGAGGGGAATCGACCTGGAGATCGCCCGGGGCCAGAGGGTGGGGATCATGGGCCCCAGTGGGGCGGGAAAATCCACTCTCTGCTTCCTCCTCAATGGGTTAATTCCTCACTTGATCAAGGGGGAGCTGGAGGGGGAAATTGAGGTGGAGGGGAAGGCGACCCGGGGATTGCCCGTGAAGGAATTCGCCAGATTAGTCGGGTTGGTCTTTCAGGATTTTGAGTCCCAACTCTTCTCCACGGATGTGGAGCTGGAGGTCGCCTTTGGCCCGGAGAATCTGGGTCTTTCCAGGGATGAGATCGCCCGCCGGGTAGGCTGGGCCTTACGATTCGTTGGCCTTTGGGGCTTCCAGGGACGCCAGCCTGCTACCCTCTCGGGAGGCGAAAAGCAGCGCCTGGCCATTGCCTCGGTGCTCTCGCTTTGTCCCTCCCTCCTGGCCCTCGATGAGCCCACCTCTGATCTCGATCCCTTAGGGAAGGAGCAGGTCTTTCGGGTGGCCCATGAACTGGAAAGGGAGAAGGGCAGGACCCTGCTGATCGTGGAGCACGAGACGGAGGAGGTCCGGGAGCTGGACCGCATCCTGATCATGGAGGGAGGCAGGGTGGTGGCGGATGGCCCTGCACGCTCGATCCTGCCGGATACGAGCGGCCTGGCCGCCAGGGGAGTGAGGCCATTGGAGCTCTGCGAGGCCTTTATGGAAATGGTTCCCAGGGAGCAGATCCCTTTCACGGTGGATGAGGCCCTGGAGCTGTGGAGCCGGTTGGACCTCACCCTGGACAACTCCGCCTATCAGGCCCTGAGAGCCAGGGAGGAGAGAGGACGGCAGAGCCTGGGGCCCGAGGTCCTGAGCGTGAGGAATCTGAGGTTTGGCTATGATCAGGGTCCAGCGGTCCTGCAGGAGGTCTCTCTCTCCATTCGAAGGGGGGAGTTCGTGGCCTTGGTGGGCCAGAATGGATCGGGCAAGACCACCTTGGCCAAACACTTCAACGGCCTCCTGCTTCCGAGGAGGGGTGAGGTACGGGTGGAGGGGGTGGATACCAGGGAGGCAGGATTGGCTCGTCTGAGTCGGCGGGTCGGTTATATATTTCAGAACCCGGACCATCAGATCTTCGCCGAGAGGGTTAAGGAAGATGTGGCCTTCGGACCCAGATTGGCCAACTTGAGGGGAAAGGAATTGGAGGATCGAGTGGAGGCGGCGCTCTGGGCCGTGGGATTGAGGGAGAAGGGAGACTGGGATCCCTTCTCCCTGACCAAGGGAGAGAGGCAGAAAGTAGCAGTCGCCTCGGTCCTGGCCGCCCAGCCAGAGATTCTCATCTTCGATGAGCCCACCACGGGCCTGGATTACCGAGAGCTGACTGCCATGATGGAGCTGATAGCCAGCCTGAATCGAAGGGGCCATACCATCCTCATGATCACCCACTCCATGTGGCTGGTGGCCCAGTATGCACAACGAGTCCTGGTCCTTCATCAGGGGAGATTGGTCATGGATGGGCCTCCCCGCTTTCTCTTTTCTCAGGAAGAGCAGCTTGCCGAGTGCTCGCTCCGTCCCCCCCAGATTGCCCGATTCGGCAACCGCATCGGCCATCCCCTCTTGTCTCCGGCGGAATTTCGAGCCTGTCTCCCCCCGCCCAGGGGCGGCCTGCCATGAGGAGGGGAGGGGCGTCGGGTTGAAGGCGGACTACTATCTCTACCTGGATCGGGACACCCCGATCCATCGCCTCGATCCCCGCACCAAGATCTTCCTCCTCCTGGGCGGCTTCCTCTTGGCCATCCTCTATCAGCACCCGGCCTATCTCCTGGGGGTTTCTCTATTGATCCTAACTCAGGGCGCGGTGGCTCGTTGTCTATCCAATCTGGGGCGGCTCTGGCTGCTCCTGGTGCTCATCTTTGCCTTTTCCCTCCCCATCTGGGCCCTATATGCCCGAGGAGAGACGCCCTTGCTGGGAAGGGTTACGGTTGAGTCCCTGCAATATGGGATCGCCAATGCCCTGCGCATTGAGGCGATGCTCATTTCGGGGCTCGTCTTCCTTTCCACCACCAAGAATGAAGAGATCGCCCTGGGGCTGGCTCGCCTGCGCCTGCCCTACGCCATGAGCTTTGCCCTCTCCACGGCCCTTCGCCTGGTACCCACCTTTGTGGGGACAGCCCTCACCGTGGTGGAGGCCCAGCAGGCCCGGGGCCTGGATTTGAAGGCGGGAGGGATTCGGGAAAGGGCCAGCAAATATATCCCCCTCCTGGGACCCATCTTCCTGGTGACCCTTCGCAATGCCAATCAGTTAGCCATGGCGCTGGAATCTAAGGGATTCGGCGCAGCCAAGGAGCGCACCTTCCTGCGGGAGATCCAGTTCCGAAGGTCGGATGGGATGGTCCTGGGCCTCCTGATGCTGGTATTGATTCTCGCCTTCTATCTCAGGATCCAGGGCAAGGGACAAATCGCGGGCCTGATCCTGTAAGAAAACCTGTTGAAAGGAATCCTGTTCTTTGCTATAGAGAGGAGCCTATGAGAAGGAGGATGGCCATCTGGGCGCTCATTTGCCTTCTGATCCTGGGCGGCTGCGAGGCTGCGGAGGCAAGGGACGATTTCTATATTAGGTTCAGTATAGTCTTGGGTGGAGTGGCGGCAGGCGGGGCAGGTCTCTTTCTCTTCTTCACCTATGGCACGGATATTGCTGCTTATAACATTCCGGTAGGGAATGCCCTGGTTACTCTGCAGGATCAGGGGCTGAAATGGGATGTTCCGGAACTGGTCATTCGAACTCCAAATTCTCTCCTGACTGGCCCTCAGGGGATTGAAGGTTATGCCTGCCTCTTCAGGGTGAGGTTCCCATGAGAAAATTCCTTCTTGGAATCCTTCAAGGCAAGAGCAGGGTACAAATGGGGAATGAGGGTAAGAGTACTCCCCTCCCTGAGGAGGACTCCCCATCCCGTCTGCCGGGCAGGTGTGCTTCCTTCTTTCAGTGGGCAGGGAAGGCACTGGTTTTCTTGATCCTCGCCTTCTTCCTCGTCGCCTCCTATCGCTTTTGGGAGACTCGTAACTCGAATGGATCCGAGCGGATGCCGGCCTTAGCTGACCCGCCGGGGATCGACTTCGCTCACCAACTTCTGGGGGAGGCCCGGTCTTACTCCGGAGCGCGTTCCTCACCCTATTGCAAGGGGATCTACCTGTCGTGCTGGACAGCGGGGACGCGCAGGGCGGAGGAGCTCATCCGTATGGTGGAGCGCACCGAGCTCAATGCCGTGGTCATCGACATCAAGGATTCCACGGGAAGAGTGGGTTACCAGAGCCAGGTCCCACTGGCGAGGGAGATCGGGGCCAATGGAAGCCGGATTATGGATATGGAGGGCCTGCTCGCTCGATGTCACCGTGCGGGTGTCTATGTCATTGCCCGGATTGTCCTGTTCCAAGATCCCGTGCTGGCCAGAGCTTGTCCGGATTGGGCGGTGAAGGATGAGGAAGGAAACATCTGGAGGGATCGCAAGGGTCTCTCCTGGGTGGATCCGGCCTGCAAAGAGGTTTGGGTCTACAATCTGGACTTAGCCAAAGAGGCAGTGGGGAAGGGATTCGATGAGATCCAGTTCGACTATGTTCGTTTTCCCTCCGATGGGAGGATCAGAGGATGCACCTATCCCGCTTGGGACCGGAGAATTCCAAGGCATGAGATCATCCGGCAGTTCTTTGCCTATGCCTCCCGCGAGCTTGCCCCTTACCAGATTCCCATCTCCGTAGATCTCTTTGGCCTCACCCTGTGGCACGATGACGATCTCAATATCGGCCAACGGATCATCGATGCCATGCACTATGTGGACTATATCTGCCCCATGGTCTATCCCTCCCATTACCCTTCCGACTTTATGGGATTCGATAACCCGGCCGATCATCCCTATGAGATTGTCTATCAGAGCCTGATTCGCGGGCAATCCATCCTCTCTCAGGCAAGAGCCAGGGCTCGGCTCCGTCCCTGGCTGCAGGACTTTCATCTGGGGGCCCAATACGATCCAGAGAAGGTCCTGTTGCAGAAGAGGGCGGTCTACGATGCCGATTGCTTCGGTTGGGTCTTCTGGAACCCCCTGAACCGATACACGGAAGAGGCCCTGGAGCCGGATTGGGCGGGCAGGCTCTTCACTCTTCCGGAAGGGGGCGCAGCGATCTGGATGAAGGATTTACACCCGGAAAAGTCGGCCGACGGCTAAGGCGACGGATCGCTGGAACGGGCGGTCCTGGGCCGGCCTGAAGAGGAGAGGATAGAGGCGAAGGAGTGGAGGCTGGTGTGGGGGGTAATGAGATATCTCCCCAGGGCTCCACGGTTGCTTTCAGGCTCGCAGGGCTGGCGAGCAAGAGTGAACATGGCTAAATAACCCGCCTCGAACCCCTTTTTTTCCAGGATCTCGTCGTGAAGGCCGAAGGGATAGGAGAGGAAATCGATAGGCCTCTGTAGCTTCTCCTCCAGGATCCTCTTGGAGGAGGTGAACTCCCTGGTTACCAATTCCTCATAGGCCTCTGGACTGAGTCGCCTCCTCTCGACCTTGAAATTGGGGTGATAACGGGTATGAGATCCAATCTCCAGGCCCTGGTTGGCCATCTCCCGAATCTGGGCCCAGGTGAGGGCATAGTTGACATGCTCGATGCAGGAAGGGTAGATGAACAGGGTGGCCGGAAATCCATATTTCTTCAGAAGAGGGAAGGCATACTGATAGATGGAGGCATGGCCATCATCGATGGTGATCACTACGGCTCGCGCAGGCGGGGGTGAGCCCTTCCCCAGGTAGTAGTCGACTAAAGACCGGAGGGGGATCACCTGATATCCTTTTTCCTTCAGATAGCTCATCTGCCCCTCGAACTCCTTGAGGGTCACCGTGAAGGCATTGGGCGAGGTGGGAGCGAAGCGGTGGTAGAGGAGGATGGGGACCGAGAATTGGGAGGCATCAGCAGGTAGGCCCCAGAGCGAGATTGCCAGGAAGGCAAGCCAGAGAATCCAGGTCCGGGGGAGAAGATGATCCTTCATGAGGTCCACCACCTTTCTGAAGGGGTTCGGGCGAGATTATAAGCCTGCCATTTGAATTTGGCAACGGGAAATGGGGGATTGGTGATGAAACAATGGGAATCCATTCGAGTCTTACTGCTGATATGCCTCCTGGCCTCTCTATTCCTCTCTCCATCCCCAGTACGCTCCCAATTGCCGCCACCTCCCCCTCCGCCTTTGCCTGACCCCGAGATCCTGCGCCAGGTGATGGGCGAGCACTTCCATCTCCCCCTTGCCACCATACGGAACCTGGAAAGGGATGTTCCCTTCCCGGACCTCAATCTCCCGGTCGCCCTCTTTATTGCCCAGCAGGCCCATGTGAGCGTGGATCTTCTATTCTCCTGGCGGAGAGAGGGCCTATCGTGGCTTCTGATTGCCGAGCGTCTCAGGTTGCCGGCCACGATCTTCTTCGTGCCCATCCCCGAGGGAAGAATTGGGCCTCCGTACGGTCGCGCCTATGGCTATTATTGGAAGCATAAGAGGGATAAAAGAGTGCGGATTCTTCTCGCCGATCAGGAGATCGCCGATTTGGTTCACCTCCGGATCTCCTCCTCCTATTTCGGGCTCCCTCCCACCCGGATTATTGCCCTCCGAGCCGAAGGAAAGCGCTTCCTCCATATCTATGGCCAGGAATACCGGAAACGTCA
>Ga0315314_1001788_pt1 | contig 18540 bp, 15 predicted proteins | sample TDP9_MG_FD_203631 | JGI IMG/M metagenome (GOLD analysis project Ga0315314, IMG submission 203631) | Freshwater sediment microbial communities from Lake Towuti, South Sulawesi, Indonesia - TDP9 | ecosystem: Environmental > Aquatic > Freshwater > Lake > Sediment | place: Indonesia: South Sulawesi...
TGTTGACCATCCTGAAACTGATCTGCTTGTTAATGCTCTTGGGACTTTGAGGACGCTTGAGTATGCGAACTTGGTTGGTGTGGAGAGGTTTGTCTTCGCCTCTTCTGGTTGTTCTGTTTATGGTAGTCAGGCTCCCTTGCCATTGAAGGAGGCTTATGTCTCTTTGCATTTGGATACGCCTTACCAGATTAACAAGTTGGTAGGTGAGTTGTACTGCAATTACTTTAGAGATTACTATGGGGTTCCGGTTGCAGTGTCTAGATACTTCAATGTTTACGGTCCAGGGGAAACGCCTGGCAGGTACAGGAATGTGATTCCGAACTTCATCTGGTGGGCTTTGCATAGGAAGCCTCTACCGATTACTGGGACTGGTGAGGAGACTAGGGATTTCACTTTTGTTGAGGATGTTGTTGATGGTACGCTGAGAATGGGTGTTGTCAAGGAAGCGGTTGGTGAAGCGATCAACTTGGCTTCTGAGACTGAGACGAGGGTTATTGATCTGGCCAATTGGGTCAACGAGCTTACGGGGAACGAGGCTGGGATAGTTTTCAGGCCTAGAAGAGGTTGGGATAAAGTGGTTAAAAGGAGAGCGTCTATAGAGAAGGCTAGGAGAATCTTGGGATATGAGCCGCAGACACGAATGGAAGATGGCCTAAAGAAGACTTACGAGTGGATAGTTGAGAACAGGGATAGAATAGAAGCAAGTGTTGCATCTTGGTAGGTTTATTGATAAAGTCCTTTTGACTGGCAGTGTATGTTTTGCTGGAAGTCACTAAGTGTGATTCTGGATGATTCGAGCTTCCCGACGTTAGAGGAGATGCTGGTCCTGATATCAATTATACTCCTGACTCCAACCCTCCTTAGCATCTTAGAGGTTTTCCAGCATCCCTTGTCAGGAAGAGAATCTGGATGAGTGAGAAGCCTTTCATAGTTGCTTGTATCCCAGCGTTGAATGAAGAGAGTACGATTGCAAAAGTAGTCGTTAGATCGTTGAGGTACGTGAGTAAGGTTATAGTTGTTGACGACGGTTCAACCGATATGACTGGTGAGATAGCTGAGAATCTTGGAGCTGAGGTGATTAGGCATGAGAGGAATATGGGGTACGGGGCGGCTCTGGCTTCGCTCTTCAGGAGAGCCCGTGAAATCGATCTTGATGTGATGGTGATCCTGGATGCTGATGGTCAACATGATCCTGAGGATATTCCGAGTCTTGTCGAGCCTGTTTTGAGTGGAGAGATAGACATCTGTATCGGTTCAAGGTTTCTAGCTGGGAGCGATGAAAACGTTCCAAGGGAAAGAAGAATGGGTATTGAAGCTATAACGAGGCTTGCTGAGGTTGCTTCCTACAGAGGTATAACTGACGCTCAATCTGGCTTCAGAGCCTATAGCAGAAAGGCATTATCCTTCATTATGCCGACAGAGCAGGGAATGGGCGCCTCAACTGAGATACTCATAAAGGCAAAGGAAGCTGGCCTCAAAGTGAAGGAGATTCCCATAAAAATTGATTATGATGTAGAGCAGCCTTCAACCCTCAACCCCGTATCTCATGGATTAGATGTTGCGTTAAGCACTTTGAAGCATTTGTCCATAAGGCGTCCCTTATTCTTCTATGGTGTTCCAGGATTCTCAGCGTTGGTTATTGCAGCCGTTTTCTGGGTTTGGACGCTGCAAACCTTCGCGGTGACTAGAGAGATAATAACCAATGTAGCCTTAATAGCGATAGGAGCAACAATAGTGGGGCTTATGCTTTTGACGACAGCGATACTCCTCTGGGTGCTTGTAAGCTTGATGAGGGAAACAGCTAGCTAGCTTTATGTGAATGCTTAATAACGGCGCCAAGTCAACCTATGTGGGATGGGTGCATGTCATCATCAAAGCCTGAGAGGCCGCGGGTGGGACACATTTGGGTGGAGTTTAAACCCAGAGTCGGCCACATAAAACCTCGAGACCTGGCTGGAGTTATTAAAGAGGGATCCCCCTCAAAGAGGGCTGTCAACACTTATCAGATGAAAATAATTGATGGATAAGAAATCATTTGCGTTGAGGTCATGGAAAGCTTAAATCTTTTAACGAATACATATTTGGTGGTGGCCTTCAGTGGGCTTAAGGGTTGAGGTGGAGCAGATCTTAGCCACCTTAGAGACGCTCGCAGATGAAGAAGCGTTGAAGACTATTGAGAGGAGTAGGAAAGAGGTAGCCAAGGGCGAGTATGTTGAATGCTCCATAGAGGATTTGGAGAAAGTTTTGAAGTAGATGCCTTATAAAGCTAGGTTTTCGAGAGTATTACTGCTGAACATACGAGAAAATATAACAGTTATCAGTGTGATTGTATGCCCACCCTTTTTGAGGTACGCCGGGTTTGAGGGCAATGTATACTAGCCAAAATTGGAAGACTTCAAACTAGCATATAAGATCCAGGAGAAGCTCTACTTGATGGGCAAGATGAAGGGGTTTGCAGATCTGCTCTTAGCCAATTCCAGGCGGCAATAATATGGGCAACAGTTCTAATGAGCAGGAGCATTTCAAGAGAGGATTTCTAGGAGTTTAAAGCTAAGGAAAGAAGCGTAAAGTCTTAGGTTATCTCATGGTTAAGAATATACTTTCTGTAGATGTTGAGGAGATATTTCATATCGAGTATGCAAGGCATACGGAGAGAGCTAATCTCGATTTCAGAACTCCTAAGAATATTCGGTCTATACTTGATTTTTTTAATGATCGGAATGTTGTTGCAACCTTCTTCATCGTTGGAGAGATAGCTGAAAAGTTTCCTGAAGTCATCGAAATGATTGAAGCAAATGGACATGAGGTGGCATTTCACGGATGGTCGCATCTGCCTTTACGGAATCTTGATGCAGCTTCATTCAGGAAGGAGGTTGTAAGGTTTAAGGAGATTTATCCACGTTGTGTTGGCTATCGTGCCCCTTCATTTTCATTGAATAACGATACGAGATGGGCGTTGAAGATACTCCAAGAAAATGGGTTCCGTTACGATTCGAGCATATTTCCTGCGCGCACCCCGTTATATGGGGTCTCTGAAGCTCCTATGAGGCCACATGAACTTTCATTAAATGATGTTTCGAAAGAAAATGATAGTAGCCTAGGAATTTACGAATTTCCACTTGCGGCATATGATATTTTTGGGCTTAGAATTCCTATTGCCGGCGGTTTCTGGCTTCGATTATGGGATATCCGCCCGGTAAGAAGGGGAATTAGAAAATTGAGTGAGAAAGGGTTTCCAGCCGTCATATTCATTCATAATTGGGAACTGGATCCAGAAACGCCGAGACTAAGGCTTAATCCGTACAGATCTTTTGTAACATACTATAATATAGAGAAAACGGTGGAGCTGTTCAAGCGTCTATTACACGAATCTCAGTTCACGAGTTTTGCAGAGTATATGGAAACGACGGGAATGATCTGAAACGATGTCGACGGAGTCGGACATACGCGTACATATTATAATCGAGAGAGAGGATAGCCATTCATGGAATGCTTTTGTAGAAAGTAATCCCTGCTCGACTCCCTATCACTTGTGGGAATTTGGGCAAGCACTTTCGTCAACTTATGGATATGAGAGATACTATCTTCTTGCAAGAAATGATGATGAAGTTGTTGGAGTCTTTCCTTTGATCCACATCAGAAGCAGACTCTTTGGTAACAGGTTACTTTCTTTACCGTTTTGTGAATATGGGGGCCCTTTGGTTAGTTCGAACTTTGGTGATCTAGCGCAGACGGCAGAAGGCCTATTCGAGGAAGTTTTGACAATTGCATCGAGTCTCAACATTGATTGCATTGAGATTAGAAATCCTTCGTTGCACGGTGAATTATTGGAGAATGAAGGGTGTCATGTTGTGAGGAGATATGTTACGTTTGAAATTGATTTATCTCGAGAGAAGGAACATTTGTGGCGTTCATTAGATAAAAAAACAAGAAACTCTACGCGAAAAGCTATGAAGAGCGAACTCAATGTGTATGAAGTTAGCCAAGAAGATGATTTGAAGGAATATTTCTTGCTTTATCTCAAAACACAAAATAGGCATGGATCACCGCCTCATGATTTTAAGCTTTTTCGAAACCTATTCAGGTTGAATGCGGAAAATAGCATGAAGATATTGATAGCTGAGTACTGTGCAAAGCCAATTGCTGGGGCAATTGTTTTTCATAATAAAAGGAATATATACTGGTGGGGTGGAGTTTCGGATCCAAAATTTAGACATTTGAATGCGACAGATATTCTTTTGTGGAAAATAATTGAGTGGGGACATGAAAGTGGTTTTGCTGGCTTAAACCTTGGCAGAACTAGATATGGAACCGGCATTTACCACTTTAAAAAAGGATGGGGTGGGATAGAAATTCCTCTCGTGGATTTTGTTTACCATGCAGAAAGTAAAGATGCATCTACTCCAGATCCTTCGGAAGGGAAATACCAGTTCCTCACTAAACTTTGGTCGCGCCTTCCAGTTTGCATAAGCAGACGATTGGGGCCGAGAATTATAAAACAAGTTGGACTCTGAGGATTCATTCAGAGGAAAAGTGTCTTTTGAATTATGAGGATTTTAGTACTGCTTGAAACAAACTGGTTAGAGAAGGGTCCTGCTCAGCATCATCATCTATTTGATCGCCTCTCCGAGAGAGGGCACGAAATTCACGTCATAGACTATGATGTTCTTTGGCGAGAGAAAGAATGGCTTCTAATCAGTGGCAAAAAAGTATTCAAAAATGTTAGTAAAGTGAGAACAAAGGCTAACATTACTGTAATTAGGCCGCCTCTTATCAATCTGCCACTCTTGGAGTTTGCCTCTGTAGGTTATTTTCACATGCTAGAAATACTTCGAGAGGTGAAATCCTTTAGACCAGATGTTATTGTTGGATTTGATATTTTGAACACTTATCTAGGCTTAAAGATTGCGAAAGTTGAAAAGATACCTTTCATTTGCTATCTAATTGATTCTCTACATACATTGATACCAGTTAAACAATTACAACCAATTGGAAAGTTCCTGGAAATGAAGACGCTTAGACAGTCTGACTTAGTTCTTGTGATAAGCGATGAGTTAAAAAGATATGCTATTAATCTAGGTGCTGATTCAAAAAAAGTGAAAGTGATTCGAGCTGGTATTGACAATGAAACGTTTAATACGAAAGTGGATGTAAAGTTCGTTAGGGAAAAATATGGTATAGATCGGGATGAATTGGTTCTCTTTTTTATGGGTTGGTTATATCCATTCTCAGGTTTAAAAGAAGTTGCATTTTCTCTTTTGAAGCATGAGGGAAAGCCAAAAAGAAGACTTATCGTGGTCGGAAGGGGAGAGCTTTACGGAGAACTCGTTAAATTAAAGAAAAACGGCTTGAAAGATAAATTAATATTGGTTAACTGGCAACCTTACGAGAAAATTCCAAGGTATATTGCGGCCTCGGATATTTGTTTGCTTCCTGCTTATAATAACGAGGTTATGAGGAACATAGTCCCAATAAAGATGTATGAGTACATGGCTTGCGGCAAACCCGTGATTTCGACAAAGCTTCCAGGAATAATGAAAGAATTTGGCTATGACAACGGAGTGATATATGTAGATGAGCCAGCTGAAGTTTCAAAAAAAGCAATTGAATTGTACAATGATGGCAGCATCAGAGAACAGGGGGCTAAAGCGATGAGGTTCGTTGAAAAACATTCATGGGATAAAATCACCGATGAATTTCAAGATATTCTCGACAGGGTAAGATCATAAAAAATCATTCTGCTGTCATGAAAATGAAGGTGTGCTTTTTAGGATCTGAAGTGGCTCAAACGTTGAGTGAGGCTGATGTTCTGTTGCTTCCGCTTAGAGGTTTAGGCTCAATAGAGATGGGTTTGTCCTCTAAGCTTTTTGAGTATCAGGCTGCTGGAAAGCCTATAATATGTTGTTCAAGTGAGTAGCCGGGGCTTTATGTTTCGGAAACTAAATCTGGAATTGTGGTTAAACCTAGAGATTATGAAGCCTTGGCTAAAGCCATCATAGAGTTAAAAGAAAATTCAAATCTGGCTCGGATGATGGGAAAACGGAAGAAAGTATGTGGAGTCTGAGGAGTTAATTGAGGCTATAGGCGCAAAAATGAAAGAATTCTTCGAAATGTTAACGCAAAAACATCAATAGTCGAGGCTTCAAATGAGCATAGAAGATGAAATCCACGTTTATGATAATGCTGAAGTTTCTTATTCTATTGGCGAAACTGAAAGTTATGATGCTGCATTTTTTCCGAATGTTATAAGAAAAAGGGAACTCGAAGTTATTAAACAGGTGCTTCAAGCTAAAAGGCCAAAACTGATTTTGGACTATGGCTGTGGCGGCGGATGGCTTTCCTTGTTATTGCTTAGGTGGGGGTTTGATGTTGTTGGTATGGACGTTAGTAGGAACATGGTTAATGGCGCTAAGCTCGTATGTCATGAAGCCGAGTTCATAGTTTGTGACGCTATGAGACTCCCGTTCAGAGATGAAGTTTTTGATTTTCTAATTGGAATATCCATATTACATCATTTGAATCTGAAAAATGCATTAAATGAGCTAAAGAGAATATCTCTTGCCCGATCCCTTTTCTTGTTTATGGAGCCGAATTCGCTCAATCCTCTTTCAGCGTTTGGAAGAAAATTCTTCCCAATGGAGACGCATACAAGAGGAGAAAAACAATTCACACCCCAACACCTGAAGACCGCGTTAAACTCGGCCAATTTTGACGTTGAAAGATGCTTCGCATTTTTCTTCCTTGCCTTTCCAGTTGCACGTTTTTCCAAAATAGCAAGGGTAAATCCTCCATCGTCCCTCGTTAAAATGACTTACTTGTTCGAGAATGTTATGGAAAAAATGCCCGGAATCAGACACTTGAACTCAACCATAGTTGCTATAGGAACGACGAAGAGGTAAATTCCCCTTGAGAATACTTCACGTCGCGTTTTTACGGATTTACTAATGATTAAAATAGCTATCGTCATAAGTAACATGGGCTCGACTGATCCTAGGGTGATCAAGTTATATCCCTCGTTATCGAAAAAATATTCAGTTCTAATTCTTGGATGGGATCGTACAGGGGGTCACCCGACTTATGAAAATTTAACAAACAATGTCGTCGTACGTCGTCTTAGGCTAAAAATGCCTTACGGTCGTATATATACTCGCACGATCCCAACACTAATTTTTTTCTTTTGGGTTTTCATAAATCTCTGCAGATTTATGCCTAGAATAGTCCATGCATGTAATCTAGACGGAATCATCCCATGTTACATTTATAAAATATATGCAAAGAATATGGTTATATTTGATTTGTTCGATAGACTATATCTCTCCATAACGAAATGCGCACGCACGCAGATTGTTATTTCACTATTAAGAGTGTTTGAGGAATTCTTCTCTCGTAGGGCAGACGCTCTTGTAACTAACTCGATGAAATTACGTAGAACGTTTATCTCTAAGCCAAAAAATTGCGCAATAATCATGAATTGTCCTGATGATTATAGGAAAACTGAAAACACCAGTAGATCAACGGGCCAATGTTTTAAGCTTGTCTTTGCAGGGTACGTAACTCCTGAGAGGGGGCTGGAACTCGTGGCCAAGGCGATTTCAAAGTTGAAGAATGTCAAGTTAATGATTGCTGGAGATACTAGGGACTATGAATACTTAAAAAGGCTATTAGAGCATTGGAATGTTGAATATTTGGGGTTTCTTCCATATGAAGAGGCCATGAGTTTACAGGAAAGCGCTGATGCAATAGTGATTCCTTATGATCCGCAACTTCCAATGAATCGTATAGGTGCACCAAACAAATTATTCGATGCTATGATGTTAGGTGTTCCTACAATTACTACTATATGTAAGGAAATTGTAGAGGAGAGCGGTTGCGGTTTGTATGTAGATTTTGAAGTTGTATCTGTAAGAGACGCCATTGTATGCCTTAAAAGCAATCCAAGTCTTAGAGAGGAACTGGGCTCTAACGGACGGATAGCCTTTGAGCATAAGTACAATTGGAGTTTAATGGAGACAAGGCTTTTTGATCTTTATGACATCTTATTGATGGGCAATAGACCATGAGAATAGCATTTTATAGTCGTACAAGTTTGAGTTCCGTCGGAGGAGCTGAGAGGTGGCTTGTTGAGGTTTCCAATAGACTCCGAATGCAGGGACATTATGTTAAGATAGTCTGTCTCAGATACAATCCGGTGGGTGAGAGAGTTGCAATTACCTTAGAAAACGACATCACCTTCTCCCACTTAGATTGTCTGAGTATGCTGATCTGCCTCCTAGAGACTCCTTCAAGAAGAAGTTTGGCATAGAAAAAAGGAGAAAATAGTGTTATACCTGGGCAGAATACATAGGATAAAGGGGATAGACATTCTTGTTAGGGCTTTTGCAGAAGTTATTGAAAAACTGGATAATGTTAGCCTTGTTGTTGTGGGTCCTGACGATGGTTATCTAGGGGAACTTGAAGCTTTGATTAGAGTTCTGAAGATAGAGAATAATGTGCTGATTATAGGTCCCTTGTATGGCAGGGATAATCTTGAAGCATATGTAGACGCGGATGTATACGTTCTGCCTTCAAGATATGAGATATGGGGCATCACTGTCTTCGAAGCGATGGCTTGTGGAACGCCCATAATTCTGACTGAGAACTGTGGAATCGCAGAGCATTTCAAGGACAAAGCGGGTCTAGTTGTTAAGACCGATTCACTCAATCTGCAAGAAGCGTTGCTTGAAATGCTGATGAACCGAGAAAAACAAAAAATCTTTAGAGAAAACTGCAAAACTGTGATGCAGAAATTCAATATTTCGGAAACCGTTTCAAGGCTTGAAAAAGTTTACGAAGAACTCCTCTAACCCCTTTATTATGACGCTAGTCGTGGTATTATCGTCTTTTTATGTTTCCGAGCTCACTCTCAGGTGTTTCAATGAAGGTTAATGTTTGTATTGTGACGTTTCCATTAATTGAAGCTGGTTATACCCCTCTGTCAAATTTAGTAAAATTGTTCAGCAGACTTTCAAATCGAGTCTATGTTGTCTCTGGCGGTGCAGGACTAGAAAAATTGGGGAATTTAAAGTTAGATGTTAATGTCCAAGCAATGAAAGTCACTCACAGAGTTAGCTCAAAACTTTTGATGAGGATTGTTAATTACGTGCATACGCAACTCAAGATTTTGCGGTGTGTAATTGTAGCATCGGGAGGAGCTGATCTTTTTGTTTTTTCCATTGGAGGAGAAGACTTGATTCTTCCCGTGTTAGCACAAAAACTCTTAAGGAAGAAAATTATATTGATGCCCGTAGGCATTACAGCGAAAGGATATTCCGTCAGAAAGGATCCCCTAGCTAAATTCATTCCATTGTTGATTGGTATTAACTCAAGCTTCGCGGACAAGCTCGTTCTATATTCATCTAGATTGATTCAAGAAGGAAAATTTGCAAGATATCAAAGTAAAATCCTAATTGCACATAGGCACTTCATAGATTTTTCCAAGTTTGTGGTGAAAAAGAAAATTAATGACAGGTCAGGTATCGTAGGATATATCGGGCGATTAAGTGAAGAGAAAGGAGTTTTGAACTTTATCAATGCCATAATTCCAGTGTTGAAAGAAAGAAAAGATGTGTCCTTTATGCTATGTGGCAAGGGCAGTCTATCTGATGAGATTCGGAGTCTCATTAGAAATGAAGACGTTGAGGCGCATGTTAAATTGAGAGGATGGGTTCCTCACGACGATGTTCCTCAGTACCTAAATGAACTTAAATTAGTTATTTTGCCATCAGTTACAGAAGGGTTGCCTAATATCTTACTCGAAGCCATGGCTTGTGGGACTCCTGTCTTAGCCACATCGGTAGGAGCGATACCCGATGTAGTAATTGAAGGAAAAACTGGCTTCTTACTGAAATCCACCAGGCCGGAGCATATCGCTGAAAGGATAATAGGATTATTTGCTCATCCGAATTTAATGGAAAAAGTTAGTGAAGACGCATACGCTTTCGTCAGAGAAAAATTCCAGTATGAAAAAACGTTGGACCTCTGGAGAGGCATCCTCAAAGAATTGTATGAATGCGCAAATGACTAAACTTTATTTATTGCATAAACTCAGTTAATGCATTCATTTAGGTGAAGGGCTTGAAGCATAAAGTTGCGATTATAGGCGGCGCAGGATTCGTTGGTACATGGCTTGCGAGATACCTTGTAAAAAGTTTTCAAGTTAATATACTTGATGTAAAAGGTCCTCCAAAAGATCTGGAAGAAGCTACAAACTACGTTTATTGTGATGTTAGAAACTATGAAAATGTTGAGAAAGAACTAAAGGATGTAGATTTAGTTATTCATACCGCTATCGTGCAGATACCGCTAATAAACGAGCAGAAAAGGCTTGGTTACGAAGTTAACGTGATTGGAACTCAAAATGTCTGCAACGCTGTTGAAGAAAACCCAAGGATAAAAGGAATGATATTAGCTGGCTCATGGCACACGATTGGCGAAAGAGACTTGAAAGGAGTTATAGACGAGGAGTTCGGATTTAGGCCGGACAAAGTTGAAAGCAGAGCCAGATTATATGCACTTTCAAAAATGGCTCAAGAAGCAATTGTGCGTTTCTACGATGAAATGTCTGATAAATTCTATAGTATAATAAGAATGGGAACGGTTCTCGGAGATGGAATGCCTGAAAAAACAGCTGCAAACATATTCATAGAAAAGGGACTAAAGGGCGAGCCTATAACTCCCTTTAGGCATAGCATGTACAGACCTATGTTGCACGTGGGAATCGAGGATGTGTGTAGAGCTTATGAAACGTTTGCGTTGAAAATTATGAATGGTGAATGTGAGAAGACCGAGAATAGTCTAGCCCACATAATTAACATATATTATCCTAAGCCGATAACTATCTTACAACTTTCTGAAATTGTTAAAAATGCCATTATCGAGTGCAGCAAAGGCAAAATCATACCTAAAATAGAAATTATAGATAATGGACTGCCTATTCTTTTCGAAGAAAAAGGCATAGAAAGCTTAGAGGTCAATATTAGTAAAGCAAGGAGCTATTTAGGCATCGGGGCACTTAAGAGCCCAGAAGAGTTAATCACTCAATTAGTTGCTACTCGATTTAAGAAAAGGTATACATCTTAGAGCTTGTTAGCTGAAGCAAAATAGCGTAATGCCTTAAAGATAGAATTAAACAATGAGGAATGTAAGTGTTGTTCTCACGTGTTATAATGGTGCTCGATGGATTAGTGAGGCTATTGAGTGCGTTACATATATCAGGAAAACAGAGTCTTTTCAGCGGCTGTAAATAGAGGAATAAAAGAAAGCAGCGGCAGTCTCATCGGCTTTATACGTCAAGACGATCTATGGATACCCGATAAAGTGATTGTTTACAATTTACTAACTAACCTTATACGTCATGAGGTTAAGTTTTGAAGATTCTGTTTATTCTTGGTTCTCCTAATCCTTCTCCAGGGGCAGCTTGGACTAGGATAGGATTCTTCGCTGAGGCATGGTCTAGGAAAGGTCACTTAGTGGATGTTCTCGGAACTTTTAGCTATAAATCACTTTGGAAAAGAGGCATGAGAAAAACTGGAAGAGTGAACATTTTCAACATAGTCTTCAACATTGGTCTAAATCACCCTTTAATCTTCACACTGAACAGTATCGTTTCCGTTATGGTTTCAACGCTTTTCTTGCTGGCTAAAAAGCCAGATGTTACCGTAGTTTCGGTTCCATCAGGCAATGTCGGATTTGGTGCGTTAATGGCTTGCAAGCTACTCAAAGCCAAGTGCATAGTTGACTACAGAGATGAGTGGGAAGACTACGCCATAAGCTCAATCAATTCCAGAGATGGAAAATCTTACTATTCTGCAATAAAGAAACTCACGGCAAGCCTTTACAAAAAATGCCGTTTCGTAGTTACAGTAACTCCAAACTTTATCTATAACTTGAAATCTAGAGGGGTGACTAAAGTTAAACTTGTGCCTAATGGGGCCGATGTAAGAATATTTAAGCCATTAAATAACAGGAAAGAAAACAAGATCTTTAAAGTATTCTACTCTGGTAGTATTGGAGGATACTATAGGCTTGACGTGGCAGTTAACTCTATAAAGAAACTTGCAAACAACGGGGTGAGAAATGTCAAGCTCACTATTGCTGGTAGAGGTGAAATAGAAAAAGTGCTTAGGTTAGCCTATGAACTAAATGTTTCAAACAATATAGAGTACAGAGAAGAAATAAACGACAAAACGAAATTGGCAGATCTCATAGCTAATGCTGATGTGGGCTTGATTCCTTATGATAATAATCCTCTTTGGAAGAACTCGCTTCCCGCCAAGTTGTTCGAGTACTGCGCATGCGGAATACCTATATTAGCGACGGTCTATGAGGACTCGATACTAGCCAAGCTAATAGAGGAGCATGAAGTGGGCTTGATAGCACCACCTATGAACGTAGAAAGGCTCGCGGAAGCGATTTACAGATTTTGCGAAAACGGATCATTTAGAAAGGCTTCGGGCGAGAGAGCGAGAGCTCTTATTGAGGAGAAGTTTGACAGAAACAAGATATCAGGTATGTTCCTAAGCTTGGTAGAGCAAGTAGTGCATAGCCCAAGTTAACAATATGGAGAGCACCATCTAAGAGTATACAGAATCATTAGGATGATAAACTGATGGAGACAACTCAGATACGACCTTTAATGAGAAGCTTAAATATAGTGGTTACGTTGGGAGCCGCTTTCTCATCTTTCACCTTGTGGTTGATAGAGTCTTGGATAAGGTACCCACTTTTCCTATTTGAAGTAATTGCAATAATTGTCTTGTATCTAGTCATTAACGATTACGATATCAGACTGACTACAAAGCACGTTAGAATACAGAGTTTACATCTTGGATTAGTTGTTGATGGCTTTCTGACTGCTTCAGCATCGATTCTGCTGATCATAAACGGTTTTCATATTCAGGGAGGATTGACACAGTTAGTCTTGGCTTTGCTCTGTACATCACTTTTATCAGGCTACGCCTTGTTAAATATCTTCGGACTGGCTCGCTACTTTTCTAGACTTGAAACCGCGGTTTTGTCATATCTTCTCAGCTACGCCTTCACTGGCTTCATTGCCCTTGCTTCTTTCGGGATCGATCAAGGTGCACGAACTTCATTTGGGCTAAGCTTTTTTATCGTGATAGGATTAGTATCAACACAAAAACGCAGAGGACATGAACATACCTCTATTTCCAAATCCTTCTCCAAAAATATCGACTGTTTAGCTTTACTTCTGGCGATGGCGTTTTATATCCTTTCTTTCCACTTTATGTATCCAGGCTTCGCACTTCTCCCGGGAACTGACATATCGAGAGATTACGCGAGCAGTATTATCCTAAGCAGAACGCCTAACATTTACATCCGCTCAGTTTACCTGCTCGCTCACTTTCACGAATCCTTGTTCCTCTCACTTTCGCACCCGTCACTATCATCTGCTCAAACGGCTTTGCTCACGTTAAATCTCATGTTGCCGCTGGCTTTTTTCGTGATGACAAAGCCGTACCTAGAGAGAATCGATGCTAGATTGCCCTCCTTAGCTACGTTGTTCTGGGCGTTGTTTACAAACAGTTTCGGGGGCTTCGCATGGCTCTACTTCACTAAATTGAAGCTTTCAATGATAGGGCAAACTCAACTCCAGCTTTTAGCTACTGCAGCAGACAAGACTTATTATGGAACCATGTATGGAGTCTTCGGACTTTGGTATGTTCCAGCTACGGTAGCCTTTGTGGTGTTGATGACAACGATCTTTCTAATGTCCAGAAGGGAAATCCCAGCGTCGAAATATATTGCCCTGTTCTCCGTCATGATAGCGACGTTATACCTAACGCATGTAACTGAAGCTGTGGTTTTTGCTCTGTTTCTAGCAGTATATGGAGCAATATCAAGGAACGGAAATCTTACAATTGATGATTCGATGAAATCCTCAATAATAGGCTTTCTGTTTGTTATCATAATTTACTATATTCTCTCGTTGTTCACTGCACGTTTCATGATTGATTTATCTCTGTTAATCTCACTTATGATTCCCATATTGGCTCTGATTCTTTCACTGCTATTTAAACGAATTGTTAGGCCAAGACTTTCTTTTGGGATCAAGTTGAGAATAGGCAGCAAATCCTTCTTGAAAACGTTGGTTTTATCACTCCTCTTTGCGTATACTGTTGCCCTCCTGTCTTGGACCTCGCTTGGAGAATCCTTCCACACATGGCAAGTTGACACAATAGGTCTAGTTCCTTGGTTCATGTACCCATTAATGCTTGGAATAAACGGGTTACTGGCCATATTAACGCTGTATTACCTTACTCAGCATTTGGAATCTTACAGAGCGCTCACGCTCTTTATTGCTTTCATGATCTTCGCTTTTATTGCTGGAAAACTTGTGTCGACAACAAATCTATACCTCTTTGACTCTCGATATTGGGAGAAAAGATTCATATGGTTCATAAAGATTTCCCTCGCAACTCTCGCTCCGATCCCAATTCTATTTTCAATGGATAGCTTAAAGAAAAAAACCTTTCATGCCAACATCAAAACTGTTGCTTCAGTTGTAATTATTGGAACAGTCGTCCTTTGTGGCGTTTCCACATCCTTTCTTAACCAAGAATACTGGAGCATTGTAGCAAACGATCCAGCCTACCAGCCTTCTTCAAACGAGATGAGCGCCATAAACGTTTTTAGGGAAATACTCGATAACGATCCCAAAGCATGGTTAGCCACTGTGACAAGCACTTCCGCAGCCATGGCAACCCTTGCAGCGCCAGCGGACAAGCTTGGGTTAAAGCAACTTCTCTACACGGCTTACAGACCTGAGATGGCTTTTGCCCAGCTCTACAGGCATCCCGCTTATAGGCATCCCTACGTTTACCTCCATAATCGAGACATAGCACATCTGAACGATTTTAACGATCGCTTCCTAGCGCAATATCTCACTATGCTTCCTCTGGTCTTCAATAACTCCGAGGTGAAGATATACAACGTGTCTAAGCCTTCTTTCCCGCAACCGACCAGCGACAATGTCCTAATTATGCCGCTTGATAGCTCGCTGATCGGGGAAGATCTTTACATGGCTTATCATATCCTCTCACAAGGCTTATACAACTACACAGTCGCTTATGATCTGGACGACAAGGCTCTCAACGCCACAACCATCCTCCTTTCCTTCGACCCACCTGAAGGAAGCATCCTTGCTGATGTTTTCCAAGACAAGTTTGGCCAAACGCTTGGATCATGGGACATCTCAAAAGGAAGCTGGCGCACTGAAGGCGGAAAACTGCTTGGAGGCGAAGACGAGAAATACCACGAGGGAATAATTCTCTCAGCCATATTTGCCGAAAACTTCACAGCGAACTTTCAGGCAGAGCCAGTATGCGGGGACGTTGAAGTCTACAATTACGTTAGCCTTGTCTACTCATGGGTGGACTCGAAGAACTACCGGATTGCAGACATTCTGTTCAACACAGACGGCTACATCTATGTTCACTTCAGAACAATCGTTGATGGAGTCGAGAATGCACTACCGAGCTGGCCTGGAATAAAGACTGACTTAAAGTGGGGCTTTGGCAATGAATATAACATAACAATAAAGGTTAACGGTCTTTCAAACGAAATAACCATCAACGGCAAGACATTCCTTTCAATAAATTTAAAGAATATCGGTGGAAAAATTGGACTACGTTACTTTAGATTCTATGGAGTATCATTTGAGGACTTCTCCGTTGCTTGTACCATGCGGGTCCGTTTAAGGCCCGTTAAAGACTATTTGGGTTATCTGCAACAGGGTGGAAGGGTTATAGTATTAAATACAAACGGATACGGCTTCTTCTCTGATTATCTATTCTCGATCTCGAACTCCACAGCGGGTGCCCAAAGAATAGACAGTCAAAACCAGAGAATACATTTGCCACCTAACGTATTAGTGCCTATACTACTATCTAAGAATGGCAACGCGACGACTCTAAGTAGTTATATAGCAGTACCATATGAGACGCCATTCATCTTACAGCAGAATTACGGCACTGGGGAGCTCTTCTACGTCAACATATACCCTATTATTAAAGCGATGCGTGAGAAGAGCACCCAGCCAGCCTTCTCTGAGCTATCAGGAAAACTCCTTAACGACTTGAATCTAACAAAGGTAAATCCAGACACAATACTAAGCTTCGACGGATACGTGAGAGAAATATACCTGAGCAATGGCGTAAAGGCTGGAACACATTCATTGCTGTTCCCGCTAGAACTTGAACTCAAACAAGTCGATGTCGAAGCAGAAGACGGTTTCCACACTTTTCACAACGTAACCAATATCGCAATTACTGAATATTCAAGAGCAATTATTGAGGCTGACAGCGTTATCATAGAGAACGGTGAAGGATTCTACGCAGTTGTGAGAATCAACTCTACGTTCACAGTCAAACCTTCCGCGGGGTCACTGAATCTCAAAATCACCACGAAGGATGAGGAGATTAATCTGAGCGATATAAACCAATTCTCGATTACACCAAGCGACTCAGTTCAACTGCTAGCTCGAACACCAACTTTGAACGCTTCGCAAGTCACATTTGTTGAATTCTATCCGTCTGGCTCCTTGCAATGGAGCACGAGGACTTACGGTCAAAACCTAAAAGTAGCCGGATTAACGCAGTTTTCTGTGATGCTTTCCGACAGCTACAGTGCTCTAACAAATGTTAAGGTTGGCGCCTCTTTCGAACGTGACCCGCCGATAGTAATGCTTGATGAGCTCTCCGCTTTTCCAACAGCCTTATTTTGGACTTTATTGTTGCTACCGATCTCTGTAGTGATCATTTTTGCTTTTAGGGTAAGAGAAACACATCAGGATAATCAAACAAAAGGTTCCCCAAATCATCATGTCTAATCAGAATATTTGGGCACCTCGTGGGCGAGAAAGGCATAAACAGGAGCGTAGAGCCCAAACCACAGCATTTTTTCTCAATCCTAAGGTCGGAGATGCTATTCTTGATATAGGTTGTGCCGAGGGATTTGTTACCAATAATCTCGCGCAGGCCATTTTAATCCTTATAAAGAGAGGATCACCTACACTCGTTGTGTTCATTGCGGCAAGCTAACGCCTCTATGGGATCATTTGCATTCCATGGATGAAGAGAAGGTTACCAGTCTTTTGCCAACTAACTACGCTCTTGTTGCTATTTGTCACCTCCTTGATGCAGAGTTAATATCTTTAGCAGCCATTTTTGGACGTCTTCCGCTTAGACTCTGGCTCATTTTGAATAACTTACTTGGCAAGATCCGCAAAGGCTACTGGCCCTTACTCAAATATAAGAAAGATTAATGAGTTTGGCAGAGCCCTATTACCATAAGATCGAAGACCCGCAAGAATTTCTAAAGCATTATCTAGACATCTACGAAGGAGACTACAATAAGAGAAGAGCACGAAAAATAATCTCACTCCTCCCTAAGCTCAAGGAAAAAAGGGTACTAGACATTGGTTGTGGCGGAGGCTTCTATTCCCTAGCTGCACATGGAAAAGGATGTAAGAACATAATTCAGATAGACAGTTCACCCGTGTGCGTGCAGGCGGCGAAGTCAAATTTGCTCGAAAATGCCAATTATGACGCAGAAGGCGTGGTTGCCGATGCGACAAATCTTCCTTTTACTGATGGTTATTTCGACTTTGTATTGTGTATAGACCTCATCGAACACGTAAAAGAGGACAGTTTACTTCTGCGTGAGATTAGAAGAGTCTTAAGAGATAACGGGCTCATGCTTCTGGCCACACAAAACTCGAACTCGATTACCTATGTCTTGGAGGCTCCTATACAACGGTATGTGTTAAAAAATCGTAACTGGATGGGTTGGGATCCCACTCACATAAGATTCTACACTCCAAAACATCTCCTTCACCTATTGACAACCTCGGGCCTCACTCCAATCGAAATTGATGGAACCTATTTCATACCTTACGGCATCGGAAACTGGCTCCAAAGATTACAGAGACTCTCAAAAGCACTCTACCGTATACTAGTGTTTATCAATGAGAAGATGGAATCGAAGCGTAAGGCGCTATGGAATTTGTTTGGATGGGGCATTATATGCTTATCTATAAAAAGAACGTGAGCAGAACAATCATAGAAGTGAGAAGCTGAAAATATAGTTACATTTCGTTCTAGAAACTAATAGTCTTGATATGAATCAACCGGTAGTTAAAATGAAAAATGCGATTCTACTTAAGATTAAGAACAGAGATGCTGAGATCATCATCTTCGGACTTGGGCACATCGGCCTTCCCAAAGCAGCCATAATTGCGGAGGCAGGCTTTCATGTCATCGGGTTTGACGTTAACTCAAAAAAAGTTGAGGATGTTTCTAAAGGAAACGTTACTGTAAATGAGCCTGGACTAGGTGACTTGATCAAACGACTCACTAAGGAGGGACTTCTAGAAGCTACCTCAGATGCTAATGCCGCCGTGAAAGAGGCAGACATCATTATCATATGCGTTCCAACCCCAGTAAAGGAGGACAAGACGCCAGACCTCTCCTATGTTGAAGA
>Ga0315314_1001789_pt1 | contig 18535 bp, 19 predicted proteins | sample TDP9_MG_FD_203631 | JGI IMG/M metagenome (GOLD analysis project Ga0315314, IMG submission 203631) | Freshwater sediment microbial communities from Lake Towuti, South Sulawesi, Indonesia - TDP9 | ecosystem: Environmental > Aquatic > Freshwater > Lake > Sediment | place: Indonesia: South Sulawesi...
AACCCGTTCACTTCAATCTTCTTTATATACGGCATCCACTCAGTTCCTCCGATTCGCCTCGTTGAGCGGTATCAGTTCAACCGGTCCGTGCCGTTAGTGCCTAGGTCGATGACGAACTTACGCCCCTGCGAAAGCGATCAGCCGTCATATGTATGAACCGTTTCACTTTGTCTTCCTCTCCGTAGACGAGGACATATCCATCCCTTTGGGTCTTCAGTCCCAGTCCAATCTCCTTTGAGAGCTTCTTGATCTTCTCCAAGGTTATCTCTGCTGACGGCTCTATCCTGACCCAACTCTTGTCTCTGGGAATTCCAATGGGGAACCTGCGGGGAGGCTTGGGCTCGCAAGTGCGAATGGTTCTCTGAGCTTCAGCAATCTTTACCAACCATCCATCAGCGTATTCCTCGCCAAGCTTCCTCTTCGCAGCTGATAGGAGATGGGATTCGACACTGCCCAGGTATTCTTCGATCCTCAGCAGATTCTCGGCGCGAGATCGGTCTACCTTAAGAACCTCTATCATGGTTTTGGCGGAGCGAAGGTCCCTCACCACCGCCGGAGGGATTGATTCTCCACTCTTCCGTAGCTCAGCAGCCAGATCAGCCAGAAGTTTCCAGCGAGCTTCATAGTTCAGGTTCGGTGCGCCTCCGAAGTCCGACCGAGACATGGTTTAACAGCTAGCATCAGTGAATGCTGTATTGTCTACCGACTTCTTCATCACATTCTTCTCGTGGAACGGTTTGCTTGATAATGCTGTTGCTTTTTTTAGTTCGGGCGATAAAATCACAGAGTATTGCCATTCTAAATATCTCTTTCTAATACGTCGATCTATCTGAGAATGTTGCGAGTAACCTCCGCGCCACACGCAAACCTATTTTAGAGAGGACGCAGTGAATCTGAAACGTAATCAGAGATGTACGAGTTCAATTATAAGCAAGCCATAATCCTCAGATACGACCTGAAGATGAGTTGTGGAAAGGCATCCGCACAAGCTTGCCACGCGGCCGTTTCGGCTACGGAGAAGACAAGAAAGGCGCATCCTTCCTGGTGGCGAGAATGGATGGTAGAAGGCCAACGCAAGATCGTCTTGAGAGTGGACTCTGAAGCTGAACTGCGGGAAATCGAGAGGCAAGCTGAAAATATGAAGATCTCAGCCGTGTTGATCTCAGATATGGGATTAACTGAGCTCCCGCCTGGGACAGTCACGGCCCTTGGAATAGGTCCTGCTCCGGCAAACCTTCTTGATAAGATCACTGGGAATCTTCCTCTTTACTGATCGAGGCTTGGAACCTTTGGGGGCCTGATCGCTGTGAACGTGCCCAAGCTCGAAGCTGACTTGGGAATCGAAGTCTATGCTTCTAAGTCTAGAGGGATCGGCGGAACAATCAAGCACAAGCCGGAAGATTTCATTGTTGAAGAGGTTTTCACTGACGGCTCGAAGGCTTCAGTCCAACCAAGCGACAAGACTATACCGCCTTCTGAACGCGGGCGTTACCTCGTGTGTATTTTGATCAAGAAAGGCTGGGACACCTTCGCCGCGGTTAGAAAGGTGGCACACCAGATCGGGATAAGCCCCGACAGAATCAACGTGGCAGGAATCAAAGATGCCCGAGCTTTGACAGCCCAGCACGTGAGCATCTGGGGGGTGCCGGTTGAAAGGCTGCAAAGGGTTGACCTGAAGGGCATAGTGATCACTCCGATTCGTTTCTCGTCAGAGAAGATCTCGTCAAGGCTGCTCCTGGGAAACCAGTTCAATATCATAGTGAGGTCCATAGGCTACGGTCAAGCAACGGTCCAGAAAAGGATACAAGAGGCATGCGTTGAACTGACGACTCTAGGCGGAATTCCCAATTTCTTCGGGCACCAACGCTTCGGCACCATCAGATCCGCAAGCCACTGTGTTGGCCGCTTACTAGTGAAGGGCAGCTTTGAAGAAGCAGCGCTTGTCTTTTTGTCGGAACCGAGCCGTTACGAAAATCCAGCTGCAAAGGAGGCGCGCAGATTCTTGCGTGAAACCCGAGACTTCAAGTCCGCACTCAGGATGTTCCCAAGAAATCTGGTCTACGAGAGGGTTATGCTTGTCCGTCTGTCGAAGCATCCGAGGGATTTCTTGGGGGCTTTTCGGAGAGCGCCATCCAGCCTCCGTCTTTTCCTCGTCCAAGCTTATCAGTCTTTTCTGTTCAACAGGTTCCTTAGCGAGCGGATGAGACGGGGGATCTCAATCAGCAGGGCACAGATTGGGGACTATGTTGTCGACTTGGATGAGAGGGGGCTTCCAGCCAAGAGCTTCAGGAAAGCGGAGGAAAGCAGCATCTCGAAGATTGAGCAGAAGATCGAAGGACGGAAAATGACTGTCGCCATACCTTTAGTCGGGTTTAGGCAACTGCCTTCAGACGGGGTTCAAGGTGAGATCGAAGAGGAAATCCTCGAAAGAGAATTGACCACGCCTGACGACTTTCGACTGCAGAAGATGCCCGAAGCAAGCGCGGCGGGCGGACTGAGAACTGCCTTAGCTCCAGTTTGTAACCTCGGCATCGAAGTAAAAGATCAGCCAGCTGACCAAGACGGGCTTAATGCCAGCTTCCACTTCTTGCTTCACAAAGGCTCATACGCAACCATCCTCCTACGGGAATTCATGAAACCCAGAGACCTGGTGAGAGCTGGTTTCTAGGCCGACCGGAAAACATGTGGAACCAGCGTAAGGTCTCCGCAGGTCAAAGCATTCTGTATCGGCAACACGGAAAAGCAACCAAGACCACAATGAGCCTAGGGTGTGAGTCTGAACCTGTCCCTCGGAAAGAGGACAACCTCTCTGATGTTTCTTATGCCCGTGAACATCATCATCAAACGTTCGAGGCCGATTGCCCATCCAGCGTGGGGAGGCATGCCGTAATCGAAGGCTTGAATGTGATACTTGAAAGCCTCTGGGTGCAAGCCCTGCTCCTTAAGCCTCTTCACCAAGACATCCTTGTCGTGCACGCGGGTGCCGCCGGAAGCTATCTCAATCCAGCGCCACATCAAGTCGAATCCCTCGCTTAATCGGGAGTTGTCATCTCTGGGCTTTATGTAGAAGGGCTTTAGACTTGTCGGCCAGTCGGTGACAAAGTAGAAGTAGGGGTGAATCTTTCCCAACGTTCTATAGGCTAAGGTCGGTATGTCTTCGCCCCAACTGATCTTCACGCCCTCTCTTTGAAGGTCTTCAATAATCTGGTGGTAGGTTAATCGTTTGAACGGAACCCTAGGCACAGTGACCCTATGCCGAAGAACCTTGAGCTCTTGCTGGCACTTTTCCTTAGCAACCCTGCAAAGGTTGTGCATGAGCTCTTCGGCGACTTCCATGACGTCACCACCAGTGGCGAAGGCTTCCTCAACGTCGATAGATATAAACTCTGTGATGTGCCGTCTCGTATGAGACTTCTCAGCCCTATAGGCGGGACCAATCTCGAAAACCTTTTCGAAGTTGACAACTAGCTCCTCCTTGTAAAGCTGGGGGCTCTGAGCAAGAAAGGCCTCACGTTCAAAGTAATATATGGGGAAAAGGGCCGCCCCTCCTTCGGTTGCAGAGGCGATTATCTTGGGTGTGCTGATCTCAAGGAAACCCTTCTTCGATAGGAATTCCCGGGTAGCTTCCAGGACTACATGCCGAATCTTGAATATTGCTTGATTCCTGTCGCTACAGAGATCCAGAACGCGTGAGTCAAGCCTTACGTCTATCTGCGCTGGAGTTCTCCCCGTAATGTCCAACGGAAGGGGTTGTTTTGCGATTCCGAGGATTCTGATACTTTCGGGTATTATCTCCGCACCTCTCGGTGCCTTTTCCATCTTCTTAATAATGCCCTTGGCGGCGATGCAGTCCTGTCTATGAAGTGCCCTTGATCTCCTCAATATCTCCTCGTCAGCTTCCGCCTCTGGAATGGTGATCTGAACCATGCCTTCCTTGTCCCGTAGGATTATGAACCTTATGCCGCCAAGGTCTCTGACCTCGCTGATCCAGCCCATAACGATGACTTCTTGCCCATTCAGTTCGGGTCCAATCTCGGCCGAAAAATGAGACCTGCGCCAATCTCCTAGTTCGTCAATCTTCATCTTCATAGTGCCGCCGTCAAGCCGCGAACTCTATTCTGAGAGCCATTCCCTGAGCCGTTCTCGCAATCTCTTTCAAGGCTTTGAAGTACTTCGAAGCTTTCCTCTTCTCTCTTCCTTTCAAGATCACTCTTGTCTCAGTGGTCCCGTCTGGAAGCCAGATCCTGTTTATGGTCAGGATACTCATTGGTGCAAGCAAGTCTTCTAGGAATTTCCTTTCATCCGATTTGTACTCGAGCACACGAACTGTCTTTTCTGTCTTGTGTTCCAGGAGTTTGATGATCTTCCCGCCGTAGCTTAGAATCTTGGCTATATCGCCTTGGTTGACGAGAATAGCCAGAACGCCGTCGGCTTCAACTACTTTGTGGAGGTACACATCCTGAAGCGGCGGAAATTTGTCTTCGATAGAAATGAGTAGACGTCCAACCTCTAAGTCTAGTTGGCTTACCTCTCCTTTCTCAACCTTTTTCTTGCATTTGGAGCATAACATTCCGCTTCTCAAGCAGAATTGGCATAACTCCGCTTTCACCGATCCCTAAGCCCTCCAGAAATAAAGGAGGTGTGACGGAGCGCATATTTCCTGATTTTTCTCCTAGCGCATCAGTGTTATCTCTATTGTGCTCACGTTTACGGTTGTGTTGGCGCCTTCGGCCAATTGAAGCTGTTGTGTTCCGATAGAGATATTACCTATCTTCACGTCTGGCAAGAATCTTCGCCTCGCAATCTCGACAACATCGACAGCCCTGCTTATCGCCCGCCCCCTAGCCTTAATATATACCTCTTTAGCTCCGCCGTGAAACAGAGTTATGCAGGCTAGAACATAGTTCATCACTGGCTTCTGTCCAATGAGCACCGCGTTGTTTTCTGGCAACCTTGCCGCCTCACTCCTTGTTCTCCTTATGTAGCGTAAACTTACTGCTCTGTGACCATCAATAAATAGCTTGCGGTATACAACAAGCTGATTGAATTTCATTCAAAACCAAAAGACATATATTAGCTTCTAGCGGGGAAATGGGTAACAACAGCGCTTAGGGGTAAGAGATTGCCAATCACCGACCCACTCAAGAGGACTATAGCACAGAAGAAGAGACTCTACATGAAGATATGCCGAGAATGCGGGGTCAGGAACGCTCCAACCGCCAAGAAATGCAGGAAATGCAGAAGCTCAAACCTAAGGTGGAAAAAGAGGGAAAAATCCCGCTAGACAGTTCACCGACAGGAATCTGGCTCTGAACCTAGCTTGCTTTTGCGAGGTTGATTCTGCAATCACAGTTCTAGGATTATCTCTACTTGGCAACCCTCGGGTATATTCATAGTCCCCTTCCAAGAATCGCCGACCGCCACCATGGCAAAGATTCCCGAGACCTCAGCTTTGGCTTTTCTGACAAGATTGAGCAAGGCGGACTGGGTATCGCCGCTCTTGATTATATCGTCGACCACGAGGATACTGTCACGTTTCTTTATGGCATCCTTTGGCACATAAAGGGTGACGGTGTAACCAGAACCGCTGAGGGTATAGGTCTCCTCAATGAACGATGAGACTCCCACCTCCTTGGTTGGCTTAGCCACTACAACATTCACGCCCAACGCGTGTGCGACCATAGTCGACAGAGGCACTCCGTCAACGGCTGCAGTCAAAACCTTTGTTATTCTTTTTCCAGCAAACTTTGCGAGAACGTGATCTGCCGCCCGTCTGAGCAGATTTATGTCGCCTACTATCGATGTGTTATCGAAGTACCCCTTACTGTCAAACTTGATTTCTCGCCGCAACTCGGTGTCTAGCGCCACAATCTTGGAAAGAGCTTCCCAGAGGATCCGAGCTCTCTCCGTATTGGGGAGGACATGGCCCTTCACATACCTGCTCAGAACTGTTACTGGCAGACCAGTCTTGGCAGCCAGTTCTCGGTAAGTGTACCGGGTCTTAGCTGTCCCTTTAGCTGTTCTAAGCAGTTCGACGGTTGCCAGACGGAGTTTGAGGTCTTCGACGTGGGTTGCCATCCTTTATCACTTCTAATGTGACGGCGGACAGAATCTGCTCAAAATTTACACACGAATGTATTAATATCTCTATCTGTTCTCTTCTATCTGCAATCTGATATGTGACGTTTCCGACCACGCCTCTTTGAGGTGGTGCTCGAACGGACCGCGGCTTTCCATCATCCTCGGTGGCGGGACTTTCGAAATAGATTTAAGGATAAAGCATCTTCTGCTATTCAAAAGACTGTGCCAAGGGCATGACTAGACTGAAAAGCTCCGAGGAAGGCGGGATGAACCTTTGAGTAGCAAACGACAGGAAGAAGGAAAAGTGAAGATAATATACAAGCCTGCGAAGGAGATTGTAATCCTCGATTACTTCCAGTTCTCAATGGAGAAACTGAACCAGATGTTCGCTAGGATAATACAGTCAGGTCTCCCAGTAATGGCGCAATGGGCTGAGGGAGTCCTCTTTGTCCATTTTCCCCTCGTGCCTGACACCAACGACCTCATGGAGAATTATCTGAGGGGCAGACTTTACTGGAGCTCAGCCAACTTCGCCCTGATGCCGAAATACGCTCCATCGATTAAGGTGACTGGTTTGGAGATCGCTGTCGTAGATGTGTCTGATCACCCTGTTCTCCGAGAGGTTGCGAAGTGGCTGAGAGAACATGCCAAAACAATAGGCGAATCGTAGAAACAAGCACCACGCAGAAAGGAGTTTTGTGCGAGAATCTCGTTGATTAGGTTTAAATATCTCGTTGTGGTTCTTTATCCCAAAAACTGGAGGATTATGTTTTGTTCGGTTACGCTGGAAGGATTCTGAGAGTAGACTTATCAACGGGGAAAACACGAGTGAATGCTCTGAGCGAGGAAGACGCAAAGAAATACATCGGCGGAATCGGCCTCGGGATGCATCTGTTACTCAGCAACTCGAAGCCCGGCGTCGATCCTCTAGGCCCGGAGAACCCGCTGATTCTCACAACCGGACCGCTGAGCGCAACGATAGCTCCCACAGGGGGGAATGGGCATGCCTTCGTGTCCAAGTCGCCTCTAACCAACGGCCTAGGCGAGGCTAAATCGCATGGGTTCTTCGGTTCAGAGTTGAAGAGAGCTGGCTATGACGCAGTGATCTTCGAAAGAAGAGCAGAGAAGCCGATGTACGTCTGGATTGATGACGACAACATTCAGTTCATGGACGCGAAGCATCTTTGGGGGAAGTCGCCTCAAGAGACCGAGGACAGGATAAGAGAGGACCTAGGCGACTACTATATTCGCATTGCCTCCATCGGAATGGGTGGCGAGAAGCTATCACGTGTCGCTTGCATTATGAATGATAAGACGAGAGCAGCTGGGCGGACTGGCATGGGGGCTGTGATGGGTTCGAAGAACCTGAAGGCCATTGCCATTCGCGGAACCCGAGACATATCCGTTGCGAAACCTGAGGAGTTCATGGAGTTCGTGAAGATGATGCATGAGAGGATGAAGGGGCCTGCAACGTCGAAGTATAGAACTCTGGGAACCCCGCTTAACGTTCTGGTCCACAATTCGCTGGGAGCCTTGCCAACGAGAAACTTCACTAACGCGGTTTTCGAAGGCGCTGAGAACGTAAGCGGAGAATATCTGAACGAACGTTTCGTCGCAAAGATTGGCGGCTGCTCATCTTGCGCTATGCGTTGCGAACATCTGGCCGTTGTTCCAGAGGGACCATACAAGGGCACAACTACGCGGGTGGAATATGAGCCTCTTTGGGCCTTTGGACCTCATTGTGGCGTGGATAGACTGGACGCGATAATCAAGGCGATGGACCTGTGCAACTACTATGGACTCGACAGCCTTTCAACGGGAAACATTGTAGGCTTCGCCATGGACTGCTACGAGCATGGCATCCTGACGAAGGAGGATACGGGCGGTATGGAGCTTGAATTCGGCAACGCCGAAGCCACTGTTGAGTTGGTCCACAAGATAGGCAAGAGAGAGGGCCTAGGCGACATTCTGGCTGAAGGAGTCAAGAGGGCTGCTGGGAAGATTGGGAAAGGAGCTGGGAAGTACGCCAACCATATTAAGGGGCTTGAGATGACAGGCTATGACATCAGAGGCCTGAAAACTGCGGCTATAGGCTATGCGGTCTCTTTCCGCGGGGCTGATCACAACCGCCACGGCGCTTACGGGGTTGACCTTAAGGGAACCGTTGACCGTTTCAAGGTGGAGAAGGGCCGATCGAAGTTTGTCATAGACATTGAAGACCTCTACACAATCATCGACTCGCTGATCGTATGCAAGTTCTCAAGGGGCGTTTACTATAAAGAGTACGAAGAACTCTCCAGATACTATACGCTTACTACGGGAATTGGCATGGCTCCTGAGGACCTTAGAAGGGCAGGTGAGAGGATAAATGACCTAGGGAGACTTTTCAACATCAGAGAAGGCCTCTCCAGGAAGGATGATCATCTTCCACCCAAGGTTATGAGCACACCCATCCCAGACGACACAGTTTCAAAGGGCAGCTACATCACGCAAAAGGAACTTGACTTCATGCTGGACGATTACTACGCCCACCGCGGATGGACGAGACAAGGCGTCCCAACCCTTGAAAAGCTCAAGGAACTGGGATTGGAGCACCTAACCTATATTGTTGAGGACAAGATTGAGAAGCCTAAGAAAGCGTGAAAAAGGAGGAATCGACATGTCATCAATCCACGCAAGGAAATTCGTCTCCGCAGACCCAGACAAATGCGTAGGCTGTTGCGTATGCGAGTATGCCTGCTCATACGAGAAGGAGAAGACCTTCAACCCGCTGAAGTCTCGGATACGCGCGGTACGGTTGGATACACTCATCAACCTGTCTTTGGCTTGCAGGCTGTGCGAAGATGCTCCATGCGTCGCAGCATGCCCAAGGGACGCGTTAACCCAGTCAGAGCAGACTGGGATCATCATGGTTGACGAAGACAAGTGCAACGGCTGCGGGTGGTGCATCGAGGCTTGCGACTACGGCGCCATAATGCTCCATCCAGAGAAGAAGGTAGTGTTTGCATGCGACCTATGTGACGGCAAACCCAAGTGCGTCGAATGGTGCCCAGAAGAAGCGCTGGACTTTGTGACAGCAGACGTGCTTGCACAGAAAGCTAGAATCACTGCCGTAAGAAAGCTGTTCCAAGAAGCAATGAAGCCGAAAACGACCTAGGCTTAGATAGTCCTCTCCTTCTTTTCTCTGGAATCGGCGGCAGAAGCCTTAGGGGGCATCAAATCAGTTGATGTAGTGCTCCGTCACGTCTGGTCTAGAGGCCATCGATTCTGATTATATATCTTCTCTCCAGCCGTCTTAGCGCATCAAAGAACTCGCTCTTCTGTTTCCCCTGCAGCTTGAAGTGTTGCTGCATGTCCCTTACACAAGACCAAGAGGTTCCGCTCTTTCTCAAGTGGCTCTGCAGATAGGTGATAACGAGACGCTCTATTCGGCCACACTTCCAAGTCGTGTTTCGGAGAAGGACAGCCATCGCCCTTAACATCCTCTGGGTCTCTCTTTTTGATCGTCTCGCCATCCGATCTCCTCGCCCTCATCAAGCTCCCGATTTTGTATTTATGCCTATCTGAGGAGCAAATCCTTAACAGAATTGCCTCAGCAAACTTAATAGTCCAGATAAGGTCGAGGCATCTGCCCTTTTTCCCGCACCGCAACCTTGAAAAGGCTTGACACACGAAAAGGATGTAGATAATCAATGACAGGTTATGTGTCTCCTAAGGCTCGCGTCGAGGGGTGCGTTGAAAGCGACGCCGTAATCCTCGGACCAACCAGCGTAGGCTCCGGAACGACAGTTGGCAAGGACGTCATCATCGGCTATCTAGTTGAGAAGACTCTAAGGTCGTTAGCCTCCTTGCGCCCTTTTGACATCGAGAAGTACGATGCTTCCAGCAGGGGCGCTGCAATCGGAATGGACTGCACGATTCGTTCCGGCACAGTCATCTACGAAACAGTCACTATTGGCGACAGAGTCAGAACAGGACACAATGCTCTCATAAGGGAAGGCAGCATCGTAGGCGACGAAACACTTGTCGGTTCCTCAGCGAAGCTAGATGGCACGGTCAAGATTGGGACGCGAGTGAAAATCCAATCGAACGCATATCTTCCCCACCTGACCGTGGTTGATGATGATGTGTTCATTGCGCCTAACGTCTGCTTCACAAACGATCCATACCCTCAAAGCAGACGTCTCGTCGGGGTCACAGTTGAGAAAGGCGCAATCATCTGCGCAAATGCCACACTCCTGTCCGGCGTAAGGATTGGCAGGAATGCGGTGGTGGGGGCAGCTGCTGTCGTGACGAAGGATGTTCCAGCGGATTCGGTTGTTATGGGAAACCCCGCACGTCTCCACATGACCCGCAAAGAATTCGATGAGAAAAAAGACGCTTGGGAAAGCGCTAAATATCCCAAAACGTGACCTTTGATGATGAACCGCAGCAGGTGTTTGGATGGTTGGGGTGAAAGACTACAGAGTCATCGACCTTTCGGCTGAGATAAAACCAGGAGTCCTCAAGGTAGACGGCGAGTATCTCCATGGGAAGGGAAACCGTAGGTTCGAGATACAGCAGTTCACATATGCTACCGATAAGACTTTCATGCATTGGGTTGAAACTGAGACCCATGTAGGCACTCATGTCGAGCTCCCAGCGCATCTTGACGAAGGCGCGAAATCCTGTGCGGAGATGCCTATCGAAGCCTTCTTTGGTGAGGCTGTAGTGCTGAAATTCCGGTTCCTGAAACCTGAGGATGGTCAAGGTCAGCCGATAGTGCCGTCCCATCTGGGTGAGGTGAAGAAGGGAGACATCGTTCTGATGTGGAGCCCCTACGAAGGCCTCGAATCGCCTCACATTTCACCGGAAGCGGCGAAGTGGCTCGCAGAGAAACCTGTGAAGATGCTAGGAGTCCAGAATGTTAAGGTTGAGGCTTCACTGGATTCCATGGCTACACACACTAATCTATTGAGGAACGACATCCCAATTATCGAAGGCTTGGTGAACCTAGAGAAAATCAAGAAGAACCGAGTCTTATACATCGGATTGCCGCTGCGTGTTGCTGGCCTCGACTCTTCCTGGATACGCGCCATAGCCCTGGAGTCCGCCTCTTAGTCATACTCGTTTTTTCAGCACACCTTTCCGTTCCAGTGCTGACGCAAGAACTCATAGGACTGAACTCATTCCATACACTAACATTCCTCGTTGTAGCGTGCATGATCGACAGCGACAGCAGACTCACGGAATAGGAGTCAAGGCAGAAGAAAAACAGTTATACGGTATTTTGGATAATGTAAACGTACAATAACTTGAAGCTAGGTGTACAAAGATATGCTCGCCCGTGAAAGAGTCAGATCAGCTCTGCAGCACCGTGAGCCTGATAGAGTTCCGATACATGATAGCCCTTGGCAGGCAACGGTGGACAGGTGGCGGACTGAGGGTTTGCCTTCAGGAGTGTCTCCAGCCGACTACTTTGGTTACGAACTGGTCGGCTTGGGCGCCGACACGTCCCCTCAGTTCCCCGTCGAGGTTGTATCTGAGGACAATGAATACATCGTGGAGCGGACCAGCTTTGGAGGCATCAGGAAGAACCATCGCGACTACTCCACTACGCCAATGATCATCGACTACCCGTGTAAGAGCAGGGAAGACTGGGAGAAGATCAAGTCAAGACTGAAGCCGAGCGACTATAGGGTGGACTGGGTCTCGTTCCTTCAGTCCTTTCATCGGGAAAGTAGTCGAGGCCGATTCATCACCTATGACGCAGCTGTTGGGTATGACAAAATCCAGAGCTACGTTGCCTCTGTACGCTTGCTGAAGGCTGTCATGATGGAGGCCGAGTGGGTTGAAGACATGTATTGGACAGACGCAAAGCTTGCCATGGACATGTGCGATCGCATGATTGGAGGCGGATTCAGATTTGACGGCGCCTACCTTTTCTGCGACTTAGGCTACAGAGGCGGTCTCTTCTTCTCGCCAAAACGCTTCGAGGATCAGCTGCACCCAGTGTTCAAGGAGCTATGCAGATACTTCCACAGCCATGACATGCCGGTTATCCTTCACTGCTGCGGTAGAGTTATCGACCTCATCCCATACTTCATTGAGGAGGGGATTGACTGCCTCCAACCAGTCGAGGTGAAGGCTGGGATGGACTTGGTTGAACTGAAGGAGAAGTACGGGGACAAGATCAGCTTCATGGGCGGCATCGATGTGAGGCTGATGGCGCTCGACGACCCCAAACCTATAGAGAAGGAGATAAAGGAGAAACTCACGACGGCCAAGAAAGGTGGCGGGTACGTCTACCACTCTGACCATTCAGTGCCTAAGAACGTCAGCTTCCAGCAATACAAGAGAGTCATAGAACTCGTAAAGAAGTATGGACAATACGATCCTTAGACTCACGGACATCCGCTTACCAGAGCGCCATATTTGTACGCTCATATCTGCGCGCCCGGCGAATGGTATGGGAATGACGCTCGGAAGTCGATAATAAACTTATATTCGTCTTGTCCTATACCATGTTAAGGTACTCTTTCACGTTCGGTTGTTTGTCGCGGAGGAGGAATTGGGCGTGGTCAGCAAGAAGAAACTTAAGGAATATGAAGAAAGGGTTAAGCAGGCAATGGCGATTTTGGGTCAGGTTTCAGAGGACACGACGACGCCTCGCAATATTAGAAGAGCCGCAAAAGGGTCGATGGACACTCTTCAATCAGCTGAACACACGCTCGGCATTAGGGCGTCTAACGCAATCTCCATGCTTGACGAGATCCTGCAGGACCCAAACATGCCGCCCTACACTCGCGTAAAACTCTGGAATGTCATGAGCCTTCTGGAGGCAATCAAAGACTAGAAACAACGAGCCTCGCAGGTTAGTATTCATCTTCTCCCCGTCCGATAGAGTTTTATGCCCTCTCGTATTACGTAGCATCTACAAGGAAAATGGAGTGGTACCAGACATGCCAAGAGAATTAGTCGCGATCGCGCCTGGCCAACCAATCTTCAAGGAATATGATGAGCCGACGCTTGAACCGAACCAGCTTCGAGTAAGGAGTCGCTTCTCAGCTGAAAAACACGGCACAACGTTATCGATCTACAAGGGGGTGTCGCCGTTCTCGGAGAAGACCTTTGATCCGAGGCTCAGCATCTTTGTCCCAAAGGGAACAGGCAAGGGGTGGACCATCTCTTTTCCAATGAGGTTGGGAAACATGACAGTCGGCGTCGTGGATGAGGTTGGGACTCAGGTCCAGAGATTCAAGGTGGGAGACAGAGTCTACGGATATCTACCCATAAGGGAGACCCATGTAGTCCAAGAAGACCTAATCAGCCCAGCTCCACCTGAGCTAAGCGACGAAGACCTTGTCTGCATAGATCCTGCCACAGTCGCGCTTATGGCTGTCCGTGAGGGCCGTGTGAAACTTGGAGATGCGGTCGCAATCTTCGGACTTGGAGCCATAGGCCTCTTTTCAGTCCAGATGGCTAAGCTTTCCGGTGCGTCGCTGGTGATAGGAGTCGAACCTATTGAAAGGAGGAGGAAGCTGGCGGCTGACTATGGTGCAGACCTACTCCTTAACCCCTTTGATTGCGATGTCGGTCTTGAAATCAGGAAGGCTACGGGCGATAAGGGCGTGGATGTGGCCATCGAGACAAGCGGATCATATCGAGCTTTGCATGAGGCAATAAGAGGTACTGGATTCGGCGGCACAATCATGCCTGTCTCCTGGTACCACGGCGAAGCCCGAGGCTTGAACTTGGGCGAAGAGTGGCACTTCAACCGTCAGGTGCTCGTTTCAGGCGCCCGCGTCGAGAGCGAACCCTACCGAGATTACCCCTTATGGGACAGAAAACGCATCTATGACACCGTTCTGGATATGTTTCGGAGGAAAAATATGACAAGCAGGGGCATGCTTTCCCCGATAGTGCGGTTCGAGCAGGTCGTTGACGCTTACCTCACGCTAGATCGCAAACCTGAAGAGACAATCAAACTAGGCGTCATCTACGGTTAAATAGAAGGGTTAGCACACACTCACATAGACGTGACATACTCATGTCCCCCCGCGAAGCCATGCTCTACGAGCAGCTTTCGGACAACAAGATCAGATGCAACCTCTGCGCCAGAAGATGTCTAGTTCCCCAAGGCGCTTTTGGATTCTGTGGCGTCAGAAAGAACGAATCCGGGAAGCTGTATTCACTCAACTATGCGAAGGCTTGCGCCGCGCATGTCGATCCGATTGGCAAGAAGCCGCTCTCTCATTTCCATCCTGGCGCCTTGGTTATGTCGATAGCCACGGTTGGGTGCAACTTCCGATGCCAATTCTGCGACAATTGGGCGATAAGCCAAGAAAAGGACATTACTGGAAGCGACTTTCCGCCAGAGGATGTTGTAGAAGCAACCAAGGGCTATGGGTGTCAGGGCATTAGCTACACTTACACTGAGCCCACGATCTTTTTTGAGTACGCTTATGATACAGCCATCAGAGCTCAAAGAGAGGGATTCTTCAACACCTTCGTCACAAATGGGTACATGACACCCGAGGCGGTCGAAACTATTGCTCCATACCTTGGCGCGGCAACCGTTGACTTCAAAGGCGGCGGAGACCCCGGGTTCTACAGGAAATTTTCGTCTGTTCCGTCCGTGGAACCGATCTACGAGTCTCTGAAGGAGATGAAGAAGCACAACATTCACGTCGAAATCACAAACCTTGTCATACCAAAGATAGGAGACTCGCTCGAAAGTATAAGCAGCCTTGCAGAATGGATCGCTCAGAATCTTGGGAAGGACACGCCCCTTCACCTTCTGAGGTTCAACCCAAATTACAAACTGGAAAGCCTGAGCTCAACGGAGATCAGCACTCTTGAGAAGGCACATGAGGTTGCCCGTGCATCGGGCCTAGACTACGTTTACCTGGGGAACGTCCCGGGTCACAGGTTTGAGAACACCTCTTGCCCCGGGTGCGGGGAAACAGTTATCAAACGATATGGGTTCGACGTAGTCCGATGGAACCTCACCGATGACATGCGCTGCCTCAAATGTGGAAGACAGATAGCTGTCAAGGGCAAGTTTCACGAAAAAGGATTCTCACTCCCGTACGCCATAATCTAGCATACAAGCAAGGAACTCTCGCTCCCCATGCGATTATCGTAAAGGCTTCGAGAAAGTTCTTAAGGGCCTTCCTTCTTTTCAAGTCCTCTGGTCACGCGGAAAAAAGCTGGAGCAGAGAGCTGTGCTGCTGAAACGATTCGCTCAGAACAGGAATGTCTCGGTGCTCTTCGCGGTTATCTTGCTAAGCTCCTTGTCTGTGAATCTTTCAACCCCAATCTGGGCCTTCTATATCACTTCCCTAGGAGCTTCGGTAGTGGAGCTGGGCTACATTTCTGCCATCCCCAGCGCAGTATCGGCATTCGTAAATATCCTAGGCGGCTCACTCTCAGACAGATATGGCAGAAGGAAGTTGAATGCACTTGGGACGTGTCTAGGTACGTTGCCGCCACTTTTCTACATCTTCGCCAAGAACTGGGTCGAGTTGATTCCCTGGGTCATCCTGAGTGGTCTTGCAGGGGGTCTAGGCATGCCGGTCAGGTGGTCGATGATTGCTGATTCTTCATCCGAAGATAGACGTGCCATGATGTTTGGTTTGATGAATATTGCGCTTCTCCTAGGGATGACCGTTGCGCCAATCCTGGGCGGGCTGATTGCGGACGCCTATGGCATACGCACAACCTTCGTCCTCTACTTTGTGCTTATGAGTGCCTCCTTCTTCTGCTCCCTGCTTCTCCAAGAGTCTATGAAGCCTCTCAGTCGGCACCAGACTCAGAAAAGTGACACTGCTGAAAGTAGAACGTTCGTGGGGACCATGCTCATAGTCTTGACGCTGAATGTTGCAGTAGCCACGGGGACAGGAATCTATAGTCCCATAACGCCCTTATTCCTAGAGAAGCGGTTCTCAACCGTGTATGCTGATGTGGGTATCCTGTATGCAATAGGGTTTGGTCTGTCCTCAATGATGGTACAGATCCCAGGAGGAAAGATGGCCACAAAATACAACAGAAAGAAGCTAGTGATTGTGACCACGGTGCTTTCTACTCCGTTTTTCGGGCTCTTCGCACTGTCCCGCAGCTTTGTGGAATGTGTCATATTGATGTTCCTGTCGAATGTAATCCTCAACCTTTCGTGGCCAGCCTATCAAGACCTTACGATGGCACTGACTCCACCGTCTCGGCGGGGCTTGATGAACGGCTTGTCCGGCACATCCTTTCTGGCAGGCATGATGATAGGCCAAGCCATAAGCGGGATACTATGGGAAAGCTTTGGTATGTTCCTTCCTTATTACTTGTCTGCCGTGTTGGTGTTGATATCGGCTTTGCCGGCATTCTTCCTAAAGGAGACGGGCAGCAGAGCGCAGCCTTAATAAGATTCCTTCATCCTCTGCTAGTCTTAGAACTTCGATGTGGCGCATTCTTCGAACGGATGCAGAGTCGGTCCTGCATGACAAGAACGCTCGGGCTAGCCTCTCTAGATATTTTTCTGCGATGCAGGATGAGACGCCAGCTAAGTTCTTGATTGCGAGAAAGCTTCCAGCCGATTTCGATCAGGACGACTCACTTCTAAAGCTGTGGCGTATTCACGACGAGTCGCTAAAGGAGTTCCACCGTCTCCAAGAAGAGATAGACTCGAACAGGAAGTCCCTGGACGAGATCGGCACGCCGAAAAAATCCCTTCTTGATCTCAAAATCGAGATTGCGAACCGCATTCTGGCGGAATGCCACCTCTGCACAAGGCGATGTGGTGTGAACCGTCTGCGGGGCGAGCTTGGCCGCTGCAAGTGCGGCGCTCAGATTCTCGTCTCTTCAATGTTTGAGCATATGGGCGAGGAGCCTGAACTTGTCCCTTCAGGAACCATCTTCACGATGGGCTGCACGATTCGGTGCCTTCACTGCCAGAACTGGACGATATCCCAATGGTTTGAAAGCGGAGAGATCTATACGCCTAAACGGTTGGCGTTGGCGGTTGAACGTTTGAGGATGAATGGTTGCAGAAACGCCAACCTGGTCGGCGGGGAGCCCACGCCATGGCTTCAACAATGGCTAGAGACGTTCAACCATGTAGATGCCAGTGTTCCTGTGGTATGGAACTCCAACTCCTACTACAGTGAAGAGACTGCTGGACTCCTCGCAGGGTTCGTTGATGTCTATCTATTGGATTTCAAATATGGCTCGAACGCATGTGCAGAGAGAATCTCAGATGCGCCTCAATACTGGGAGGCATGTACCAGAAACCACCTTTACGGAAAGGAATATGGCGAGCTTCTCATTCGAGTCTTGGTCTTGCCTGAGCATCTCGAATGTTGCACGAAGGTTGTGCTGAACTGGATAAGCGAGAACCTCGGAGAAAACACGAGGACAAATGTGATGTTCCAGTACAGACCTGAATGGAGAGCCCACGAGGTTCCTGAGCTGCGTAGAAGGCTAACGAGCAGCGAGATGAAGCGCGCCGTAGAGCTTGCCGAAGGAGCCGGGCTCACCAACTTCATAACATAACCTTAAGTGCCGAGAGCTTTTACTCTAGCCTGAACGATGGCAGGTAGAGGCATGGCAAAAGATATTCTGGATGCGGTGTACGGATGTCTGATTGGAGGAGCGATCGGAGACGCTCTGGGAGCACCAGTCGAGGGATTGTACTACACGGAAATCAGAGAGAAGTACAGCAAAATAACCGAGTTTCTCCCCAGCTACAGAGGTAATACAGGCAGCCGCCATGGTGCATCGAAAGGAGAGCCTGGAGTGCCGGGCGCCGTAACTGACGACACCACGCTTAGGCATTACATGTGCCTGGCAATCGCACGGAAGATGGGGAGAATAACTCCAGACGACTTCGCCAATATATTGCTGGAAAAGATGAACCCCAACAGGTTCTGGCTCAACGAGAAGATAGTATTAGCCAAGCTTCAAATCGGCATGAACCCATGGGACACAGGGAAGGGAAACCCTCCCGCTGGCTGCGCGACAATGGCCATAGCGCCCATCGGAATCATTAACGCTGGCAATCCTGCTCAAGCTTATCAGGACGCCTTCAATATTGCCTTCCTCAACCAGGACGAAGTGAACCGCGATGCAGCAGCGACTGTGGCGGCTGGCGTGGCAGCTGCGCTCCTACCAGAGGCTACGGTGGATGTGGTGTTAGAGTCTATGACGAAGTTCAGCGCTGACATTGTCAAGAGGGCCATCACTCTGACGATGGACCTAGCGTACTCGAGCGGCACAGTGGACGAATTCGCCGAGAAGTACTATGCAGGGATGCTGGACTGGATGTGGCCAAGTCGAATCTGGAGCAAGGAACGCTTCTTCAGCGCAAGCAGCATTGAGATTGTGCCAGTCGCAATGGCGATCCTTCATTTGTGCGAGGGAGACGTGAATCGATCCATTATAGAAGGCGCAAGCTTCGGCAGAGATTGCGACACAATTTCCAGCTTGG
>Ga0315314_1001790_pt1 | contig 18513 bp, 14 predicted proteins | sample TDP9_MG_FD_203631 | JGI IMG/M metagenome (GOLD analysis project Ga0315314, IMG submission 203631) | Freshwater sediment microbial communities from Lake Towuti, South Sulawesi, Indonesia - TDP9 | ecosystem: Environmental > Aquatic > Freshwater > Lake > Sediment | place: Indonesia: South Sulawesi...
ATTAAATGAGGGAACAAGGCTTTCAGGAGGTTACTTACCAAAAAAAAGAATACCTTCCTTATGCTTGCTTTCTATCCGTAATCATCAATAATGAAGGGTACCCTATGGTCAAGTGTAGTAGGTGAAAGGCATCGGTTTGTCTTGGTATGACACCGTAAGCCAACTCGAGCCTTGCTCCTCACGATTCAATTTCGCAATCCGAAAATTTTAGTTTCTCCCTATCTGCGTTCCTCCGCGCCACCGCCTTTCCCCATCCCCTGATTTCCTGATATCCTGGTCTACTGCTCTCCCTATCTCCCCATCTCCTTATCCCCCCATCACCCCATTATTTTTTTTCCACCATGGCAATGGCGTTTTTCGGGCAGATGTCGATACAGGTGGAGCAACCCTGACAGAGTTCGGGATTGATGGAAGCTGCCGCATCTGTCAGGACAATGGCGTTACAATGCCCAATCTCCACACAAAGCCCACAGGAAGAGCATTTATCCGGGTCTACCTGTGCGTAACCCGCCCAGACTGTAAGGTCTGCCGCTGATTTGATTTCCTGGATGAGCAGATCGCGGATGTCCCTCAAGCTATCAAAGCCCATCTCCTTCATGTATTTTTTCAAGGACTTCATCCATTTTTCCAAAAAGCCAAAGCCAGCGATCATGGTATGAGTGCAGACCCCGATGGAGTCTGCGCCGCACATCATCATCTCCACAGCATCTTCCATGGAAGCAACTCCGCCCGTGCCATTGATATGGGGCTTGGGTCCGACCAGTTTGCGGATCTCAAAAACATCCCTCAGGGCAAGAGGCTTGATCCACGGACCCGAAAGGCAGCCCATGGTATTCTGCCCTTGAAGGTTATAAATGGGCTTTTTGTAATTGCGGATATCGATGGGAGGGATCCCCAGTCGATTGGCCACGCTGCAAACTGCTGCCGCTCCGGCCTCGTAGGCCACCTTGGAGACTTCGGCTATTCTTCCTCCCTCGGGGGTAATTTTGGCGATGATGGGAAGGCCAGTGACCTCCCGAGTCTTCTCGATCACTAAACGTACAGAGTTTTCATCCTGGCCCATGCTCGCTCCGGAAGAGGGGCGATTTTCTTTGCTCGCTTTGTCGGAAATGTCCACGTTGAAAGACATATTCGGACAGCAAAAATTCAGTTCGAGGATCTGAGCGCCAGCGGCCTCAAAACGCCGGGCAGTCTCTTGCCATCCCTCTAAGTCCGGCTGGACGTGAGAATAGTTGGCCATGATGACCATTTCTTTGCATTTCTTCCTAGCCTCTTCCACTAACCGCAGTCCCCTTTCCAAATCCAGGCGGTATTCAGCCGTGAAGGTATGGAGCTTCTCTTTTTTAAGCCAGCGGTAGCGGGGTTGAAAGTTGATGTAAGGAGCGGGATTGAAGGTCTGTTTAATGGAAGCTGCTCCCCAGCCGTTCTTCTCGGCGAGCTCCAACTGATCGATGCGCTTGGCAGTGGGCCCGGAGGCGACGATGAAGGGGTTTCTGAGCTCGACATTGCCTATCTTAACTGGCAAATAAAAAAGTTCATCTTTCATCTCAATCCTCCTAAATTAGCCACAGAGGGCACAGAGCACACAGAGATATTTAAGATCAAAAGTACAGTTCGGCCTAACCGTTAGCAAATTAGCAAATCTGATTCGATCGTTCATAATTATTTTTGTTTTTTGCCTATGTTTCTCTGCCCCCTCTATGTCCTCTGTGGCTTAAGAAAGGGAAACTTTCCGGCCTTCCTCCAGCGATACATACCCAGCATAGAGTACTTCAACCACCTGTTTGGCTAAATCCAGCCCAGTGAGCGGTTGCCGGCCGTAGGCGATGGCTTCCATGAAGTCCTGAATTTCGTGGGGATACCCTAAGAGCCACTCCTCGTGGGGATTGGGGAAGGAGAGGCCGGCTTTGGTCTCCTGTTTCTCGTTGAAGTAGACGTCCTTTACGGGAGTTGGGTCTATAGTATAAAACTGGCAGACGCGCACCGGGCAGAGGTCAAATTTCACCCGGGCGTTGGAAAGGCGAATGTCCATGTTGGACTCCATCCCACCCAAAAGATCATCGGCCGCGAAGAAGGTTCCTTTGGTCCCATCGCTGAAGGTTATAGTGAGTTGGGACCATGTTTCCACATCGCCCCAGCCTGTGACCAGAGGACTCGCCTTCGTGCTGGCGAAAGCAGAAGTTTTGGTGAGATCGACTCCATCAGCGAGAACTTCCTTAGCCCGAATGGGGCGGCCAAACTTTTTTTCTCCTTCGAACTGTTTCAAGAAAAGGCCCGAAGCAATGGGATGGGCACCCAAGCGTGCCATAGCTCCTCCCCCGGCATGTCGCCACCATTTGGCATACTCCGCATGCGAGCCGCTGTGGGACTCTTCCCCGCGCATCTCTAAAATGGACCCAGAGACGAAACACTTTTCCATCAGCTCCAAGGCCTTTCTAAAAGCAGGGGCATGCACCCAGTTCTCGGCGTAGCAAAACTTCACAGGATGAGCGGCCATTACGTCGGTAACTAACTTCAAATCCGCCCGTACTTTCTCCAGCATCTTCTTCTTCGGCGTGGCGCCTACTTTATCATCTGGCTCGCCCTGGCCGAAATAACCGGTCAGCGGTTTCTCGCAGATGATATGTTTGTCTGCCTGCGCAGCTTGCAGGACCATAGGAAGGTGAAGAGCATTGGGAACGACAAGGTCTACGACCTGAATGGACTTATCTTCCAAAATATACCGGTAATCGTCGTAGAATTTGGGGATGCCGAAACGTCTGGCCAGGTCCTCTGCCCGGGCCTTATTGATATCCACGATGGCCAAAATCTCCACGGGTACGCCCTGAACCTGACGGTAGGAGCGCAAATGAAAGCCAGCGGCGAACCCGGCACCCACGATCCCGACTTTTACTTTTTCTGCCATAGCCGTTGATCCTTTCTGAAATTTGAAGCCCAAAATCCGAAATTCGAGAAAAATTCAAATGACCAAAATTCTAAACTCGAGAACCAAATGCGTTTGGAAAATTTGATCATTTGAATTTTGGATTACAAAGAAAATACTTCCCCTCCCCTGGTGGGAGGGGACAATGGGAAGGGGGAACTCGATTGATTCAGCCCCACCCTTGCCCTCCCCCATCAAAGGGGGAGGAGAGTGGCTTTAATTTTTCCCCCGCCTTGGCGGGGCTGGATTCGTGGGTAAGATATCATGAAAAATTTGTTTCGGATTCCGATATTCGGATTTCGCATTTTTTGGATGCCCTTTTTGGTCCCCGCTAAGCCGGGTTAGGGTTTCCCCCAAACCACGGTCTTCCTTTTTTTCTCGGCCAGCTTGGTCATTTCAGTCATCGGGCCGAATTCCATACACTTGGTCATGCAGTGGTGGACGCAGGCGGGTTTTTGACCCTGTAGCACCCGATTCATGCAAAAATTGCAGTACTCAGTAGGAACTGGCAGATAATCGATGATCACTTTATCTTTCCCCCGGTAGGTTCGTTCTACAACCCGGATGCCCCACTCATCGGTCCTGAGGTCGTGCTCCTGCTTGCAGGCCAATTCGCAGGCATGGCAGCCGCTACACCATTCATAATCAACAAACAATCCATATTCCATCAGAGACTCTCCTTCTGATAAATTCCTTCGATGCCCTCCTCCGCACGGTAGACTTTGCAGAGGATCGATTTGTACTGCCCCCCTCCAAACCCGCACTTGGCCTGGATTCCATCAGGAATGAGCTGGTTGATATTCACTTCCCAGAGGTCAAATAGGTCTTCGGCCCTCTTTTCGGGAAGCCACCAGCCATGAGGTGCCTGCACCACCCTCGGGTCAATGCCGTGGAATAACTTGGCCTGGCGTTTGCAACGGCCGTTTGGGCTCTCCACCCAGACCCAATCCCCATCCTGGATGCCCAAAGAACGGGCCGTATCGGGGTGGATTTCCAAAACCGGGTAGGGTTCTAACTCCCGCAGAGATTTGATATTGCGGTGTTCCGCGTGAAAAAAGAGCACACTGCGCCTGCCTGTGGAAAGAATGAGAGGATACTCTTTGGCGAGTTCTGGAGTGCTGTATGGACTCATATGAGGCTCGGCGTAATAAGGCAAAGGATCATATCCCCAGCGTTCAAAATGGGTGGAATAAAGCTCGACCTTGCCGGTAGGAGTATTGAACCCTGGTTTTCCATCCTTGCGCAGAAGCCCCTTCTCATGCCTTCGGTAGGGAGCTGTGGGATGGCCTTTGGGTGGAAATACCCACCCTTTCTCTTTCAACTGGTCATAGTTCAAGCCCGAAGGTTTCAAGAAATCCTCAAAAAGATGGCGCAGGCTCTTCCACTTCAGGTTGGGGTTAAATCGGCGGGCCAGCTCGAAGCAAATTTCCTCGTCAGGTTTACAATCGGGTACCTCAATGGCCTTCTGCATGGCGTTCAAAGGAGTCCACCACGCCCTGATTCCGTCCCGTTCGGCCATCGTGGCTGCAGGAAGAACGACATCAGCGAGGGCGACTGCCGTGGGATTCATGAAAAGGTCCACCACTACAATGAACTCCAGACGGTTGAGGGCTTCGCAATACTTTCTCGGATTGGCCGCCGAGGCGAGCATGTTATTGCCGGCGATCCAGGCTCCCTTCAGGGGATAGGGTCTATCAGTCAGCATGGCCTCCAGGATCATATCAGCCTGGGCCCTCCAGTGGAATTCTTTGACAATAGGGTAGACATCGACCCCTATGCGCTTGGCCATCTGCTCAGGGGACATGACATCGCCATAATATTCTGCGATGGCTTCCTGGCTCATGGGGTAAGGGGGGACATCGCAGGCCATTCGGGCGATCGCCATTCCTCCGGGGATATCGATGTTTCCCGTGATCGTCCAGAGGTGGATGATGGAATTGCAGACGACAGCGCCTTCAGGAGCAAGATCCACGGGAACTCCCCACTGGACCGAAGCAGGATGGCTGGTGGCAAAAAGCCGGGCAGCCTCGATGATCTTTTCTTTGGGAACCCACGTGATCTTAGAAACTTTATCGGGAGGATACTCCTGTACTCGGGCCGCGAGTCTGTCAAAGCCATAAGTCCATTTTTCGACGAACTTCTTGTCGTAGAGTCCTTCATTTATGATCACATTGAGAAGGCCTAAAGCCAGCGCCCCATCAGTGCCAGGACGAAGCTGTAACCAGAGCGCGGCTTTGGAAGCAACCCAGGTATAAACGGGATCAACTACGATCGCCTTGGTTCCCCTTTTCAGGCAGTCGATGATCCAGGGAGCCATGAATCCGTCATTACAGGTGGCTGCCGGGTTTTGTCCCCAGATGAGAGTGCATTGGGGAAGGACAAACTCTGGATTGTCATAACGATCCTGAAAAAATTGAGAGCAATCGGGAACCGTGTAATCTCCCTGCGTAATCCGCATGCACACGAGCCGGGGATGGAAACAGGAATTCCCGGTCAGTCCTCCCTGAAGCCAATTAGGGCTTCCGTAGGAGTAGGAAAGCAGCAAAAGCCAGCCCCCCACGTTTCTTCCCGTACCCTGGATGAAGATCATGGATTCAGCTCCATGCCTTTCCCGAATTTCTTTCATCCCTTTTTCAATCAGATCATAGGCCTTGTCCCAGGAGATCTTCTCCCACTTGTTCTCTCCCCGTTTGCCCACTCTTCTTAGGGGAGAGCGCAGTCGGTCCGGGTGGTAAATATACTCCTTGATCGCGAGAGCCCTGGGACATAACCTCCCATTGTTATAAGGATGGTCAGGGTTTCCTTCCATTTTTTGGAGTCTTCCATTTTTGACGTGAATGAAAACCCCGCATCCTCCGTGGCACCCAGGCCCGGCAGACCACGTGATAGTCCTTATGATTTTTTCGTTTTCGTGCTCTTTAACCATGCATCCTCCATAAACCCGCTTAAACCCCAGTATAGCAGGCTAAATCTAAACCATTCTAATTTTTTTAAATTCTATGTCAATGATTTTCATCCCATCTGTGCTTGCCGTCTTTTCCTCTGCAAAGATAGGAACGGAATTTTATTGACCGGATGATGGTCTCATGATAATTTAATCGCCGTTGGAGTTCCAGGAAAGAAATTCTGAGCTAATGCAGAAAAGAACACCCTTTCCCTCCTCTGAATCCCCTCCCGCCAGGGGGGGAAGATTTTCTGTTAAATTTCTGGAGGATAAGTGAAGGAACACCTGGCAAAGCTTTTGGAGGAACTCTCCCTCCTGGATGGACTTCCAGGCCACGAACAGGCAGTGGTTCGCTATCTTAGGGATCAGTGGGCGCCCTATGTTGATGAAGTGCACGTGGGGGTGAATGGCAATGTCTATGCCAAGAAAGTGGGCCAGAAGCCAGGGCTTATAGTCGCTGTGGCCGCGCACGCTGACGAGATTGGATGCGTAGTTCGGGATATCGACCCTCAGGGAACCATCCGCTTTGATAAGCTCGGCTGGTTTAGTGATTCTTGGCTTCCCAATACGCGTGTGCGCATCGGCCGCATTCCGGGAATCGTCGGAATAAAATCCGGACATCTGATGACAGAGGAGGAAAAAAGAACCGTTCTTCCTCATCGTAGCCTGTACATCGATGTAGGGGCCAGGAACGCAGAGGAAGTCATCAAAATGGGGATTTCCATCGGAGACCCCATCTCCTTTGATGTACCCTTCAGCCGGTGGAACGATCCGAATTACTGCTGCGGAAAAGCCATGGATAATCGAGCAGCATGCGCGATCCTGGTAGCACTCTTGGAAAGGATAGCCGACGCGAATTTCTCCGGAACCCTGTGGGCAGTTGGCACGGTCCAGGAAGAGAGAGGACTGGGGGGTGCGCGCACAGCCGCGCAATTCACCCGCCCTGATTGGTTCATGGCCCTGGATGTAGCTTTCGCGGGAGACACGCCTGATAGCCCTGTGAGCAGTGGGCCTATCAGGCTGGGTTCCGGAGTAGTTCTAAACCTGGGAGATTTTTTGGAGTCTCCTAAAAGAGGCTATTTCATCAATCCAAGTCTCAAGGCCTTGGCCTTGCGGATTTGTAAGGAAAAAGGAATTGCGGTTCAACTCCAGGCCATCTTTGGGAATTCTTATACAGATGCTGCCGCGGTCTCTCAGGAAAGCACGGGCATTGCCTCCGTATCCCTGGGCATTCCCATCCGCTATTCCCATGCTCCCTCTTCCCTCTGCCATCTGGACGATCTGAATGCCTGTCTCGAGCTGGCCGAAGCTATGATCCGTCGTGGCATCAAAAAGCAGGATCTAAATTTCCTTCGGGAAGATTAAGGAGTAAGGCTTGCAACTGTCAGAATGGTTGAAGAATAATGCTCAGACGATTTCGGTTTTTGTGGTGGTGTTGGTGGTCTGGCATCTCGGAGTGGTCCTTTTAGGGGTCAAGGAGTACATTCTTCCCACTCCTGTAGCCGCTATCAAAACCTTATTCGAAGCCAAATTTCGTTGGGCATTTAATTTTTTAGCCACTTTTTATGAGGTAATCGGAGGTTTTATTCTCTCGGCGGTAGTTGGTGTGTTTCTGGGCATCTCTATTATTTGGTCGGACTGGCTGAAACGGACCATCCTTCCGTTCCTGGTATTTGTGAACACCCTTCCCAAGATCGCCGTGGCCCCTCTTTTTCTGATCTGGTTTGGGTATGGCATTTTGCCCAATATTCTCATTGTCATCTTGATTTCATTTTTTCCCATGGTGATTAATACAGCCACTGGATTGGTAGCTGTGGAAGAGGATCTGTTAGACCTGGTACGCTACCTGAACGCCACAAAATGGCAAAAGCTAATTAAGATTCAACTGCCTAACTCCTTGCCCTATATTTTTTCCGGTTTGAAAATCACTTCCACGACAGCAGTTGTGGGAGCGATCGTGGGGGAATTTATCGCTTCCGATAAAGGCCTGGGTTCTGTGATCATCACTTCCCAGACAACCCTTTCCACTCCGGCAATTTTTGGCTCTTTGATTTTGATCTCAGCCATTGGTCTGGGGCTCTTCGCCGCAGTAGAAATCATGGAAAAAATCCTGATGCCCTGGGAGAGACAGAAATGAAAGGAGGGGGAGAAACGGGGATAGGGGGATGGGGAGATAGGGAGAGCAGTAGACCAGGATATCAGGAAATCAGGGGATGGGGAAAGAAAGATGAGGAGATGAGGAGATAGGGAGAGCAGTAGACCAGGATATCAGGAAATCAGGGGATGGGGAAAGAAAGATGCGGAGATGGGGAGATGGGGAAATGGGTTGACTGAAATATATATGATTATTCATAAAGTAGAAAGGAGGGAGCAAAATGAGGAAAAAAATAAGAATGATCGGGAGTGGGTTGTTGGCTGGCCTCTGGCTCTTTGCTTTGAGCACCGCGGCCATGGCGGTGGATAAGGTAACCCTCAACCTGAATTGGTTTTACTTGGGGGACCATTCTCCTTATTTTGTGGCGACCGAAAAGGGTTGGTACAAAGAAGAAGGGCTGGAGGTCAACATCATCCCGGGAAAAGGGTCTGCGGACGTGGCGAAGAAGATAGATGTGGGCACGGCGGAGTTCGGGATCGTAGATGCCGGCGTTGGAATCGTAGCCCGCGCCCAAGGGGCAAAAATTAAAGTTGTTTCCATGCTCTTTGATAAAAGCCCTTACTGCATGTGGGCATGGAAGGATTCTGGGATCAACAATCCCAAAGACCTGGTGGGTAAGAAAGTTGGGGCTCCTCCGGGAGATGCTCAGCGGACGATTTTCCCCGCTTTAGCCACGGCCAACGGTTTTGATGCGCACACAGTAACTTTCGTGAATATCGCGCCCGAAGCAAAATACAGTGTCCTGGCTGCCAGGCAGGTCGATGTAGTTTTTGATTACTACACCGGAGCGCCCTTCTTCTATAAGGCCATGGGGGAAGATAAGGTGAGGCATATGCTGTTCGCCGACTGGGGGGTGGATGTTTATTCCAATGCCCTGGTCGTTACGGAGAAGTATGCCAAAGAAAATCCCGGCATCATCCGGCGGTTTGTCAAAGCTTCGTTGCGTGGCTGGGAGTTTACCCTGAAGAACCCGGAAGAAGCCATCAAGATCATGGCTAAATACCGAACGGAGATTGATCAGCCGGTCCTGCTAACCAATCTGAAACTGGTCATTGACCTCTTCCGGACAAACCGCTACAAACAGCACGGCATCGGCTGGGTGGACGACAAGAAGATGGCTGATTCCATCAGGATTATCTCCCAGTATCGCGACCTAAAAGTGGACGTGAAATCTACGGACATGTACACCAACGAATTTTTAACCAAAATCCCACTGCCCATTGCGGTGAAATAGCGCGAAAATCTCCCACCGCAGAGACCGCGGAGAGCGCTGAGCTGAGTAGAATCAAAATATAGAAAATCCTTTTCGTTCTTTATTCTTTACCAATGAATGGGAGAAATTCCCTCTGCGTCCTCTGCGAGCTCTGCGGTGAAATGAATCTATTCACCACAGAGAACATAGAGTTCTCAGAGCAAAAACATTATTAAAAAGCCAAAAGGATTAAATAGCTCTGTGCCCTCGGTGCCCTCTGTGGCATATGGTCTTTTGAATCCATGGATGGACATAAGCCCTTCATCAGCATCCGCAACCTTAAAAAGATATATCTCACGAAAGGGGGAGAGGTCTGCGCCCTGCAGGATGTGACCTTTGACATATTCCGCGGGGAGTTTATCACTCTGGTCGGCCCATCAGGTTGCGGCAAGACCACGCTTTTAAAAATCATCTCTGGTCTTCTTTCCAAAACAGACGGGGACCTGGTTTTTTCCGCAGAAGGAGATTTCGACCCCAAAAAGGATGTGGGCATGGTCTTTCAGCGGCCTGTGCTCTTGAAATGGCGCTCGATCGTCGATAATGTCCTCCTGCCGGTGGAGATCTTGCGGCTGGCCCGTCAAGATTATTTCCCCAAAGCCATGGGGCTACTAAAGCTGGTTGGCCTGGAAGGTTTTGAAAAAAACTACCCGAATGAACTATCCGGCGGGATGCAGCAGCGGGCCTCCATTAGTCGCGCTCTGATCCACGACCCCCAGCTTCTTTTAATGGATGAGCCTTTCGGTGCCCTGGATGCCTTGACGCGAGAGAAGATGAACCTGGAAATTTTACGCATCTGGCAAGAGACGCGCAAAACGATCCTCTTTGTCACCCACGGGATTCAGGAGGCGGTATTTCTGGCAGACCGGGTGATTGTACTGAGCGCCAGACCAGCCCGCATGGTGGCAGCTATTGAGGTAAACCTGCCGCGTCCTCGGATTATGGAAGTAAAAGCGGAAAAAGAATTCGGCCATCTCTGCCTGCAGATCTACAAGCTGCTGGAAGAAAAGTGAAAGAGACAGGGTTCGAGGAGTCAAGGGCTCCAGGGTCCAAGATAAAAACTTTTTTGGGTTATTCCTTGAACCCGTGGGACCTCGAATCTTAGAACCCTCGCGGAATGAGAAGATGAAAGATAACCCATTATTGCCTCAGCGCACTCTGGAGCTGAATATCTTCGCGACCCGCGGCGAAATGGGAAGGGCCGCGGCCAAAGATGTATCTTTGGCCATGAAACGCTTCATCAAAGAAAAGGGCAAGGTAGCCATAGTCTTTGCCGCTGCCCCTTCGCAGAATGAGTTCCTGGCTCATCTGGCCGAAAAAAAGAACCTGGACTGGTCAAAAGTCGTTTGCTTCCACCTGGATGAATACGTGGACCTTCCCCGGCATCACCCAAATACCTTTGAGGTCTATTTGAAAGAGCACCTCTTCAATTATGTTCGCCCCAAGGCGATCTATTTCATGAAGGCGCTGAAAGGGGAGGCCGAGGAGATCTCCCAGAAATATGCCATGCTCATAAAGAAATCCGGAGGATTGGATATTGCCTGCATCGGAATCGGAGAGAATGGGCACATCGCTTTTAATGAGCCAGGCTCGGATTTTTATGATCCGCAAATGACCAGGATTATTACTCTGGACGATCGCTCCGTCGAACAGCAATTCCGGGATTATAAGGACCATCCCAACCCAAAAGCAAGGTATCCCTCCCTGGAATCTGTCCCCAGAAGAGCAATCACCCTGACCATTCCAGCAATCCTTTCTGCCAGAGAGATTTACACCATCGTCCCTGGCCCTCAGAAAGCGGAGGCGGTGAAGAAGATGTGGGAAGGCCCCATCGATCCCTCCTGCCCATCATCCGCTTTGAGGCTACACCGGCTCGTTAAAATCTATCTGGATGCAAATTCAGCGGAGAAGTTAAAAAGAGAAATTAAACCTGGATGATCACTTTGTTCGCCCTGGCTTTGGGGTCTAAGAGGATCTCGAAAGCTTTGGGCAGGTCGATTAAAGGAAGCTGGTGCGAGATTAGAGGATTTAGCCGGACTCTCCCATTTTTCACCAATTCCAGGGCCACCTGAAAGTCCCAACAATAACCCCGGCACCCCCGAATCTGGATTTCTCGCTGCACAAAAAGGTTGACCGGGAATTTTACATTCAAAGGATCTTCAAAAAGGCCGATCAATACGCATATCCCCCCTTTTTTCAGGGATTCTGCGCTCTGTCGCAAGGTCTTCTCCAGACCCACGGCTTCAAAGGATCGGTCCACTCCAAGATTTTCAGTTTCCTTTAAGATTTTTTCCACCGGGTCTTCCTGGGCAGCGCTGATGGCTAAATCGACTCCAAGAAAAGTGGCCGTCGCCAGGCGATGTTCCAGGAGGTCTACAATGAAGACTTCACTGCCGCTCGCAGCTTTAACTACCTGGAGCAAGAAGAGGCCAATTCCTCCAGCGCCGAAGATGGCCGCGCTGTGTCCCAGCTCAACCTGGGCCTTGCGCGCAGCGTGAACCGCAACGGCCAGAGGCTCGAAGAGGGCGCCCTCTGCAAAAGAAATGGAATCCGGCAGACGATGAACCCAGTTTTCTGAAGCAACGAAGTAGGGGGTGAAACCTCCCTGCCCGGAGCTGTATTGATAACCGATGTTCTGACAGAGATGGTACTCCCCCCGGAGGCAAAAATAACAGGTTCCACAGGTGATTACAGGTTCAATAGCTACTCGGTCCCCCAGAGATACCTTCGATACAGCCTTACCGGTTTCAATCACTTCTCCAGAGATCTCGTGGCCGATGGCCATGGGTAAAGGGGCCAGAGGGTGCTTCCCCTTGTAAATGTGCAGGTCACCCCCACAAATGCTGCAAGCCTTCACCTTCAACAAAACGTCATGGGCACCGAGAGGGGGCAGCGTTCTTTTCTTAAATTCCACCTGCCCCGGTGCGGTGACGACGGCCATCGGATATTGTTCCATGAGAAACCTGCAAACGATAAACGTTAAACAATGAAGGGTGGAAGATGAACGTTAAGCCACCAACGGTGAACATTTTCCGCTTTTTCATGGTTTATTGTTCATGGTTCATCGTTCTTCGTTTTATTCCATTATAAAATCTTTCCTCGGCCCAAACTTTCTTGGTATCCCGAGAATCTCCCGCACTTGATCAGCCATGAGAAAGGCAGGTGGCGGGCAACCGGGAACAAAATTCGGCAGATGCCTGTACTGGTTCTGGCAATTACCGATGGGAAGGAGGACGGAATTTGAAGACTCAGGCAGGCCTGCCTGGGAGCCAAGGCTGATCTCCACTGGGGGAAGTTGATCCAGGGAGACCCCCGATTCCTTCAGCCGGTTTAGGGCAACCCGCAGCCCATCCCTGCAGGGATTGCAGGCTTTTCCATCCCGGACTCGGATTTTTTCAATATCCATCTTCAGGGGAGCGCAGGCGCGGATGAACGGACGGCGCGCTTCCTCGATAGGTTTCCCGAGGACTTTGATTTCCTTCTCATCCCAGACTCCATAACCCATCTTCTGGGCCAGCCAAAGGGGAGGAACTTCCGCAGGGTCGATACCCATGATCCGGGAAGCAACCACATCCACAGCTACCGCATCGGTCCCCCCCATGAGCAGGTTCAACCCCACAGAAGTCCCGGCGATCGGGCCATCTCCTTCCAGGGCAATCAGGCCATCCACCACGATCAGGTGGGGCTTAAGAACGGCGTTAAGCTCGGCCACTGCTTGGTTAAGACCCAGGTAATGGAACCGTTTTTTTTCATCACAGGTGGTTGTGCCTTTCAGGTTCTTCATGGCCACAGTGATGGTGCTGCAGAAGTGGGTTTTGAGAACCGGGGCATTGATGAAAAAATCGGCCCGCAACACTTCCTTGGAGATTTGAACGCTTTTGAGCAGACCACCTTCAGGGGTTTTGATTTCTGCAAATTCCCCATCGTAAAGATCCAGGAGCCGGGCTCCTGTCGCTCGAGCCACTTCCTCGTAGCCATTGGCGGCAAAAGCTCTCTTGGTGCTCAAGCCGATGGCCGTGGCTTCAGCGATAATTACCTCTGAGGGGCCGGCCTTCTGCACTTCCTCAACCAAAGCCTGCATGAAAACAGGACCAGTCAGCATTCCTTTTTCCCAGAGGTTTTCCTCAGCCGTGAGGTTGGGCTTGATAAGCACCCGACTATTTCGGGGCATTACCTTGGATGCTGGCCCGATCAGGGAAAAGAGCTCTCCCATCATCCGCCGCACCTCCCTCAGGTCTCTTCCGTTCTTCCCTTTGACGATAGCAACTGAAGTCCTCATCTGTTCATCCCTCTCAAAGCATTTCTTCCCTACCTTCTATCTTCGCTTATCTGCGCTAATCTGCGTCCCAACTATTTTTGGTAAAATTCCACCGCCCCTTCAGAGCAGAGGGCTACACAGAGCCGGCACCCGTCGCATTTTTCCGGATCGATGGTTAAGTTTGTTTCGACGACGGAGATGGCTTCGTAAGGGCAGGCTTCGAGACACTTGAGGCATTTGCGGCATGCTTCCAATTCGATTCTTGAGCCGTAGGGGATGTCTCCCCGGATCTGGCTCGGGGCGATGATTTTTTTCACAGAACGGCCGCAAAAGTCAGAGATGGAGCTGTAACCCCTGGCTTCCATCCAGCCAGAGATCTGTCGCAGCCACCTCCTAATGATTTTATGACCGTACACCATGATAGCCGTGCAGACTTGAACTGCCTCAGCTCCACAAAGAATGTAGGAGATGATATCTTCGAAATCATCGATGCCACTTGCACCAATGACGGGTACCTGGAGATTAGCCTCCGAGGCTCGGACGAGCCACTTGCGGGTAATGGGTGCTTGCCAGGGGCCGCCATATCCGCCCATGCCGCCCCAGTAGATGGGTTTTTCGGTTTCAATATCCAGGTAAAGGCCCTGGAACCTTCCGGTGAGGACAACGGCATCAGCCCCTCCAGCGATCATGCGCTGGGCAACGAGAATCGGGTCAATCCCTTCCCCGACTACTTTGCCAATCAAAGGAAGGGAAGTGCGCTTCCGCACCAGTTCTAAGATAGAGTAACAGAGGTCAGGATTCCGTCCGGCGACCATGCCGGTAGGTTGATCTTTTTCTACATGGGGGCATTGGAGGTTGAGCTCGATCATGTCAGCCCCATTCTCTGTAACCAACTCGGCGAGTTTGGACCAGGTCTCCACATCCGTTCCGGCGATGGAAGCAATCACCCGCACGTCAAAATCATGGGCTTCCTGGGCATAGGCCCTCATCCTTTTAACATACTCTTCTGGCAGGATCGGGTTAAAGCGTTCTGTGGAATATAGGGAAAAATATCCTTCTTGATCCATGGCCCCGGGATGTTCGATATGGAAGCGAGGCCGGGGTTGTTTTCTTAGCCATTCAGTGTAACAGAGGGTCTTGGTGACAAACGCCGCTGCCTCACTCTGGATACATTTTTTAACCATCGCCAAACCGTAAGTAGGCGTGCCGGAGGCAATGATGATAGGATTTTTTAGCGTAACATTTTTGATTTTTACACTGAGGTCAGGCATAGAAAAACGAATCTTCTCCCCATCGCGGAATACGGAACTGAATTTAATCTGACAATTTGGAGCATTTAAGGCACTTTAGGCATCTAAGCGCATTTTAGCGCACTTTAGGCGCTTCTTCTATGGAATTTTAAATTGAATTAGGCAGACTCTTCATGGGATAATTCCGGAGCGATCATCATGGGAAAATACATCAGGATTGGCAAAATTCCTGGACAATTTTATGGAAGGGGATAGGCCTATGGCTAAAAAGAAAGAATGGAAAACGCAGAGATATTATCACGGCCCGGCTGGAGCCCATCGCCGAGCGGTCTACAAAGCCATGGGCTATACCACCGATGACTTAGGCCGGCCTTTGATTGCCATCGTCAATACCTGGGGAGAAGTTTGCCCCGGACACTACCACCTGGATAATCTAACCCGCACTGTACGGGATGGCATATGGAAAGCCGGAGGAACTCCCCTGGAATTCACAGCCATCTCCCAGTGTCCGACGGCCAGTCTGGGGGAACCTATGATGCGCTACGATTTGCCAACGAGGGACCTTTTGGCTTTTGACATCGAAGCGATCGTTGAGCAGCAAATCTTCGACGGTCTGGTCATTTTGGTCTCCTGTGACAAGGTGGTCCCTGGTGCCCTTTTGGCCGCCGCGCGCCTGAATCTTCCCTGTCTGATCCTTCCAGGAGGATGCATGGATGTTGGTCTCTGCGAAGGCCGGCAGGTAACTCTCTCCGACCTGGATGAGCTCATCTTTGGCGCGCTCCCTCAGGGGACGCTGGATGGAAAAACAATTGAGCTTTTGGAGGATGCAGTCTGCCCTTCTGCGGGTGCCTGTCCCATTATGGGAACAGCTAATACGATGCAGTGTTTGGCCGAGGCTGTGGGTATGACTCTCCCTTTTGCCGCAACTGCCCGGGCCGTATCGGCTGAGAGGTTGAGGCTGGGCAAGGCTTCCGGAGAGGCGATCGTGCGCATGGTCTTCAACGGGGAAAGCACTCGCTCCATCCTTAAGAAGGAAAACCTGGAAAACATGCTCCGGGTTTGCATGGCCCTCGGGGGTTCAACCAATGGAATTCTGCATATCCTGGCCCTCGCGCGCGAACTCGGCCTCGAAAAGGAAATGAATATCCAAAAAGTCGATCATTTCTGCCGCACCACCCCCTGCATCTCTGACGTTCGGCCCGTGGGGAAATATTTCCTTCCGGATCTCCATGAAGATGGTGGAGTTCCAGCGATCATGGCGGAGTTGAAGCCCCTTTTGAACCTGAAGGCCCGGGCTGCCGACGGGCGGACCGTTCAAGAGTGGGTAAAGCTTGGGGCCCCGCGGTTGAAAGAAGAGAGGCGTTCGATTTTCTCTCTGGAAAAGCCTTTGCTGCCCCACGGCGGGATTGCGGTTCTTAAGGGAAATCTCGCTCCCATCAGCTCTTTAGCCCGAATGCTAAATAACACTATCCCCTACCACCGGGGATCAGCGCGCTGTTTTGATTCTCAGGAAAAAGCAGTGGCTGCCCTGAAATCGGGGAAGATTAGAGAAGGAGAGGTCATCGTCGTGCGCTATGCTGGGCCGCGCGGAGCTCCGGGTATGCCGGATATCTATGCTCTGCTGGCAACGGTGGTGGGGATGGAACTGGAGGGAAAGTTGGCTGTAGTGACAGATGGCCGGTTCTCCGGTTTTGCCCGGGGGCTGGGAGTCTGCCAAGTATCGCCAGAGGCCGCGGTGGGTGGCCCTCTGGCTTTGTTGAAGGATGGAGATGTCATCTCAATTGACTTGCCTGAACGGTCACTGAATGCCGAGGTATCGGAGGCACAGTGGGAAGCGCGGCGGGCCAGATGGCGCCCTCCGGAAGCGGAAAATGCCCCCGGCATTCTGGGCCTATTTGGGGTCAATGCCGAGCAGGCTCACCAGGGGGCGAGATTGGTGGCTCATCCTGCCCATTGGGAAAAAATCTAAAAATTCCGTTGCACCATAGACACACTTTCAACCTTTATTCCAAAGCTAAGGTGCTTCGATATTTGATATTCCGGGCTCGGATAGTTTGAATACGAATTTTCTTGACATTCCCCTGGCCATTTTTTAGAATGCCCCTAAAAGATTCCGAGAAAAAGGCGCGTCAACCCAGAGAAGGAGGAACCCATGAGCAACGGAACTTTTCCTATAAACATGAGAGATATCAAGTTTGTCCTGTACGAACAGTTGGGCGTTGAGCGGCTCTGCCAGTTTGATAAATTCAAGGATTTCTCCCGGGAGACTTTTGACATGGTCCTGGAGGAAGCGGCCAAACTGGCCTCAGAGGTGATTGCTCCCCTGAACTCCATCTCTGACAAAGAGGGTTGCACTTTTGAAAAAGGGAAAGTAAAGGTTCCAGAAGCCTTCCATGATGCCTTTAAGAAATACTGCGAGGGCGGCTGGATCGCTGCGTCAGTGGATGCAGAGGCAGGGGGACAGGGTCTTCCGGAATCGGTGGGCATTGCTGCCGCGGAGATGTTTGTGGGCGCTTGTTGTGCCTTTACCACCTATCCCGGCCTTACCCGCGGTGCGGCCAACCTGATCCAGAGCTTTGGGACGCCACAGCAAAAGAAGCTCTTTTTGGAAAAGATGTACGGTGGCCAGTGGACTGGGACAATGTGCCTGACCGAACCCCAGGCCGGAAGCGCCGTGGGAGACACTAAGGCCATGGCCAAAAAAGTGGGGGACCAATATTCAATCCAAGGCACGAAGATTTTCATTACTGCTGGAGAACATGATCTGGCGGAGAACATCATCCATGCGGTGCTGGCGCGGACCGAAAATGCCCCTCCGGGCATTAAAGGCTTGAGCCTCTTCATCGTGCCCAAAATCCGCGTCAACTCCGATGGGTCCTTAGGCGAGCCCAATGATATAACCTGCGGGGGGATCGAACATAAGATGGGCATCAAGGGCTCGTCAACCTGCACCTTAAATTTCGGGGATGAAGGGAAGTGCCACGGATCCATCCTCGGGCAAGAAGGCGAGGGAATCAAGCTCATGTTCCAGATGATGAATGAGGCCCGCATAGGCGTGGGCCTGCAAGGATTTGCTCTGGGAAACGTCGCCTATCTCCATGCCCTGAAATATGCCAAAGAACGCATTCAGGGTGTAGAAATAACCAAGATGAGGGACCCCAACGCTCCCCGCGTGTCCATCATCAAACATCCAGACATTCGCCGGATGCTGCTTACGATGAAAGCCTACGTCGAAGGCTCACGGGCCCTTCTTTACCAGACGGCCTATCATGGTGATTTGGCCAAAGTGGCCTCGGACCCAAAAGAAAAGGAACACCATGAGAATATGATCGACCTCCTCACCCCGATCTGCAAGGCCTACTCCACAGACATAGCGTTCCGGCTCACCGAATGGGCCATCCAGATATACGGAGGTTACGGTTACTGCGGCGAATATCCGGTGGAACAATTCTGCCGGGATGTGAAAATCACGTCCATCTATGAAGGGACCAACGGCATTCAGGCCATGGATTTAGTCGGCCGTAAACTCTCCCTGAAGAAGGGGGCTTTGTTCATGGGCTGGATGAGGGAGATCAACGAGTTCATCGAGAAGCAAAAAGGCCATCCCGCCTTTGGTTCGTTCATCGCCCAGTTGGAGCAGGCCAAAAATACCCTGATCAATGTATCCATGCACTTTGCCAAGGTGGCTGCCGCGGGAGACCCCCTCTACCCGATGCTCCATGCCTGCCCATACT
>Ga0315314_1001791_pt1 | contig 18512 bp, 11 predicted proteins | sample TDP9_MG_FD_203631 | JGI IMG/M metagenome (GOLD analysis project Ga0315314, IMG submission 203631) | Freshwater sediment microbial communities from Lake Towuti, South Sulawesi, Indonesia - TDP9 | ecosystem: Environmental > Aquatic > Freshwater > Lake > Sediment | place: Indonesia: South Sulawesi...
AGACCAGGTTTGCGAATCTTCGTGTCATCGTAGCCGGGAATCACCGTCAAGGTGCTGATTTTGCCAGCTTGATCAGCCACTTGGACCCAGGACCGATAGGTATCGACGGCCCACTTGCGAACGGCCTGTGGTGCCAATCCTCGAAGCTTACCAGCAGTGTTATAAGTATGAATGCCGTCAAAAACGCGAGCCGCACCATAGCTAAACTGGTCGCCGATGGCTGTGACGCCGCCTTCGTATCCCTTATTGATTAGTTCAATGGCTTTGAGCCAGCCTGTCAATCCAAGCTGGCCCAGAGCACGTCCATATACGAACACCACTGGCTTACCATAAACTTTAAGGTGAGCAGGATGATTGCCGTATTTATTTAAGACCTTGATGATGTCGGTAGCAGCCGACTCTGGCGTCTGAGGCTTGGGCACGGTTTCGTAATAAATGCACGCAGTCAATCCGTGACGTTCACAGCGCTCGAGAATCTTAGCCGTTGCCCGATCCGTGTAATCATTGTGTCCCCACCAACTGACGATAAACGTATCGATGCTGGAATCCTTGGCCCAGAGACAATGCTGATCAATCACATTAGGGTCATGCGAGTCGTATGCGCCAAGCGCAGGATAGTGGGTGCTCGCCTCGATATCTTTGTTAGCAGCATCGATGTGGCCCCAGTGCACCGTTTTGCCGGCCCCGCCCGGCCCATCAGGCACACCGTACCACGGATAATAGAACGTCAGAACTTTACGCGGCACCAACCCGTTGCTCGTCGCTCGGGCCACGGGACACGGGCAAAAGGGCACGAGATTAGCGAGCATCAAAAAAATAATTCCGCCAATGGCCGATGCCCAAACATGGTTCTTTCTGTACATTGTAATATCCCTTATTCTTGATCTAATTATTGGCCTAATACTGTACTACAACCAAGGTTCGCGGCGTTATTTTCGTGAAACTTAATTCTCCGCGTTTACAAGAAAACTCAACATTTCCATCCGGCGGTAAAACTAACACCTTTTGTGCCTTTACATCGTTAGAAAATTCCAGAGTCGCGCTGATTGTTTCATCGTTAAAGCTCTCAACAATCAGGTAATTTTCTCCACAGGACGCCTTGCGGCGGCCGATCAAGTGCAAAGCCACTTTGTTAGGAGCATCAAATCTTATTCCAAATGGTTCCAGCAACCTATCTCGAATCGGTTTAAGCTCCTCACGAGTTAGCTTAAGCAAATTGGCAGGACTTCCATTAAGCCGAAGGTGCGTCAAATTCTCGTCATCGGGCTTAAGGTTACTTAGCTTTTTGGCAAGCCCATCTGTTAGCAGCACCGGCTTTTGCGCATCGAGCATCTGTTTGAGCATATCTATGAACCTCGGGTCTTTCAGCGCGTGCACCGAAAAGAACGCAGCCTTTGCATCGGCGTCAATTTTCGCGGTTGGCACAAGCGGCAGGCCTAACATTCCCACGAAATCAAATACGTATTGCTCGCCGTCAGCATCACTGTTCGGCGGCTTGGGGGCAAGAATACCTTTGAGCGGCTTATTTCGCACCAAGTAAGCCAGTTTGAATAGGTCCGGAATCTCAGCCTGCAGTTTTTCAACGTTTGCCGGCCCGGTATCTTTCAAAAGCGAACCATAACAAAAAAGCAGCATCTCTTTAGCATCTGCCAGAACCGTCTGACGTGCCTGCTCCACATAGGTATTTTCTGTGGTGCCGAAGGGGTCGAACCAGCCGCCGCCTGTTTTCGGGCCGCCTATCTCGCCAAGCCAGCGCATAATGTAGTAGGCTTCGTACTGGATTTTGCCGCCCCAGCGTTTATCGTTATAATCGCGTGTCTCGGTGCCGACCCAGATTTTATCGTAATCGGCTGTCTGGCGTAAAACCTCGTACCCGCGATTGTGGAAATCGTCATACCATTGCGGATATTTGATTATAATTTTTACGCCCGGGTTCATTGCTTTTGCCGGTCCTAAAATCCGCTCCCGGCTCATCTCGGTCATCAGGTCACAGCGATATTCAGCCCAGCTTTGCTTGCCGCAGGCTGTTTTACATTCGTCACACTGGCAATCGGTGAAAAGAAAATCGTCAATCATAATCTCGTCAAACATCGATGCAGTGTATTCAAAAATTTTCTGAAGTTGCTGTTGTGTTTCTTGGTTGGTATAGCAAGATATTGGACGCCAGCCTGTTGATCTTTTACCAATACCTGTAGTAGTGACGCAGCCAGATACCTCAAACCCCTCAGCTTTGAACCTGTCACGGGCGGACTCAAGAGCCTTTCTTTCAGCGGTGTATTCATCTCTATAAGATTCGATAAATACGTGCGTCACGCCGGTCTTTTTGCACCAATCAATCGCGCTGTTGATGCCTTCGGAGCTTTCCAAATAATCGCGTACATTTTGTGCGGTAAATAGTGTAGCAATCTTCAAAAGCTTCTTATTGTCATTTGCCAAATCCCATAATGATTGGGATTGACACCTCAGAGCCATTAGCAAAACCAGCAACACTGTCGTGATAGTGTAGAGTAAATGTCTTGATTTGATCGTTTTCTCTTTCACCGGAGTGGTCTGCTAAGTTCATTTTTTTGGGAACGCAGCGATTTTCTCTTTTAATGCCCGGCATGCTGCTGTTGGGTCTTTGGCTTCTGAAACTACAGAGCAGACCGCAACGGCTTTCACGCCGGCTCTTAAAACATCTTCAACATTAGAAAGCGTTATACCGCCGATAGCGACATTGCCGATACCGGTATCGGCCAATTCTTTTGTTGCCTGTTCGACATAGTCCAGCCCAACGGGCGGCACTTGCGGCTTTGTGTCGGTCGAAAAGACAGGCCCAAGACTCACATACGTAGGGTACGCTGCGCAGGCGCAGCGCAACTGCTGAAGCGAATGTGTGCTTAACCCGATAATCAGCGGAGCCAATTGTAGCTTGCGAGCCTGCTCGATGGGCAAATCATTTTGGCCAAGGTGCACGCCGTCAGCACCAGCCGTAACGGCAACGTCAACCCGGTCGTTTATTATGCTAAGGACGCCAGCAGCTTTGCAAACTTTTACAAATTCAACAGCAACGGCAAAGAGACTGTCGTCGGCTATGTTTTTGGATCGTAGTTGAATGCAGTCGGCGCCGCCAGCTATGCACCGCTGCGTTAGGCGAATAATATCCGAAGGTTCGTTGCTACTAATTATTACATAGAGTTTAACCCGCTTGAATTTCTCAGCAGGGAAATTCCAAAGAACAATGTCTTTTTCCAGTGCATAAGCGTCAAATCGCAGCTTTTCTATCGCATCGGCAACAGATTGATTTTGTCCGCCAATGGCGATTGTCTCCGTCAACGTCCGCAGCGCCTCGGTTAAGCGTTTGCAGGCGGCAGTGAAGGTACTATTAAGATCGGTGCGCTCCATGAACGTCGCTCGTGCCCCTGCTTCCGCAGGGGTGAGCCTGTCCCCGCGAAAGCGGGGATGACCCGTGTCTCGTAATTCGAGCGACGAGCAAGGGGCACCAACATCGCCAAGTATATCTCTGCTTGAGAGAAGCTGCCTGGCATCGAGCTTGTCTAAGCTCAGTGAAAGTTCGTGCCGAAGCCGCTTTGCACGCTGGGCGTGTTGCGCCGAATTCAAAGCGAACCTGCAAAACTCTTCGATCACGCGAGCCGCCTCTCGCGCGCGATTAAAATTGGCATCGATAATTCTATAAACAGCTCGTTCCATAGTGCGGGCTAAAGTGAGCTTAATCCGCCTACGGCGGATAAAGTGCCTAAAGTGAGCTAAAGTTATAATTCTTAACTTTAGGCACTTTAGTCACTTAAAACTTTAGGCACTTTACACTTAAGGCACCTCGTCACAACCTATATCCACTCGGCCAGCCATTATCCTCGGTTGGCCATCAATATCGGTTTTAATGACCTGGAAAGTTGCGATTGGGTCACCAGCATTAACACACGGCGAGTCCGGCCGCAGATGATAATCGCCCTCTACCCAGAAATCATCATTGAAATCCGCAGGTGTGTTGTTTTGATCCCAGTACCCTGGCACCACAAACAGCGGATCAGCATTGATATTTCCGGTACCTGGCCAGGCACCCTGAACGTTACAGTAGGTTACTGTGGCGTAGGAACTAACTATTTGAGCAGCACCATTATTATATATAATAGAATTGGTGACTGTGGGCTTGCCCTCCAAAATGCCATGTTGAAAGTTTCCAACAATAGTGCAGTTAGTGATTGTGGCGTAGCTGTACCTCGGAAAGCGTCCTGTTCGATCTGTCCACAGCTCAATACCAGCTTTGCCGTTGCCACTAATGATGCAGTTAACGAGGGTGGGATTACTCTCGCTGGACAGCTTAACACCAGAATCCTGATTTGCTGCAATTTTGCAGTTAATAATGGTGGGCGATGCACCGGAGCAGTAAAGGCCTGTTTTTGCGCCGGTAATGGATAGCCCTGCAAGCACACAGTTTGCATCTTCACCGCTGGAAAAAGTCACCGCCCGGTTGCTGCCGTGGATAACAGTAGCTGACACGATATTAGGGTCGTTGGGGTTTATGGAGCTGACCTTTAGGTTCTTACCGCTGAAATTGATGTTTTCGTAATAGACGGCCGGGCCGACTATTATTTCATCACCCTGGTTGGCATCACTTATAGCGTGCCGAATATAATCGTATCTCTTGCCGGAAGTTACATTTTCTACCGGTCCATCTTGGCTGGTAAACGATGGTGTTACCAGCTCGATGCCGTTGCCGGTTCCTAAATTGCGTGAATATTTCTTCTGGACAGGATTGTTCCAGTGCTCGTGGACGCCCATGCTTTCCAGTCGCGTCCCATCGCCTTCCGGATCATAAAACGTTCGTGAGGGAGGATTATCTGCCAGCGCTGCCTCGTGCATATAGTTGTCCGGATTGCCAGTCACATCAGTAGCTCTTGGCTCGTTTCGCAAAAAGTCCAGCCCCACAGAATCAATAGCCACCGGGTCCTGCGAGACAAATATACTGGAGCACCAGTCATCGCCGAAGGATTCCCACTTTATCACAGTGGTTTCTTGCGTTCTCGCCGGATATAGCCCGTCAATCATATATAGCATCGTTTTTGCGCCCAGACGACCGTGTCCAATTAAGTCAACCAGGCAGTTATATATGTTCAGACCGATATCTCTTCCCATGTAATTGTGCAGTGGCGCCGGCGTCCAGTCGCCGCTAGAGGGGAAATACACCGAACCAAAGTGGTTCTTTGCGCACAATGTGACACCGCCGCGAGTATGCGGTCGCAGCAGCGCCATATTGATTAAGTACTTCGCCTGGGTAACGCATAGAGGGATGTTGACATTTCTATTATTCTGCACGCTCGGATTGCCGAAATGAATCGGGTTATTCAGGTCGCGGGTTGCCGCAATACGTCCTCGGCCTGCTCTGTCTGGGTCCACAACGAACGTCACGGCCTGAAAATTCGGGTCAGGATTGCTCCTGACCTTGTTGTAAATTGGGTCGCCGATAAACCTCGCGGCATCGTAAATGGTAATCGCCGAGCCGGGTACACCTACCACATTTATAAGCCGGTTCAAGACCGAGTAGATGACATGTGGGCTGGGCATACCTGCACCTTTGCCCCAAGTAGCTGCGGTGCGGTCCTGGTTCATGTTAATCTTGATGGCTATTTTTTCTCCCTGCTGGTAACCAACATCGCCAAAACCTTTGACCTGATTGAAGTGTCTAAAGAGCGCATCCCACGCAGCTACATCGTTCGGTTCTCCCGTCAAAGTCTGGATGGATTTTGACACCATATAATCAACGGCATCTTGATCAGTGCTGTTATCATCCCACCAGTCGCTGGTGGCGCCGTCCCAGCTGGTTGCGCCAGGGTCGTGGACCCACACCACACGTCCGGGATAGATTCCTTTTGCCACGCCGATGGGGCTGTTGGGCGGGTCAGAAGGTATAAATGCAGCTTCTGCCGGCGCTTCTGCAGTGATATTAACAGACCACCATATTGCCATGATACTTGCCACAACGCAGATGCCAGCCAGAACGTAACGTGATTGATGAACAAGCCGCTTTGCTCTACGATATGCTAAGGTTGAGCCGATCAACCCTGCAAGCCAAACCACAAAGCCGCTGGCCAGCGGCGCTGCTACCCGCTGGCAAGGATATGTCGCTCGGGAGGGCTTGGGCACCACACGAATCAGAAACCATATCAGCGACAACAATCCCGCGATGGGAAACAGCCAAATCCAGAGAAATTTTGAATTTTGAATTTTGAATTTTGAATTTTTTCTGGGGCCTGTTTTTGGCCATACTGACGACCCGCCTTCGGTGGGCCTCTTCGCGGGAAACCAGGTGAGTTTTGCTTTTCTTAATAGCATTTGTGTACCTCCATAACTTCGGGGCATCGCAAGATTTTCAATTGGCAATCAGAAATCCAAAATCGCAAATTGGCAAAAGTCCTTCCTCACTGTTTGTTAATCTTGTGCTATCTTCTCCAAACTGAATAAATACTACTGTAATGAACTAAAAAAAACAAGTTTTTTTCCAGATTTGCTCCGATCCCTTCGGCAGACTCAGGGCAGGCTTTGTGCGGCCTTCTGAACGCAGCGAAGAATCTCTTTTTTCTGCAAGCCGGTTCCTTCGCTTTGCTCCGGTCTCGGCGAAGCGCCGAGCCGCAGCCGGATAGGACAAGAGGGCGTGCTCTTGCATCTACGCGGGTGTTTTTTGCGCAAAAAAATGCGGAGTCGTCCTCCTCCAGAACGACTCCACATCTTAATTAAACAAAACCAGCTTAGCGGGATTTTCCGCCGTAAGGCGTCCTGCGGAAAACCGGCAATGCTGATTTTGGAAACTTCCGAAATCGGGCGGATACATCTCTACACCTTCGATGTTTTTAGGATGTTCCGCCCAATATCGTTTTCTAAAGAACAAATAAAATCTTTGTGCAAAAAATGTGCCAATAATGAAAGACAAAAACGAATGACATTCTGTTGTTCCACTAACAGGTTACAGCAAAATCAGTTATGTTGATATACGCTGTTTTAGCTTCAAGAGGGAGATATTTTGTATTTTAACACCACGTTGTTTTTTGGCAACACCAATTATGCCCAATCGCCCCATTTTTACACGTCAGTGTACCATAAGTTGTTAAGCAGCAAAGAAATTTATCCCGCCTCTGGCGGGTTCACAAAAAACAACATCGTATGAACAAAGTGAACAACTTAGGAAATCGGGTACAAAGAGCCCTTAGGTCAAAAAAGTGTGAAGTGGCTAACTGAAAAGTGCCTAAAGTTTGAAGTGCCTAAAGTTTGAAGTGCCTAAAGTTATGGATTATTTTTTCACTTTAGCTCACTTTAGGCACTTTAGTTCACTTTAGGCATTTCTAATTTCAGTCTTGATATTTAACTGAGGAAACCCGCCCGGCCCAGTTACAAAGCCAGAAATCGAAGAGTATTTTTTTGCCCCTCCTCTGGTGGGCTGGCTGATTGATTCGAAAAATGCTGTTTTTTCGCCACGTAATAATCTCATCGGCAATCATCTGCGCCTGCTGCTGTGGCAGCTCCATCCTAATCGATTCCAATGGGTCGGTGTTAAGATTGTATACGCAGACACTTCTATTGGCAGGATCGTATAAGAACTTGCGGTCCCCGCTCACAAAACCCGTGGGCCCCTGCTGCATCCAGCCGCAGTAGTACACCTTACGGCCCTCCGGCACGGATGCCAGCACATCGAGACCATCAAAGTCAACACCGCTGGTATCAAATCCTAACAAACTCAGCAAAGTCGGCGTCAAGTCAATAGAGCTAACTGGTTGAGAAACCTTAGTGCCTGGTTCTACTAAGAAAGGAGCCCGCAAACAAAAGGGTATGCGTAAAACCTCATCGAAAGCTATTCGCTCATGTCCAAGCAGACCGTGTTCGCCGAATGCTTCACCATGGTCGCCGATAACACAAAGAATTGTCTTATCAGCAATACTTAGACTGGCCAACTCCACGTCGAGTGCAGCCAAAAACTTGTCAGTGTAAGAAATCGCTTGTTGATAACAATCTATCGGCTGCCTGGCAGGCTTAGCAAACCACTGCGGAACTTCATACGGATCGTGTGTAACCGAACAGAGAACTGTCAGCAAAAAAGGCTTCTGGTCAGCCTTTATCCATTCGGCAATCGGTTCTAACATTGCAAACTCATCGCAGGCCAGATAGCCCAGAAAGCTGTTAGGGTCATTGGCGTCATCTCTGGCCCAGAATTTATCAAAGCCCAGGTTATGGACCAAACCCGGTCGAGATTCGAAGTTGCCCTTGGCTGATTGGAAAAATGCCGTCCTAAAATCCAATTGGCCGCTAACAATCGTGGCTATGCCGGCATAGGGCTTCTCCACAGGAACAGTCTCGGCAATATCCTGGGAGGCCGAAGGAAATCGGCCGGTAAGAAGTGCAAACAATGCCTTTGTGGTATGGCTTGCTGTCGAACGAGCGTTTACAAATTCAACACCCTGCTCGGCTAAGTCGGCAAGGTAAGGCGTTAGGTTATCTGCTCTATTACTCAGTGAAGTGTAATAGTATTGAATTCCTTCAAGGATGACTATAACTATATTGTGGTTTATCTGTTGAGGTTTCAGCGTAAGGGCTATCTGGTCAAAAGTAGGTATCTCTCGCTTAGCTTTGGCGAAATCGGCTCTGGCCAGGCGATCGGAATCAGGCCAAACAAAACTCATTATGGCCCTTAATTGGCAATTATAATGCAACCCAACAGAAGCTATCTGCGGTGAACCTCGCCTAACCACCGCGGCACGGGCTGAAATGGATATGACGATAATAATAAAAGAAATAATGATTCTGCTAATAAAAAGTCTGCGATTGTAATTCGGCTGCATCGGTTTTGCCAAAACGGAGAGGAAAAAGGCAAGAACAATAGCACTTGGCCCAAGCAGGACAACGGCTGCCTTGGGCATTTTTATCAGATTGACGCCGACAATCCACGATGTGTTTACCGGATCACGGATTAGCGGCAAAAGCTCCGCAGGCAGGATTTGCGTGCCTGTTCTTATCAGCCAGCCGGCGTTCATAACCGACCAGGTGCATACGATAACGGCAAAAATGGTAGCTGCCCGGATGACCCATCTATGGGGCCAACGAAAACAGACCAACGCCAGGATAACATCAATTCCCAGCAGTACGGAGATGTCGGCAAGTATCCAGCCAAGGTATTCGTTGACCAGGCTGTAACGCCAGGAATGAAAGAGTTTTACTGCCAGCGTGCAAAATAGCGCAGCAATTATGATAACACTGTAAGCGCGGATAGCTAAAAGCCCATACAATCGGCGACTTAGCCCCCCGTGTCTTCTGTCGAAGACAGAAACGGGGGTAACTTTGGAATCAGATTGCCGGCGCTGGGCATCCATAATGTCAAGATACTAAAAGTACCGGCAAATAGCAAGTCAGTTTCCATCAAACAGCAAGGCAATTCCTTGAAAAACTTGAAAATTTTTCTGGACAAGGCGAAAAAAGGGCGTTAAAATATAGTATTGTTAAATTGTCTATTTCAAGCTCATACTAAAACAAAGGTAATGAACTATGGCACATAAAAAAGGACAAGGCTCTACCAGGAACGGCAGAGACAGCAACGCCCAATATAGAGGTGTAAAGCTGTTCGGCGGCCAGGCTGTCAAAGCCGGCTCAATTCTCATTCGCCAGTGCGGAACGAAATTCTTCCCCGGCTACAATGTCGGGATGGGCAAGGATTATACACTATTCGCCACTGCTGATGGAACGATTCGTTTCCATGGCCGAAAAGTCAACGTAGTCTAACACGGTTTTCGTGACTCATAGCACCCTCCGTAAAGCGTGATCTCATCGACATCTTCAATATGATTATATAAAAAGCTCAAGGCGAACATTTTTCCAGCCGATTTCGTATTAAATAGTTGACTCAACGCAACACTAAACGGTATGTTTACGTTATGAGACGCGAAGGGCTTAAAATCACAGCAGCGGGGATTGTATTTTTCGCTTTTTTATTCTGTTCTTCGTGCTATTGCGAGGCGGAGGATAACGACCATCAATACTGCTCTATGCAGTGCAGAGGGACTTGTTGCAGCATGATGGTAGAAAATGAATCGATTCTTAAGCCGCAGACTGAGGCGTATCGCGTATTACTGTCGCTCATTACTTTCCACAAATCCATTCTGGTTGTCGAAATTGACCACCCGCCAAAGGTTTAGTTAATTCACATTAAGACCACAGCCTCGGGTTTCTTTGGCATACTTTTTGCGTTCCCGGCTGCAATCTAATCTAATTTGATGTTGAATTGAGGAGAACTATTATATGGGCAGACGAACGAAAATTGTAATCTTGCTCGTCATTAGCATAATGTTTTGCAGGCAAAACAGCTCCTGGGCAGAGGAAATGATTACGCTTGAGAAGGCGTTGCAGATTGCCTACCAGGACAATCCTCGGATGACAGAGGCACGCTACACAATTGCGGCAGCGCGAGGAGATTTAAGCATTGCTACAGCGATACCTGACCCGGAGATTGGTTTCGAGCTGGGAGGCCTTAAACGAAATGAGCAAGGTCATCGCCAGGTAAATCTGGAAGGCATCGAAATCAGGCAGCCGCTCGACCCGCCAGGCGTTCGAGAGCTCAAACGCAAAGTTGCACAAAACGATATATCCGCACAGCAGCAGTACCTCAAGAGCGTCTGGTCAACTGTTTATGTGGCTATCAGACAGACATATATGCAGATAATTATGGATAAAAAAAACTGTGACCTGGCTGACGAAAATCTGGAACTAACAAGGCAAATGTTCAGTCGAGTTCAGATTCGTTTCGAGGCGGGCCAGGCCTTGCAAAACGACCTGCAACGGGCCAGGATCGAACTGCTCAAGGCAGAGAGTGACCGGCTGGCTGCGGAGAAAGAGTTACATACCGACAAGGCAAAGCTTAATCTCCTGCTGGGTAGGCCTATGGAGACCGCGTTCCAGATAGAGGAAGAGCTTCAAGAGGAAAAACTCGACCTTCGCTTTGATGAGTTGATAAGTTTAGCTTTGGAGAATAATCCGAATCTAAAGATGGAACGATTCAATCTGAATTCCAGAACGGCCGAAGCGGCAAAAGAACGAGCAGCTCGGCTGCCTTCGCCTTTCATCGGCTTTGAGAGAACAAGAGAAGATTATGAGGACGACTATGCTTTTCTGTTTGGCGTCACGCTGCCGCTATGGAGCGGCAATAGAGGAGCGATAGAAAAAACCGTAGCACAGAAACAGGCACAGCAGGTGAGGCTTTCGGCAACTAAAAGGGAGGTAGTGTTCGATGTCTATCAGGCATACCTGGAGGCACAGCTTGCCGGCAGACAGGTGGACCTTGCCAAAGAGTCGCTGCAAGAAGCGGCTGAACTGCTTCGCCTGGCGGAGATGCGCTACACCGAGGGTAAGCTCGATTTTATCAATTACCTCGACCAAACCAAAACAGCGAGCGAGACAAAAAGAAGGTACTATCAGAGCTTATCTCAGTTGAGCCAGGCAATAACAGAAATTGAATCGGCTGTTTACTTTTCCATAAGAAAGGAGGGTTTCCTACAATGAAAATGACAATACTATGGGTAGCCATAATATCCTTTTGTGCAGGCGCGACGACTTCGTGGCTCTTCACCACAAAGTCCCGGCTGAGTGAGGCAGGCCATTCCGACTTGTCGGACGAGTCCGATGCGGATGTTCGCGAGCAGACCAACGAGGTAGAACTGGACGAGCAAGCTCTTACCCTTATAGATGTAAACACCGTCGCAGCAAGACGGACGACGTTCGTGGAACGAGTACCTGTCAGAGGCCAGATAGCGCGGGATGCGATTGAGACAGTTCACCTCATAGCGCCACATCGAAGTTTACTCGTCGAGTGCAAGACCAAGATTGGCAATGTAGTTGCAAAAGACGAGGTACTGTGTGTTTTGCAAAGCAATGAGGCGGGATATCTCACGGAAATAAAATCGCCGATTTCTGGTGTGGTGATAGCCGACTACACTAAACAGGGCGCAGAATTGGCCAATCTATCATCTCTGCATACGGTGGCTGACTTATCTCGCCTTTATGCCAATTTTGACGTTTACGAACGTGACATTTCCGGATTGGCTATGGGGCAAAAACTCGTTGTAACCTGCATCTCCTATCCAAACGACCGTTACGGTGGCGAGGTGATTTTCATCTCTCCTGGTGTGGACGAAAACACACGAACCATAAAGATTCGCGCGGTCTTAGAAAATCCGCAAAATCGGCTCAAGCTCGGCATGTTTGTAAATGCCGAGATTTTAGTCGAATCACAGGAGCAGTTTATTATAGTGCCGCAACAGGCGGTGCTACACGCTGAAGGTGGGAGATTTGTATTCGTACAAATGGCAGAGGGCAAATTCGAGTCAAGGCGAGTCAGTGTGGCAAAGGAGACCCGCGAGCAGGTAGCCATTAGCAGTGGTCTTAACGAAGGCGACCTTGTGGTGACAAACGGTGCATTTCTGCTCAAATCCGAGCTTTTCAAATCAAAGATGGGCGCAGGCTGCGCAGAATAGAAATGGAGCGCCAGTCTATGGAAAGATTCATCGCATTTATACTGAGGCAAAGGTTGCTGGTTATCTTTGCGATAGTTTTAGTAGTTGCTGTGGGTATAGCAGCGTGGATTACACTGGCGATCGATGCTTTTCCGGATGTCACAAATATACAGGTAATGATTCTGACGGAGACGCAGGGCCTTGCGCCCGGTGAGGTGGAGCGGCTGATTACGTATCCGATAGAGACTGAAATGCAGGGCTTGCCGTCAGTGCGTGTGGTGCGTTCACTTTCGAAGGCAGGGCTTTCGCAGGTTGTGATTGTTTTCCAAGACGATGTGGATGTTTATTTTGCCAGACGTCTTGTCGCGGAGAATCTCGCGGCCGCCAAAGCAAACCTGCCTGAAGGTTTTGAACCAAAATTAGGGCCGATAAGCACCGGACTGGGCGAAATATACCAGTACACCCTGAACGCCGATCCGGCAAAATACAGTCTAATGGAACTGCGAACCTTTCAGGACTGGGTAATCAAGCCGCAGTTGCGTTCAGTTTCAGGCGTGAATGAAATCAACTCATTTGGAGGTTTTGTCAAGCAATACCAGGTTATTGTAGACCCAGACAAGTTGGCCAAGCACAAAGTGAGCTTACACGAAATCGTGGATTCGCTGGCTGAAGGCAATGGTGCATCCGCGGCGGGTATTGTGGTCAAAGGTGAAGAACAACTTATCGCGCGAACCGCAGGGTGGATAACGTCGCCCGAGGATATCGAAGAGACGGTCGTCACGATTCGGGAAAACGTGCCTGTACGAATCAAAGATTTGGCCTCTGTGCAGGTTGGCCACCAAGTGCGGCAAGGGGCGGTAACGCGAGACGCTAAAGGTGAAACGGTCTGTGGGATGGTGATTATGCTTAAAGGTTCCAACTCGAAGACGGTGGCGGCTAAAGTCAAGGAAAGAATAGCCGAAATCCAAAAAAGACTTCCTGAGGGCATAAAGATAAACACTTTCTATGACCGCACAGAATTAATTCAGGATTGTGTTCGTACCGTTTCCGATGCGCTGCTGCAGGGTGGTTTTTTAGTTATTTTGGTATTGTTTCTGTTTTTAGGCAGTATTCGCTTAAGTACAATAGTCTGTCTTTCGCTTCCCTTATCGGCACTTATATGCTTTATTCTGATGAAGGCTACGGGGCTATCGGCAAATCTGATGTCTTTAGGCGGATTGGCAATTGCGCTCGGCATGATCGTGGACGCCAATATCGTCGTCGGAGAAAACATATTCCGGCATCTTTGCGAGCGACATCCGTCGACAGACAAAATGAGTATCTGTTTGGAAGCGGTACGGGAAGTCGCCATACCTGTTTTGTTCGCCATACTTATAATTGTGGCGGTTTTTCTTCCCTTGTTCAGCCTACAGGCACAAGAGGGAAAAATGTTTAAGCCCTTGGCTTTAACTATTATGTTTGCGATGCTCGGCTCGCTTTTAGTTTCCTTGACTGTAACGCCGGCAATTTCCTCTTATTTTTTGAAAGCCTCGACAATTCAAAGAGATAGTATCGGTATTCGTTTAGTCAAGAGACTGTATATACCTCTGTTAAATACCGTGTTAAGACACAGGAAGGCAACGATAGTAATTGCCGGATGCGTGTTTTTCGTTTTCCTGATTGGTTTTAAGTTTGTGGGCACGGAGTTTCTACCCTATCTTGATGAAGGTTCTATTGCCCTTAATGTCGTCAAGTTTCCGACATCGTCACTGGATAATTCCGTCAAAATTGGTGAAATGCTCGAAAAGCTGCTGCTTGAGTTTCCAGAGGTCAGGACAGTAGTCACAAAGACCGGCCGTGCGGAAATCGCCGAAGACCCGATGGGACCGGAGCAAAATGACCTGCTTATAATGCTTAAACCCCGCAAGTTCTGGACGTTCAAATCAAAGCAGCAGTTAATCGATGCGATGAATGTCAAATTGAGCCGAATACCCGGACTAAAGCTGAATTTCTCGCAGCCGATTGCTTTACGGGTTAATGAGCTTATATCGGGAATAAAGTCGGATGTCGCAGTAAAGATATTCGGCTATGACCTGGATATTCTGGTTCAAAAAGCCGAGGATGTTGAGCACACTCTTTCTGAAATCTCCGGTGCGACCGACATAAAAGTTGAGCAGGTGTCAGGGTTATTACAGCTCGATATTAATATAGACCGCCAGGCAATTGCCCAGTATGGGATAAGCGTCAGGGAGGTTTTAGAGTTGATTGAAACGGCTGTCGGCGGCAAAGTTGCAACGACTCTGTTCGAGCAGGAAAGACGATTCGACATCCTTGTGCGATTACCCCAAGAGAGGCGCAACGACCAACAAGCAATTGGCGGGTTGCTGATTCCGGCTCAAGGCGGACAATTAGTGCCGCTTGCGCAACTGGCGAAGATTTCCATTGTGGAAGTACCTGCGCAAATAAGTCGCGAATGGGGGATGCGCAGAGTTGTGGTCGAATGTAATGTCAGAGGGCATGACATCGGAAGTTTCGTCAAAGAGGCAAAAAGTAAACTTGAAAAAGTTGAAAAAACGCTGCCTGACAACTACTTTCTAACATGGGGCGGGCAGTTCGAGAACCAGCAACGCGCACTGAAGACACTCGCTATAGCCGTGCCTGTGGTCGTGCTTCTGATTTTCATAATGCTTTTTTCTGCTTTCAACTCATTTCGTCCAGCGATTCTAATCATGTTTAATCTTCCATTTGCTCTGGTAGGCGGGATTCTATTCATATTGCTTTTCAAGATAACATTGAGCGTGCCTGCGATAGTCGGCTTTATTACTCTTTTTGGCACGGCAGTTGAAAACGGTGTAGTTCTGATTACATTCTTCATACAACTGCGTAGGGAAGGATTGATGTTGGACGAGGCGATCAGAAAGGGTTGCGAATTGCGATTAAGGCCCCTGCTACTGACCACGCTGACAACGATGTTTGGCCTTATACCATTTTTATGGTCGAGTGGTTCCGGCTCTGAGATACAAAAACCGCTTGCCGTCGTGGTGCTGGGAGGGCTTATTTCCTCCTGGTGTCTGACACTACTTGTTTTGCCTGCGATTTATGGCTGGTTCGAACACAGACAAACCGAACTGGAAATCTAAGTAGACTTTTAACATAGGAGATTCTTACTATGAAGGAAATCAAAGCGATAATTCAACCCTTTATGCTGGCTAAAGTGATTGAAGCCCTAAGGGCTGTACCCGAGTTACCCGGCCTAACCATTAGTCATGTCACGGGCTACGGTGCTACACATGGTATGGATGTCTATACCGCGCTTGGAGAACAGGTTGCAAAGGTAAAACTCGAAATTGTTGTTTCCGATCCCCTCGCTGAGAAGGTGCTGCAAACGATCGCTGTCAATGCGCATACGGGCAATACTGGTGACGGCAAGATTTTTATCTATCCTGTTTTGGATGTTCTTAAAATTCGCACTAATCAGCGGGGCAGTAAGGCAATTTAGAATGTTGTGCCTGTTAATCAGAGACAATTTCGATATAATACATCATTCTGTATTCAAATCTGTTACCACTATTGGGAATTGAATGTTCATCGATGAAGCACAAATCTGGGTCAAAGCAGGAGATGGCGGTGCCGGCTGCGTGGGCTTCCGGCGTGAAAAATTCGTCCCGAAGGGCGGCCCCGACGGCGGCGACGGCGGAAAAGGTGGCAGCGTCTATTTCCAGGCCGTCGAAAACCTCGATACGCTTTTGGATTTCGCCGGCAAACATCATTGGCGTGCTGAAAACGGCCAGCCCGGCTCAGGAAGTAACAAACACGGAGCGGATGGCCAAGACCTTGTAATTCCTGTCCCGCCCGGCACGCTAATCTACGACACCGACCTGGATCTGCTTCTGAAAGACCTCAATGAGATCGGCCTCAAGGTATGCGTCTGTCGCGGCGGAAAGGGCGGAAAAGGTAATAAGGCCTTTGCCACTCCAATCAACCAAGCTCCCAGGTATGCCGAGCCGGGCAAAAAAGGGCAGGAAAGAAATATTCGACTTGAACTTAAGCTCATCGCCGACGTCGGATTAGTCGGTATGCCCAATGCCGGCAAAAGCACGTTGATTTCCCGCTGCTCAGCGGCAAGGCCGAAAATCGCCGCGTATCCTTTCACTACAACCGAGCCGGTGCTCGGCATCGTCGAACTAAGCGACTTCCGTCGCTTCGTTATGGCTGACATTCCCGGCCTGATCGAGGGTGCTCATAAAGGAGCAGGCCTTGGGCACGAATTTTTGAGGCATATTGAAAGGACGAAGATATTGGTGCACATCCTTGATATAAAGCCGATTGACGGCTCTAATCCAGCTGAAAATTACTTTCAGATACGCCGGGAACTGCAATTGTACAGCAAAGCCTTAGCCGATAAACAAGAAATCATTGTCGCCAACAAAATTGACCTTGACTCGGACGGCAAAGCAGTAAAAGGCCTCAAGAAGAAGTTAAACAAAACGATTCACCCAATCTCAGCAGCAACCGGAGAAGGTATCAAAGAACTAACCGAGCTTTTATGGCAGAAGGTCAAAGAACATAAATAATAATTGAACACCTTATTTCCCCCAAATTACCAATCACCGATTCATCAATTCACCAATTAACTTATTTTTCTGCAAAACTTGTCCTGAGCAAAGTCGAAGGATTGGCTTTGTTTGGGTTTGTTTTCACCAAATGTCCTGTTCGATTTTTTCTCATAATCTTTTGTTATATTTAATTTTACATTCACTTGACTTTTTTGAAAAATTGGCTTTGTTTTGCATAAAAGTCGTTAAAATTATCACTGTTTTTTCCTGATTACCTTTATTCTCTCTTCTGTCATCTGTACTCCGTATTCTGTCTTCCGTCCTCCGTCATCTGTCCTCTGTTTTCTGACTTCTGTCTCCTGTCTCCTGACTTCTGTCTTCTGACTTCTATTTGTTGCATACCTATTATACAATAATATTTGTTTAGCGTAAAGTAAAATCTTGGATTTATCCTATGTGATACGCTGTTAATAATAAACATGAAAACATTACTAGGTCCTTTGCCAGGTGCTCTCTTTGTCCTGATCCAAGATTGATACCTACTTTAGCTTGACTAAGCGTATAGATTATAGAGAATATGACTTTTGAAAGATTCGATTCCTAACAGATTAAAAGGAGATTTAATGGCTGGATGTTCGCATTACGATACATACATAGGAGTTCATCCACAAAGCGATATGGCAGGAATCAGTTCTCAGCATATGACTGTTCCTTTAGGGGCGCTCGCAATAGCTTCAAGTGTATCAAGAGATTTACCTGAAACTACCGTAAAAGTTTTTTATGGCGAACTGACGGATGAAACCACCATTTATGAGGAGGTAAAAACACTTCTAAACGAGAAAAGAAAACCTCTTGTAGGAATAACACTTGTTGCAGGGAATACAACTACAGCCCTTGAAATGGCATCGCGTTTTGACGAGATGGGAATCGATGTGATTTTAGGCGGCCCCGAGGCATGGTTATCCTATAATGAGTATGGCGATGAATTTTTAAAAGATAAACCTTATATTAGAGCTTTGTGTTTTGGCGTAGGGGAACAAATTATTTCTTCAATTGTGAAAAATGGTTTTGATACCTGTTTGCCAAATTTAGTTTATCGACAAAAACCTCATCGTGGTCTCGTCTCCGGGCCAATAATTCAAAAAGACCTTGATTTTGAACAACTATCAATTGATTACGCTTTTTTGGAAGGAATTGAACATGCAGGCGGAGTGAGTTACATCTGGAGAAGCGATTGTCACATGGCCCGAGGAAAGAGATGTTATTTCTGTGGCAGGATTAACCTCGGATACGGCACAAGAAATCCAAATTATGTTTGGGATGAGTTAGCATTAGTTCGCAAAAAATGGGGGTTTACTACTTATTAGAGCATGTCCCGATTTCAGTTGAAGGTTCGATGGCTACTCTTGGCAACATCTTACGCGACCTTTCCTTTCTCAGCAAGATTTTGTTCCCCATCAGCATCCATCAATTTGGCTTCCAGAACCCACAA
>Ga0315314_1001792_pt1 | contig 18505 bp, 16 predicted proteins | sample TDP9_MG_FD_203631 | JGI IMG/M metagenome (GOLD analysis project Ga0315314, IMG submission 203631) | Freshwater sediment microbial communities from Lake Towuti, South Sulawesi, Indonesia - TDP9 | ecosystem: Environmental > Aquatic > Freshwater > Lake > Sediment | place: Indonesia: South Sulawesi...
TTTCCCAGACGCCCTCAAGATGTTTAAGAAAACTCTTTCAGACCTTTGGCTTGAAAACCGGGAAAAACATCTAGACAAGGATCGCCCCTACATCGGCTTGAACGCCCTGTTCAGCGACGGCGAAAGACTCTACGCCTACTGCAAATACCACAAAGAGGATGAACCAGGAGAATCTTTCTGCCTGAAAGATCAACCCGCGTTCCAGGTGTCCTATCTCACCAGCCCAGAAAGACTAGTAGTTGCCTCAGAGAAAACCAACACCGCGGAAGACTGGAAGCTCCTCAAAAGCGGGCAGCTTCTAACTGCGCAGATCAAGCGAGAAAGGGTAGTTGTGGACCTGCAAGAGATATGATGGAAGCCTTGCCGTGTTCTTCCAATGGCTTACGAAGTCTTGCCGCTTGCACTGCAGGGATGGCTAGTAGCTGCTATAGCCCGAATAAGGTGAAGGCCGCTATTATTGGGGCGAAGACCGATGCGACCAGTGACATGACTGTTATCATGGTGTTGAGAGAAGGTCCAGCTGTATCCTTAAATGGGTCGCCCACAGTGTCGCCGACAACCGCGGCCTTATGCGCATCTGAGCCATCTCCGCCAAGGTGGCCAGCTTCTATATATTTCTTAGCGTTATCCCAAAGTCCACCAGCATTCGCCATAAACAGCGCGAAGATTATCCCTGTTACTATGCTTCCGGCTAGGAACCCTCCAAGAGCTTCCTTCCCAAGGATGAATCCGGCAGCGAGAGGAGCTATGATCGCTAATGTGCATGGGAGCACAAGTTCCTTAAGGGCGCCTCTAGTTGCTATGTCGACGCATCGTGCATAATCTGGTTTGGCTCTACCTTCCATCAGCCCCGGAATCTCCCTGAACTGCCGCCTAATCTCCTCAACCATTCTAAAGGCGTTTTTTCCTACAGCAAGTATGAGCAGCGCTGAGAGCAGAGGAGGCATCATCGCGCCGATGAAGACCCCCGCGATAACGGTTGGCTTCATTATATCGATAGTCTGTATATCGACGACTTGAGCAAAAGCCGCGAACAACGCCAGAACCGTCAGAGCTGCGGCCCCTATGGCGAATCCCTTTGTTATTGCCTTCGAAGTGTTGCCTGCGGCGTCAAGCTTGTCCGAGATTTCTATCACCTCTTTTCCCAGACCGGATTGCTCGGCGATACCCTTCGCGTTATCTGCGATTGGACCGTAGGCGTCAGCTGAGATTATCAGTGCAACTATTGACAACATTCCTACTGCCGCAATCGCTATCCCGTACACAGGGTTAACTCCGAAGGCGCTAGCAAGATACCACGAAGTGACCGTCGCGGCGCAGATGCCGAGGACGGGCGGAACTATGCTGATTATGCCATATGAGAAACCAGTCAGTATGTTTATAGCTGCGCCCGTTTGTGAGGCTTGGGCAGTCCTTAAAGCGGGCAGCCTGTCAATCGAAGTGAAGAAGTCGGTCGTTATGCCAATTATGACACCCGCCACCAACCCAGCCAAAGTAGGCAGATACACGCCTAGACTTTCCTGTTGTCCAAGCCCTACGTTACTGGTAAGCAGAAACGTGAGGACGGCGAATATGATGCATGTGGAAAATGTCCCCCTGTTAAGTGTTGCTCCGGGGTTTCCCTTCTCGCCGACTCTCACAAAGAGACTTCCGAGAACAGAGGCAAATACCCCCAAAGCAGCAACCAGTACCGGAAGAACTGTGTATATGTCTGTAGACACGCCGTTTGTCTCAAAACCGATTATCATCGCTGCTACCACACTTGCTATGTAGGAGTCAATCAAGTCCGCGCCCATACCGGCTACATCGCCTACGTTGTCGCCCACGTTGTCTGCTATGACGGCCGGATTCCTCGGGTCGTCCTCCGGGATGCCGATCTCAACCTTGCCAACAAGGTCAGCTCCCACGTCGGCCGTCTTTGTGTAGATGCCTCCCCCCGCTTTAGCAAAAAGTGCTAGAGCGCTTGCCCCGAAACTGAAATAGAGGATAATGGTCGGGTCTCTAAAGATGTAGTACAGCGAACTTACCCCCAGCAATGCCAGGCCGACTATTGAGAAGCCCATCACGGCTCCGCCGTAGAATGCGACGGGAAAGGCTTTGTTCAGACCCTTTCTTGCGGCGTTCGCTGTTCTGACGTTGGCTCTAACCGCAGCATTCATCCCGAGATACATGGCCAGCGTTGAGCATATTGACCCGAATATGTAGGCCAAGGATGCAGTAAGCCCGTAGACTGGATTGGCATATCCGAACACCAGAGCGAGAATGGCTGCCATAATCGCGACGAAAACACCCAAAGTAAGATTCTGCCTTTTCAGATAGGTATTTGCGCCTTCCCTTATCGCTGTGGCGATCTCCTCCATTTTTGGAGTTCCGCTTTCCTGTTTGTCTACGTACATGAACAAGTATACTGAGAATGAGATCGAAGTCAACCCAGCAATGGGCGCCACCACTAGCCAGTCCATTCTCTCAGCCTCTGACCGATTTCCCCTTGTAAAGATTGCTCCCCTTTTAACTTTTCCTTCGTTTCCGCTTGCCCTTTGAGAGATGAGCAGAAACTCTTATCTAAATCAGTGTGCATTAATCATCGGGCATAGAAATTCAAGTCTGCTAGGAATCTTCAATCTGAGAGCTGGGATTGTGACACGAAAATCGGCGCGGGTTTGATCGGTTGCGGCTCCATCGGTACCGTGATAGCCGAAGCCATAGTCGACGAAAGGGCTGGCGGCATCGAACTAGTGGCAGTCTATGATCTCATCAGAGAACGCGCTGAAAAGCTTGTCAATAGTCTGGCTAAGAAACCTATCATAACTCGGGATGCTGATGAACTACTCGAAAATAAAGGCATCCAGATAGTTGTTGAGGCAGCATCTCAGGAAGCCGTTAGGCAATACGCGGTAAAGGCTCTGACCGAGAGCAAGGATATTATGGTGATGAGCGCCGGTGCACTTCTCGACGACAATCTTTTCAAGCGAATATCAGATCTTGCCCAGAAGAAAGGAAGAAAAGTCTACGTGCCCTCGGGCGCAATTGTGGGCTTAGACAGTGTGAAGTCCGCGGCCGTTGCACACATCGAAGAGGTGACGCTTACGACCCGGAAGCCGCCCTTAAGCTTCGAAGGCGCTCCCTTTGTTGAGAGGAGGAAAATAGACCTTTCGTCGATCAAAAGGCCAATGGTGCTCTATGAGGGACCCGCTAAAGAGGCTGTGAAGCTCTTTCCTCAGAACGTCAATGTTTCTGCAGCTCTGAGTCTCGCAGGCATTGGGGCTGACAGAACGAAGGTAAGGGTAATAACTGACCCGCGAGTGAAGGAGATCACTCACGAGATCCATGTGAAGGGCGATTTCGGGGAGCTCCGAACCAAGACGATCAATAGACCGTTCCCAACCAACCCGAAGACAAGCTACATAGCAGCCCTCTCAGCAATAGCAACCTTAAGAAAGATAAGTGGAAGCATAGTCGTCGGGACCTAGAGAAAGCGGCCTAGACCGACAGTGGGCGAAAGATTCACTAAAGTTTTTTACCAAGCTTATCCCTTTTGGTTACGTGTAGAGTGGTGGTTGCAGTATTGAGGATGCCTGCGGAAAGTCTTCGAGGAAGATTAAGGGATTTTCTGAGCGAGGATGTTGGTCTCGGTGATGTCACAACCGAGGCAGTTGTCCCCACAAAGACTATGGTTCGAGCCCACATAGTCGTGAAGGAACCTGCGGTCGTTGCCGGTCTTTTCGAGGTGGAAACCTTCTTCAAGATGCTTGGCGTGGGGTTTGTGGCCAAAGTCGAAGATGGGGATGAGGTTGCCGCCGGAAAAGTGATTGCGGAGCTAGATGGCGACGCACGCGCTGTTCTGACAGGAGAAAGAACCGCACTGAACGTTCTTATGCGAATGAGTGGCATAGCAACAGCCACCAAAGAGCTCGTGAAGAAGGTTCGGAAGGCTGGACTTAACGTGCGTATTGCAGCGACTAGAAAGACTGCGCCTGGGCTTCGTTACTTCGACAAGAGAGCCGTTTTGGTCGGGGGAGGCGATCCCCATCGTCTGAGGCTTGACGACGCCTTTCTGGTCAAGGACAACCATATAAAAATAGCTGATGGAGTTGCGGAAGCCTTGAGAAGAGTCCGCTCGGTTGCGAGTTTCTCCAAGAAGGTTGAGGTTGAAGCAAAGACCGCGGAGCAAGCGGTGGAAGCCGCTAAAGTAGGAGCTGACATAGTGATGCTTGACAACATGACACTAAAGGAGGCCTCAGAGACCATGAGAGTCCTAAAAGATCTTGGCCTCAGGGGAAAGGCGCTGATCGAGATTTCGGGCGGCGTGACCGAAGAGAATCTGCTTGACTACGTCAAGCTTGAGCCTGATGTTATCTCCTTAGGCTCGTTGACCCATTCAGTCAAAGCGATCGACATGAGCCTCGAAGTCGTAGAGGCAAGCACACAAAAATAGGGAAACTATCCAACAGCCTCGATGACTACTTCGGTCACGGTCTTGGCCGGCGCATCTGTCCTAATCCCTCGGCTGTGAAAATGCGTACCCAAAGCCTTGAAATCCCTCTCTCTTAGCCTTTCCATGACCTTTGTCAATGGCGGGATGGGCACGTTCAGCTTATCGCAAAGTCTGTCGAGGACGTAGTACGTTGCCGGCGCGTCTGATTCAGCCTTGATCAGAGACAGGGTCCTCATAACCTCGGTTCTGGGCGCGAAGCCTTTCGACATAACCTTTTTTTGCATTTGTTCGCAGAAGCCTGACTCAGCTATGTTCCCAAGCCATAACGGACCAGCAGAGTTTAGAGGTGAGCCACATTCGCTGCAGCGTTTATTGAAGGCTGACAAGATTCCGGGAGCTGTCTCTCGATGAAGACATGTAAAGCAGTGGAGGATGTAGCCCATTTTCCGAAGGCTCTCGTCGGCTTTCTTGGCACCGTAAGTCGCCAGATGGTATGCGCGAATGTAGTGGCTTGAGCTGTGGCTGAACAGGACGCTGATGCCAATCTCGTGCATCACTGCGATGGACACCAAGCGTCCGATCAATAGTCTGATGGCAAGTTCGTGGCAGTATTCAGTTCTCAGCGGCAGCCCCCCGTATTTTCTCAGAGCTGCCTTTGGGTAGACTCCGCAAAGCGGAGCGAGGTCAGTTGCCGTTAAAGCTAGGAATCCGCCGTCTCTCAATGCTCTTACTGCTGAGTCTAAGTAGTAAACCGGCGTTCCGGAGGGATCTATATCGATATAGTCGAATCTTCTGTTTGGTGCTGCGTGGAGGCTTAGGAAAAGGTTGGCGTCTTTGTTGGCTAGACAGACGACTCTTCTAAGATCGTTTAGCTGTACATTATGCTTCGCCAGATTGAATGCTTCTGGGTTGATGTCGTTCAGGTGAACCTTGCGGATGCCTTGCACTTCCTTTGCGAAGCGTATTCCCCTCACACCGCAACCCGCCAAAGGTTCCGATACGACCAGTTCCCGCTTGACTATTCTCTGGTATGCTTGAAGCGCTACAACAGCTATGTCCCGGTTCAGCTTCGTAAGTGGGTTGTAGAAGACCGGGGCTCTTGAGGGGGCGTAGTCCCAAGCAGCTCTTTTAAATGCTTCAAGTTTAGGCACGACTACATTGGCAGCTCCCTCTTTGGTCTCCTCCACTGGGAACCCGAATGCCATCTCGCCATCTCCGAAACCAAGCCAACCAATATTCCTAGTCTCTGGCTCAAAAGTGTTTCTTAATGGACTGACAGAGAGTATATAGCCTCGAAAAACGGTTTTATGCATGTTCATCATTTGTTAATGAGAGCGTCAATAGGTTCTTGGAGGATGCCTACTTTGAAGTTCAGGGAGTTTGCATGGACTGGGTTACTCTTTGAGGTTCCTGAAGAGATGCGTTTCAGCCGTCAAGGAGGAGACACGAGGATGGGTCATCTCATGCTTGAGGCCGAGAACTATATGATTGAGGCTAAATGGGAACCCTTTGAGCCCAAAAAGGCCAAATCACTTTCCGAAGTTGGAGGATCGCTCGTTGAACAGATCAAGAAGCAATCTAAGAACCAGAGCGTAACAGTTCTGGGAAAGGAAGATACCTATGTCTCGAAGCATAAGGCTCTCTACATGATTGTTAAGTCCAGAGCCGAGGAACGCGTATACTTGTGGTATTGCATCGAAAGCCAAAGAATAGTCATATTGCGTTTCGTCTTCGGGGTCTTTGACGATAACGCTAAGAAGATAACAAAGCGAGTGCTCGATACGCTTCAATGCCACAGCGAGAAAACGAACATATGGTCGTTACTGAACCTCCGCTTCGAGACCCCTGTTTCATTCCTTCTGACTGACACAAAGATAACCGTCGGCAGAGCACACTTCCTTCTTGTTGACCGCAAACTCTCGTCTTTCGCGGACCAAACCGAGAAAATCCTTGTCGAGTATTTCTCCATGGCAAACCTGATCTATGAACAAACTTACAGGGACCTCGACAAATGGTTTGAAAAGAATTACCTGAAGGATTTGAGCAAGAAACTTAAGGAAGGAAAGCTGAAATTCAAAGAGCTGAGATCGACGGGACTCAGAAGGCATAAGATGGAAGTCAAACAGGGAACCGCCAAATCTGGTACAACATGGAGAAAAACAACAACCTACACAAACGCAAGTTGGTATTGCCCAAGGACCAATCGGATATACTCCGTCACCTTGGTATCAAGTATCAAGAGGCCTGCCTTCTTCAAGAGGGAGATCGACAAAGAAGCCCACTCGAAGCTGTGGGAGGATTTTCTGGCGTCATTCGAGTGCCATTAAGTAGCACACTCGTTTGCTTTGCGGTTGCCTATCTCTTCTGTGGCAAGCAGCTAGTCCCTTTTAGGTGAAAGTCCCCGAAGTCTAATCCAGTCAGAGGAAAAGAGAAGGTGCGTCCTATAGATCATAGTATAGCGGTTTGACTTTCTTCAGTCTAGTGTAAGACTCTCTTGGTCGGGGAAGCGACCGTATTGCCCTTCTGATACGACGCCAAGCAAGGTATTTCGGAAATAGTTGGGAGAGGCTTTCGCCGTGCGAGTGGTAAACATCAAACCTCGGTTCAACAACCACTTTGCGGCCTCTGGCAAGCATCTCCATTGCCCAATCGTAGTCCTCTCCGCCAAGCTTTCCCGCACCATGGATTTTCTCCGGCATTGACTCGTCAAAGGGGTATTCCTGCCATAGCGACTTCCTGAGAACGCAGTTGACGGTTGAGAAGTAGGCGTCACTGGCATAGGACCCGGTCAGTTCGTTGAGTCTCCTCCACCCCCAGTCATAGGCAAGCCTTTCCCACGCGGTTCCTGATTTGTCTGGCAGCGTATATCCTCCCACCCCTGCAACGTCGCTACTGCTAAAGTGCCCGACTCCGCTTTCAAGCCAGACTTCTGATAGTGGCAAGCAGTGTCCATTTGTGATGCAGATAAGATCGCCCTCTGCGACGGAGATTCCGACGTTCGCTGAGTAAGCGTAAGAAAACTCTTGATCAGTTATCGGAACGATCTTCATGTCTATGTGATTGTCGAAGACTTCTCTCTTAGCTGCCGTTAAAAGCCTGATCATTTCGTCGAGTCTGGTCTCTGATGAGAAGTTGTCCACGATGACCAATTCGGAGGGTCGCACAGTCTGGGACGAGAGCTCCCTCAAGAGCCTGTTAAGATGCCTCTCTACATCTCTTGTCCGAATGAGAACAGAAACACGACAGCCCCTTGGTGACATCCCGACTAATGAGATAGGTGAGCTGGGTTTAAAATATGTTTGGTGACGTCGGTCTCTGACCTGCTGTTGGTTGCCAAACCTGCGGAGGTTGTGAAGAACCAAGCGGGCTTGCCAATGAAACCACAGAGCGATGGCGGACCAGCTATTTCTTTTCCTTCTTAGCCGTTGCTTCAAAACGAGCCCGCGTTTCTTCGGGCAGAATGAACCCTACCAGACCTCGTTTCGAAAGCTCGTTGAAGTAAGCGTTAAGCGACACCTCGGCTTCGGTCGGCAGCAACTTGTACTTTTCATGCAGATGGCCCACGATGTCCTGCACGGTTTTCTCACCGTCGCACAGTTCCCATACAATTGACCCGACTTTATCCAGCTGAATCTCTTTCTCCTTCGGGGGAGGCGCCAACTTCGACAGCATTTCCCTTCCCCTCTTCTTCTTCGCCTCGGGTCTCTGCAGAGGAATAAATAGACTGAAGTTTCCCTGTTGGTTTCTCTCCCACCTTAACATGGGGTTCCGAACGGGTTTCATCTGGAGAAACTCGCTCCTAGGAATCTCTGGACCCTTTTCCTTTTTCTTTCTCCTCAATTTGTCGAGTATCATGATTTCTCTGCGTCCAAGATAACAAAATCATCTACTCTCTAAAATATTTAATCCAGAAAGCAGTTCTTATCCACCATTGTGTCCAAACCATTTCTTCAGTGCCACGAATCCTGAGAGGTAACAAGGGAAAAATCTTTTAGTATCGTGGGCATAATTGGCTTGAGTCAACCTTCGGGTGGAAAGCGATTGATGAAGCTGAATCGCAATTCCCTCAGATTCGATCCCGAACAGACTTTGAATGCTATTCTGGGTTTCATTAGGGAAGTAGTCAAAGATGCAAACGCCTCAGGCATTGTTCTTGGGCTAAGCGGCGGTGTAGACAGTGCCTTGACGGCTGCGCTGTGTACTCGTGCGCTGGGAAAAGAAAAAGTTCTGGGAGTCTTGATGCCTACCTCCTTCACGCCGGAAGAGGATATTGCAGACGCCCTTGAACTGACCGAGATGCTAGAAATGCGGACCGAGAGAGTTGATATTGACGGTATCTGCGAGGCCTTTGCTCAAGCTCTAGAGGTCCGTGGCGACGATGCAGGAAAAAGAATCCCCTTAGCGAATATTCGCGCAAGGACACGTATGGTGATCCTTTACTTCTACGCGAATGCTAATAACTACCTCGTAGCCGGAACGGGAGACAGGAGCGAAACACTGATTGGTTTCTTCACGAAGCATGGCGACGGAGTCGCGGACTTCTTTCCCATTCGGCATCTCTATAAAACTCAGGTCAGAGGACTCGCAAAGTATCTTGGTATTCCTGACAAGATAGCCTTCAAGCCTAGTAGCCCTCAGCTTTATCCAGGTCATAAGCTCTCCGATGAGGTTCCCCTCGACTATGACAAGATGGACCCTGTGCTGGTAGGGCTCTTCGACCTTAGACTGCCCCCGGACAAGGTCAGCGAGATGACGAGCGTTCCCATCAGGATTGTCAGAAACCTTGTTACCCGTCACGGCAGAACAGACCATAAAAGAAAGCCTCCATTGGCAATCGAAGGTAAATGATGGGCGGATCATATCTTACGAAAACTAATGGCAAGGTGGTTTGATCGGAATGGCAGGATCAACGTTTGTCTTCCAGCCGTATGGAAAGAGGCTCAAGGTGACCGGTGCCAAGACAGTTCTTGAGGCAGCACAGAAAATCGGCGTCAACATAAGCTCAATCTGCGGAGGAAAGGGGCTCTGTGGCAAATGCAGAGTCATCGTGCGCCGCGGCGAGGAGCACCTATCATCTGCTTCACAAGCTGAGAAGCGAGTTCTCTCCGAAGACGACTTGAAGAGCGGTTTCAGGCTGGCCTGCCGGGCTAATGTCGCGGATAAAGGCATGATAGTTATAGAGGTTCCTCGTGAAAGCCAAGTCGATCAGCAGAGGCTCCTGCTAAGAGGCGTAGAAAGAACCGTGAGTCTGGCGCCCGCTGTCAGAAAGGTCACGGTTCATCTTGAGAAACCATCCTTGGTAGATGTGGAGTCGGATGTTGACAGACTTCTCAACGCGGTCGAGTCTAGGATTGGGCAGAAACCCAAGGTCGATTATGAAGCGTTAAGAAAGGTGCCTCTTATCATTCGGGAAGGCGACTGGACGGTTACAGTAACGCTGTGGAGGAACCGAGAGGTAATCGCAGTTGAACCCGGCGCGACCAGCGATCTCTACGGTTTCGCGGTTGATATTGGAACAACCAAGCTGGCTGCATACCTTCTGAACCTGACCGCGGGTAGAACCGCTGCCACGGCGTCGACGATGAACCCACAAATACCCTACGGAGAGGACGTGATTTCAAGGATACACTACATCATGGAAGACGAGAACAACTTGACTAGGCTGCAGGAAGCCGTCGTTGAGGGGATTAACCAGCTTATCCGCGAAGCCTGTCAGAACGCGGGGGTTGCGCCTGAGGAAATCCATGATATGACCATGGCCGGCAACACTGCTATGCATCACATCTTCCTAGGAATCCCTCCGAACTACGTCTCCTTGATACCCTATCCCGCGGCTCTGCAGTCACCTGTGGACGTGAAGGCCCGAGACTTGCGTGTGAAGATAGATAGAGGCGCCTATGTTCATGCGTTGCCGACCATTGCTGGTTTTGTGGGAGGAGATGCAGTCGCGGACATTCTCGCCACCGGGATTCATGAGTCTGATGATCTTTCCATGGTAATCGACATAGGAACTAACACCGAAATCGTGTTGGGCAACAAGGCCAAACTTACAGCGTGTTCCTGTGCTTCTGGGCCAGCCTTCGAGGGAGCCCATATCAAGTTCGGTATGAGAGCAACAACAGGCGCAATCGAACATCTTTGGATCGACCCAGATACCTATGAAGTCGGCTACAGAACGATTGGTGATGAGAAACCCCGTGGCTTATGCGGGTCCGCCATAGTCGATGCCGCCGCCGGGATGTTGAAGGCGGAGATCATCGACCATAGAGGTAGGTTTAACATGAGACTGGAGACGCCGAGGTTACGGAGGGGAGACAAGGCCGGCGAGTTTGTCCTAGCGTGGAGGAATGAGGCCGGGATCGATAGCGATATAGTAGTAACACAGAGCGACATACGGGAGGTTCAGCTGGCAAAGGCGGCAATCTTTACGGGCACATCCATACTGATGAAACAGATGCGAGTCTCGCCGGAGATGATTCACAAGATCTTCCTGGCTGGTGCCTTTGGTAACTACGTCGACCCGCAGAACGCAAGAATCATCGGCATGTACCCCGATGTGCCCCTGGAACGGGTTCACTTTGTCGGGAATACGGCGGGTTCAGGTGCTCGAATGGCGCTTCTGTCGGTTGAAGCCAGAGACATGGCTGAAGAGATAGCGAAACGCGTCGAATATGTGGAGCTCGGAGCTGATCCGAGTTTTCAAGATGAGTTTCTGGAAGCTACGCATCTGCCGCATCATGAGGTCAGACGGTTCTCGAACGTGATGAAGATGCTCCGTAAGGGAAAGAAGAAGGGACAGTCGCCAACCGGGGATGATTGAGTCTTATAAGCGTCACAATCGTATTCGTGATATATCGCAGTCTGTTGGTGGTGTTGGATGAAGATCGCAAAGAGGATGAAGATCATCAAGCCTTCTGGAACCATATCGATGGCTGAGAATGCACGAGAGATGGAAAGAAGCGGACGCAAGGTCTACCATCTAGAGATTGGTGAACCGGATTTCGATACGCCCGCACACATCAAAGAAGCAGCGCTCGAGGCGATAAGAGGTGGGTTCACCCACTACACCTCCAGCAGAGGGATCATTGAACTGAGAGAGGCAATCGCGCAGGATCTTGAGAGCAAAGGGTTTGGAGCCGATCCCCGGAAAGAGATCATTGTGACCCCGGGCGCCAAACATGCCCTATACTGCGCCTGCCTCGCCACTCTTGACCCGGGAGATGAAGCTCTAGTTCTCGGGCCTACTTGGCCAACCCATTTTCAATGCGTCGAAATCGCCGAGGCACGAGCCGTTGAAGTTCCATGCGGCGATACTTATATTCTGGATGAAGAAGCCTTAAAGGAGAGGATCACTGGCAAGTCTAAGATGATCTTAGTGAGTTCTCCGAACAATCCCACAGGCGGAGTCATAGGCGAAGAACAGCTCAAAGCCATTGCTGACCTCGCGATGGACCACAATCTCCTAGTCCTTTCGGACGAAATCTACGATCGGATTGTCTATGATGGTCTGAGGCTTAAGAGCATGGCATCCTTGAGCGAGATGAGGGAAAGAACGATCGTCATGAACGGCTTCAGTAAGACCTACGCTATGACAGGTTGGAGGCTTGGTTACGCCTTCGCAAGCAAAGAGATCGTCGAAGCCATGGATCGGATACAGCAGTCAACGACAACGTGCCCGGCGAGCTTCATCCAGAAAGCAGGCGTCGCTGCGCTAAGGGGACCCCAAGACCCCGTCGAGAAGATGGTTGAGGAGTACGACCGCAGACGTTATTTCCTAGTTGAGCAGCTCAACAAGATTCCGGGAGTGCGATGCGTCATGCCGAAGGGCGCATTTTATGTTTTTCCGGATTTCTCGAGCTTGCAGATGCCAAGTTTTAAAGTCTGCGCGAGACTGCTCGAAGAAGAAGGCGTCTCTTCGACGCCCGGGAGCGAATTCGGCGAAAGCGGAGAGGGGCACATCCGCCTTTCCTATGCAACCAGCCTCGAAACCATAATGGAAGCCTTGAGAAAGATTAAAGAATTCGTTAATAGATATGCAAGGAAATGAAAGGTGGATTGGCTATGTTCGACGAGAAAGCGGTCGCAGTCATGAAACGCATGATGGAGTCATTCGGACCATCAGGATTCGAAAGAGAGACAGCGCAAGTCATAAAAGAGTACATGGTGCCTTACTCCGACGGCGTTATGGCGGATAAGCTCGGGTCGGTCGTCTTTGTCGCAAGAGGCCAAGAAGAACGACCTCACGTGCTTCTGGCGGGGCATATAGACGAGGTGGGCTTCGTCATTGCTGGCATAGACGAGAAGACAGGGTTTCTTTCCTTCAATCCTCTGGGAGGATGGTGGGATCAGGTCTTGCTCTCGCAGAGAGTCGTCGTGAGGGCTGAGAAGGGCGACTTGCACGGTGTCATCGCGGCGAAACCGCCCCATCTTCTGAGCGAGGAAGAGCGGAACAGGGTTGTCCTGCAGGACAAAATGTACATAGACATAGGCGCCACATCGGGGAAGGAGGCGATCGAAGCGGGTGTAAAGATCGGCGATCCAGTTGTGCCTTGGTCCCCCTTCTCCCTTGTCCGGGAAGGAAAGGTTGCGATGGGTAAAGCCTTCGACGACAGGATAGGCGCCTTCGTGACGATGGAAGCGATCCGCAACCTCAAAGAGAAAGGGATGGCCCATCCCAACACAGTCTATGGGGCTGCCACAGTCCAAGAAGAGGTTGGAGCTAGAGGCGCCCAGACGGTTGCGCATCTAGTCGATCCTGACGTGGCCATAGTGCTTGAAGTTGACATATCTGGTGACGCCCCCGACATAAAACCTTCCGAGGCACCTACGAAGATGGGGAACGGTCCGGGCCTCGTGACTTATGACAGAAGTATGATTCCGAACCAGCCTTTGAAGGAGTTTGTCGTGAGGACAGCGAAGGAAGCAGGGATACCTCTTCAGCTTTCTCAGGTGGCGAGGGGAGGGACGGATGCGGGCAGAATCCATTTGAACAGGGTTGGGTGCCCAAGCGTAGTCATCACTGTTCCAACACGGCATATCCATAGCCACGTAGGCCTGCTCAGCTTGGAAGACACGGAGAACGCGGTCAAGCTCGTCATCGAGCTCGTGAAGAGGCTGGACAAGAAGACCGTGGACAGCTTTACTGCTATATGAAACCTCGAGGCTGAATAGAAAGAGGTCTTTCCTAGGTGCTTTCTGCAAAGCAGGGGAAGACCTTTTTGGCTAATAGTTCACATGTCTCCTTGTATGGGCTGACTATCTCGAATTCGAAGTGGGTTACCCCGCTCCTCAGGTATCTCTCGATCCTCCCGATGCAGTCTTCCGGTGTTCCGAAAATGGTGACATCCTCACACGGTTCATCTGGGACTTCTGGAATATGCCTCCTGATTCTTTCAGAGGTCTCTCTGCCCACAGTGAGCCTGTTCCAGTCAAACTCTTCCGTGACCTTGTAGCCATAAAGCTGAAGCTGCTTAGGCCACCAGAGAAACCTTCTCTTTGCTTGGAGGAGTGCGGCGGCTCTGGCTTCGTCGTAGTTTTTGGACAGGGCGGTGGTTACTACGCAGACCACGTCGATCTGGTTGATGCTTCTTGCCGCCTTTCGAGTAGCGTCTTCCACTTCTTTGATGTCAGCCGCATAGCGATCAGGACTCATCATCTCTGCTAGCCATCCATCCGCATAGAGGCCTACCAGTCTTCTTGTCTTAGGCGAGTTTGCAGCCAGATATATGGGGATACTTAGCTTCTGAACCAACGGCACCTGTATGAAAGCCTTAGAAAACTTGAAGATTTCCCCACTGTAATCGATAATCTCCCCTGTCCAAAGCCTGCGCAGAACCTCAACGGTTTCCTTCATACGGGCAATACGCTTATCCCTCGGAATGCCGAACGGGTCAACATTCATAGCCTCACCTGCCCCTAATCCCAAGATCGCCCTTCCTCCGGATATCCGATCCAAGGTAGCCACTGTCTGCGCTAGAACAGCTGGATGCCTCCTGTAAGGATCTGTAACCGATGTTCCCAGCGTCACGTTTCTTGTCCGCACCGCCACAGCAGAGAGAAGACACCAAGCCTCAAGCGAGATGCTTTGGAAGTTCTCCAAGATTATGTGGTCCGGAATCCAGATGGAGTCGAACCCTAAGCGGTCTGCCAGAGTCGCGTGCTCAAACATCTGCTCACACGTAGCTGGTCTAACCATGACACCGAACTTTACCACGGAATCGCTTCCCCCAGCCTCCTACCGTATGTGAGATGGCGAAATTATAAGAGTAGCGGTCTTCCAGTGCGGGATGTTGGCTAGATCACTGACTGGTGTTCCAGAAGAATCTTGTTTGCCCCATCGTCTTGATGTTCAAAGATCTGATTCTCGCGATGATTGGGAAGTCTTTCACTACCTTCCCCAGTACAAGGCAGTGGTGCGCCGGCAGGTCGCGGACTAAGGATACTGCGGTTTCAGCATCAACCCTAGCTGCCTTGGAGACTATCTCAAGGTCATGCTCGTTAACGAAGTTGAGCATGAAGATGTTGTCTGCTTGGCGGTATATGTTCTCGTGAATCGTGTTCGGCTGGTTGGTGATGAACGTTGTGAAGAGTCCAAAATGCCTCATCCGTGTGACTATGTCGTCCCAATATGTCTCCCTCAGATACAGGTGGGCTTCCTCAGCGAAAAGGAAGGCAGCCCTGATCTTCCATTGTGAGAGGATCTCCTGAAGCTTTGCCAGAACATACTCAACAACCATCTGACGATCCGTCGGCGAAGTGTCGCTTAGGTTTATTATTACTGCCCCGCCACCGTTGCTGTCGGTCTTTCGCAGCAGTCCTTCGAGGTTTACGGCTTCAGCCATGTTGTCCGTAAAGAAGCCTGAATGAACCAGCGTATAGTAACGGGAGAACATGGCGTCGCGGACATGTTGGTTGCACTGCCACCTCTTGATAGCTTCGCCCAACTCGTGCAGTGTAAGCATGCCTTTCTCCTGCAGAAACTGCCATATGTGCTGGAACTCGCGGGCTGAGGTCCCAGGTAGGTCAAGGGCATAGGTGAGCATTCTTATGATAACAAAGAGGTCTGTCTGGTACAAGGTTGCCTTGAAGTTCTTGCCAGGCGAAAGCACGTGAACCCTGTTACAGTACTCGTTTTCCTGTCCATCCGCTGTCAGACCAAGGTTTATATATTCGCCATTCAGGTCCAAGACGACGACGGTGGCGCCGTGTTCAACCAGGCCCAAGACAAGCAGCTTTGAGAGATGGGACTTGCCGGTGCCCTTCTTTCCCGTGATTAAGTTCAGTTTCCCATCGAGCTCAGATGCGTCTATCAGGATCGGCGATGACTCTTGGGTAGTCCCAAGGCTTATGGGACGCCCCTTCGCAATCTTCGCCAGTTCCACGAGCGACTCCGTCGGCAATCGGCTTATCCTTGAGTGGGTCCGCGAGGGAAGCCAAGAATTCTCCAGCCCAAGACCGTTCTCCGTAACTGTTCCATATATTTTGCAGACAAGTAAACGTGCATCTTGAATGTACAGTATGTGCGACATAATGTCCAACGGATCGACATCTTCGCCAGAAGTCGAATCTTCGGCAGCGGGTTGACGGAGAAGTTCCTCCATAACGCCCGGCACGTTAGCAAACTGTATGTCTATCACTTGCGCGATCAAAGCCTTCTGGGCTTTTCTATCCTCTATGATGAGGTATCCTCCCTTCTCCACATCCTCGTCGGGGAAGCTCAAAATTTGGATTGTGTTGCCAGCCTTCTTTAAGAGCCTCATCTCTTCTAGTCCTCGTAGCCCGTTCCGAAAGGTCCGAAGAGAGTCTTGCGGATGTTGCACCGCGGAACTACCTTCAACCCGTACTCCGCCGCTAGGAAGCTCTGAATGCCCAGAACGTCATTCGCTGTGAAAGTTGAGTAGATGTGAGCCAGACGGAGGGTTTCGGGATAGCCTTGAAACATTAGTTCGTTGCCGAGAAGCCTCTCAACAGCCGTTATGCAGTCCTCACGGGAAAGCGCTCTGTCAATGTCCAACCGAAACGAGTATCCCCCTTCAGCCAATTTTGCCGCGAAGATCCTGCCCAACAGAGATGCAGTCCTTGATATGGACAATGGGAGATTCTCAACTTCTAGAAGGCAGGGCGGCTTCTGGTTTGGAGCCAGGTCAGTTATCCTCCAACCCAGAAACCTTATTGTGGTCGCCTTGGAGAAGGCTAGAACAGAATTGGAGTTTCTTCGGGCAACCCTCAAGATATGAGAAATCGCGCTTACCGGATTTCCGGGCATTCCCGCGGTTAGGGACCCGTCCCACAGGATTATGCTTCTGCTGCTCGCAAAGGAGACGCCTGCCCGAATCCATCTCTCCACTAAGCTGCACAGATGGTTCTGAGTTTCAACAGGGGTCAAAAGACCCACGTTATGACCAGAGGATGCGTCAAGCCTCGGTCCGCCTGGAGCTTCTGGTCTGTTCATCTCGGTAACATGGAATGGGAAAGGTCCGAGACGAACATACTGATAGTGCTGTTTCTCGTTCCATACGATGGCGCCCCTGATTGCGCAGATGCTTCCAGTCTCAGTCTCTCCGACCCTTATGCTTGAGACGTCTATGCCAATTACCGTAGATCCGTCCTTGATGGGCTCTAAAGGCGTCAACAAAGTTGAGAAGGCATTGCCGTGTAGGCGTATGGGGTCGCTAGATATAGGTCTCTCCGCAACGAACGATGGGAATTCGGCTTCGTAGGGCTGGAAGTGTTTCCCCTTTATACTCTGCATGGAGTTGAGGCTCAAGTCCATAAGCCTCCTTGGGAAGTCCGACTCTTCGAAGACTTGAGGAAAATTATATCTTGATCTTGTTGCATAATGTAGTTGTTCAATCACCAATATTCACCAATTCACAATTTAATTGCGGTGTTGGTATATAAATGTTGCGCATGTGCAACTTGAACAATTCAATAAACAACATATGCAACAATATGCACAAAGGCATATGATGGACGGTGGGAAACCAATGTCTGAAAAAACTGAGACGGGGTCCAAGACAGAGAGACCTCCGGTGCGCATAACCATGAAAATCGGCAGCATGGAGTTCGAGATCGAGTGCAGGGAGGATCAAGTCCAAGAGATGGTGCAGAAGATACTCTCCACCGTATCCGAATATGCGAACAAGCCTATGCCTTCCCCGGCTGAGAGTATCCCTACCCCAGCCCGAGCTGAGACTTGCCGAGGCATCTTAGAGAGGATCTGGAAGGAAGGGTGGTTCGTTGAACCTAGGTCTCTGAACGACATCCACATGGAGATGACGAGGATCGGGTATCACTACGACCGTACCGCCGTTGCACATGCTCTCCTTGACCTCGTTAGGGATGGACTGCTAACCCGGGAGGGAAAGCCCCGGAGATACGTCTACGTGCAGAAACGACCGCCAAATGCCGGGTAGTCAGAACCTTCCTCAACTCAGGATGCTAGAGGTGGGCGGACTGAAACCCAGAGCCATGAGGTGCGGCGAACCTGAAGAGGCTCCTGTCCTGGTTCTTTCCCATTGCATCCTTGACCGTTCTACGAGATGGTGGCAACCCGGAAAGAACATCGCGCAGAATCGAGGACCAGTAAGTCAGGTTATTGAGTTCCTTTCTACACGAAATGTTGGGGCGGTTCAGCTGCCATGTCCTGAGTTCCGCTTCTTCGGAAACCCGCGACGTCCCGCGACAAAGAATGAGTACGAGAGCTTGCCCGACTTCCGGTCGCACTGCGAGAACCTAGCTAGGGATGCCGCTCAGCAACTGAAAACCTTAACCGTTATGGCCTGCAACCCGAAGATTAGGATACTAGCCGTCGTCGGCGTGGAGCGTTCACCATCATGCGGCGTAGAGTTCACACCGCGCACGGTAAACGGCGAGACCCAATACGTGAAGGAAAAGGGTCTTTTCACGGAGTTCTTGGAGAAGAAGATGAAGAATCAGGGTTTGATGATGCCTTTCTTGGGGTTGGATATGCGCAAACCCGAAGAGTTTCCCAGAAGATTAGCCGATCTTCAGAATAACATTCGCGGGGAACAACGAAGACTCCTTTCATGTTAAGCTGAGTTCGTTTTC